>WNFH01011058.1_pt1 | contig 10498 bp, 8 predicted proteins | sample 5400411 | NCBI WGS metagenome assembly WNFH01 (sample SAMN13153347, study PRJNA577476) | soil metagenome | isolation source: 200 cm saprolite under Douglas fir tree site 2 hole 3 | place: USA:California | collected 2015-04-18
AGAGCGCTAACGTCACGGGAACACGGTCGGTTTCGGCTTTTTCTGTGGCCATGACAAAAAACTAGCCTTTAAAAGGTGTACTGAAAAGTAACGATTTAGAGTCTATTAGGATTCAATTGTGGGCGGAAGCCGGAGGCCGATTTTTCTTTGTCATCTTGGTGAATCCTTGAATTCATTGAAAAAAATCGCCGTCGGGCGGTGATATGGACCGCCTGGCGGAACCTAAGGAAAAGGGCATCTGCTCCGGGTTGCCTTCTCGGGAACCTCCGGACGGAATCAAAGTGCACCCACTCCAGGTGCAATGCGGCTTGACTGCAACGACTGAGCGTGTCCGCACTATTTGAAAATGTTGGCTCGTGGGGGAGTGGTGGCTAAGCACGATACGTTCAGCGCAGCGGCGTCAGCCGCCGGTTACTATTACCAAGCCCGGCTGGCGTTGGCCGAAGCGCTGCGCTTTGCATATGCAGAATCTGGTGTCGAGGTCGCGATTGAAAAGCTCGACGATGTATCTTTCGAAAGCGCCGGGAGCCCGCTAGAGCTGCTGCAATCCAAGCATCACATTGCCAAACCGGCAGACCTTACGGACTATAGCGCCGACGTGTGGAAAACGCTCCGCGTTTGGTCTTCACGGGTAAAGCAGGACCCTTCTCTTCCAAGCAGAACGCGTTTCGCATTAGTTACCACTTCCGCTGCATCCTCAGGCAGCGCAGCCGCATTACTTCGCCCTAGCACCCCGACATCCGATCGAAACGTTGACAAAGCAACAAAACTCCTCGTTGCGGTAGCAAAAGAATCTAGCAACGCGGTGCTAAAAAGTTCGTTCGATGAATTCTTGTCTCTCACATCGGAGATGCAAAGATCACTGCTCGACGCCGTCGACGTTCTTGATGCCTCTCCGAATATTGTAGATTTGGAAAGTATCATTGAAGAGAGACTGAAGATGATAGCTCCGCGTGGCAAAACAAAGCTAGCGCGGGAACATTTGGAGGGTTGGTGGTGGCCCCGAATATGCAAGGCATTGCTGGAGCCAGGGGTAGGAAAAGTGTCAATTTTAGAGTTGGAAGCGCGTCTAGATGATATTCGCGAAATCATGAAACGCGACGCGCTGCCCGTCGAGATGGACAACGTCGAAGTAGACGATCAGCACCTTGAAGCACTCGACGAACTGACATTCGTAAGGCAGCTTCGACTTAATCAAGCTTGGTCAAGCACGCATCGAACTTGCAAAGCGCGATTTTTACCGTGCATCCACGCAACGATCCCGTTGGACCCGTGAGAATTTGCTTTTTGATGGTGAGGTAAGCGCGTTCGAAAGAACGCTAGTCGAAGAATGGCAGCCTCGCTTTCACGCGATGTGCGACACCTTAGCAAAAAACTGCGCGGCCGCAGCGCTCCGAAAGGCAGGCCAAAGCCTGTACCAATGGGTGGAAACCGGCGCTCGCTTTTCGTTTCGTACAGTTTCGCATCGGTTCTTGAGCGTGGGTTCATTCCACATGCTGTCGAATGACGTTCGAGTTGGATGGCATCGCGACTTTCTCAAAACTTTCAACCCATCCAAAGAGAAGTGAAATGGCTTTAGCCAAAAGATCATGGGGTTTGGCGTGGGGCGACCGACCGCGCGAGGAAGCTACTAACCTTAACCCGGCTTTTTGCGGCGAATTAATTTTCCGCTCGATTGCCGAATTCCGGCGTTTGCGCGAGTTGCCGTTCCCATTCGCATTGTCATTTGTGGTACTTCCGCTCGTATTGCACAAAAGGACGCGCGATCAGCTTCCCGGGACCGCCTCTACTGCGTTTGTTGGATGGGTCGCGGAACATGGCCCACTTTTGGCTGAATTGCCGCAACGAGCACTTCATCTTGCGCCGATTACACGCGAGGCGATAATGTTCGCAATGCAACACGAGTTGTTGGCCGTAGAACAAGGTGGGCTAATACCTGGCTCAAAGCCGATCGCGTCCCGCAAACGACCCGAACGAACGACGGATGATGCGGATGATGCGCGACGCTCGGCGGGACTCATAGGACGCTGGTTTGCCAATCAGGGTCTGTCATCGTCCATCATGCAAGGCCTAGGTGTAACGCCATGACCCTGCAGCTTCGTTCCATTTCGATTTATTCTCACGATGAGCAGCGCCGCGATATCGTCTTCAAATTGGGCGCGCTAAATATTGTGACAGGAGCGTCAAAAACAGGAAAGTCAGCCTTACTCGATATTGTTGATTATTGTTGGGGTCGGAGTGATTGCACTGTTCCAGAAGGCGAAATTCGAAGGAAGGTTTCTTGGTTTGCAATTCATCTGGACAACGCCGGGGAGGGCATTCTTTTGGCGCGAAAAAATCCAGGACCTGCAGGTCGAACCAGCGACGAAATTTATCTCGAACGAGGCGTTGAAGTGCTTCCTGTAACGACAACGTCATTTCAGAAAAACATAACCGGGGATGGACTTCGGTCTCAATTATCGGTCGTGTTGGGGATCTCAGAAAACTTGCACGTTCCGCCGGACACGGCTTCTCGCCAGCCTATGGAAGCATCATCAAGGCATGCCATTTTATTTTGCCTTCAGGCTCAGGACGAAATTGCAAATCGTAAATTTCTTTTTCATCGCCAAGGGGAGCAGTTTTTCCCAGCAGCAATCAAGGACTCATTGCCATATTTCTTAGGCGCGGTCGATGAGGCGCATTTTCTCGCACTTATGCGCTACAATGATGCGCGTACTCGATTGAGGAGAGCAGAGCGTGACCAATTGGAATATCGCTCGGCAGTTGATGCGGCCTCTAACACAGCTTTGTCGCTCGTGGATGAAGCTCGCCGCGTTGGCTTAATTTCTCGAGTAGGCGGTTCGGATGCGGCCAGTACTCATGTGCTTCTAACTGAGGCGGCAATGCCTCAACCGATGAATCTCGATCTTATCGATGACCCAACAGCGGATATGGAGCAACTGGAGGAGCGGCGTCGGAGGCTTCGCGGTGATTTGCAAGAAGTTCGTGACGATATTGCTGAGGTAGAGCGCGCTAATCGAGATGCATCGGAATTCGAGACTGAGACGAAAGAGCAGGAAGCGCGGCTTTTGTCTCTTGAGCTCATTCGGGGACATGAATCTTTCCCTGACCACTGTCCGCTCTGCGACAGCCAGCTGACTGTTGCTGTTCCAACCGTGGATGAAATACGGCAATCTCTCGCAAGTATCGGCACCCAACTCACTTCAGTGCGTCGGGACTCGCCACGTCTCCAGGAGCGCCTTGCTTTATTGGAAGCGCGCCGCGCTGAGTTGGAAGAGCTGCTTCGTGTTGTGCAACGTCAGATAGCTCAACGCATTGCGGACAATGAGCGTTTGCGGATTCAGCAGAACCAATTTTCAGAGCAGGCCCGCGTTGCTGGACGGATTGCTTATTATTTGGAGAGCTATACTTCGATAGGGCCAACAAGCGACCTCAGCCAAACAATTGATAGGCTCAAAGCCGAAATTGCTGAGCTAGAAAAAGTCTTGGATGATGATGCGCTCGAAACGCGTATCGACACCGCGCTTAGTCTGGTGGCACAGGAATTGACAGCGTACGCAAATAGCCTTTCACTTGAACATGGCGCAAATCCTTTGCGATTGGATCGCAAGCATTTGACGGTTGTCGCTGATACTGTCGATGGACCGCTGTCGCTTGCGCAGATGGGAAGCGGTGAGAATTGGGTCGGCTATCACGTTGCGGCACATCTTGGTTTGCATAAACTTCTGCGGCGCCGAAGCAGACCGGTGCCGGCATTTTTGATGCTCGATCAACCCTCTCAAGCACATTATCCTCCAGAACACGACGCTAATGGCCTAATTGCTGGGCTTGCGGATGAGGACCAAGCTGCCGTCCACAGGCTCTTCAAATTGCTATCAGCATATTGTGTTGAACTTACTCCAAGGATGCAGGTTATCGTTTCTGACCATGTTGAGTTATTGGATGATTGGTTCCGCGATGCGATTGTTCAACGCTGGCGAGATGGAATCAAACTTGTACCAGTCGATTGGTTGACTGCGATAAATGGCTGAGCATGGCACGTGATCCGATTACATGGGACAGCCAAACTGGGCATTACATTCCGCCGAAACTGACGTGGCAGGTCGACGCCCTTGAAACAGTTGGCAACGTTGATGCTCCAGAGGTGTGGTTGAGCAAGCCGGGAGGCGAGTATCGATTGGCAGCATCATTCCATTTTCCAGGGTTTAACTTCCCATCCGGTGCTGGTCTTCTCCCTAGCGGCATTGCCTACTCTCCATCGTCCTTTGTCCTTCATCATGCACAAGATCCCTATAACAGTTGGAACGTGAAGGCGTCGACAAAGCGCTTTAGCGGCCCGATGGAGCATTGGGATTGGCTGCCCGGAATCATGTTGGTTGACGAGCGGACCGGTTACTCGCTTCCGTCGAATGAGCTAAGCGCGGTCGCAGGAACTGAGTGGGCGGACAACGATGCGCGAATATTTCATGGTTTGTACGATGATGCCAAATATGGGGAGCACCTCGATGTGTTTTTGCAGGCTGTGAACGCGATCACGGGGCCGGGGTGGGCAAACTGGCCTTTCGGCCATCGCCAGCTGGAGCATGCAGTCATGTGCTGGTTGCGCCCAGGGGTCGCTCTGCCTGATGTGGTACTGCTCCTGAGCGTACGTCAGTCGGGCGCCAAATTTTCGTATCGGCGGAAAGGTCTTTACGATCCCGGTGAAAGGCTGGGGGCGTGGTTGCAGAGTCCGCCTAAATGGGACTGTCGCCAGGCGATGCGATTTTTGTATCAAGCCAACCTACTCGCCAAGGATGGCTTACCGGAGTTGGCTGTTGTGTCCGCAATTGCGGCTCTTGAGAATGCGAGCGCTGAAATTCTGCTTTACCTTACCGGTGGTAACGCGGCAGTAGTCCAGTCGGCATTCGGCAAGTGCAAATTCCTTAGCCGATTTGACAAGGTGCTGCCCGCCTACGGACCGAAATTGCCATCGGCCGAGTTCTCAGCGGTAAAGGCAGCCTATCTAGCTCGCAACGGGGTGGCGCATGCGCTCGCGCCGGTAAAGCAGGAGGATGCCATTCGGCACGTCAAGGCGGTAGAGGATGTGCTTGCGTGGTACATCGCTAACGGGGGATAGTTATTACAAAACCTTATCGAGAAGCGGATCGATGGTGGCTGAGCGCGATTGGCGCAAAATCGCAATGGTAATCTTGGGATATTGAGAAGCTACAAAGATCGGAATTCGATGCCGATAGCGGTAAAGCAAAACATGTATCCCGATTCAAAATCGCGTTCCCAAAAGCTCTACGATCGCGCTTTGACCAGCCTGCCCGGCGGCAACTCCCGCACCACCGTGTTCATGAAGCCCTATCCGATCTATGCCGCGCGCGGCGAGGGCTGCCGGGTCTGGGACGTCGACGGCAACGAATATATCGACTGCGTCAATAATTTTACGTCGCTGATCCATGGCCACGCGCATCCCTTGTTGGTCGAAGCAGCTACGCGACAGCTCGCGCTGGGATCGGCGTTCGGCCTGCCCACTCTGTCCGAGATCGAATTGGCGGAATTGCTGGTGTCGCGATTGCCGTCGGTGGAGCAGGTCCGGTTCACCAATTCCGGCACCGAAGCGGTCATGATGGCGTTGAAAGCCGCTCGCGCGTTTACCGGCCGCCCAAAGATCGCCAAGTGCGAGGGCGCCTATCATGGTTCCTATGACTACGCCGAAGTGAGCCTTGATCCGACGCCCGAGGCGTGGGGCCGCAATGCCCCGGTTTCGGTCGCCTATGCCAGGGGCACGCCGGACAATGTGCTGGCCGATGTCGTTACCATCCCCTTCAACGACGCCGAGGCCGCCGTCAGCCTGATCCGCGAGCACGGTTCCGAGCTTGCCTGCGTGCTGGTCGACCCGATGCCGAACCGCGCGGGCCTCGCGCCGGCTGACAGAGCCTATCTCGAGGCGCTGCGCCAAATCACCCGCGAAGTCGGGGCGCTGCTGATCTTCGATGAAGTCATTACGTTCCGGCTGGCCTATGGCGGCGCGCAGGGGCTGTGGAATATCGATCCCGACCTGACGACGCTGGGAAAGATCATCGGCGGCGGCTTCCCGGTTGGCGCGATAGGAGGCCACAAGGAATTCATGGCGGTGTTCGATCCGCGGTCCGGCAAGCCGGCGCTGCCGCATGGCGGCACGTTTTCCGCCAATCCCGTGACGATGCGCGCGGGCCTTGCCGCGATGGAATTGCTCGACCATGCGGCGTTCGTGCGTCTCGACATGATCGGCGCGGCGGTGCGTGCCGGCATCAACGAAGCCTTCCGCCGTTATGGTGTGCCGGGCGGCACGGTCGGGCTGGGTTCGCTCCTAAAAATCCATTTTGCCGATCGTCCGATCCGCGACTACCGGTCGGCCTACATGACCGAACAGGAAGTGCTGCGTCAGGCGATCTTCAATCGGGGATTGCTCAATCGAGGCGTGCTGGCCGCGGGCTACGGGTTGATGGCGCTCTCGACGCCGATGACCGATGCCGATATCGATACAGTCATCACGGCGGCGTCCGATGCGCTGGAAGAGGTGTCCGCCTCAGCCTGACGACCCCTCCGTCAACCGACGCAAACTTTTTTTGCCAGCAGGAGCGCATGTCCCCCAAGATCGATCCCATCACGCGATCCGTCGTTCAGCATCGTCTCAGCTCGATCGTGAAGGAAATGGGCGAAGCCATGCTTCGCACCTCCTATTCGCAAATCCTCAATTCCAGCCGCGATTTCTCGCTTGGCATTTGCGACACACTCGGCGCGCTGCCCTGGGCGACGCTCGCGGTCGAAGCGCGGTTCAACGACGTCCGGCCCGGCGACGTTATTCTGCTCAACGATCCCTATCATGGCGGCAGCCATCTGCCTGATCTGACCGCGTTCGTGCCGATCTTCGACGGCGAGCGGCGGTTGCTCTGGACCATCGTCCGCGCGCACCAGAGCGACATCGGTGGCGCCACCCATGGCGGCTACAATCCCGGCGCCACCGAGATTTTTCAGGAGGGGCTCCGCGTTCCCCCGATCAAGCTATACGAATCTGGCCGGCTGCGCGACGATCTGCTTGACCTGCTGGCGCTGAACATTCGTAACCCACGCGAGTTTCGCGGCGATCTGGCTGCAATGGTCGGTGCTGCGCATCTCGGCGAGCGCCGGCTGTCGCGGCTGTTTGCGGAATTCGGCGCGCCGGTGGTCGAGGCGGCGGTCGAGACCATTCTGGATGCGGCCGAAGCGCAAACACGGGCGGTGGTCTCGACCTGGAAAGACGGCGTGTTTTATGGCGAGGCATTCCTCGATGACGACGGTCATGGCCGCAGCGACATCAGGATCGCCGCCCGGGTCACGAAATCGGGCAGCGATATCGAGGTTGACCTCTCAGACTCCGATCCGCAGTCGACCAGTTTTGTGAATTCCTCGCATGCCAACATGCAGGCCGCCGTGGTGATGGCCTTTGCGTATCTGATCGACGCCGATATTCCCAAAAATGCCGGCGCGCTGCGGCCGCTCAAGGTGATCGCGAAACAGGGCACCATCGTCTGGGCCGATCCGGGCCGGCCGGTGACGCTCTGCACCAGCCATCCCTCGAACGAGATCGTGGAAGCCATCGTCAAGGCGATGTCGGCCTCATGTCCGGACCGCGCCATGGCGGGATGGGGCCGCCGCTTCCGGATCGCGATCCAGGGAGAAGATCCGCGTTCGGGACGAAACTTTATCTGGCACTTGTTTCAGGCCCGTCCCGGCGGCGGCGCTTCCTCCGGCGGCGACGGCTGGTCGTCGATCGGCGAATGGCACAGCGTCGGCGGCATCAAGTTCGGCAGCATCGAAGTCGCCGAGGTGCGGTTTCCGCTCCATTTCCGTCACCATGAATTTCGCCCAGGCTCCGGCGGAGACGGACAGTTTCGCGGCGGTTTTGGTGTCGCGCTCGATCTCGTGCTGGAAACGGCAAAACCCGCGCTCGCCAACACCGCGGGCGATGGCGCGCGCCACGGACCCTGCGGAATGCTTGGCGGCGAGGACGGCGTGCCGCACGATTACCGCCTGATCTCCGAGGGCCGCGCGCCGCGCGTGTTGCGCACCAAGGAGGTCGGCATCGAAATTCGCCCCAACGATTGCCTCGAAGTGCGCTCCTCCGGCGGCGGCGGCTGGGGACCGCCGGCGCGGCGATCGCCGGCCGCGCGTCAACGCGACCGCGAACAGGGGCTTACGCAAGACAGCGCGACGATGGGGCAGGGCGGCCGGTGATGTTCACGATCGGAATTGATGTCGGCGGGACCTACACCGATCTGGTTGCCATCGACGAGCGTGGCAAAGCCGTGTTCGCGAAATCGCCGTCGACGCCATCAGATCAGTCGGTCGGCGTCATGGCCGGGCTGGAAGAGCTGGCGCGGCGATTGCAAATCACGCGCGCGGAAATGCTTGGCGTGACGGACCGCGTGGTTCACGGAACCACGGTCGCGACCAACGCCTTGCTGGAGCGGAAGGGCGCTCATGTCGCGCTGCTCACGACCGAAGGCCATCGCGATGTCATTGAGATGCGCGAGGGTCTCAAAGGCGACCGCTACGATCTGCGCTCGCCGCCGCCGGAGCCGCTGGTGCCGCGCGAGCGGCGCTTTGGCGTGAAGGAACGGCTCAAGGCCAATGGCGAGATCTTGACGCCGCTCGACGACCGCTCGCTCGACGATGCCATCGCAGCGATCAGCGCGTCTGACGCCACATCGGTCGCGGTGTGTTTTCTGCATTCCTATCTCGACCCGGTCCACGAAATCGCCGCCGTCGAACGCCTCGCGCACGAACTTCCCGGTATCAGCATTTCCAGGTCGAGCGATGTATTGCCGCAGATCAAGGAATATGAGCGGGTCTCGACCACGATCATGAACGCCTATGTCGGGCCGTTGGTGCGGCACTATCTGACCAATCTGGAGCAGCGTCTCAAGGGGGCGGGCTTCAAGGGCAGTCTCTTCATCGTTCTGTCGCATGGCGGCATGGCGCCGGTGGAGGAGGCCTCGCGGCTTGCCGCGGGCACGGTGCTGTCGGGTCCCGCCGGCGGCGTTTCGGGCGCGCGGCGCTGCGCCGATCTGCTCGGCATTTCCGATCTGGTGCCGTTCGATATGGGCGGCACCAGCACCGACATCTCGTTGATTTCGGAGGGCCGCGCCTCGCTTTCCGCCGACGGCATGCTCGCCGGCCAACGCATTGCCCTGCGCACTCTCGACATCGCCAGCATCGCGGCCGGCGGCGGCTCGATCGCCAGCGTCGATGCCGGCGGCACGTTGCGCGTCGGGCCCGAGAGCGCGGGCTCGGTGCCGGGGCCGGCCTGCTATGGCAATGGCGGCCTTGCCGCGACTGTCACCGATGCCAATGTCGTTCTCGGCTATCTCGACGCCGCCGCCTTCATGGGCGGGCAGCGCCCGCTCGATCGCGCTGCGTCAGAAGCGGCGGTCGACCGGGTCGCGGCGTCTCTCGGTCTGTCGCGGCTCGAAGCCGCCGCGGGCATTTGCCGGATGATCAATCTGAAGATGGCGGATGGCATCCGGCTGATGACGTTGCGCCGCGGTGTCGATCCGCGGCGGTTTGCGCTGTTGAGTTTTGGCGGCGCGGCCGGCCTGCATGCCGCCGAAGTCGCCCGCGAACTGGATATCAAGCGCATCATCGTGCCTACGGCAGCCTCGGTGCTGTCGGCATGGGGCATGCTGACCAGCGACCTGCGCTACGAAGTCAGCCGCACCCATCACGGCGCCGGCCCGCGCATTGCGGCGGAGGAGGCGCGCGCGCTGTTTTGTCAGCTGGAGCAGCAGGCCGCCGGCCGGCTTCGCGCTTGGTTCGACGGGCCCATGAGCATCGAGCGCTCCGCCGAAATGCGCTATGGCGAGCAGATCTTCGAGATCGACGTTGCGCTCGACGATCTCGACTGGGATGCGGCCTCGCTGGTCGATCAAATCGAGGACCGCTTTCATCGCCGTCACGAGGAGCTTTACACCTATTCCTCGCGCGATCAGGAGGTCGTGTTCGTCAACGCGCGCGTCGCGGCAGTCGGCGAAGTGTCACGGCGAGGTCAGGACGAGCGGCCGGCGCCATCGGCTGCCGCCTGCGCGCCGCGCACCACGCGGCCGGCGTTTTTCGGCGCGTGGTGCGAGGTGCCGGTCTATGCGCTGGATGCGCTTGAACCCGGCCACGCCTTCGAAGGCCCCGCAATCGTCGAGGCCGAGACTACAACGGTCATTGTGGCCGCCGGCGACCGGGTCACCGTCAACGGGCTCGGCTGGCTGGATATTGCGCTGAGGTGATGTGAAAGCTTGCCACCAAAGATCGCATTGCTATATCAGCTCTTTCCATAATTTTCCGCCCCGCCATTAAGCGAGTTCTCAATAATGACCACCGCTACCGACACCGCCGCCCCCGAATCTCAGCCGTTCCAGGCCGAGGTGGCCGAGCTCCTGCACCTGATGGTGCATTCGGTCTATTCGGAAACCGATATTTTCCTGCGCGAATCGATTTC
>WNFH01004653.1_pt1 | contig 10494 bp, 8 predicted proteins | sample 5400411 | NCBI WGS metagenome assembly WNFH01 (sample SAMN13153347, study PRJNA577476) | soil metagenome | isolation source: 200 cm saprolite under Douglas fir tree site 2 hole 3 | place: USA:California | collected 2015-04-18
CTCGAAAGACTGGAGAAAAGCTGGAAGTTCATGCGCGAAAGGGATATCGTGCCAGGCTCGCGTCCTCGCTCAGTTCCGATTTCTCCGGGGCACATGGGAACGTAATCATTTCCTCGCGATAGCTTTGCGCAGCAAATACGGGGTCTCGTAAGTTCTTGGTCCTGGTACAAGCGGTGGCAGCACCAGGGGGTCCGTTATGACGAAAGCAGCGGCTACCCAGAGTAACGGCTTCGAGTGGCGTATTCTCCTAGGCCCTACGCACAACTGGCAAGTCCCAAGCACGGAGCTCAGCACGACACCGCAGTTAATGTCGTCAATAGAACGTTGCGAGTTGTGTGGCGAGTCAACAGGCGATGGCAGACCATTTACGACGAATTCTGCAGGCCAATACCCAATCCACGTCGCATGTTCAGGCAGTGATGAGTTCCTCGTTAACGGCCATCGGCCCGCACCGATAACCTGGCTGCGTTTTCTGAGGAGCTGCGTTAGCGGTTAGAGGACTCTCCGGTGAACCGTGCAACCAGTTGCTGGTTGAATGCTGCGCTTCAGGTGGGATGTCGACCATGAAGACGACGCCCCGCCGGGCTGCTCGACGTTGTGGAGCGCTTACGAACTCGATTGCAAGCAGGTACTGCTCACTCCACCTCCAGGCCCGGAGAACTCGGACATGTTAAACCAGCAGAACGGAAGAGCCTCCGGTCTTTCGTCGGGCTCTCGTTGGCGACTGTTAGTCGCCTCGCCATCCCGGACGCGGCAGGATTGAAGGACTACCGCTGCATCCCCGTTCCGTTGATGCCCGGCCGGTCCGAGCCTGCGCCACAGAGCCAAAACTGTCTTGGTTACATTAGCGAATGAGGCTCCAAGGATAGATGCCAACATTGATTTTCATAATCATATAGCTGAAGCCACCGGGGTCAGGCTTGGGCTGGTGCGGCGTATCCGGCGGAATGAGGAGCCAGTCGCCTGTCTTTACATTGAGGGTCTGCGCGTCGACTACTGGTTGCCCGCGATATTCGCCCGGCACCGGGCCATCCTTGTCCATTAGGTTCTTACGGTTCTCGATCTTCCCCCCCACGATCATCTGACCGGAGCCGCCGGTGAAAACATAGAAATCATAGGCGCCGGCGTGCTGCTCGGCGTCATCCCAAACGCTCTTGACTTTGGTGAGGCTCAGCACTGGCTGGTCGCGATGGACGCGGTAGAGCATGAACATGCTGAAATTACGTGTGCTCACCGCCACAGGTCCGCCACCGAACGACTGACTGCTTCCGCTACCGGGCTGACTCAGCAACTTGGAGGCCTTCTCGGCCATCTCGGCGTGTGCTTTCTTGATGTCGTCGATACTCCAATGCGTGACCGGCGGCGCGTCGGACGCAAGCGGAGGATCACCCGGATTGTTGAACCCGAAGGGCATGACTTCAGGCTTATTGCTCTGCGCGAGAGCATGTTGAACTACCGACAAATCGTCGAAGTGCCCAGTGACGACAGGCTGCGAAGCCGGCCTTGTGGCATGGCCGACGATGTATCCGATCAGCGCGGCACCGATTACGACCAGGGCAAACATTCTCTTCATGCGTCAAACCTCGGATGATGGAAGTCGCGAGAACTCGGGACCTCTTTTCAGTGTTGACAGTTAGATGTCCATTGTCATTTCTTATCTGGTTTCGTCGCTTCGAACGGGATCTCTTTCAAAAACTCCGTCTTGTGCTGGAGTTCTGTCTTACCCGCGGGAAATTTATTGACACTCAACACGTAAGCCAAGATATCGGCCTTGTATTGCCGGCTCAGCCGCCCGGGCTTGTCTTGCGGCATGGTTCTACGAATCCTTTCGAACAGGTCGCCGAGCGTGAGGCCATTCCAATTGGCCATGAAAGGCCCGCCTGAAAGCGGAGGTGCTTCTCCGGCTCCCTTCAGCGTATCGCCGTGGCACGACGCGCAGCTTTCGCGATAGAGCGGCTCGCCACGCTTGGCTTGTTCTTCCGTATACACTCCGTCCCAAACCGAACGCGCATCCGGGGGGGACTCTGCTCGCGGAGCTTGTGCACGAAGCGTGCGGTAAGATGCCCCGATCGCCAGTGCAACCAGGATCGCCACGGCCACAACTCTCATGTTCATTCATCCTGGTTTCGCAGCCCTGGTTCTATCACCATGCTCATTGCTCCTCGGACGGAAGTGCAAACGCAATGTACTCGCCTGAGTAGTTGCCGCCGCTGACGGCAATGACGATGTATTGTTTGCCGTTCAGCATGTAAGTCATGGGCGAACCGCTCTCGGGCGCGGGCATGTAGATCGCGCCGACTTCTTTGCCGGTCTTTTTATCGTAAGCCCGCAGCATGGCGCCTCTGGGATGGTCCGGACCCGTCGTCACCATGCCGTCTCCGGCGATGACCAGGGTCTTGGTAACTAGCGTGCCGACGTTCCAGGTCTCTTGCCCGGTGCGTTGAATTTTAAGTCCCTTTAGCGCTGGATGATTGCGGATCAAGTCTGGTGTTTCACCATGAGCGATTTGCCAAACTATCTCACCGGTGTCCAGGTTGATCGCCGAGATAGTTCCATACGGCGGTTTGATCAACGGCAGGCCATCCACGCTCAAAACAGTCCACTCGTCACCGATTCCAGCCGGTTTCTTGACGGGCTTCGGGGCATCGGCGCTGGAGTCGGTGCCCGCTGCGTTGATCATTCGCACTTCTTTTCCCGCAGTGCCGTAGACATAATTCATGTCCGAGAGTTCTCTCGGAGGAGGCACAAGTCCGATTGGCTCAAGGCAGGCATTGCAGGCAAAGGCATACAGCAGGTGTGTCTCGGGATCGTAAGAGCCGCCCGGCCAGTTCGTCCCCCCGTCCGCCGTCCCCAGCGTAAGCGTGGCCAGCGGACCGTCGATCTTGCTCACCACCGGGGGCGTAAACACGGGGCCTAAATGGTATCTTGAGACAAGGGCCTCAGCCTGCTTGTGAAACTCGGGCGTGAAGTCGATCAGATCGTCGATCGATACACCGTTTCGGCTATAAGCGGGTGGCTTGGTCGGGATCGGCTGAGTCGGTGAGTACCATTCGCCCGGCACGCGGCCAACTTCCACCGCCCGCTCCTTGATCGGCCACACCGGTTTTCCAGTTACTCGATCGAATACATAAAGAAATCCCTGCTTGCTCGGCTGGGCGACCGCCTTCACCGGGCGACCGTTGACCGTAATATCGGCAAGGATTGGCGCAGAGGATATATCCATGTCCCAAAGAGGGTGGTGCACCAATTGGAAGTGCCACTTCCGCTCTCCGGTTTTCAGATCTACACAGACTAGACTCTCGCCGAACAGATTGTTTCCCGGCCTGTGCCCGCCGTAAAAATCACCTGTCGGGGATTCGACTGGCAAGTAAACCAGCCCGAGTTGCTCGTCCACCGTGATCTGGGTCCACACGCCCGTGTTGCCGGTGTATTCGGCCGAGCCGTTCAACCAGGTGTCGTAGCCGAACTCGCCTTTCTCCGGGATGGTGTGGAAGATCCAGAGGCGCTTGCCCGTGCGCACGTCGAACCCGCGCACGTAACCTTTATTGTTGCGCATGCTGCTGGGGGTGAAACCCTCCCGGAACGCCGCGCCTACTATTACCGTGTCTCCGGCCACGATCGGCGTCGAATGCAGCCCAATCTCCCCAGTGACCAGATCCGGAAAAATTGTCTGATCATCGTCCAGCTTGAGATCGACTATCCCGTTGTTTCCGAAGGAAGGTACGAGCGCTCCGGTCTTCGCGTCCAGACAGACGAGCCGATAGCCCGGGGTAAAATACAGGATGCGTTCTTCTTTGCCGTTTGACCAATAGGCCAGCCCACGGCCCGACAGTTGGCGGGGAGCGGCGGCGCCACGGTTTCCCTCATGCTCGCCGTGTACCCAGAGTAGTTCCCCCGTAGCGCCATCGACGGCGATGGCTGACCGGCGCGATCCGGCCGTGGTGTAGAGAATGCCATTGACCATCAGCGGCGTCCCTTCCAGTTTGTACTCCGGCCGGTTGCCGAAGTTGTCGGTCTTTAAGCGCCAGGCTACTTCAAGGTCGTTAAAGTTGGAGGCGTTGATCTGATCGAACGGTCGGTACCTGGTACCGGCGAGATCGGCGGCGTAGGTTGGCCACTCAGTTTCCTTGGCGTGATACTGGCCGTAAGCTCCCATCGGCATCCCAGCGAGCCCAAAGACAACGGACCAGACCATCTGGTTCCACTGGTTGCTTTTTCTCAAATGCATGTTCGCCTCGCCGCAAAGGCGGAAAATCCACTTTCAACCCAACTGTTTCATCTGCCCTAACGCTACTTTCATTTTTGCTTTCTGCTCATCAGTGACGTCCGCGTGAGGCGGCCGCTGATAAGTCTGGCGAGTCCCCATTTGGAGGCTGAGAGCGTACTTCATTGCGCCAAACTGATATCCACCCGCCGGTTCCAGCAACTTTATCGCGGCATCCAACGTGGCCAGCGGTTCAACGAGACTCCTGCCCGCCCGCTTGGCCACAAACACCGCCGCTATTTGCCGGGTAAACAAATTACCTTCCATTAGGATGGCGCCCATGCCATTTTCAAGCGCAGTCTTGAGATTAGTTACGGTGCCAGTCCTCATATTCAGCTTGGGAAACTCCCGCACAAATCGCTCGTAGTCCGGAACGCTGTCGTCAGAATCTTTGATCCCGGCGAGATTGGGGTATTTTTCCAGGCTGTGCAACAACTCGATCGATAGGGGCACACCGCTCGTATCTGGTATGTGGTACAAATTGATCGGAATTGTCACCTGCTCGAAGATCAATGAGAAGTACTTGGACAGTCCTTCCAGCGGCGGATGCTTGTAATAGAACGGTGGGACGATCAGCAAGCCATCCGCGCCGTTGGCGGCGGCGTGCTGTGACAACTCGATAGTCTCAGGAAAATTCGAGGTGCCCGGTGAGACAATGATGTTTAACCCATTTCGGTGCTTGAAGGCCGTCTCGGCGACTTTCTTCCGCTCGGCCACGGAAAAAGAGGGGTATTCGCCTGTCGTGCCCAGCACCACAACTCCATCGACCCCGGTCGCCTTGAAATAGGCCATCATTTCCGTGTAAATGGCTTCGTCGAACTTCAAGTTCTTGTCGCAGGGAGTTAAAGCCGCCACCCAAAATAGACATTTGTCCCCGGCAGTTGCAGCCTGAGCCGTGCGCCTGGCGCCCGGCGCTTCTGCTACTGGTCCCGCTCCAACCATTCCGAGGGCGGCCGTTGCGGCTGCAGTCCCCAGAAAGGTTCTTCGCGTCGTCTGCATGTTCCCTCCTTGTCCGGAAGTCTGACGAAGTCTAAGGCAGGCCATTCGAAAACGCAAAAGCCGGTGTGTGGTCGCTCGGTGGCGACTGTTCTGGTTCGCCGAAATGCCTGATGCAGACCCGTGATGTTACCCGCTGGTGATATCATGCGGCTGCGATGGGCAACGATTGGCTGCAATTCCATGGCCCAGGTACTCACGTATGGACAATGAAACTGGGACACGACGACGATTCCTGATTTGTTCAGTAGCGGGAATGAGTTCAGCCTGGTTGACGCTTCATTGGCCCGCAGTTCTCGCCGCTCAGGGCCATGCTCATCGGGCGGCTGAGTCGCCGGTACCTGTGCCTCTGCAATTTTTTTCCGCCGGGCAAGCCACTGAGATTGAAGCCGCCACCGCGCAGATTATTCCCTCAGACGACACACCCGGCGCACGCGAGGCGCAGGTCATTCATTTTATCGATCGCGCTCTGATCACCTTTGACCGCGACAAGCAGCCTTCCTATACGCACGGCCTAGAAGATTTTCAGGCAAAAACGCGGGAACTTTTTCCCGGGGCAAGGAGGTTCTCGGACCTGACATCCGCGCAGCAGGTGCAGGTACTGGAGGCGATCGAGAAGACCAGCTTTTTCGAACTCCTACGCCTGCACACCATCATGGGGTTTCTCGCGTCACCTGAATACGGCGGCAACTACAACCAGGTGGGATGGAAGTTGATCGGATTCGAAGACAAGCATGTCTTTAGTCCCCCGTTCGGGTACTACGACGCTGAATACAACAAGGGCCACTGACAGAACCTCACCTTCAGAGCTGGAAAATGACAAAATTCGAAACGGCGACGGCAGTTGATTTTGCTGTAGTGGGCGCGGGCGCGGCGGGAGGCGTGGTTGCGAAGGAACTTTCAACAGCTGGGTTCCAGGTGGTGGTGCTTGAGCAAGGGCCCTACTTGCGCGCGGAAGACTTCGTGCATGACGAACTGAAGACCAAGCAGGTTTGGGCCCCGCCTTACATTGGCCAGGATTTTCTCACCAACGACCATTCACGCCAGCCCAACACTTTCCGCAAGACTGATAAAGACGAGGCGGTTGTAGTGCCCACCGTCCAATACGGGAAGTGCGTGGGCGGCGGTACAGTTCACTTCACTGCCAACTACTGGCGCTTTCACGAAATCGATTTTGTTGAACGCAGCCGCTGGGGCCTGATTGCCGGCACCGGCTTTGCAGATTGGCCGATCAGTTACGCGGAATTGGAACCTTATTACACCAAGGCGGAATGGGAGATCGGCGTTTCCGGTTTGGCGGGCGCGAACCCCTTCGATCCTCCGCGATCGAAGCCTTATCCCCTGCCGCCGTTGCCGGTGAAGTCTTCGGGGGTACTGCTCGAACGTGGCGCTCGCAAATTGGGTTGGCATCCTTATCCCGCTCCTATGGCGATTCTTTCGCAACCGTATAGAGGCCGATCGGCCTGCATGCATTGCGGTTTCTGCGAGGCGATGGGCTGCGAGTGGGGGGCCAAGTCCAGCAGTCTGGCCAGCGTCATTCCCATGGCAGAGGAAACCGGACGTTGTGAAATCCGCACGGGTTGCTATGTGCGGAAGATCTCCACCGACAAGAGCGGCCGCGTAGATGGAGTGATCTTCTTCGATGCGCAGCAGCAAGAACAGTTTCAGAAGGCGAAGGCGGTCGTGGTCTGCGCCAACGGCGCGGAAACACCGCGCCTGCTGCTGCTCTCGAAATCGAATCTGTTTCCTGACGGACTGGCCAACTCGAGCGGCCTGGTAGGAAAATTGCTGATGTTTGAATGCGAGTCGGGAGCTTTCGGAAGTTTCGAACATCCCTTGAACGAATACAAGAGCGTACAGGTCACGCGCCTCGTGCAGGATTTCTACGACTCCGATCCCAAGCGCGGTTTTTACGGCGGAGGAGGAATCGACGCCCGGTCCGACTACTACCCAATCTCATACGCCTTGGGCAATTTGCCGCCCGACACGCCGCGCTGGGGCGCAGGGTTTAAGCGGGTCATCAAGGAGGACTATAACCGCACCATGATGGTGTTCGCTCACCTCACCTCGCTGCCGCTCGAGTCCAACACCATCACGCTGGATCCGGAGGTGAAAGACGCCTGGGGCTTGCCTGCTCTACGGGTGACGTACAAGAATCATCCCGATGATTTGAAAAATATGAAGTTCTTTCGAGATCGCTCGCTGGAATTACTCGACGCTGCCGGCGCGCGGAAGAAATGGGAATTGGGAATTGATGAAGTCACCGTCTCAGCTCACCTGATGGGTACGTGCAGAATGGGAAATGATCCCAAAAGCTCGGTAGTGGACAAGTACCACCGCGCCCACGATGTACCCAACCTTTTCATCGTGGACGGGAGCAGTTTCGTGACCAGCGGACGAAACCAACCGACTTGCACAATCCAAGCACTCGCCTACCGCGCTTCTGATTACATTACCCGTCAGGCCAAGAGCGGAAGCCTCCCGTAGTTGGTTTGAGCTGAGATTGACACCGTGCGACGATTCTGCAAAAGCCGTGAAACACTTTGGCGGCGGCCTGCGCCAAGAGTCCCGCCGCGTACGGGCTTGGACACGACTCGCTGCTGGTAAGCTCGCCTATTTCACTAGGCGCCAGGTCCTGCGCATAGTCGGTGGGCTGTCCACACCGAGACCCCGAATTTCTTGGCCAAGATTCTGAACGTCACTCTTCCGTGCATCCGTTGCTTTATCAAGTCCGCGACTTCTTGGCGCGTCAATTTGCGCAAAGGGGGTCGACCCAAAACCTTGCCATTCGCTCGGGCAAGGCAGGCAAATGTGGGAAAATCCAGCGAATTTATGTCGGCGAGCAGCCGATACGAGCAATGGGAGTGGGGATCAATCTCCGGGGGAAATCGCCAAGTTCGAGGCCGGGGCAGCAATCGCGCAATTCTTCAGTCGGCACCGTGGCAGGGTTACGTATCCGGTCGCCATGTCCCCAACCACCCAGCTGCCCTCTTCTCCCCAGCACCAGTAGTAGTACGCCAGGTAGGCACAGAGGATACCGTCGAGCAGATCGTCGAATTGTTTGTATACGGCGCCTCTGTAGCCGGTGATGTCGATCCCGATCTGGCTCCGGACTTCGTCCTAGAACTTCAGAGCTGGCTCCCGACACTCTAACGACCGCAACCGAGCCCGGTAGATTTCCCATTCACTATGGACTTCGGCCAGGCCCGCTCCGGCTTGTGCTTGTATCGGAGAGCGCGACGCGTACTGCACGATTCCGCGCTGCCCCGAGCGACGATGACGCACGCGTGAGCCATACCGCAAGGGGCCGGAACCCGCGACCTTACCCCACAGAGACCAACGGAAACCCTCGGAGCGCAAGCCGCGCCGTTGTTGGCGACGGTGGGCGGTGAAGCAGCCGAACGTTGGCGCAAATTCATGGAGATTGCGAGAGACTACTTCACTCAGTCGGGAGTGATGTTCGTGGAGGTTGAGGAGGCAACGAGTTCACACAGGATTCCCCTGTTATCTAAATGACAACAAATGCGGTAGGCAAAAGAAAGTCAGCCGAGAATTGCCAGGGGCCGGATTGTTGGACGGGCACTCCTGTATCAGCCTGCCACGCGCAAAAGGTCGTTCAAACTTTTGCAGCCGTAATGTGCTCTCGTCCAAAACCAGCCGGTATGGTGGTTGGTCAGCCAGTCACCCACTTCTGCTGATGCGGCGTCCTAAGGCGGGAAGGTACTTCCCTTGCACAGGAACATCCTGACTGGCCCTAATATAGCGACCTAAATCCTCGGCACTCCTGGACACAAGAACTCATGATTTCATGTCCTACCTTGTCGCAGGCATAGACATAGTCTTCACCCTTCAGTTAACTTGTGGTGGCCTGACATGCGGACTAAGCCCATGAGAGTCACGCGGCGGGAGAGCCTGAGGCTTTTCAGCAGCGGCCTGACGGCGACGGCCGTTTCTTTGCGCGATCGGCCTTATGATTGCTTGCTAGCCGAGAAAGCTCTGGATCGGGCGGCCCTCTTGCGACTGCTCGGCACGTCGCCGGTGGCGGCTCCGCCGTTCGCTGCCGAGCGCGTATTAGTTATGGACCCAGAGTTCCCTGTCACGCAAGAGGCCGCGGCTCATGTGGTTCCAATGGCGCACAATTTTTGCTTGACTCATGGTGTCCAATGGAGTACAAGAGAGTTGTGCAGACGGTTGTCGAGACGCCTACTTATCTCGCAATTGCCAACAAGCTCTTTAGCGAGGAGGAGCGTGCGGACATCGTGGCACTGGTTGCGGCTGACCCAGAATGTGGAGACCTGATCCGTGGAACGGGCGGATTTCGAAAGGTCCGGGTCGCACGCAAAGGAATGGGAAAAAGCGGTGGGGCCCGGGTTGTGTATATCTGGCGCAACGAGAGATTTCCGGTTTTTCTTATTGCGGTTTTTCCGAAGAATGAGAAAGAAAACTTGTCGATGGCAGAGCGCAACGCGCTAAGGAAACGGGCTGATAGTATTTTCGAGGCCTACGAGAGGTAGCATGAAAACGCAATTCGAGCAGATGATGGATGGCCTGAACGACGTTGAGGCTTTCCTTGCTGGGGAGCAAGAAGGATTCAAGGCACATGTGCCCCAGGAAGTTGACGTGAAAGCGATCCGAAATCGACTTGGCATGACACAAGCCAGATTCTCTAACAACCGTCATCGACAAAAATCCCGCTGCCGTGCTTACCGCACTGAATCCCGCTGCGTTCGCTGCCGCTGTCGGCTCTTCTAAACCCACCACTGTCCACGTCAGGGTTGATAGAAAGCGTCAGACGCCTAGTGGCGTTACAAAACGGAAGGCTTATTCTGCCGAGGGCGGGAAGAGAATCACGAAGTGAAACTGAAAAAGAACAGCTTCCGATCGCGGCGAGCGCAAGGGAGACTCGTAATCGAGTGTACGAGCGACGAGTTCTTGAACCCGTGATTTCAACCCACGATCATAACGTCTCTAACGACTTTTCAAAGACTTAGGCGGCCACCTCGAGTCACGTAAGTCGTTCAAACTACAACATAAACCAGCCCTGAAAAGGCACAATTCACGCAAGCGCGAACTGATTGGGGACTGGGGACTAAATTGGGGACTACGGCCTGTTTCTTGCACGAACTTACAGGTGCTTAGGTGTCATCCGTGCGCGTGTAAGTTTTTTCGTATCAGTTTCCCTTTGAACTCATAACCCAAAGGTCGGTGGTTCAAATCCACCCCCCGCAACCAAC
>WNFH01008727.1_pt1 | contig 10490 bp, 8 predicted proteins | sample 5400411 | NCBI WGS metagenome assembly WNFH01 (sample SAMN13153347, study PRJNA577476) | soil metagenome | isolation source: 200 cm saprolite under Douglas fir tree site 2 hole 3 | place: USA:California | collected 2015-04-18
TGTGCACCTTGATTTGTGCCTTCATCTTCCTCGGTATTGCCCTGATCGCGGCTCCGGTAAACGCGCAGCAGCCTCAATCCCAGCCACAGACACCATCAGCAGCGCAAGCGCCCTTGGTCGATCCAGATGCGAGCGCGGTGAAGGAACAGAACCTGCTGCGAGAATCGCCGCGGATCGAGGGGACAATCGTCATACCCGAACCGCGTGAGCGTGTCCTGATACAGCCGGCTGGCAGAGGCTGGCGCTTCTTCCATGAAGTGCTCCTGCATTGGATCGGCACCGTCGTGATCGTCGGTGCGATTGCCCTGCTGGCGATTGCCTATCTTAGCATCGGACGGATCAGGATCTCAGCCGGACGTTCCGGACGGAAGGTGCGCCGTTTCAACGCCTTCGAGCGCTTTTCGCACTGGCTCACGGCCGCGTCGTTCGTCGTTCTAGCCCTGACCGGGCTGAACATCACATTCGGAAAGCTGTTGCTGCTGCCATTACTCGGCCCGGATGCCTTCAGCCGTGTTTCGGAGGCAGCCAAATACGTGCACAATTTCGTCAGCTTTCCATTCGTCGCCGGGCTTGTCCTGATCGTGGCACTTTGGATTAAGGACAACATTCCACGAAAAATCGACATCGTTTGGCTGAAGGAAGGCGGGGGTTTTGTCGGCTCGAAGCGCCCGCAAGCGGGCCGATTCAACGCCGGAGAAAAACTGGTCTTCTGGTTCGCTGCCGGTGGCGGCGCAGCCGTGGCGCTATCCGGATATCTGCTGCTGTTCCCGTTCTATGTGACGAACATTGCCGGAATGCAACTCGCCCAAATCGTGCACAGCTTGATTGCCGTTTTCTTCATCGCGGTCATCCTCGGTCACATCTACATCGGTACTCTCGGGATGGAAGGGGCGTTCGAAGCCATGGGTACCGGCAGCGTCGATCTCAACTGGGCCGAGGAGCATCATCGCATTTGGCTCGAAGAAGAAATCGCGAAAGGGCGGGGGCCCACCCCGGCGCCAGAGGCCTCGACTTCACCGGCCGAGTGAACGATCGACCGAAGACCCCGCGCACCGGAGTCAGCATGACGGATCAGCGGCAACGTATTTTGATTTGCTCGTGCGAAGACACGATGCCGCTAGATGCCGAAGCGGTGCGGCGCGGCTGTCGGGGCAGTCAGGTGACGACGGCGCGTCAGCTCTGCCGCACTGAACTCGAGCGATTCCGGGCCGCGGCGGCCGGCGGGGGTCCTCTGATCGTCGCCTGCACGCAGGAAGCGCCTCTCTTTTCCGAGGTTGCCGAAGGGCACGAAAGCGGTGCCGATATCCGTTACGCGAATATACGTGAGACTGCGGGTTGGTCCGCGGAGGCAGCGAAGGCAAGCGCGAAGATGGCAGCGCTGATTGCAGCAGCAGCCGAAGCGGCGCCGGAAATTTCCGTCGTCAAATTCAACAGCGAGGGCGTGACCCTCGTTTATGGGCGTGACGAACAAGCGATCGAAGCCGCCAATCTGCTTAAGCAGCATCTCGATGTGACGGTGCTCATCAAGCCACCCGCTGCTCTGCAGCCGCCAGCGGTGACCGACTTTCCAGTGGCGAAGGGGGAAATCCGCTCGGCCAAAGGCCATCTTGGCGCCTTCGAGCTTACCGTCGACAAATTTGGTCAAGCCTCGCCGTCATCGCGCGGCGTGCTGGCCTTCGGTCCGACCAAAGATGGGGCGACGTCACGTTGCGACATCGTGCTTGACCTATCGGGCGGCGCGCCGCTCTTCCCGGCGGCCGATCTGCGCGATGGCTATTTGCGGGCGGATCCGGGCAGTCCGGCCGCGGTGGTAAAGGCCGTGCTCAGGGCAAGGGACCTCGTCGGCAGTTTCGAAAAGCCGCGTTACATTACTTTCGCCGACGATCTCTGTGCTCACTCGCGCTCTCAGATCGTCGGGTGCAATCGCTGCCTCAACCTCTGCCCCACCGGCGCGATCAGGCCGGCGGGCGATCACGTAGCCATCGATGCGCAGATTTGCGCTGGATGCGGACAATGCGCTTCCGTCTGCCCGACAGGTGCCGCCTCCTATGCGCTGCCGCCGGCCGACGCGCTGATGCGGCGATTGCGCGCATTGCTGACCGCCTATCGTGATGCGGGCGGCAAGCGCGCGATCGTATTGCTGCACGACGAGGCGCATGGCACGCCCTTGATAGATGCGCTCGCGCGTTTCGGTGACGGGCTGCCGGCGAACGTGCTGCCGCTCGCGGTCAACGAGGTCACGCAGGTAGGTCTGGAAGTAATCGCCGCAGCTTTCGCTTATGGCGCATCGGCGCTGCGTCTCCTGCTGCGCGCAAAGCCACGCCATGACGTCGCGAGCCTTGCGACGACGCTCGCGCTCGCGGAGCCCATCCTGGTCGGCTTTGGGTTCGGGCCGGGTCGGGCGGCGACAGTCGATACCGACGATCCGGACATGCTGGGAGAGATGCTGCGGGCGATTGCCGCACCTGATCCCGCTCCCAGGCCCGCGACCTTCCTGCCCATCGGAGGGAAGCGGGACGTGCTGCGGATGGCGCTGCGCGAGTTGCGTGCTGCGGCGCCGGCATCGGCCGAAGTAATCGCGCTGCCTGAAGGAGCGCCTTTCGGCGCGGTCGAAGTCAATGTGGAAGGATGCACCTTATGCCTTGCTTGCGTGTCGGCTTGCCCGACCGGCGCGTTGTTGGACGATCCGGAGCGGCCCATGCTCCGTTTCATGGAAGACGCTTGCGTGCAGTGCGGATTGTGTAAGGCGACCTGCCCCGAGAAGGTCATCACGCTCAAGCCGCAGCTCGACATTCTCGCGACCCTTGGACCCGCACGCGTGCTCAAGCAAGAGGAGCCGTTTCACTGCATACGTTGCGGTACGCCATTCGGTACGAAGAGCTCGATTGAGCGGGTCGCCGCCAAGCTCGCGGGCAAGCATTGGATGTATCAGGGGAAGGACCGGCGGATCGACGCATTGAAGATGTGTGGCGAGTGCCGCGTGATAGCCGTGGCCGAAGCGGAATTCGATCGCTCCGGTGCGCCGGCCCGCCCGAAGATACGCACGACCGAAGATTATCTGCGGGAGCGCGAACAACAGACGCAAAAGGGCGAAACATGACCTCGTCCCGGCGGCGGGCCGCCGCGACCATGAAGGGCGACGAGACGGCTGCGCATGTGAAGCTCTTGCAGCTGGAGACCGTTAGATGAGCGTCGTGCCCGCGCTTGCACGGATCCCTGTTGGCGTCGTCGTCGAGCGGCGCAGGGCCACGAGTCCGTGGATCGATTTCACCTGGCAGCCCGTCATGGCACTGCCCGGACGCCCGGACGCGGCGCCGTGGACAGTCCTTTCTATTGATGCCGGGATCGCAACCTTCTACGTGGGTTCAACTGAAATCGCGCTGTACCGGACCGAAGGTCGCAATTACCGTGACAACCTCGCCTGTGACGTGCCCTTGCTGTGGATCGCACTGAGGCCAACCGGGCTCGAGCCGCCCTATGACCTTCTAGCAGTCACGGCAGATCCGGCCGAGGGCGAATCTTTTACTCAGACGGGTAGGGACCTCGTGGCTACCGTGTCGATGCCGGCTGCCGTGCGCGATAGCGTCGAGGCCTTCGTGGCTGCTCATCTCGTCGAGCAGCCGTTCCACAAGCGCAAACGCAATCCTGCGGACCCAGAGGCGCTGGCGCGCCGCCGACCAAAAGCCAGGGACTGACGCGAATGAGCAGGCGTGAAGATTTTTTGGCCCGCTGGTCGCGCCGCAAGCGCGAGACCGCCGCAAGCGCAAATGGGCCGAAGCAGAGCGACTGCAAAGCTCGCGCTCAGTCTGGCGATGCTCCCATATCGCGGAAGACCACCGCCGACCCGACCGGACCGGCGTTCGATCTGGCGAAACTGCCCTCGATCGAATCGATCACCGCCGAGACCGATATCCGCAATTTTCTCGCGCCTTTCGTGCCGCCCGAGCTGACGCGCGCCGCGCTACGCCGCGTCTGGACCACCGACCTCAAGATCCGAGATTTCGTTGGGCTCGCGGATTATGACTGGGACTTCAATGCACCAGGTTCCATGGCTGGCTTTGGGTCGTTGGAACCGACTGACGCGCTTCGCCGACAAGCGGCTGATTTGATCGGCCGGGGCGCGGCCGAAGGCAACCCCCGTGTTTCGAAGATTACGGAGGCCAAGCCAATATCGAGCGGATCGGTTCCCGATCGACCCGACCCACGAAAGCCGATCAATGACAGCCTCACGTCGCCGCAGAATAATGCGGACAGCCGCGGGGCGACGCAGCTTCGCGGAGCAACGAACGCAACTATTGACCAGCGGGAGAAACCTGAGCTGCCACTAATTGGCCGGCGCAGACACGGACAAGCCCTCCCAAAGTGATTCTGGTCACCGGTCTGTGCGTGAAAATTCGTACGGTAAATTGCGTTCATTCAGAGAATTTCCCATGGATCTTTACTCCCACCGTCACTTCACGATCGACGATATCGACGCGGTCGATATAGCGCGAGCGCAGGAATATGCGCTACTAGCGACCGTGCTTGGGCGCGCGCCCGACGCCGATCTACTCCGTCGGCTTGCCGAACTTTGCGGTGACCCGAGTCCACTCGGCGTTGCCCATGCCGCGCTTGCCGAAGCCGCCAGGTGCGCAACGCGGGAGGGCGTCGAGCGCGAGCATTTCGATCTCTTCATTGGGCTCGGTCGCGGCGAGCTTCTGCCTTACGGCTCGTACTATCTCACGGGGTTTCTGCACGAGCGTCCACTTGCGCGCCTGCGCTACGACCTGGCCCGGCTCGGCATCGAGCGAGCGCCCGGGCGCGCCGAGCCCGAAGACCATGCCGCGATTCTCTGCGAGATCATGGCTGGGCTCGTAGGCGGACGATTATTGGCTCCACGCGGAGCGGATCGCGCGTTGTTCGAGGCGTATCTCGCCCCTTGGATGGAGAAATTCTTCGCGGATCTTGAACTGGCTAAGACCGCGGAGTTCTACCGCAGCATCGGAGCGCTCGGCAGGGTATTTATGGCGATCGAGGCGAAAGCGTTTGCGATGTCCTCGTAGCGATTCCGATCAGATGCCGCGTTCAGAGGCGTACGGCAGAGGTAGAGAACGCGACAGAGGCAGGCTTCTGAAATGGGTACAGCACAGCAGCGGCACCGACCGCGATGATAACGGCGGCCGTCAATGAAACGAGAAATACGCGCATGGTCATCATCCTTATGGTCGTGCCACCGTGGAACGCATCCCGCGCCGTCTGATATGCCTGCTGCCGAGTTTAAGCAGAAACGCCTCTGGAAGGCATCTTTCGCCGAGCCCGAATTGCCGAACCGTCGTGATGTGCGACTCCCAGGTTCCCGTCTCAGCTTGGCGCGAAAGCGGGTTTAGACAATGAGTATCGAGCGAAACAGCTACAATGCTTGCCTGCGTTGCCGTTACGTGCCCATTATTGCGTTGATCGCACCTGGACCAAGGCATTTGACGGTTGAGATCTACGGACACGATCTGGAAGACCATCTCCGCAGCTGTGCGACAGTGTCCGTCGCGGCCGCTGTCGGGCACGGCGGGTGGCAGGACGGACGGTGCAGGCGTTGAAGGCGGCAGGGGCGCAGATTCAGTGGGAACCGCCGCCAATTATTGTTGTTTACCGCCGGTTGTGCCGCTGTCGCGGCCCGCTACTTCACCGCGGTGAGCCCGGTAGGTGGGTAGCATAGCGGTATAGCCGCCGAGCGGCCGAGGAGGGGCATCCGTTTCATTTGCCGATGCTCCGGAAAAAGGGGCCAGCGATGACACTGAAGTACAGTCTCTTTGGCAGCGCATTGGCGGGTGTGATGCTCCTGGCGGTCGATCCCAGCGTCGCGCAAACTAATGAGCAGCTCCAGCAGCAGATCCGCGAGCTCCAGCGGCAACTGCAAAATCTGCAGAACCAGGTCGAAGAGCAGTCGAGACGAGCCCAGGCGCCGGCCGCCGCGCCGGTCGCGCCACCACCGAGCGGGGTCAAGGCCGTGCTGACACCGGCTAACCGGCCGGGCATCTGCAGCGCCGATGACGCGAACTGCATCTATCTCACCGGCCGCCTGCATTTCGATGTCGCCGACTATCTGAGCGTCCATCCTCAGACGCCCGCCGGGCTGCACAGCCTCACCAGCGGCGTCAATGCCCGGCGTGCGCGCATCGGCGTGCTCGGCAAGTTCATGGCCGATTGGAACTATGCGTTCGTTGCCGACTTCGGCGGCTCCGCAGACGGCCCGCAGCTATCGAATATCGAGACTGCGTCGCTCAGCTATCAGGGCCTGAGGCCCTTCGCCTTCGAGATTGGTTACATGGACGTTCCCTGGGCCCTCGACGACGCGACGAGCACGAACGATATCATGTTCCTCGAGCGTGCTTCACCAGAGGTCGTGGCGACCGGGCTGGCGGCCGGGGATTTCCGCTCGGCCGCCGGCGTGCGATGGAACACCGATCGTGCCTGGGCCGGCGTTTATGCCACCGGGCCGCTCAGCGGTGCGACTCATACGGGATCGAACCAGCAGCAGCTGGGCGGGCTCGCGCGCGCGACCTATCAAGCGCTTCAAGGCGGTAACTATTCGCTTCATCTCGGCGTCGACGGCGAGTATGTCTTCGTGCCTCGGGCCAATGGCAGCTCAGCCACGTCGATCGCCAGCACGATGACGTTGAGCGATCGCCCGGAGCTGCGCGTCGATCCCACCATCTTTCTCAACACCGGCCCGATCCCGGCAAAGAATGCCGGTGCGTATGGGGTCGAAGCAGCGGGCGGATTCGGCAGCTTCTACGCGCAGGGGGAGTATTATCGCTACTTCGTCAATCAAGCGGGCTTGGCCGCGGGCGCGCCCACGCCACAGCTCAATTTCGACGGGGGCTACATCGAGGCGAGCTACACCGTCACGGGCGAGTCCCGAAAATACATCCCGACGACCGGCGCCTACAGCGCCATCGTCCCCGACCATCCGCTCTCCTTCACCGCCGGCGGTTGGGGGGCGTTGGAGCTCGCGGTGCGCTACAGCTATGTCAATCTCAATAACCACGCAACGCCGGGTGTGGCGCCGACGACAACCGGCGGCGTCTTTGGCGGCCGGCAGACGATCTACACCTTGGGCGTCAACTGGTATCCGATCACCAACATCCGCTTCATGCTCAACTATATCTACGCCGACGTGAACAAAATCCCCACCGCCACCGCGGTCGGTGGCTCGACGTTACCGGGTGCCGTGATCCAGGCGATTGCGATGCGCACCCAGGTGGCGTTCTGAAGCGGCTCTGAGCGGAGCCCCGCTGGGCCGAGGCGATTTCGCCCGGCGGCATGTCCGGAATACCGTGGCTGGGCCGCGAGAGCAGGCGACCCGTGCGGAAGCGCGCTTACGCATGCGATTGAGCGGAAGGTGTCCCACCCGCCGTTCCGGGGAGTCTCAGCCCAGCTCAGCGCTGCATCTGCATGATCTGATCCATAGGCATCATGTTGTGGTTCATGTGTGCCATGATCCAGAGCGAACCGGTGATGACCAACAAAACAATCAGCACGCCGAAGGCAAGCGCCATGCACGCCGAAGGCAAGCGCCATGACGTTGTTGACGTTGTCGGGGCCGGTCGTGATGTGGAGGAAGAAGACGAGGTGAACGCCCATCTGCGCAATCGCGAGAACGGCCAGTGCGACGGGAATGCTCGGCTGCCAGACGAGCGTGGTGCGCGCGACAAAGAAAGACACGATGGTGAGCAGCGTCGCGAGCCCAAGCCCAATCAGGTAGGTTCCTATTCCCCCGGCAGCCTCGTGTCCGTCGAGGCGCTCGTCGCCCGGCGCCGTGTCCGCATGATTCGAGTCTCTTTTCTGCTCGGAGTGGCTCATGCCGCGGCTCCCATCAAGTACACCATCGTGAATAGCGCAACCCAAACGATGTCCAGGGCATGCCAGAACAGGCTGAAGCAGAGGACACGCCGGAGAATGTCGGCCCGGTAACCTTTGGCGAACACCTGCGCCACCATGGTCAGCAGCCAGAGCAAGCCAGCGGTCACGTGCAGGCCATGGCAGCCGACCAGCGTAAAGAAGGCCGAGAGGAACGCGCTGCGTGTTGGGCCTGCCCCGCGAACGACCAAGCCCGCGAACTCCCGGACCTCGATGCCGATAAACGCGGCTCCGAGTATGAAGGTCGCCGCCATGGCGCCATAGAACCAGGACCCGCGGTGCGTCTGGGCGCCGATGCTTGCGAGGCCGCAGGCGAAGCTCGAGAGGAGTAGGCAGGCCGTCTCGATCCCGGTATTGCGCAGGTCGAACAACTCCCGCCCGCTCGGCCCGCCCGCCGTCTGCCCGACCAGCACCGCGTAGGTCGCGAAAAAGGCGGAGAACATGATGATGTCGCTGAGCAGGAAAATCCAGAAGCCGTAACCGACGATGATGCGCTTCGACACCAGCGCACCGGCCGCGTGGCCTGCCGGGTGCCGGCGATCCCGCAGTTCCCGGTGGTACCCGGCGCGATTCGGATCGCCGCGACCGGCGGTCACCTCGAGGCCGCTCATGGCGCCGTCCATAGTTGGGCGAGCGCTTCGCTGCGTGCACTTCGGTTGGCTCGGTCGACGCGCGCGACCACATCAGCCGGAATGATGTACTCGTGCCTATCCCGCCAGGCGAAGACAACGAAGGTCGCGTACGCACCCAATGCGGCCAGGGCCACGATCCACCAGATATGCCAGATCAGCGCGAATCCCATCAAGGTGGCGAAGAAGGCGCAAATGAAGCCAGTTGGGCTATTCCTCGGCATCTCGATTTCCGTATAGCCGGACTCCTCGCGCAGCTTCGCCTGCTGGCGCGCGCGCTGCTTTATGGCCCAGTAGGCCTCCTCGCCTTGGATGCGCGGGAGCACCGCGAAGTTGAAGCTTGGTGGAGGTGAGGGGGTCGCCCATTCGAGCGAGCGCCCGTCCCAGGGATCGCCGGTCTGGTCACGCAGCGCCTCCCGCCTGCGAATGCTGACGGCGAGTTGTGCGATCTGCAGGATTATTCCGGCCAGAATGATGACTGCGCCGCCGGCCGCGATCAGCAACCATGGACGCCAGGCGGGGACATCGTAGTGCTGCATGCGACGGGTCATTCCCATGAGGCCCAGAACGTAGAGCGGCATGAAGGCAACGTAGAAGCCGGTGATCCAGCACCAGAACGCGGCCTTGCCGAGACCTTCGTGCAGCCGGAAGCCGAACGCTTTAGGAAACCAATAGGTGTAGCCGGCGAACGCGCCGAACAGCACCCCGCCGATGATGACGTTATGGAAGTGGGCCACGAGGAAAAGGCTGTTGTGCAGCACGAAGTCCGCCGGGGGTACTGCCAGCAGGACGCCGGTCATGCCGCCGATCACGAAGGTGACCATGAAGCCGATAGACCACAATATCGATGCGGAATAGACGACCCGGCCGCCATACATCGTGAAGAGCCAGTTGAAGACCTTCACACCCGTGGGCACCGCGATGATCATCGAAGCGATGCCGAAGATCGCGTTGACGTCGGCGCCGGCGCCCATGGTGAAGAAGTGATGCAACCACACCGTGAAGGAAAGAATGCAGATGACCATTGTCGCGGCGACCATCGACCGGTAGCCGAACAGCGGCTTGCGCGAGAACGTCGAAATCACTTCCGAGAATATGCCGAACGCGGGCAGAATGAGGATGTAGACTTCGGGATGTCCCCACGCCCAGATGAGGTTCATGAACATCATCACGTTGCCGCCGGCTTCGTTGCTGAAGAAGTGAAAGCCGAGGTAACGGTCCAGCAGCAGCATGGCCAACGTCGCCGTGAGGATGGGGAAGGCGGCGACGATCAGCAGGTTGGAGGCGAGCGTCGTCCAGCAGAACATCGGCATGCGCATGTAGGTCATGCCGGGCGCATGAATCTTCAGGACCGTCGTGACGAAGTTGACGCCGGTCAGCAAGGTCCCCACACCGGAGATCTGGAGCGCCCAAAGATAATAGTCGACGCCGACACCGGGCGAGTAGGTCAGCTCGGACAGCGGGGGATACGGCAGCCACCCGGTGCGCGCGAACTCGCCCACGACCAGCGAAATGTTGACGAGCAGCGCGCCGGTGGCAGTGAGCCAAAGGCTGACCGAGTTGAGCGTCGGGAATGCCACGTCGCGGATCCCAAGCTGCAGCGGCATGACGAAGTTCATCAGCCCGATCATGAAGGGCATTGCGACGAAGAAGATCATCAGCGTGCCGTGGGCCGAGAAGATCTGGTCGTAGTGCTCGGGTGGCAGGTAGCCCTCGGACCGGAACGCGAGCGCCTGTTGGGACCGCATCATGATCGCGTCGCTGAAACCGCGCAGCAGCATCACCATCGCGAGCACGGTGTACATGATGCCGATCCGCTTATGGTCGACGCTGGTGATCCATTCCCGCCAAAGGTAGGGGAGCCATCCCTTCAGCGTGACCGAGGCAAGGACGCCGATGATCACGACGACGACCAAGGCCGCTGCGACCAGCGGGATCGGCTGGTCGAATGGAACGGCCGCCCAA
>WNFH01004059.1_pt1 | contig 10486 bp, 10 predicted proteins | sample 5400411 | NCBI WGS metagenome assembly WNFH01 (sample SAMN13153347, study PRJNA577476) | soil metagenome | isolation source: 200 cm saprolite under Douglas fir tree site 2 hole 3 | place: USA:California | collected 2015-04-18
AAATTCAAGAATTTCCCCATCTACGCGTGGGGCTTCACGATCGGGCCGACCATCACCAAGCTCTACGCCGAGTGGCAAGCGAAGTAATCACGGACGCGGCTTGAAGCGGGCTTCTTCCTGCTTAGCTTAAAAGCAGTTCTAATTCAGTACTGCGAATCAAATCCAAAGATCACTCCGAAGATGAGCAGATGCTGCGTCGGCATCAGCGCAATCAAGCCAGGCGAAACTTCAGCTCCCCGGAAGAAGCCGCCGCCCTTTCCGCGTGAATCGTCGAAGCGATATTCCAGTCGTGTGATGGTGGTAGTCTTCCGGTAGGGCAGTTTGTATTCGAGCGAGCCTGTCACGGCCTTGATCAACTGGACCGATCCGGTCCATCGCCCGTCGCGATCCCAGGCCACTTCCGGCCGCGCCGTTACGCTCCAGGGACCGTGCACGATTCGGTGAACAGGTAACTGTGCGGACATCCATAATGCGTGCGGATTTCCCGGTGCTTCGACTCTTTCCGTTCCGACCTGATACTCAAACGCCATCGTCAGACGATCTCTCTTCCATTCCGTGATGGTGTCCGAGAAAAATCGCCAAAACTCCAGCGCGGTGTCGGATTGATGCGGGCCGTAAAGCAGGGTCTCCTTAAACGCCACATGCTCGGTGGGGAGATAAGCAAGCTGTCCGCCTACGCTGGGCACGCTATTCGGATGCGCGAGATGGAAATAGTCATTGATGACGAAAGCGGTCACCGTGATTTTCTTGCTGAAGGGGTAGCTCGCGTTCACCCCAAACATGAGGTAGGGAGTGTAATCTCCTCCCCAGGGCCGGGTGTACGTGAAATTGTCCTTGGCATAGAGCGAGTCGTATCCGATCAGACTATTGAACAGGCCTGCTTGCAGGGTCAACCCCTTGCCTACCGGCGCCAAGTACGAGACATCCGCCAACCCGAAGTGCCGCAGCCAATCCGAGCCGCTTACATTCGGCGCCGTTGCCGAGAAGCCAAAGTTCTCCGAGTCCTTGCCCGCTTGCACCGCCAGTTCCATGCCCCAGCGGGAATTTTCGGAAGGGAGCTTCTTCACGCCCGCACCGGCCATATTCAAATCCAGTTCGTCCACTTTGAATGCCGTGCTGCGATTGCGGAATAGGTGGTTGGCGGGATGATTGAAGTCCAGCAAGTACGCCGCATCGACAAAGCCGTTGAACGCCCATTTCGCCTGAGCCGGCGAGCTCGTCGCTTCCGGCGAATTCTGCGTCGCCTGACCCGAGTTTTCCGGCGCCTGACTGCCTGCATCGCTAATTGTCGGCTCATCCGCGAACATCGGCGAGCGAACTGCAGCAGCCAGTACGAGCACCGCAACAGACAGTGTTAACGTCGGTTTCCGGCTCAATTCACGCATTTTTCTCCCCAAGCTGCGAGGAGATCATATGCTGTGCTGGATTAGGAATTCGTAAAACCGCCGCGAGCATTTCGTAAGCAAGACAGCGGCTAAACGTTGAGGGTGAGCGAGACGAGGTCGGCCCGCGGCGTCGGCGGCACAGGCGGCACCTTTGAACGGTCGACCGGCCGATACAGAGTGTCGCGCTCGACCGGCACGCGCCCGGCGGCGCGGATGAGCCGTTCGAGTTCCGCGCGCGGAGTGAACTCCGAAGTTTTTGCGCCGGCGTCATGGTAAATCTTTTCTTCCACCACCGTGCCATCCAGATCGTTGGCGCCGAAGCGCAAAGCGATTTGCGCAATGCTCGGCGTGAGCATGATCCAATACGCCTTGATGTGGTCAAAGTTATCGAGCAGCAGCCGCGCAATAGCGATATTGCGCAGATCGGCGTAGCCCGTCGGCTTCGGAATATAGGACAGCGCCGTGTTGTCCGGATGAAACGCCAGCGGGATAAACGTCACAAACCCGTGCGTTTGGTCCTGCAATTCCCGCAGTTTCACCAAATGGTCTACGCGCTCTTCCTCGGTTTCCACGTGGCCGTAGAGCATGGTTGCGTTCGAGGGCAGTCCGATTTCATGCGCCTGCCGCGCGATGCTCAGCCACATCTGTCCGCTCACTTTGTGATCGCAAATGATCTTGCGCACGCGCGGATGAAAAATCTCAGCGCCCCCGCCGGGCAATGAATCCACGCCGGCTTCTTTCATTTTCACCAGCGTGTCCCGGATGGAAAGCTTCGCGATTCGCGCGAAGTAACCCACTTCGACCATCGTGAACGCTTTCAGGTGCACGCTTCCGAAGCGCTGCTTCAGTCCGCGAATCAGCTCCAGGAAATAATCGAACGACAAATCCGGATGCAAGCCGCCTACAATGTGAAATTCCGTGGCCCCTTCGCGCACGCCCTGTTCCGCGCGCTGGTAAATTTCCTCCAGCGCGAACGTGTACGCGCCCGGCGCGCTCGGATCTCGCCCAAACGCGCACAACTTGCAGTGCGCCACGCAAACATTGGTGGGATTGATGTGCCGGTTGACATTGAAGTACGTTACGTTGCCGTGGCGCTTCTCGCGAACATGATTCGCCAGCCATCCAACCGCCAGCAAATCCGGCGAGCGGTAAAGCGCAATGCCGTCTTGAACAGTGAGACGCTCCCCGGCGAGCACTTTCTCCGCAATGGGCTTCAACCGCTGATCGGTAATGGTCAATTTCGACATTTACTGTGCGCTTCCAGAATAATCCAATCCCTCGCTCTTCCTATTTTTCGAAGCATCCAAACTTTTCAAACGTGCCAAACCGCCGTTGCAGCGCCCCAAAAAAGCAGGAACAACAAACTAATATAACCGTTCACGGCAAAAAACGCAGCGTCCAGCTTGCTCAAATCGTCTGCTTTCACAAGAGAATGTTCGTAAGCCAGCAGCGCTGCGACCACGCCAACACCAAGCCACGCAGGCCATGGCAGCGCAAAGCTTGCCGCCAGCAACGCGAGCAATACCGCTACTCCCACGTGCATGGCCCGCGCAATCAGCAATGCCCGGGCAATCCCGAATTGCTTTGGAACCGAAAATAATCCCGCTCGGCGGTCATAATCGACGTCCTGGCATGCATAAAGCACGTCGAAGCCCCCAACCCACAACGTGACCGCCGCGCAAAGAATCAGTATGCGCAAATCGAGTCCGCCGGTGACCGCGATCCATGCGGCTGCAGGAGAAATTCCCAGCGCAAATCCAAGAAAGAGATGCGACCAGTTCGTGAAGCGTTTCGTGAAGGAGTAGAAGAAAAGAATCGCGAGCGCAACCGGAGCCAGTTCCAATGCCAGTCGATTCAGTTGCCAAGCCGCCACGAAAAACAATCCTACCGCGACGATAGTGAACAGCCATGCAAATGGCACAGAGAGATCGCCAGTCGCCAGCGCGCGCTTGCTAGTGCGCGGATTTTCCCGATCGTAGCGAAGATCTACAATGCGGTTAATGGTCATCGCCGCGGAGCGTGCCGCCACCATGGCCACCACGATCCACGCAATCTGCCGCAACGTGGGCCATCCGTTTCTGGAAGCGCGTGCAGCCAGCAACGCTCCGGTCAGCGCAAACGGCAGCGCAAAGACGGAATGCTCGAACTTGATCATCTCGAGCACGATTTGAATGCGGTTTCTTTTCATCAGGGTATGAAGAAATCAACCAGAACACCGGCAGCAGTACTTTTCACGCCTTCGCTTCCTTCGATGAAGAACGGCCCGTCCAGCGGTACATTCTCTCTTGTGGCAATCCGATTTGCGCCAGCACGCGGCAAGTGTACTGCGTCACCAAGTCGTCTATCGTTTTTGGCTGATCATAAAACGCCGGAATCACCGGCATGACGACCGCGCCAGCCTGCTGCGCACGCACCATATTTTCCAGGTGAATGTGATTAAACGGTGTGTCGCGAATGCATAGTACCAACTTGCGCCCTTCTTTAAGCATGACGTCGGCGGCGCGCGCGATCAGGTCGTCGCTCGCCCCGTTTGCGATCGCTGCAAGCGTACCCATCGAGCACGGAATCACCAACATGGAATCAACTTCGTAGCTGCCAGACGCGATGGAAGCCCCGACATCCTTATTCGGTAAAATCTCAATCTTGTTCGTCGCGCGGCCAAGGATTCGGCTCGGCAACTGCTTCAAATCGCCGGAAGTAAGCCCCAGTTCCTCGGCAAAAAGCCGCTGCCCGGTCTCGGTCACCACCAGGTGCACACGCGCGACACGAGCATCGTCTTCCAAAAGCGCCAGCGCCTTCTGCGCCAAAAGCGCGCCACTCGCTCCGGTCACACCTACGGTGATGATTTGTCCTTGTGCGCGCGGCATATTATCTGGATTCATTCAGTCTCTCAGCCGCCCCCAGCCAAGTCAAGAACGCGCAACCAACCCCGCATATCGCACGCTATACTGGAATCCTGGCGCGAAGGAGACGAAATCTTGGTGCCGCGTGGCGGGCCGTGATCCGCGACGGACTCGTTGCAGAGTGGCGGGTTTATGCGGACAATCAATCTTTGCGAGAACTCATGGGCGAAAGCCTGCCCTAGAACTACAGCAGTCAAGGATTCATGAAAGAACGCGAACTTCACCAGCTACTGGATCTCGTCCGCCTCGGAGCGCTGCCGCCCGATCGCGCCGTTGCCCGACTGAAGCATCTCCCCTTTGAAGATTTGGGCTTCGCTAAAGTGGATCATCATCGCTCCCTGCGCCAGGGATATGCCGAAGTCATTCTTGGGAAAGGGAAGACGCCCGGTCAAGTCGCGGAAATTGTTAAGTCCATGCTGCGCCACAAAGCCAGTCGGCAAAATATTCTCATCACTCGCGCCGACGCTGCCATTTTTAAAGCCGTTCGCCGCGTAAATCCATCGGCGAAAAGCGCGGCAAAATTCCACGCCCTCTCCGGCGTAATCACTATCGAACGCAGCCGTGAAATCACTGGCAAAGGAGAGATTTTCGTCGTTTCTGCAGGAACCAGCGACATTCCCGTCGCGGAAGAAGCGCTGCTGACCGCGCGCATGATGGGCAACCGCGCCGAGCCGTTGTATGACGTCGGCGTCGCAGGCATTCACCGTCTGCTCGAGCATCGCGAGAAACTTGCCTCGGCTCGCGTCATCATATGCGTGGCCGGCATGGAAGGTGCGCTGCCAAGCGTCGTCGGCGGCCTCGTGGGCGTTCCAGTGATCGCCGTGCCGACCAGCACCGGATACGGCGCCAGCTTCGGCGGTGTCGCTGCCCTCCTCGGTATGCTCAACAGTTGCGCATCCAACGTGACCGTCGTCAACATCGACAACGGCTTCGGCGCCGCCTGCGTCGCTTCGTGCATAAACCGGCTCTAGTAATTTTCCGAGTCGCCTACAGAGGGCTTAAAGTCGCAGAGTCACCAGATTAAGGCTTTAGAAGGACCTTCATTACTCCTTTTTCCTGCGCAAACTGAATCGCCCTTGATGCTTCAGCCAGCGGAAAGGTACGCGTAATTAGCGGCGTTAGGTCAACTTTGCCGGAGCGCAGAAGAGCGATGGCTTTGTGGAATGGGCCGCAACGCGAGCCGACCACGGTAATTTCTTTCACGACAATGGGCCACGTCTCCACCGGCGCCGCGCCGTGGAAGGTGGATTTCAAAACGAGGGTGCCACGAGGCTGGGTCAGGTGCTGCGCGAGGATTAGCCCGCTTGGCGATCCGGTGGCCTCCACAACCAATCCGTAACTTTCTCGAATGCGTTTCCTATCGCCTAAATTGGCGGGAGTGCGTTTTCCTTCCACTCCAACGAGCCGAGCGATAGCGAGTTTCTTCTCGTATTTGCCGTACATCACCACATGCCGCAGCTTTGTTCGCAGAACACGCGCAATGAGTTGAGCGAGCTTTCCATCGCCCAGGACCGCGGCATTGCCGAATTTCTTGATATTGACTTGATCGAGAATCTCGCAGGCGGCCGCGAGCGGCTCGACAAAAACAGCTTGCTCATCGCGGATCGAGTCGGGAACGACGTGTAGATTCTCCAACGGCAACGCTAGATATTCCGCAAAGGCGCCGTCATGCGCGACGATGCCAACCACCGTTCGGCGTTCACAATGCGTTTTGAGTCCGCGGCGGCAGAAAACGCACGCTGGGCGATAGCCGTAAGCCGAACACGTCACATTGATCTCGCCCACGACACGGCGGCCAAGCCAACGAGCCCGCTCCCCTCCTGGAACACCGCGAACCTCCGCAACTTCGCCGACAAATTCATGGCCCGGCGTGCCAGCGAAGGCATGGTAACCACGAAGAATCTCAATATCGGTATTGCAAATCCCCGCCAGCCGCACGCGCACAAGCGCCCAGCGCGACCACAATTTCGGCAGCGGTCTTTCTCTCACCACAAGCTTCTGATTGTGCGCAGCGAAGGCCAGCACGAGTTTTCTTACCGTGTCTTAGGGGATTTTTTCTTTTTTGCAGAACGGACGGGCAGCGCTTTTCGCTGTCCTCCGGAGATGCGCTCAATTAATTCAAACTTTGCTTCTATCCTGAGAAGCCGCCGATCCAATTCCAGATACGAGTCCGCTAGGCGTTTCACCTGCTCGGAAAGAGCGCCCACACGCTCCTCAATCAACACAATCTTGCGGATCGCCGCAAGGGCCTCGCCAGCCCACGTCACCTACCGTTTCTCGCCTTCTTGAGCGTGCGATCAACGTATTCAATGGTCTCGTCGAGTATCTTTATCGTGCGGTCTGCCGAAAGGCTGGCGGCCCGGGCCAGGCTGCTCAAGTCCGCTTCCGTCTCGACCGGCACCGCGAGGTAAAGATCCAGGGCATCCCGGACTTCCTGAGAAAAAGACTTTCCACGTAGCCTCGCTCGGCGCACAAGCCGCTGCTTCTGTTTTGCATCCAGGTGCAGCAATGCGGTAGCCATCGCTCCTCCTATATAACACTTATATCATACCAAAATCAGATGAAAGATGCTCAGTGGAGGGCTGGGGAGAGGGTCTTGAGCAGCAGCGGTTCCTGCTCCGGAAAGACCGTCCGAAGATCGAGGATGAGCCGGTCTTCTTCCACGCGGGCAATGACCGAGATGCCCGCCGGCGCCCGCCGCAAACGCTGCTCGAGCTGCGAAGCGGAGTATCGCGCGCTCGCGATGCGTATGAGTTTGGTCGGAAGCGACTGCGTGGGCGTCGAACCGCCTCCCGCCAACGAGCTGCCATCCGTAATCTCCAGTTCCACTTCACCCAACGGCAGATCCGGGGTCAGCTCGCGCAGAAACTTCTCCGCGCGCCGCTTGATCTCCTGCACGCTAATGCGAATCATCCGCAAAGCGGGAATCTCGTCCGCCGCCCCACGCAGATACGCCCTCAGCGTCGCCGCCAGCGCCGCGGTCGTCAGTTTGTCCACGCGAAGAGCACGGAATAGCGGGTGTCGCCGCACACGACCGACCAGTTCCTTTTTCCCTGCGATGATCCCAGCCTGCGGACCTCCCAGCAGCTTGTCCCCGCTGAACATCACGATAGAAACACCGGCATCCACACTCTGCCGGACCGTCGGCTCCGAAATCCCCGCACTCGTAAGATCGACGAGACAGCCCGACCCCAGATCCTCCACCAGCGGCAACCCTGCACGCTGCCCGAGCGCGACGAGCTCGTCCATCGAAGGCTTTTCTGCAAAGCCCGTAATCGTGAAGTTTGACGGATGCACGCGCAGCAGCAGCCGCGTGTTCTCGTTGATCGCGCTTTCGTAATCGGCGATGCGCGTGCGATTCGTCGTCCCGACCTCTCGAAGCACCGCTCCGCTTTGCGCCATGATCTCCGGGATGCGGAAGCCGTCGCCGATTTCAATCAGTTCGCCCCGCGAGACAACCGCCTCTCCGCCTTTCGCCAGCGCCGCAAGCACCAGCAGCACCGCCGCCGCGCAGTTGTTGACCACGATGGCGGCCTCAGCTCCGGTCAAGCGCTCAAGCAACTGCGCTACGTGCACGTCGCGCTTGCTCCGCGCGCCCTCTTCCAGGTCATATTCAAGGTTGCTGTAGCTTGTCGCGCTAAGGCGAATCTCTTCGGCGGCCGTGCCGCTTAGCGGCGCGCGCCCCAGATTCGTGTGCAAAATCACTCCGGTTGCGTTGATCACCGGCTCCAGCGAAGAAGCCAGCACCCGCTCCACCATGGAAGCTATGCGCTCTTCCAGAGCCGACGCATCCAGCGCCATCACCACGCCCGTTCCTTCTCCGGTGATCCACCCTCGTAGGTCTCCTAAAACCGTGCGCGTTATCTCCACCAGCAGCTCGCGGTCCACCCGCTTCGCGAGCGCCGCGAGCCGTGGCTGCGCCAACAGTTCGTCCACTGACGGAATCCGCCGGAGCAAATCCGCTTGGTCGGCCGTAAGGGCCCTTTTGGCACGTGAATCCATGCGGCCATTTCAACACACAGCCACTCGATCCCGCAACGCCGCCCCGCGAAACCCGGCGTACCGTGCCGAATCAGTCGCTTTCTGCGCCCACTCTGTTGACGCGCTTGCCGTCTCCTCCTAGCATGGAAGGACCGGGGGCATTCGCGGCCATGGCGACGATCGACGAAGAGATGTCGCAGCTCGAAAAGGACATTCGCCAACTCAAGATCGAGTATGACCAGTTCTTTGGCGGCGGCAGGAAGCGTCCGCCCACGGAAATCGAATGGCGCGTCGAGTTGCTTATCAAACGCTACGCCGAGCGCGGCGCCGAGCTCAAATTTGGCCAGCGCTTTCGATACAACAACCTCACCCAGACTTACGCGAAGTACAAGGACATTTTCCGCAAGAAGCTCCAGCAAAAAGAGGAAGGAAAAGTGCAGCGCCACTTCGGGGCCGCGGCCAAGGCCATCGAAGCCGAGCGCGCCAGAGCCGCGGCGGCGGCCAAGCCGACTGCGCCCCAGCCAACATCGTTTCGCATGGTTTGCTCCGAGCCCGAGCAGGAAACCGACAAGGTCGACCAGTTGTACCAGGCCTTTCAGCAGGCCATGGCCCAGACCGGCGGCAGCATTAAGCAGTCGCGCGAAAGCTTCAACGAGTTTGTCAACAAAAAGACCAAGGAACTCCAAAAACAGAAGAATTGCCGCGAAGTGGAATACGTCGTTGAAGTCGTCAACGGCGAAGTCAAGCTCAAAGCCCTAGTAAAAGCCTAATCCTCGACCGCGATTTCTCCTTTCCCTCAACGCGTGCCCCGCTTACACTGATCTACTTTTCCGGAGGCAGCACATGGCTGTGCAGCGCGCGCTCATCAGCGTTTTCGACAAGGCAGGAATCGTGGACTTTGCGAGCAAGCTCGCCGCTCTCCGCATCGAAATCCTCTCCACCGGCGGCACCGCCAAGCTCCTCCGCGAAGCTGGAGTCACCGTCCGCGATGTCTCCGAGTTCACCGGCTGGCCAGAAATGCTCGGCGGTCGTGTAAAGACTCTGCATCCCAAGGTTCACGGCGGCCTCCTCTATCGCCGCAATCTTCCCGAAGACCAGAAGCAAGCCGCCGAACACGGCATCGCACCCATCGACCTGGTCGTCGTCAATCTCTACCCATTCGAAGTCACCGCCGCAAAAAAAGATCTCACCGCCGACGAACTCATCGAGAACATCGACATCGGCGGACCCACCATGCTCCGCTCCGCCGCGAAAAATTTCGAAAGTGTCACGGTGATCACCGATCCCGCCGACTATGACCGCGTCGCGAGAGAATTGGAAGCTTCGCAAGAAACATCGCTCCCCACTCGCCTTGACCTCGCCCGCAAAGTCTTCGCCGCCACTTCCCGCTACGACGGCATGATTACCACGGAACTCGAGCGCCTCTCCGCTTCTGCCAATCACGTTGCACTGAGTGAAAAGCCGCTTTTGCCCGAGCGCCTACATCTCGCCCTTCGCCGCCAGCAGGAACTCCGCTACGGCGAAAATCCGCATCAAGCCGCAGCGCTCTATGTCCCCGCCGGCCGTCCGCCGGAAGGCCTCGCCGCCGCCAGGCAGCTTCAAGGCAAAGAGCTTTCCTACAATAATTTCGTCGATCTCGAAGCCGCGCGCAGCCTCGCCGCCGAATTCCGCCGCCCCGCCGCCGTCATCATCAAGCACAACAACCCCTGCGGCACCGCCGAGCAGGAAACTCTGCGTGACGCCTACCTGAAAGCGCTCGCCAGCGATCCCATCTCTGCCTTTGGTGGCGTCCTGGCCTTCAATCGTGAAGTCGACGCCGCCACCGCCGAAGAAGTCGCCAAACTCTTCGTCGAATGCATCGCCGCTCCCGCCTTCGACGAAAAAGCAAAATCCATCTTTGCCGCCAAGAAAAATCTCCGCCTACTCGAGCTGCCTCCCGGCGGTCTCGAACCCGAGCGCGAACTCCAGCTAAAGCGCATCCTCGGCGGCATGCTCGTGCAGCAACCCGACCTCGGCGAAATCAGCGATTCTGACCTGCGCACCGTCACCAAGCGCGTCCCCACGCAAGAAGAGATGCACACCATGCGCTTCGCCTGGAAAGTCTGCAAACACTTAAAATCCAACGCCATCGTTTTCGCCCGCGATGGCGCCACCCTCGGCGTCGGCGCCGGCCAGATGAGTCGCGTCGACTCCGTAAAAATCGCGGTAATGAAGGCG
>WNFH01010857.1_pt1 | contig 10486 bp, 9 predicted proteins | sample 5400411 | NCBI WGS metagenome assembly WNFH01 (sample SAMN13153347, study PRJNA577476) | soil metagenome | isolation source: 200 cm saprolite under Douglas fir tree site 2 hole 3 | place: USA:California | collected 2015-04-18
TTGCTGTCTTCCGGCTCCGAGGGGACTTCCAGACAATGGCCCATGTTATCGTATTTCCAGCCATGATACGGGCAGCGTAGGCCGCCTTCTTCATTTCTGCCAAAATAGAGCGATACCCCCCGGTGGGCGCAGAATTCATCGATGAGGCCGAGTTTCCCCGCGCTATCCCGAAACGCAATCAAGCGCTCGCTTAAGAGTTTCACGCGCACCGGGGGACAATCCGGTGCGGGGAGTTCTTCGCTTAATAGCGCCGGGACCCAGTAGCGGCGGAACAGTTCGCCCATCGGCGTGCCGCGGCCGGTTTGGGTGAGGAGGAGGTTTTGGTCGGGCTTGAGCACGGTGTTTCTCCTGGCGCGATCGCTCTATGTTAACAGCGCCGAATTTTGTTTAATCCGGTGCTCGCCCAAGAATCGTGTCCTCATATAATTTGGTCCATCTTTCATACTCGTCCAGTACTTTTTCCGGATCAATAAATTTCACCTGCTGCACATTGATATCTTTAAAGGGTGACGCGACTTTTTTATTAGTCGGAATGTGGTGCATCGCCGCTAATGTGGGCTGCGCCGCGCTAATCATATAATCATAAAATAAGACCGCGGCGTTCGGGTGCGGCGATTTTTTAGCCACCCCGACCGCATCCGTATAGGCAATCACCGGCTCAAGCGAAAACCAGTCGATCGGCGCGCCTTTCCGCTTCGCCTGCTCGGGTAAATAGCTATAAACAGTGAGCGCAAGCGGAACCTCACCGGAAATGACCAGATTATTTAACAGGGCATGACCGGTACGGACGGATAGACCATTCGTGGCAACAATATCTCTGAATAATTTGAGTCCTTTTTCTTCGCCCATGTCCTTAATAAGAGTAAAAAACCATTCCTGCTCCTTTGATTCGATGCCCAAGCGGCCTTTCCACTTGGGATCCAGCAGATCTCGATAGGTTTTCGGCAGTTCTTCTTTCTTTACTTTATCGGTGTTGTAAGCTTGAACGAAAACGTATATCCGCGCCGCCACCCATTCCTTGTGAGCCGGCTGAGCGGCCGGCACTAATTCTTTATAATAAGGCGATTCCACCGGTTGCAATAACTTTTCACGATGGAGGGCTTCCATTTCCGGCGACGGATTGTGCACGACGTCGACTTCAAACCGCCCGCCGCGCGCTTCCGTGATTGTTCTCTGCAAGACTTTATTTTTCCCCGCGCGCCATATATTCACTTTTATGCCGTATTTCTCTTCAAAATCGGCGGCGATTTTTCGTATGTTTTTTTCCAGCATGGACGTATACAGCAGCAACGATCCTTCCTTCTTTGCCGCCGCAATCAAACGCTGATCGCGATCAGCGCCGCTATAGAGGGCGATATCAGCGGCGGCGATTTCTTTGCTTGATTGAGCAAAGGCGGGAATACCGATAGTGAACGCCAACAGTAATAAAACCAAACAACCCTGTTTTAAACGCACGCTCACGCCGATACGCTGTTCGCTGACCACCATCGGGGCGGTAATTTACTCCACTTACTTCCCGCCCCTTGCGCGCAGATACTGCTCCACCTTGGCTCCGTCCAGAATCACGTTGGGGTCGTATTCCGGGGCATTTTCGATCTGTTCGAGGTCGTTTAAGCCGCAATATTTATAGATGCGGTTAATGGCGGAAATAAGCCGGGCGGGTTTGTCGGGGCTGGCATTGAAGTGCTGATGGATGGTGTTGGGCGGGATGTAGATGACATCGCCCGCCTGCCAGTCAAAACGCTTGATTTCGTCTTGCGGTTTCCAGTGGTAGGTGTCGGTGATTTCGACGTCGCAGTCTTGATGCAGGTCGTAGCCGCTGCCTTCCAACACATACAGGCATTCTTCCGCCAGATGGCGGTGTTTCCCGGAACGGCTGCCCGGCGGGATGACCTGCATGTAGGCATCCACCGTTTCCATGCGGGTGTTCATTTGCTCGTTCAACAGGTGTTTTAATAAGCCTTGGCGCGCCATTTCCCAGGGCATTTCACTGGGCTTGATGATTTTTTTGCGCTTGGCGTCTTCCTTAGATCTGTTGGTCGCATGCGCTAATAGATCTTGATAGTAGTGTTTGGAAACCGTCCCGCGTTGCCAGACTTTCGATTCTCCCCAGGCCATTTAGGTCAGTCCTCGCTGAATATAAACAGGATTCATATAAAAACCTCTGCGGTAATATTTGTGTCTACCCCTATACGGGTTGGATGGAGCGGCGCCGCTTACCCTGAAAAACACGGCGCTCCCGATTGGGCTGGGGGCGCAGTAACGGTCAAATTATCCTTTTAAAGTTTAATTAGGCAAAAGTCAACAGCAAAATGGACCGGCTTCCTAAGTAATGGAACGGAGCCTACCCCACTAAAAAACGATGAGGACTTATACGTTTATTTTCCTTTATTTTTCTTCTTCTTTTTGAACCGCCTTGCCGCCTAAAAACAAATCGGACCAGAGTTTGTCCCACTTGTCCCGTTCATCCAAAACAATAGCCGAATCGATAAGCTGGTATTTAAATTTAGTCAATGGCGTATCCACCGCGCGACTGATCGGGGCGCGCCCGCGCTCTTTAATGATCTCCTGACCTTCCTTAGATAGAATAAAGTCGGTAAATAGCAGCGCTGCATACGGATGGGGCGCGTTCTTCATAAGGCCTATGACACCTGGCTGGCCGAAGGCGGGCTGAAGCGGTTTCCAATCAATGGCCTCCTCTTTCTGTTTCAACTTCTCAACAGAATAATTATAGGCATTCAAGGCGATCGGGACCTCTCCGGAGGCGGTCATCTCCGCCAGTAGGGTATGGCCATTGCGCATCGAAGGTTTCAATTTGGCTAGTTTCTTAAAATAGTCCAAACCCTTAGCCTCCCCCATGCCCTTGATGACAGCCGCAAACCATTCGACATCGCCGGAATCCATACTGATCTTGCCTCTCCACTTGGGATTTAGCAGATCTTCATAAGAATTCGGCACTTGGCCCGGCTTCACCAGTTTGGTGTTATAGGCCATCACAAAGAGATTCAGCCGATCCGGCACATAGTGCTTATGTTTGGGAAAAGCCTCAGGCGCGATGTCTCTAAACTGGGAGCTGTAAAACTCTTCCAAAAAGTCTTGCCGGTATAACATCTCCATTTCCTGTCCTCTCATCTCTACAACATCGACTTCATACCGATCCGCTTTCTCTTCGATGCCCACGCGCTGTACAACCTTTTCCGGAGAGGCCCGCCAATTCCTGGTTTTAATACCATATTTCCTTTCAAATGCTTCGGTCAAAGGCGATAAGTCTCTTTCCTGCATGGAGGTGTAAATGTTGACGGCCCCTTCTTTTTTAGCATTGGCGATTAATTTTTCATCACGATCCGAGCCCTGATAGAGATAGATATCCTTGTTCGTTAGTTTTTCCTCTTGCTCCTTTCCGCACCCGACCGCAATAATACTAATCAATAAAACCGGCAAAAAGTGGGAAAATATCCGGAAAGAAGAGAAAGCTGTCTCTGGTAATGAACGGCTCATACTCATCCTCCTGGTCTTAATTAGGCGCATTGGGTTAGGCGCATTGGGCGCACGAACATGCGCTGCATGAATGGCAAATTTTTATTTAGAGTGCCTAACAAAATGGGAACCGGTGCACGCGAGGCGAAAAGCTGTTCCTGCTCCCTCCGGGCATAGGTATCTACACAATTCATCAACCCAATGATTCTGTAGGAACCGCCCAATCGCACCGCAACACCCAACTGTCATTCCCGCCCCCGATCGAGTCGAGGGCAGGCTCCAGCGGGAATCCAGTATTGACGCGGGGTATGTGTAGATACCTATGCCCTCCGGGAGAGACCGCCTGGCCGCGTTTCTGCCACGAATTGTGCCTATGAACCGGGCGGTCTCTCCCTCACCCGGCCCTTCGGATCGCCCTCTCCCGGTGGGAGAGGGAAAGTCGGTGCGGCCTCCGGCCGCAGGTTCATGGGTAGGGGTTTCGCGTCAATGCTCATTTTGTTAGGTGCTCTTGTTTCGGTTTTAGCAGAATGTCTTCGTATAATTTTAGTCCATTTCTTACATTCGTCCAGGGTGGTCACCGGAGCAACGATCGGGGGACGCGTGTTTTTTAACGGCTCTCGGCGTCGGCGCGCGCAACCGCCGGCTCAATCGCAAACCAATCCATCGGCGCGCCCCTTTGCTTTGCCTGAACAGGCAAACCCGCTAATCCTCCAAAGGATCAAGAATTAACCCGTGGGTCATCGTGGGAGTCAATTGCATAATCAGCTGGTCCACTAACCCGTGCAGCGGAATAGGCAGATTAACCTCTTGCGCTAATTCCATGACCGTATCCATGTCCTTCTGCCGCCAAGTCAGCTTATGGCTCATCCAATGTTCCAAGGATCCGTTAGTGGCCGGGCATTGCAGCAATGCTTCACGCATGCGCGCAGGATGAATTTTGCACCGTTTGGCAAGAGACAGGACTTCATAATTAGCGACGATCATTGTCCAATGCAGCATATTGTTCATCGTCTTCGTCAGCTGTCCGTTGCCCACCGGCCCCATATGCAGGATGTCCGAGCAAAATGCATTTAAAACAGGACGCACCTTTTCCAGCGCTTCTTCCGGCCCTCCGACCAGCGTTTTCAGTTTTGCCTGGGCGGCGCCCTGCAAACCGAATACGACCGGCGCGTCCAGCAACGATACGCTCCGTTTCGAAGCGACCTGCGCTAAGCCTTGGCATACGTGGGGATTAACTGAACTGCAAATCAGAATCACGTGTCCGGCGGAAGCGCCGGCTAATATCCCTTTATCAGCTTGCACCACTTCCTCGACTTGGGCGTCCGTTGCCACCATCACAATGGAGCAATCGGTAGCCGCGGCCAACTCTTTTATATCGCGTGCGCCTTGCGCCCCATTCGCGACTGCGCGCTTCACTTGCTCCGGCTGTAGGTCGTAAACAATGGTTTGAAATCCTTTGTTAATAAGGTGGCGGGCCATTTCTTGACCCATCGCTCCGATTCCAACCATGCCTACTTTTTTAATCATTCCGGCTCTCCGTTATCACATTGGGAATTATGCTCTCTGATTTGCCGCGCGGGTATTGTACAACAACGCCATGGACAGGCAGAAAATACTAGGGCGGTGATGGGCTGCGATGATGGAGACACATTGTCCATCATCAAGGCTTAAATCACCGCCTGACAGGCCTTTTTATTTTTCTTCTTCCTTTTTGACCGCTTTGCCGCCTAAAAATAAATCTGACCAGAGCTTTGCCCATTTGTCCCATTCATCCAACACGATAGCCGGATCAATCAATTCATAGTTAAATTTATTCAATGGGCTATCGACCGCCAAACTCACCGGCACCCGGCCGCGGTCTCGAATCAGTTGCTGCCCGTCCTTGGAAATGACGAACTCGGTAAAGAGCAAAGCCGCGTACGGATGCGCTGTGTTCCGCGCGATACCGATCCCACCGACACGGCCGAAGGCCGGTTGCAACGGTTTCCATTCAACCGTAGCGTCTTTTTGTTTTAATTTCTCCACGGCATGGTTATAAACGTTTAGAGCAAACGGAAATTCACCGGAAGCCGTTATCTCGGCAAGAATCGTGTGGCCTTCACGTATCGTCACCCCCATTGCGGCCAATTTTTTAAAGTAGTCCAATCCCTTCTGCTCTCCCATGCCCTTGACTACCGCGGCGAACCAATCAACATCAGACGGTTCCATAACAAACTTGCCCTTCCATTTCGGATTCAGCAAGTCTTCATAAGAATTCGGCGCATCATCGGGTTTGACCAGCTTGGTGTTATAAGCGATGACAAACAGGTTAATGCGGTCAGGCGCATAGTATTTATGTTTGGGAAACGCCGCGGGAGGGATGTCTTTAAATGCCGGGCTATAAAATTGCTCTAAAAGATTTTCCCGGTACACCATTTCCATTTCCGGCCCATTCATTTCCAACACATCCACATCGTAGCGACCGGCCTTGGCTTCGATAACGGCACGCTGCACAACCTTCTCGGGTGATGCCCGCCAAGAATTTATCTTGATCCCGTACTTCTTTTCAAATGCACCGATAATCGGGCCTGAATCTGTTTGCTGCATGGAGATATAAAGATTGACAACACCTTCTTGCTTGGCATTCGCAACTAACTTTTGCTCGCGATCAGCGCCTTGATAGAGAAAAATCTCCCGATTGGCCGTTTTTTCTTCACCTTTTTCGCAGGCAGTCATTAAACAACCGACCAATAAAGCGATGAGAAAACCACAGACTCCCTTTTGCAAGGAAAAGAAACGCGCCATCCGCAATTTGTCCCTCATCGTTTGCTCCTCCGGTTGATCGTGCCTTTACAAATTACCTTTTATTTTGTCGGTTTAAAGCTCTTTATCTTCATACATCCGCTCTCTCACTCCTTTAGGGATGAGTTCGGTTTTTTTATACATTTTAAACATAGCAAAATTCAGTAAAAATATCATTAAGGAATAGCTGTCATTCCGAACCGCCGTTAGGCGGTGAGGAATCTTGATTTTCAATTGCCTTAACAGATTCCGCGCTCGAAATGACAAATACGACTTAATCAGAGCTCCCTTAACGGTATCCGCGGTTGCATTTACGGCGCTGGTCGGTTGGATCGAGCGGAAAGTCGCTCCTTGGCAAAAGGACATTGCCGGGATCGCGGGCGCTCCGTCTAAAAATAATCGCCTATATTTACTTTATTAACCCGGAATAAACGCCGACATCCTTACTTCAACCCCGGCTTTCTTCATTTCTTCTTGGTAAAGGCGATGAATATGTGACGATTGATCTTCATACTCGATTTGAGCGCCGCCCTGCTTTACGCTGGTCGAAATCCCGCCGAACCATGACTTGCGCTTACTTTCGGTGAACGGATAGCGCAAGCTTCCGAGCGCGGTAGCGATATATCTTGCAGGCATCGGGCTGGTATTGAAATGCTGATGAAACATTTGGTCCGGCGGAGCGAAAACGACTCCATGCCGCCAATCTATGCGATGAAAATCTTCATCACCCTCGTACCATAATAAAGAATATCCGCTCCCGGTCACGCACATGACATGATAATCGGCGCCGTGGCGGTGCGCCTTTTTATAAGTACCGACCGGCATATCAGAGACGTGCGCGTGCATGGTGCCATCGGCAAGGATCAGCATAATATTGCCCCCGCCTGCGCCGCGCCCGCTGAAGTCGTGAAGTTTTACCGTGTTGACATCCGGAATGAAATTAGTTTCCCACATATGATTTCCCGGCCGTACGGGAATAAAATCCCCTTCCCCGCTGAAGTATTTTGCGTTGCCCGCACGCTCGGCAAAATCCCAGTCATTGTTAAAAATGAACTCCTCGTTATGCAGCAAGTTCAACATGATGGGTAAGCTGGTAGTAGAAACCATTAAGGCGCGATCAGAGCCGCTGCCGTTGAAATGCCGGTATTTAGCGTTAAGAGGAATAGCGAACAAGCTCCGGGGACCCCATTCAAAGGTATGTTTACGGCCGGCGCCGGTTTCGACCGTGGTGCTGCCCTGGCCGCGTAATATATAAACAACCTCTTCGTACACGTGACGCTGCGGCGAAGTAGCGGCGGCGGGGGGTATATCCAGCAGGAACATGCAGACAAAATCACCGCGTCCCTTAAGATGCACCGCGGCGCCATTGACATCCAACCGCGCCCAAGGACGGGTTTCCACCTTGAACAGATCGACCCCCAAGTCCGCGACGACAGGTATATCCTCTCTCTTAATCCATTCTAAATAGGAGTCCACCGCTATTTTTATTGCGCCGGGGTCACTCATAGGCTGCTCCGCTGATTATACGGGAAATCATTCACCATCGGCTCGCGAGTATAGATGATGTCCGCATCGCTTAAAAGGTCGCGACCGGACGCCGGTGTTATCAGCCGCGCGGGCCGAAACGGTCTTTCCGGAGCCCGCTATCCCTGTCCGTACGGGTAATGGTACGATTCTTCCGTCCTGATTCGACTTAAAGAGGAAGTGAGCATGCCGCAATCACTGAAACAAACCCTCGATCTTCCCGGGCTCGTGGTGCCGCCATTGACGCCGTTTCGTGCGGACGGCGGCATCGACTACCCTGCCCTGGCTACCGAAGTGGATTATATTTTGGATCAAGCCCGTCCAGCGGTGCTGGCTATCGCGGCGGTTGAAGCGCAAGAATATCAATTTCTGTCCGATCATGATCGCGCTAAACTCATTCGATCCACGGCGGATATGGTCGCCAAGCGCGTTCCTATCCTGGTCGGCGTATCCCACCCATCGATCATGAAAGTCAAAGAACTCTGCTCGCTTGCAACGGAAGTGGGAGCGGACGCAGTACAGGTTTTAATTCCATTGCGGCCGTCGGGCGGAGCGGCTTCGCGTGAAGAGCTGATAAAATATTTTACCGCGGTAGCGAAATCCACCGATGTTCCCATGTTTGCCTATCACAATCCCGGACCGGGAGCTGAATTGGGGCCGGCGGATCTGTGCGCGTTGTGCAGGATTCCCGGCGTGCAAGCCTGTAAGGAGAGCAGCCGAAACTTGCGGCACATCGGCTTAACCCAATCCATGTTGCCGGAAGATGTTCTTTACTTTACGACCATGGAGGTATTGTCGGCGTCCTTGGATCTTGGCTGTGCCGGCGGCACCATGCCGCCGCCGGGCGCGGTAATCGGCCGCAAGATTATCGACGCCTATCGCCGCGGCGACTACGCCGAGGCCAAGAGATACCAGCGAATGTTCATGGCATTCCCGGGCCCGTGGATGCGCTATGGACTGGTTGCCGTCATGAAGGCGGCGATGAACGCAATCGGCGTGCCGGTCGGCGATCATTATCCTCCATTCGGGCAGATAACCGAGGAAGACCGCGCGGCCATCAGCGACTTTGTGCGCAACCAACTCGGGCTCGGTAACGCCGAGACTTCACATCAGGCTTCGGGCGGGAGGCGATGATGAGCAGCGTGTTGGTGGAGTCTTCAGACACGGCCGCAACCATCCGTCTCAACCGGCCCGACCAAAAGAATCTTTTCGACGATGATATGCTGAACGATATCCATCGCGCCCTCGACCAAGCGGATCGAGACCGGCTCCTGGTATTTGTCGGGACCGGCGAGGGATTTTCCATCGGTCGCCCCCGGCATACCAATGTCCACAGCGGCGGCGCCGCCGCCGCGCGCAAAGCGCTTGAAGGCGTCATGCAACTGAACCTCCGGGTCGCCGAATGGCGCGCCCCGGCGCTGGCTTTTGTCCATGGCTACGCCGCCGGGGCCGCGTTGGGCATGGCGCTGCATTGCGACATTGTCGTGGCGGCGGAGGGGACGCAATTTTCTTTTCCGGAAATTACCTACAATCTGCCGCCCTCGCTGGTCGCGTCTTATCTCGGTCGTGTTGCCGGGCACCGGGCGGCCCGGTATTTGGTGATGACCGGCAACGCCATTGACGCCGAAACCGCGTTAAAAATGAATCTCGTGAGCCGGGTCGTCGGCCGCGATCAACTGGATTTGGAAAGAGAAAATCTCATCCAGCAGCTGGGCGGCCGGCTGCCGGCCGAGATCGAGATTAAGAAAAGTCTCGATTTATTTCGTATCCCCTCGCCTAAACCGGCGGAAGATTTAAGAAGCGGTCTGGATGCGGTCATACAATGGGGCGCCAGGATGGCCCCGTCTCAGTCCAAAAAATAAAGGAGGATATTGAATGCTATATGATTTATCTGTTCCGATTGAAGAAGGCATGGCGAAGATCCCGGTCCTCCCCGAGGTGAAGATAAGGCTGGTGCATGGTCTAGCCGAAGGCGCGCCGCTGGAGATTCGAGAGTTGACCATCGCAACGCACATCGGCACCCATATGGATGCCCCTTCCCACGCCATTCTGGGCGGCCGCACGATTGATGAAATTCCGTTGCAGGACGTCTGCGGGCCGTGTGTCGTGATCCGTGTGGCGGCGCAGCCCGGGCACGCGATCGCCTTAACCGAGGTATTGCATAGCGGCCCGGAGATTCAACCAGGCGACATCGTATTGCTCGACACCGGCTGGGCGGCGCGGCGGCAAGACCCAAGCTACTTTGCGAACCCGTATCTCGCGCAGGACCTGGCCGATTACCTGGTCAAGCAACAGGTTAAAGTGGTGGGTGTGGACTGCATCACGGTCGATATGCCGGTGTCGGCGCGGCCGCCGGGTTTTAACTTTCCGATTCACCGGACGTTGCTGGGCAACGGCGTGCTGATCATTGAAAACCTGGAAGACATGTCCGCGGTCAGCGGCAAACGCGGTTATATTTGGGCATTTCCCATCAAAATAAAAGGCTCCGACGCAGGCCACGTGCGCGTCGTGTTTAGCTTACAGAAAATTGCGACTTAACCGGTCGTACCATGCATACGCGTCGAGACCCCATGCCTTAGAGTTGTACCCAAGGTGAGCACATGGCTGAACCGCTTAATGTTGTCATTGATCTCTCACACCACCAAGAGCAGGTCGACTTCGAAAAGATCAAGGCCTCCGAGATTGTCGGGGTGATCCATAAAGC
>WNFH01004062.1_pt1 | contig 10483 bp, 6 predicted proteins | sample 5400411 | NCBI WGS metagenome assembly WNFH01 (sample SAMN13153347, study PRJNA577476) | soil metagenome | isolation source: 200 cm saprolite under Douglas fir tree site 2 hole 3 | place: USA:California | collected 2015-04-18
ATCGCGCACCTGGACCTGGCGCGGCGACGCGTGTTCGTCCGCGCCGACCTCAATGCACCGCTCGACCGCGGCGCGGTCACCGACGACACGCGGCTCCGGGCGGTCGTCCCGACGCTCCAGTACGCGTTCAAGGCCGGCGCGGCCGTCGTTCTTGCGTCGCACCTCGGACGGCCCCAGGGTAAAGTCGTGCCCGAGTATTCGCTCCGGCCCGTCGCCGCGCGGCTCGAAGCGCTCCTCGGCCAGCGTGTCGAGCTGGCGCCGGATTGCGTGGGGTCCGAGACGCTCGAGCGGGCGCGCGCGCTGCAACCGGGTGAGGTGCTCCTCCTCGAGAACCTTCGATTTCACGCCGAGGAGGAGGCCAACGACGACGGGTTCGCCCGGTCCCTCGCCGCGCTCGCCGACTGCTACGTGAACGACGCCTTTGCAGCGGCGCACCGGGCGCACGCCTCGATCGCCGCGATCACGAAGCACCTGCAGCCGGCGGTCGCCGGGCTCCTGATGCAGCAGGAGCTGGCGGCGCTGGGCCGCATCCTCGAGTCGCCGGCGCGGCCGCTTGTCGCAATCCTGGGCGGGGCCAAGGTCTCCGACAAGCTGACGCTGGTCGAGCAACTGCTCGCGCGGGTCGACGCCCTGCTCGTCGGAGGCGGCATGGCCTTCACGTTTCTCACGGCGCTCGGCCACGCCGTCGGCCGCTCACTCGTCGAGCCCGGCCAGGTCGACACCGCGCGTCGGGCGCTGGAGGCCGCGCGGCGTCACGGCGTCGCGCTCGTGCTGCCCATCGACGCGATCGTGGCGGACGGCCTGGACAGCGGGCACGGGCGTGCCGTCGGGATCCGCGAGATCCCGGCGGGGCAGATGGGCCTCGACATCGGGCCCCGGACCGTCGAGCGGTTTGCGGGAGCCCTCAAGACCGCGCGCACGATCGTCTGGAACGGGCCGATGGGCGTGTTCGAGCGGCCAGCGTTCGCGGCGGGGACCATCGCGCTCGCGCGCGCGGTCGCCGATGCCTCGGCGTTCTCGGTCATCGGCGGCGGCGACACGGTCGCTGCGGTCACGCACGCGGGTGTCACCGACCGCATCGGCTACCTCTCCACGGCGGGCGGCGCGTTCCTGGAGTTCCTCGAGGGTCGCAAGCTGCCCGGCGTCGAGGCGCTGACGGACGGCGGCTGATGCGGACACCACTCGTCATCGGCAACTGGAAGATGCACGGCACCGTCGTCGAGGCCCGTGCGCTCACCACCGCCATCCGTGACGGGCTCAAGCGTCCGCGCGGCGTCCAGGTCGTCGTGTGCCCGCCGTTCACCGCGCTCGCTGCGGTGTCGGAGGTCCTCGGCGGCAGCCCGATCCAGCTCGGCGCGCAGACGTGTCATCACGAGCCGGCAGGAGCCCACACGGGTGAGGTCTCGGTGCCGATGCTCGCCGAGCTCACCTGTCGCTGGACGCTCGTGGGTCACTCCGAGCGGCGGAAAGAGATCGGCGAGTCTGACGAGGTGATCAACCTGAAAGTCCGTGCGGTCCTGTCACACGGTCTCACGCCGGTCCTCTGCGTGGGCGAGACGGGCGACGAGCGGCGCCAGGGGTTGACCTTCAACACCGTCGAGGGCCAGCTGCGCGCCGGCCTCGCCGGGCTCGCCGGCGAACAGATCGCGAAGACCGTGCTCGCCTACGAGCCGGTGTGGGCGATCGGGACGGGTGTCAACGCGACGCCGGCCCAGGCCGCCGAGGTGCAGGGGTATCTTCGCGGCCTCCTGTCCGAGCTCGCGTCGAAGGAGATCGCGCAGACCGTGCGCATCCTGTACGGTGGCAGCGTCAAGGCCGAGAACGCCGATGCGCTCCTGGCGGAACCCGAGGTCGACGGGGCGCTCGTCGGCGGCGCAAGCCTCAACGCGCAGGGATTCATCGGGATCGTACGGAAGGCGGCGCGCGTCGGCACCGCCGTCAAGGAGTGATCGGATGTACATCGCCCTGACCATCGTCCACGTGCTCGCGTCCTTCGCCATCATCGGCATCGTGCTGTTGCAGTCCGGCAAGGGCGCCGACATCGGCTCGGCGTTCGGCGGCGCCGGGAGCCAGGCGGTGTTCGGCTCCATGGGGACGCCGACACTGCTTGGAAAGATCACCACCGGCATCGCCATCGTGTTCGCGGTCACGTCGTTCACACTCGCCATTCTGGGCGGCGAGCGGGCGAGCTCCGTCGTGCGGGAGGCCGCCCCGCCGCCGTCGAGCGCGCCCGCGCCGGCCGGGACCACGCCCGCCGCTCCAGCGGGGCCCGCGCCCACCGTCCCGGCGGCGCCGCCGACGCCCGTATCCCCCGCCCCGTCGAGCCAGCCGCGTTGACCGCATGAGCCGGCGCGATCCGTTGCGCCTCCTCTGGCTGCTTGTCGTGCTCGCGCTGGCCGGATGCGGGGGCGAGGCGGACAGCGCGGTGGATCGCATGACCGGTCAGTCGGCGGGCAAGCCGGTACACGGGGACACCTTCATCGACGCGCTGACCGGTAACATCTCGGGCCTGATTCCGAACGTGTTGACCGACTCCGCGTCGTTCGAGATCGGGTCGTTGATCTACAGCGGTCTCGTCACCCGGGACAAGGACCTCAACATCATCGGCGAGCTGGCCGAGTCCTGGGACTTCAGCCGGGACTGTCTCGACCTCACCTTTCGGCTGCGCCGAAACGTTCGATGGCACGACGGACGCCCCTTCACCGCCGATGACGTCGTCTTCACGTACGAGACGATGATCAACCCCAAGACACCGACCGCCTACCGCGAGGACTTCCGCGCGGTCGACTCGGTCGAGGCGGTGGACCCCTTCACGCTCCATGTGCGTTACAAGCAGCCGTACGCCAAGGCGCTCCAGAGCTGGGCCACATGGATCCTGCCACGCCACCTGCTGGAGAGCTACGTGCGAGACGGGCGGTTGCGCGAGGCCCCGCAGAACCGATCGAACCCGGTCGGCACGGGCCCGTACCGCTTTCGCGAGTGGAAGCCCGGCGAGAAGGTGGTGCTCGTCGCGAACCCCGACTACTTCGAGGGGCGACCCTACCTTTCGCGCATCGTCTACCGGATCATCCCGAGCCAGGCGACCATCTTCCTCGAGCTGAAGGCCAAGGGCGTCGATTCGGCGGGCCCGGCCGGGCTCACCGCGTTGCAGTTCAAGCGCCAGGCCGACTTCCCGGCGTTCCGCAAGGCCTACAACAAGTTCCAATATCAGGACAACGTGTACACGTACCTCGGGTTCAACCTCAGTGATCCGCGGTTCGCCGACCGGCGGGTCCGCCAGGCGTTCGCCCACGCCATCAACAAGCGCGAGCTGATCGACGGTGTGCGCCTCGGGCTCGGGCGCGAGGCGACGGGGCCGTACAAGCCCGGGACCTGGGCGTACAACCCGAACGTGCGCACCTATCCGTACGACATGGCGAGAGCGCGCGAGCTCCTCGCGGCCGCGGGGTGGCGGCAGCAGAACGCCGACGGGATCCTCGTCAAGGACGGCCAGCCGTTCGAGTTCGTGCTGCGGACCAACCAGGGCAACGACGAGCGTCGCAAGGTGGCGGAGATCGTCCAGGCGTCGCTCAAAGACCTCGGGGTCCGCGTCGACATCCAGGTCATCGAGTGGGCGTCGTTCCTCAAGGAGTACATCAAGAAGAAACGATTCGAGGCGATCATCCTCGGCTGGGGCATCGGTCTCGACCCCGACCAGTACGAAGTCTGGCACTCGTCGAAGACGGGCCCGGACGATTTGAACCGCATCGGCTATGCGAACCCCGAGGCCGACGAGATGCTGGAGAAGGGACGGGCCTCGTGCGTCGAGGCGGCGCGAAAGAAGTACTACGACCGGTTCCAGGAAATCCTGGCCGAAGACCAGCCGATCGTCTTCCTCTACTTCCGGGACGCGTTGCCAGTGATCTCCTCCCGGATCCGCGGCATCATCCCGTCGCCGAACGGCATCCGGTACAACTTCAACGAGTGGTACGTGCCGAAGCCGCTGCAGCGTTACACGGCGGGGTAGATGTAGATATCGTGCGGGTCACGCTAGAATAGCGCGCCATGCTCGGGTACGCGCTACGGCGGCTCATCCTCGCCATTCCCCTCCTCATCGGCATCACCCTCATCTCGTTCTCCGTGATCCATCTGGCCCCCGGCGAGCCGACGGAGCTCGGGACCGGGGACACCCCGATCCAGTCGGACAAGGAGGTGCGGGAGCGGCTCGTCCAGATGTACGGGCTCGACAAGCCCCTCCACGTCCAGTACTGGAACTGGCTGACGCGGCTCGTCCAGCTCGATTTCGGGCGATCGTTCTCGCCGGACGCGCGCCCGGTGCTGCAAAAGATCGGCGAGCGTCTGCCGGTCACGCTGCTCCTCAATGTCGTCGAGATGATGATCATCGTCGCCCTCGCGATCCCGATCGGCGTGTTCTCGGCGACGCGCCAGTACTCGAAGTTCGACAAGATCACCACGATCTTCGTGTTCGTGGGCTTCGCGACGCCGGACTTCTGGCTGGCGCTCATGCTCATGATCCTGTTCGGGGTCCAGCTCGGCTGGCTCCCGATCTCGGGCCTCCGGTCGCCGACGTGGGAATACCTCTCCTTCTGGCGGCAGCAGTGGGACTTCGTGGGCCACCTCATCCTGCCGATCCTGGTCGCGACCTTCGGCGGGCTCGCCGGGTTCTCCCGCTACATGCGGCAGTCGATGCTCGAGGTCGTGCGGCAGGACTACATCCAGTCCGCGCGGGCCAAGGGTCTCGCCGAGAGGGTGGTGATCGGCAAGCACGCGCTGCGCAACGCGCTGCTCCCGATCGTGACGGTCCTCGGGCTCTCTCTGCCCGGCCTGATCGGGGGCAGCGTGATCGTGGAGTCGATCTTCGCCATCCCCGGCATGGGACAGCTGATGGTGCAGGCGGTGTTCGAGCGCGACTATCCGGTGATCATGGGCAACCTCGTCATCGTGGCCACGCTCACCCTGGGCGCCAACCTGATCGCCGACCTCACCTACAGTCTGGTCGATCCGCGGATCCGAGTGGCCGCGCGCCGGGGGCGCCGGTGAGCGCGTGAGGGGCTTTTGGCGGGCGTTGCGCCGGAACCGTCTCGCGCTGGCCGGCGGTGTCGTCGTCGTCTGTCTCGCCGTGCTCGCGCTCCTGGCGCCGGTCATCTCGCCGCGGGATCCGAACCGTCTCGACGTGAAGAGGATCCTCGACGCGCCCTCCAAAGCCCACCCGCTCGGGACCGACCAGCTCGGGCGCGACGTCCTCTCGCGCATGCTCTATGGCGCGCGCGTGTCGCTGGCGGTGGGCTTCGTGTCCGTCGGGATCGCGGCGGCGATCGGCATCGTCCTCGGGTCGCTGGCCGGGTACCACGGCGGGACGACGGACGCAATGGTGATGCGGCTCGTCGACCTCATGCTCGTCTTCCCTCGCTTCTTCCTGCTCCTCGCGGTGCTCGCCTTCCTGCGGCCGTCGATCTGGACCATCATGACGGTGATCGGTCTCACGGGCTGGATGAGCGTCGCGCGTCTCGTCCGCGCCGAGTTCCTGTCGCTGAAGGAGCGCGAGTTCGTCCTCTGGTCGCAGTCGATCGGCGCCACCGCCTTCCGCATCATCTGGCGCCACATCCTGCCGAACGCGATGGCGCCGGTGCTGGTGGCGATGACGCTCGGGATCCCCGCCGCGATCCTCACCGAGTCGGGGCTCTCCTTCCTCGGACTCGGTGTGCAGCCGCCGCACGCGACGTGGGGCAACATCCTGAACGAAGGCAAGGACGCGATCGAGATCGGCTGGTGGCTGTCGGTCTATCCCGGCCTTGCGATCCTCGTCACGGTGCTCTCCTACAACCTCCTCGGCGAGGGGATTCGCGACGCGCTCGACCCGAGGCTCCGCCAGAGCGTCGGGCGAATTGTCAGCCGCACGCGATAGCGATATACTTCGGCCTCGCAACGCGCCGAAGTGGCGGAACTGGCAGACGCGCACGTTTGAGGGGCGTGTGGGGCAACCCGTGGGGGTTCGAGTCCCCCCTTCGGCACCAACACCGGCAGTTCGTGAGGGCCACCACGACCGACTACGGACCGGCAATCACGCGTACGATGCCGTTCGCCGAACTGCCGGAGTATCTCACACCGATCGAGCCCGCCGCGTGGCTCAGACTTTCGCGGGGCGGGATTTATGAGGCGCTTCGACGGGGCAAGATCTCATCTCGAAGGGATACCGGATTCGCCGCCAGCAGATGGAACCACTGGTCATCGCGGCTGGACGCTCTTCAGGGCAGCGCGTGTCAACGTCGCCCCGTGCGCGCGAGCTCCGCAGCCGCCAAGCCGCGTCGAGCGTCACTGTTGTCCGGATCGATCCTGAGGATGTTGCGCCACGACGCCTCCGCCTCCACCCAGCGTTGCTGTGTCGCGAGGAGCGCCGCCAGCGGTACGAGGGCGTCGCGGTAATCCGGACGCAGTCGTAGCGCGTCGCGGAGATGCCGCTCGGCGCGGTCGAACTCCCCGAACTGATGCAACGCGAGGAGCCCGAGGTTGAGGTGGATCTGCGGCTCGTCCGCAACGCGCAGCAGGGCCTGGTCGAACGCCGCCGCCGCCTCGTGGCGATTTCCCTCGCGCGCGCGCGCGATCGCGACGTCATTCCACGCGAACCCCTGGAGCCGACGGAGGACGGCGGGGTCCCCGCCGCCGGTCCGCTCCGCCTCCGCGAGGGCCGTGATCGCCGCCTCGGGCATCTTCAGGAGAAGCTTCTGGCGGCCGATGGCCTCGAGCATCGACGCACGCTCGCGCCCCTGAGCGCCCGTCAACGGGAGGCTGGAGCGGCCGGCGAGGCGGCGGAGCCGGCTCAGGATCTGAGGCGCGGACTCGCGGTAGAGGGTTTTCGGCGCCGAGAACTCCAGCAGCGGATAGGTGTCCGTGTGCAACGGCCATCCCACGCCGGCGAACTCCCGGACGCGTTCGGGATCCAGCATGAAGAACCCGAGGAGCGCCGGACCGTCGCGGATGCCGGTCTCCTGAAGGCTCCGCGTGATCCGAGCATCCGCCGATCGGGCCAGGAACCTCGGAGTGTCCACGGCGGGCGGTCGGGTCCAGCCGACCAGGAGGACATCGCCACCGGAGAACCACACCGTCAGGTCGGGGAACACCGTCTGGAATGTCCGCAGCGCCGCCGCGAAGTCGGCCTCGTCCATCCGATAGAACGGTAGCCACTGGCAGAAGAGGCCTCCGGGCGCGAGCCTCGCCCGGGTCAGGCGGTAGTGCTCGAGCGTGAACAGCGTGGCGTTGCCGGTCTGCCAGGGGTTGGACGGCTCCGAGATGATCACGTCGTACTTCGTGGTGCCGGCCATGAGCCACGTGCGCGCGTCGAGGACGCGAAGGCGTGTTCGCCGGTCCTGCAGCGCCGCGCCATTGGGCTCCACGAAGAAGCGTGACGCCTCCACCACCTCGGAGGAGATCTCTACGGTATCGGCCCGGTCGATCGGATGCAGGAGGGTCGTTCCGAGAGTAATGCCAGTCCCCAGGCCTACGACGAGGACGGATCGCGGCTCGGGATGGAGGAGTAGCGGGACGTGGGCGAGCAGGCGCTGCGTGAGGTTGTCAGGAGAGTCACCGGCGTCGGTCTTGCCGTTGATGCGGAGGAAACGATACCGGCCCTCTATCACAGTGACGGTAGCGGTCATGCCCTCCCGGTGGAAGAGGACGCGCTGCGGGTCTAGCATCCGCTCGAACCCCCCGGCGCTGTACCGGTCGGCGTAGACGTACACGCCGCTGGCCATCACCTTCGCGCTCCACGGCGGCAGAGCGGAGACGACCGCCGCGAGAGCCACTGCGGGCAGCGGGAGCACCCAGCGCAGCCAGCCACCCGGTGACGTCGCTCTCACGAGCAGCAGGCACGCGGCCAGCGTGTTGAGGCAGGCGAGCACTACGAGGCTGCCGCGGAAGCCGAGCCATGGAATCAACGCGAAGCCGGTCGCCGCCGCTCCGACGATGGCGCCGTACGTGTTGGCCGCGTAGGCGTAGCCGACCGCGCCCTCCGCCCCGTGCTCCGCCCCGAGAATTCGCGCGACGAAGGGGAACGTCGCGCCCATGGCGGTCGTGGGAACGATCATCAGTCCGAAGGCCATGAGGAACTCGAGGGTGGTCAGCGCCCACCAGGTGCCCCCGGTCACCCGGAAGGCTTCGAGGAAGAGCCGGGGGAGCCGGTCGAACCAGGGCGCGCCGGCGAGAACGGTGGCGCCGATAATCACCTGGAGCGCGGCAGCGAGGACGACGGGGTGTTGTCCTCGTCCGGCGAGCCAGCCCCCCACTAGGCCGCCGAGCCCCAGACCTAGGAGGAACCCCGCAAGCATCACCGCAAAGGCGTACACCGAGCTGCCGAAGAGAAGGACAAGAAGTCGGGTCCAGACGACCTCGTACCCCAGCGCGGCGAGCCCCGAGCACCCGTAGGCGATGACCACGGTCCATTGCCAGGGCGTGTCGGGTGAAGCATCGGCGCTGTTGCGGACGCCGGGGATGGGCGGCCACCGCCGGGCCCACCGCAGGGCCGCGCCGCCAACCGCTGCGTTGAGCGCCGCGGCCGAGAGCCATCCTCCAGTGAGACCCACGTTGGGAATGAGGAAGAACGTCGCGAGATAGACGCCGGCCGCTGCGCCGAGCGCGTTGAGCCCGTACAGCGTGCCGGCCTCTCGTCCCAAGCGGGAGACATCGCTCACCAGGGCGCGCGTCAACAGCGGGAGCGAGGCGCCCATCAGCATGGTGGGCGGGAGCAGGAGTCCGGCGACGAGGATGACACGGACCACGCCCAACGCTATCGGGGCCTCCGCGAGAAGCCGAAAGAGAGGGACGTGAACGAGGGTGAGGACCTCGAGGAGGAACGGGAACGCTACCGCATAGGCGGCGATCCCGAGCTCGATGAGACCGTACGCACGCAGCGGGTTGCCCCACCGACGAGCCCAGCGCCCGGCAGCGTGGCTGCCGAGGGCGAGGCCGAGCATGAACGCGGCGAGCACGCTGGTGATCGCGGCGCTGGTCGAGCCGAAGACGAGGGTGAGCTGGCGGGCCCAGATGACCTGGTAGATCAGGCCGCTCACGCCTGACAGCGCGAACAGAAGGAGGAGAAGCCTCCGCGACCGGGTGTCTCCGACCGGCGTCTGCGCGACGGCGGTCATCCTCCGGCGGCGGCGTTTCGCGCGAGACATGGTCCGGGCGCGGCTCCTTGCTATGAGCCCGTTTCGCCAGCGGACAGCCGGGAGGTAGCGCTCACCGGGCGCACGCAAGCGAGGCGCCGCCGCCCTCGCCTGTGGCAGCCGTCATGACGGTTACTGACCTGAGCACAGCCTGGATGTCCTCCGATGTCTCCGAGCCCTCCATCATACTTACGTCGGTGTTCGCCTACGCCTTGAGGATTCTATCGCTGCCGCCCGTGTCAATGTGTTCGACTCGCACGAGCAGGAAGGGCCGACCCTCAAAACGGCATGAGACGCAGTCGGAAGACGCGGTCGATGAGCCAGAACAACCCCAGCAGCAGGATGGGCATCGAGCCCACCCGGACCAGCACACGCTGACGCCGCTCGACCGCGGCCTCGTCGGGTGCCCTGCGGAGCCAGACGAGGACGGGAAGCGCGATGAGCAGGAACGCAACCTGGCCCACCTCCACGCCGAGGTTGAACGCCACGACGGGCACCAGGACGCCCTGCAGGTCCTGCAGCCGCTCGCGCAGCACGCTGGAGAACCCCAGCCCGTGAACCAGGCCGAACCCGAAGGTGAGGATCCACCGGTGGCGGCCCAGCGTGATGAAGTAGTTCTCTGCGGCCACGTAAACGATCGACGCCGCGATCAGCGACTCCGTCACCTGCCCGGGAATGCGGATCACGTCCAGCGCCGCGAGCAGCAGCGTGAGGCTGTGGGCCACGGTGAACGACGTCACCACGCGCAGCATGTCGCCTAGCTTCCGCGCCGCCAGGAGCAACGCCAGGAGAAACGCGATGTGGTCATACCCGATGAAGATGTGGTGCATCCCCCAGAGGAGGAACTCCCCGACGGTGCCCCAGAGCCCCTGGTTGAAGCGCGACTGGGTGAGCTCGAGCTCGAACGGGCCGAACCGGGAGAAGGGCCTCTGGATCCCGCTCCACGACAGGGTGAGCGCTGCGTGGTGGTTGTTGGTGAGGGTCAAGAAGAGCGCCGCCGAGAGCTTCACCTGCTTCACCTCGGCCGTCGAGCGGAATCGGAACTGCTGTCGCGCGTAGGAGATGTACTGCTCTCCAGTCGCCACCGCTTTGTCGTAGACCGGCTGGAGCGCTCCGGGCTCTGCCTCCACGGAGTCGCCGTTGATCTCGACCTTGAGACACTCGAGCAGGTAGGCGACGATGTCGATTTTCGCGTCCTGGAGCTCGGCATCGCTGAGCTTGAACGGATTGGCGGGGAGCCGCACGACCTTTGCGAGGCCCTCGGTCGCCACATCCACCGTCCAGAGGACCTCGTGCTGCCTCACCTCTACGTTCGAGGCCGAGAA
>WNFH01004063.1_pt1 | contig 10480 bp, 9 predicted proteins | sample 5400411 | NCBI WGS metagenome assembly WNFH01 (sample SAMN13153347, study PRJNA577476) | soil metagenome | isolation source: 200 cm saprolite under Douglas fir tree site 2 hole 3 | place: USA:California | collected 2015-04-18
GCCTGGCGAACAATTCTTCTATGATAGCCAGGGGTCGATCTTGTTGCTGGCATTCTCACTCGCGTGACAGGCAAGAGCGCGGCTGCCTTCGCCCATGATACGCTATTTCTACTTCCAGCGTTGGGCATCGCGGCGTTGATATTTCGCCATCACCTCTTCAAAGGCAGCATCGAGATCGACATCAATTGAGTTTGCTAATGAGGCCAGGATAAAGAGAATGTCACCCATCTCCGTCGCGATATTTCCCTGTTCCTCGCTCGCCTTTTTCGGCTTCTCTCCGTAAGTATGGTTGATCTCGCGGGCGAGTTCTCCCACTTCTTCGGTGAGCCTTGCCAGGCTGGAGAGGGGCATCCAGTAATTGCTCTGCCACTCTTCTTTGATCAGGGTATCTATTTCTTGCTGTACATCGCGCAACGTTCTCATTTACCTACACCCCGGTGGCAGGTTCCTCAGAACTCTCAGTCATATAGGCGTACGCCATATTCTTACTGTTCCAGGCATAGCCAACGTTGCCTTGCTGGTCAACCACTATCAGGCCGCCGCTGCCTTCAGCTTTCGCTCTGAACATAGTCATAGTGGCCTGCGCCGCATCTTGTGCGGAAATGCCACATGCTACAAAATCAGCTGCACGTTTGGCAATCAGCAGGCGTATAAAATCTTCACCGTCGCCTGTACAGGAGATGGCGGCGTTTTCATCCGCGTAAAAGCCACAACCCACCAGCGGCGAATCACCCACGCGCCCCGGATATTTATTGGGAACGCCGCCCGTCGAGGTAGCGGCAGCCAGCACCCCAGAGGCGTCGAGAGCCACAGCTCCAACTGTGCCGTGTTTCTCTTCACGGGCTGCTAAAGTATTGATTTCGCGCCGGAAATAGCTTGGCTCCTCTTCTTCTGACGCGGGCTGCGCTGCTGCCTGTCTATCCTTCCATCGCTTGTACTGTCGCTCCGTCAGCAGGTCCTCAAGCGTGCAGAGGGAGATGCCATGTTCCTGGGCAAAGCCTTGCGCTCCCTTACCTACCAGTAAGACATGAGGACTTTCCATAACTTTGCGTGCAAGCGAAATGGGATTTTTAATCAGTTCGACCCCCGCAACGGCACCAACACGCAGCGTCTGGCCCTCCATCATTCCCGCGTCCAATTCGATATTGCCCTCAGTGGTAAGGCAGGCTCCCGTTCCCGCGTTGAAGTTGGGATTATCTTCAAGCGCACGTACGGCAGCCTCGACCGCATCGAGTGCCGTTCCCCCCTTTTGTAAGACTTGCCAGCCTATCCGTGCCGCCTCTTTACAACCAGCCGAGGCCACCTCAACACGGTCAGGGGTAATAGTTCCGGCTCCTCCATGAACAATAATGGCAATGGGCATGTTGACATTCTCCTATTCTGTAATGTGTGAGCATTGTATCACATGTTTCACATGTTCAAGGAAACAACACGGCAAAGTGAACTTCTTGCGTCGCAAGAAGTTCACTTTGCCGTGTTGTTTCCTTGAACAATAATTCCTACAATCCTCCCACAAAATCTTGCAGGGCACTTGCTACCGCATCGGGCGCGTCGAACAGGATCAGGTGACCGGCATCGGGGACAATCACCAGTTGTGATTCTGGAATATCACGATGAAGACGCTCGCCATACTTCAATGGCATCTGCTGGTCTTTTTCCCCCCAGATAATCAGGGTGGGCTTCCCCAGCACCTTCAGGTCAGAGGAGACCGAGTTGGTATAGTTGGGAATTAAGAGGCGAATATGCTGGAAGAGCACCTCTTTGCCCAGTTCGCTTGACCAGGGATCAACATAGTCGCCCGTGAAAGCCTGAAAGCGTTGGGGATCTTGCGAGCCATGCGGCAGCGTCTCACGCAGATCGGCGATCATATCCTCAACTTTTGTCTCTTTGGGCGCATCGTAATCCTGACGCTTCTTCATCCCCGTTAATGGCCAGTTCTCGGCGAAACTAAGCTCGAAGCAGGTGGTATCAATCAGCACCAGGGCCGCTACACGCTCCCGGCTTAAGCGCGTAGCGAGGACTTGCGCCACGCCTCCACCCAGTCCATGTCCAACCAACACAACGTTGGTGAGATTCAGTTGCTCGAACAGCATCTTCAGGCCATCGGCATGGCCCCAGTTAGAGGTATCCGCTGGCCACGGATGATCGGATTGTCCATAGCCAAGCATATCGATAGCGTAGACAGCGCGGTCTGTGCTGGCAAGCTGGGGTATTACCTCAGCCCAGGTATATGCGCCCGCCACAATATCGTGGAGCAGCACAATTGCCCCATCTGTCCCGTGTTCGGCTCCCTGAACAACATAACTCAGCGTGTAGTGAATTACATGGGCCGTGCGCCGCTCGGGAGCATTGCTGACCTCTGATTTATTCTGTATCATACTCTTTTCTCTCTTACGCTTTCGCCTTTGCTAGTAGGGCGGGCACATTGTAGAACGCGCTGAAGCCGGCATAGCGGGCCGTCTCTTCACCCAGTTCGTCTTCGATCACCAGTAAACGGTTGTACTTGGCGACACGCTCGCTTCTGGCAGGTGCCCCTGTCTTGATCTGCCCCGCGTTGGTTGCAACCACCAGGTCGGCAATCGTCGTATCCTCGGTTTCTCCTGAACGATGTGATACCACTGCGGTAAAGGCGGCCCGTTTCGCCATCTCAATCGCCTCCAATGTCTCGGTCAGGGTACCAATTTGATTGAGTTTAATCAAGATCGAGTTAGCCGCCTGCTCCTGGATACCGCGCTTGAGGCGGGTCGTGTTGGTTACAAACAGGTCATCACCCACCAGCTGTACGCGATTGCCCAGGCGTTGGCGCATCAATTTCCAGCCGTCCCAATCGTCTTCGCTCAAACCATCTTCGATAGTGATGATGGGATACTCGGAAATCCATTGTTCATAGAGGTCTACCATCTCGCTAGAGCTGAGCGTGCGACCTTCTCGCGCCAGTACGTACTTGCCATTTTCGTAGAACTCCGAAGAGGCCGGATCCACGCCCAGGAAAATGTCCACGCCAGGCTTGTAGCCTGCTGCTTCGATAGCATCCACAATGACTTCTAATGCCTCGCGGTTGGAACTGAGGGATGGAGCAAAACCTCCCTCGTCCCCCACATTGGTGTTGAGCTTTTTGCCGTGCAGTACCTTTTTCAGACCCTGGTACACTTCAGCACCCATGCGCAGTGCATCGCGAAATGTCGGTGCGCCGACCGGGAGGACCATGTACTCCTGCATATCGGTTGAATTGTCGGCGTGTTTGCCCCCGTTCAAAATATTCATCATGGGCACGGGCAGTGTACGGGCCGAGACACCACCTAAGTAGCGGTAGAGTGGTTGCTGCTGCGCGTTCGCTGCTGCTTTCGCGATAGCCAGTGAGGCACCAAGGATGGCGTTGGCTCCCAGTTTTGACTTATTAGGCGTGCCATCCAGCTCGATCATCACCTCGTCTAGCAAGATCTGATCCGTGGCATCCAATCCGACTATAGCCTCGCTAATCGTATCATTGACGTTACTGACAGCCTTCAGCACGCCCTTGCCGCCATAGCGGCTTTTGTCGCCGTCGCGCAGTTCTACGGCCTCGTGTATACCTGTAGATGCCCCAGAAGGAACGGCTGCTACACCGCGCTCTCCTCCCAGCAAGAGTACTTCAACTTCGATGGTAGGATTGCCACGCGAGTCCAGTATCTCGCGCGCGATCACGTCTTCGATAGTGGTCATTCCATTTATACTAGTTGGCATAAAAGCTCCTCCATTGCAGATACTTGCGGAAGTATTGTACATCGCAAAGAAAGAAGAGAGCAAGTTGATAAACATATGTCATTCCTGATGAACAACGAGAAAGCGCAACCATGTGGGCGTTTGACAAAGTCAAACGCCCACATGGTTGCGCGCCTCGTGTTCATCATTTCATCACCCTGGAAAGGGCACAGGCCAGTTTATCGGTATGTTCAGGTAATCCTACCGTGACTCGCAGATAATCACGCAGGTAGGGATGGTGAAAGTAGCGTAACAGTATGCCGTGTGACTCAACTGTGGCACGCACTCGCTGAATGCTCACTTCTTCGTCAGAAACATGGGCCAGGATGAAATTTCCCTGAGAGGGGAAAGGCTCCAGGTATGGTTGACCGGCGAGTAGCTCGAAAACCCGTTTCCGCTCTTCAACAATTTTACGTACATTACCCAGCACATATTCCAGGTCATTGAGCGTCTGGATGGCTGCGATGTGGCCGGCCACGTTCACTTCAAAGGGACACTGCGCACGTCGCATATAATCGGCAATCCAGGTGGGGAAGAGGCCGTAGCCAATACGCAGCCCTGCCAGCCCGGCCCACTTGCTGAATGTACGTAGCACGACCAGGTTGCGATATCCCGGTACGAGATGCGCCAGTCCCCCTGGTTGATCTGAGAACTCGACATATGCCTCGTCAACCACCACGATACGGCCCGTTTCAAGTAGCGTCAACACATCAGCTTCGGCAACAGGGTTCCCGGTAGGATTATTGGGCGAGCAGAGGACAATCATCCTGGTTTCAGGCGTGAGTGCTTCCAGGATCCCGTCAACATCCAGTTCGTAATCAGGGGTGCGCGGTACCTCTAACACATAGGCACCGCACAGAGTTGTGACAGAGGTGTAAAGAGAGAAGGTAGGAGGGCAGCAAATGATGTTGTCGCCCACCGCGAGGAAGATATGCCAGAGAAGGCTTATCAGCTCCATGCTGCCATGACCCAACACGATAAAACGCTCATCGAGTCCCGTATAAGCGGAGAGGGCAGCGCGTAACTTCGTGGCATTTGTATCAGGATAGTTATTGTACCAGCGATGATCGCTCAATGCACTGAGTACGGCAGGTGCCGGACCAAAGGGGCTTTCGTTGCTATTCAATTTGATCAGATTATCAATGGGGATACCTGTGCGCACACTGAAGGCTTCTAGTGATTCACCAGGGATATATTCAGCCATGCGGTCCAGTTCTGGACGCACATGGACTATGCGCGGGGGAGGGGTAGGCGTGTACATGAACTGTCCTATTTATCAGTATCGGCATCCACATACATTTGTGCGGGCCGACGAATCAATGAGTTACGTTGGGAGGCCTTCCCGGCACCAGAACCATGCTGTAGCGACCCGTTGTCCCCAGCAAACTTCATTCTTTGGGGCGACTGCCCTCTCGTCACCGCAGGTTGTACTGTCGGTGTCTCCAGGTCCCCGGGTGCCCGGCCTGATGAAGATTGTACCATGTCTAATCCACGGCGCAAGGTCATCATATCGTGCAGGAAACAGGCTACCGCGGAGGCAGCAGAACCCTTTTCCGTGGAGTTATCAAATCGCCGGGCAGTTGCTTCACCGGCATCCTGGGCTGCCTGGGCCATGGGATCAGATGTTTTTGCGGCGTAGGCATCCTGGAAGATGTCCTCCCACCCGGACCATCTTCCACGCAGGGGTTTCCATCCAAGCTGACTATCGCTGACAGTACGCCATTTTTCTTCCGTGAATTGAATCCAATCCTCCATCAAGCGTGCGTAGGCTGCCAGTTGCTGGCGAAGACGCTCCTCTTCTTCCGAGGGACGCTGTAGGGGCGGTGTGGGGAAGGCCTGCGGTAGCCCGCCCGTCGTTTGCTGACTGACATAGTCGTTGCCACCGGTTTGCGGAAACCCCATCATGGGTTGACCATTCGTATAGTTACCCGCCATACCGGAATAGGCATCCAAGTTAGCTCCAGGAAACATACCAGAGGTGGTGCCGGGGAAAACACCCGAACCCGTCATAGCCGCAAAGTTGGGAGCCACCTGTCCATTAGGCATTTGCAACATGGGTATTTCAGTACCGGCGGGTAGTTCGCCAAGCACATGAATACCACTGGCACTCAGTATGGAACTCATGATAGTGCTACCATCCGCCAGCATCATGCTTTCCGCATAATTGGGCATTCCGCCAATCACGATCTCTTCGTGACCAACTGCATCCAGGATACGCCATGCTAAGCGGGGATGTTTGATAGCCCACCACACACGGCGCGAAATAAATGTACAGGCAAAGGTGAAATTTACTACTAACCAGACGACACCTCGCACAGCCAGCCAGTTAACTAGCCCAATCACAATAATCCAATACCAGGTATCGTCGTGTTGCCCTGCCTCTTCAATGAATGTTAGTACGACAGCTACGGTCAGGCTTGGGTCGCGTAATGGATTGATGAAATCCAGGATGCGCCAAAACCATCGTCGGTCTATCTTCGCTTTCAATACGAGCTCCTCTCGACCCCGCCGCTGGTCCGACAGAACGGACATTTACATTTCAGGTTCTCGAAGAAAAATTCTAGCATGAGTCCTGAATATCTGCAAGTTTTGCCGATATCTCAGTATTAATGGGTTATCTTGATACAGTACCTTGATACAGTACCTTTCTTCTCAATTATCCAAAACGTGTGGTGCCAATCGGTCTGTGACTTCGCGGTACTTTGGTACCGGGTCTCTACACGTACTGCTTCTGTATTTCCAACAACTCGGTAATGCCCTGTTCTGCCAGATTAATGATGGCATCCATGGTGGCGCGGCTAAAGACCCCTCCTTCGCCAGTACCCTGGACTTCGATAAACTCGTGTTCCACTGTCATTACCACATTAAAATCGACCTCAGCACGCGAATCTTCAGCGTAACACAGGTCGAGCAGCATATCGCCTCCCACCACTCCCACACTGGTGGCGGCGACTGCCGTGCGTATTGGATGGACCGTGAGCAAGCCGCGTTTTACCAGCAGCGAACAGGCGCGGTGAAGAGCCACGTAGGCCCCTGTAATGGAGGCTGTACGAGTGCCTCCATCGGCCTGAAGCACATCACAGTCAAGGGTGATAGTACGCGCTCCCAGTACCTGCATGTCCACCACCGCACGCAGAGAACGCCCAATCAGGCGTTGTATCTCCTGCGTGCGCCCGCTTACCCTACCGTCTCGTTCGCGAGAGCTGCGGGTATGGGTTGAACGAGGTAACATGTTGTACTCTGCCGTGACCCAACCCTGTCCTTTTCCCTCCAAAAAAGCAGGAACTTTCTCTTCTATACTGGCGGCACACAGTACCCGCGTCTTGCCAGTTTCTATCAACACTGATCCCTCGGCATAATCCAGGAAATCAACGGTGAGGCGCACCGGCCGCAACTGATTTGGGGAACGCCCATCAATACGTGTCATGAAAGAAAACCTCGCTTCAACTTTTTTCTGGTTCATTGTACTACTTCGTTACCTTGATGCCTAGAAGTTCCCTTCTTCCTCATCCATACATATTTGAGTCCATGAGCATCTCCCAAAACGTGTTATAAGCAGAACGCTTATGCGCTCAGCCATATTCGCGCGGAGAGCAAATAGACAGAATCAAAACATACCTTGGTACTTATTTGTGACATATTACCATGAGACTTACCTCGTAGTGCCATGAGAATATGGTATTATACAAGGGGATTTTTTTGTGCATCGACATGCGCAATCCTATATGTTCTTGTATCAGGCGATGCCATGCTAGTATTTCTATGGTAAGTCTGGAGAGACATGGCTGTTGTGACTGGTTTGATCAGTCGCATCGTCTCAGGATGAGAGCGGTCCGCGCCTGTTAGAAAGGATGAACCCATGTTACCCACACAATTGAAGATACCTACCCATAAAACGCATACAACACTGTCATCATCTCAACCACAACAGATACACGCCAGTCGTCTGATCATCGCGACCAATCGCGGCCCCGTGGAATATTATTTGAGCCAGGATAAGACGCTGAAATATCGACGAGGTGCTGGCGGCATGGTTACTGCGCTGATTGACACCGGGAACCGCATGGAAGTAACCTGGGTTGCGATGGCGATGACCGAGGGTGATCGTATTGCCTTGAAAGCTGCCCAGCAGCAACATACCGGATTACTTTCTTCCCCCCTGCGCGGCCAGAAAATGCAACTTCGCTATGTTGCTATCCCAAAACCCGCCTATCGCAAACACTACGAGGGCATCAGTAATCAGGTCCTCTGGTTCTTACAACATTATCTCTTTAATCCTAATGAAGATTCTGCGGTCACTCGTAGAATTCAAGACGCCTGGACGAATGGTTACTACGTTGCCAACCGGGCCATTGCTGACGCTGTAATCGCAGAGATTGAACGAGAAGATAGCTCCGCCGTCGTGATGTTGCATGACTACCATCTCTACCTTGCACCTGACATGATCCGCAAGGACCACCCTTCGGTTATCATGCAGCAGTTCATCCATATTCCCTGGCCCGATATTCGCTGCTGGCACTTCTTGCCCAGCAATATTACCCATGCTATCTACAGTGGTTTAGTTGGCAATGATATCATTGGCTTCCAAACAGAGCGTGACGCGCGCAACTTTTTAGAGGGTGCCCGCACAATACTTGATGGGGCCGTTGTTGATTTTGAAGAAGGTGCCATCTGGTGGCAGGGCCGCCGCACACAGGTACGTGCCTACCCTATTTCGATCTCAGTAGCAGGAGAACGCCGGGTGATAGAAAGTGCCGCCGGAAAGCGCGCTGCTGAAAAAATACGCCCTCTGTTGGGCGAAAAAACCATCATGCGAGTGGACCGTATTGAACCGACAAAGAATATCTTACGCGGCTTCCAGGCCTATGCCCAGATGTTGGATCAACATCCTGAACTGCTCGGCAAGGTGGCTTTTCTGGCCTTTCTCGTGCCATCTCGTCAAGCCTTGCCAACATATCAACGGTACAATGCTGACGTTCTCAAGATCATTGATGAAATTAACCAGAAATATGGTACGCACGAGTGGACGCCTATCCGGGCCTTCCGTGATAATGATCGCACGAGGGCACTTGCCGCCATGCAGTTTTATGATGTCCTGCTGGTAAATCCGATCATCGATGGTATGAACCTGGTTGCCAAAGAGGGGCCGGTAGTCAATCAGTGCAACGGTGTCCTGGTGCTTTCACGCACGGCTGGCGCCTTCCAGCAACTAGGGAAGTCGTCTATTCCTACCTCACCCACAGATGTCACAGAGACATCCCAGGCACTCTACAAGGCTCTCACTCTATCAGATGAAGAGCGGACTGCTAAGTCAAGACAGGCACGGCAGGTGGTGGAGCGGTATGATCTCACTACGTGGCTTACACGACAGATACATGATATCAACGAGTTACTTGACCGACCTACCTCCTCTCTGAATAATTCGGGAGCTTTACTCGCCTCGCTTGCTACAAGCGTAGGATAGCATATGTTTTAAAAAGAAAAAACATCCGAATTGCAGCTTTTTCTTTTTAAAACATTCAATGAGCAAGCGCAATAATGCGGGCGTTTGCTCATTGAATATCCAGGAAGACCTATATTTCTGCAAGTACTAACGTAGCTTTGTTAGTGTACTTTCAAAAACTCGGTAAGCACGATCGCCAAAGAGCACCATCATTACCTGTTTTAGACTTGTCGGCTTGCGAATATGCTCGCTAATGGTTCCCAGCGCGATAGGGGCTGCCAGTTCCAACGGATACCCATAGACGCCGGTGCTGAGCGAAGGAAAGGCCATACTCTCGATCTTGTAGTACTCCGCCAGGTCAAGGCAACTCTGGTAGGCGCTCCTGAGAAGTCGCTCATCTTCGTTGTCGTATCCGCTATAGATAGGCCCGACAGCATGAAAGACATACTTCGCGGAGAGCTTTCCCGCCGTCGTCGCCACCGCACTTCCCGTAGGACATCCCCCTAGAGTACTTTTAATAATCCGGCAGGCCTCCATAATGCTCGGTCCGCCAGCGTAATGTATGGCACCATCGACGCCGCCGCCACCGGCAAGTGCCGAATTTGCTGCGTTGACAATAGCATCCGCCTTGATCTCTACAATGTTCCCCTGAAATAGTGCCAGTGTCACTCCATTGATTGTGCGCGTAGACATAAACACATCTCCCCAATCCATCATAGTACTAACCCAAACGGTTCCTCCAATAAACGTTTGATTTCTTGCAAGAAACGAGCTGCCGTTGCACCATCGATAGCTCTGTGGTCAGAGGAGAGAGTCACCTTCATACGATTGCGTACAACCACCTGGTTATCGACGACAACAGGCGTTGGCGTAATCGAGCCGACCGCCAGAATGGCCGACTCCGGCGGATTAATCACGGCAGTGAAGCTGTCCACATCGAACATGCCCAGGTTGCTGACAGTGAAGGTGCCGCCGCTGAAATCCTCTGGCCGCAGCTTCCCGTCGCGGGCCGCCTCTGCCAGGCGGCGTGTCTCGCGGGCAGTGTCGAGAATGCTGAGCCGATCCGCGTTGCGCAGGACAGGCACGATCAGACCCTGCTCTAGAGCGACGGCGACACCAATATGTACCTGCTTCTTCTGTAATAGCCGGTCTTCCGCGTAAGTGACATTCACCTGCGGCATACGCACTAACCCTTTCGCCACAGCTTTCACGATCAGGTCGTTGAAGCTGACCTTCACAGGTGCCGGATCGGTGGCAGCATACTCGTTGATCTGCTGGCGCAGCGCGGCAAGCTTA
>WNFH01009223.1_pt1 | contig 10477 bp, 8 predicted proteins | sample 5400411 | NCBI WGS metagenome assembly WNFH01 (sample SAMN13153347, study PRJNA577476) | soil metagenome | isolation source: 200 cm saprolite under Douglas fir tree site 2 hole 3 | place: USA:California | collected 2015-04-18
TCGGCTCCAGCATCTTCACGACCACCGAGGCGTGGATCAACCTGCTCTCCGACGACGCCGAGCGTGGGCGCATCCTCGGCCTCTACATCGCCTCGCTCTCGGCTGGATTCGGCATCGGCCCACTGCTGCTGTCGATCACGGGCACCGCGGGCTGGACGCCGTTCATCGCCGCAAGCGTTATCGTCGCCGTCGCTGCGATCCCGCTGCTCGCCGCCGGCGACGGCACGCGCGATCTCGGCCGCGCGTCCACGCAAAGCCCGTTCGCGGTCTTCACCAGGCAGCCGATCCTCATCTTCATCGTCGCGCTGTTCGGCCTTTACGAGGCGGCGATCATGACGCTGCTGCCGATCTGGGGGGTGCGCATCGGACTCGGCTATAAGCTCGGCGCCGCCACCGTCTCGGCGATCTATTTCGGCGCCATCGCGCTGCAGGTGCCGATCGGCTGGCTATCCGACAAGATCGCGCGTCGCGCGGTGCTGCGCCTGTGTGCCGCGGCGGGACTGGCCGGTGCCGCGCTGCTGCCGCTCGTCGCTGGCGCGACGCCCGCGCTCTTCACGGTGCTGTTCCTGTGGGGCGGGTTCACCACCGCGATCTACCCGGTCGCCCTCGCCATGGCCGGCGAGCGCTTTCGCGGCGCCGAGCTGGTCAGCGTCAATGCCGCGATCGTCATCGGCTACGGGCTGGGCGCGCTGGTCGGGCCAGTGCTGGGCGGGGCGGCCATGGATGCGTGCAATCCGCAAGGCCTGCCGGCGCTGCTGGCGCTGCTCTTCGCCGTCCTCGCTGCGACGACCTTCGCCCGCCGTTGACCGGCGCAGCGAGGAGAGCGCGCTCAGTGGAGCGGCCGCCCAAGCCGAGGCCAACCAACCGGCTGGATTGGTCGACCGGGCCCGGCGATCGGGTTGGCCGGGCCCGGCCGTCTTCACCCTTGCTGGCGCGGTCGCCGCGCTGGGCTCTGCGCGCGCCGCGCAAGCGGAGGGGAAGTCTTGGAATGGGGCGTGGCACTGCCTGGCGGGTCGCAAGATCCGGGCCAACACGGACCACGCTCGCTGCACCTGTTTTTGCGCCGATGCACGCGCGGTCTGTGCGCCCTCACCCGCAGTCGCTGCTAATTTCTGAATCGCGCACGCCCAAAATCCGGGCACGGGCAGCATTTGGGCAAAATTGCGGCAGCCTGCGCAGATCCTGTGCCGCCGGCCGCGCAGCGAGCACCGGGTCCTTTCGAGTAAGCCACTGACGCGCTTTGCAATTCGCATGCTCGACGGAGTGGCCCCGGTTTTGCTTGTGATATGCCGTAAGCCCGAAGCGACTTCGCCAAGGAGTAACAAGAGTGCAGCTCGCGCCGGTCCGGCATCGCCTGCCGCTCGCCGCCGTCCTCTGCGTCGTATCCATCGTCTCCTTTCTTGCTCTTGCCGCCGCGCCCGCCTGGGCGCATTTCGGCAGCGCCAGCGGCGGTGGCTGGCATGAAGGCTTCGCGCATCCCTTTTCCGGCCTCGACCACGTCGTGGCGATGATCGCGGTGGGCTTGTGGGCGACGCAGATGCCGCGCCCGGCGGTGTGGCTGCTGCCGGTGATCTTTCCACTGTTCATGGCGGTCGGCGTGAGTCTGGTACCGGCCGGCGTGGCGCTTCCTGGTGCCGAGGATGGCACCGCCATCTCCGTCGCCGTGCTCGGCGTGCTGCTCGCGGTGGCGGCGCGGCCGCCGCTTGCCGTCGGTGCCGCGGTAACGGCGCTGTTCGGATTGATCCACGGCTATGCGCATGGCGCGGAGATGCCCGAGACGGCCGCGCCGCTGCTGTACGGCGCCGGCCTGATCACCGCCACCACGGCGCTGCAGCTTGCCGGCATCGGCATGGGATTGCTGGCGAGGAGCGCCATCGGCCAGCGCGTGCTGCCGATCGGCGCCGCCGCCATCGCCGGCATCGGCATCACCCTCGTGCTGGCGCTTTAAGCACCCCGACGCTTCTTTAACGATCGTGGCAATTTAGCGCGTTCCGCCCGAGGGCGGCCATCCGGCGCGGTGGCGCCCGACGGCTTTGTCGCCGGCAGCGGCGTGATCGACCTCCGCGCTGCCTTTAATGCCGATCGCCTCGGCGGCTGTCAACCGCCCGCAGGCCATTTGATTTCATTCATAAAAAGTCTCTGCCGGGAGGTCGGGCCGGGTCAGCGCGACTAGCAAATCTGACGGGCGCGCCGCGCAGGTTATTGCAAATGGTTCTCATTTGCATTATCAGTTCAAAAACGCCTTCGCGGCATTGGCTGCGGGCTACCGGAGCAAACGATGCGACGATTGTTGCCGCGGCTGGTTCTGCCCTTGCTGCTCGCTCTGTGCGGCGCGCTGCCCACACAAGCCGAGGAGGGCACCTATACCCTCACCATCAAGGACCACCGCTTCGCGCCGACCGAGCTCGAGATCCCCGCGGACAAGAAGATCACGCTCATTGTCAAGAACCTCGATTCCACTCCCGAGGAGTTCGAGAGCCTCGAGCTGCATCGCGAGAAGGTCGTCACCGGCGGCCAGGAGATCACCGTCTATATCGGCCCGTTGCGGCCGGGCCGCTACGAGTTCTTCGGCGATTTCAACCCGCAGACCGCGCGCGGACACATCGTCGCTAAATAAGCAGACATCCCATGCTCGGCACCGCCCTTATCCTCTTCCGCGAAGCCCTCGAGGCCGCGCTCATCGTCAGCATCGTCATGGCAGCCTGCAAAGGCGTCGCCGGGCGCGACTTCTGGGTCGCTTGCGGTCTGGTCGCGGGAATCCTCGGTGCCGGCCTAGGCGCCGCCGGAATGGCGTCGCACGGCGCCCGGGGACGCAGGTGCTGTTCTACCGCGCCGCCCTCGCCATCATCGGCGCGCTGATGCGGGCCTCGGGAAACGACCGCTCGCCACGCCGAGGCGGCGCCGGCCCGTCGCTGTCGTGCCTGGCCGGCGCCGTGCTCGCGATCGGCCTGGGCGCGGCGGCGACCGCGTCGCCGGCACAGGCCGAGTTCAAGCTGCGCTATCCCTTCGTCGACTATCGCGAGATCGAGTTCGAGCACAACGGCGACACCACCTTCGACAGGAGCAAGAGCGGCAAGAACAACAACCAGAGCTACACCCACGAGATCGAAGTCGGTGCCACGCCCTTCTGGCTGTTCGGGCTGGAGGCCGAGACCGGCGCCGCGTCCGGCGAGAATTTGCGCTACGAGGCGACCACCTTCGAAAACATCTTTCAGCTCACGCCGCAGGGAAAGTACTGGGCCGATCTCGGCTTTTTCGCCGAATACTCGCATGCCGCGTCGCGGCGCGACGCCGACTCCTTCACCTTCGGACCGCTCTGCTGTTCTCCAAGGAGGTCGGCCGCAACCGCACCGACGACACACCCTTCTTCTATGCCTGGCAGTCGAGGCTCCGTCTCGACCCGCATTTCGAGCCGGGCATCGAGATCTATGGCCAGATCGACGACATCGCGGCGCCCGGCAAGCTCGCCGATCAGCGGCATCGGGCGGGCCCGGTGGTAGCGGGCCTGCACAGCCTTGCGCCTTACGGCAAGATCAAATACGAGGTCGGCTATCTGTTCGGCCTGACGCACGCGACCGAGGACGGCACAGTGCGCTGGCGCCTCGAATACGAGATTCCGTTCTAGCGCCGCGGCGCGAGCAGCACCTCGGCGCTCACCGAGACCGAGACGGTGGCGTCGCCGGGCTCGGCGACGGGCGCGGCCTCGCGGTAGCGGTTGAGAAAGCCACGCGGCACGGGCTGCGTGCCGTCGGCATTGCCGACCTGGAGGTCGCGGATGCGCTCGACGGTCATGCCGAGATCGCCGGCGACGCGCTCGGCGCGCTGCCGCAAGCGCGCCAGCGCTTCCTTGGTGAGCTCGTCCTCGACGGCGCGCGCCGCCTCCGGCGTCAGCTCGTAAGCGAGCGAGGACAGGACCAAGCGCTGCTGCTGCAGCATGCCGGCCAGCGCCAGCAGCGCGCCGGCGTCGCGCGATTGCAGCAGCAAGCTCTGCATGCCCTGCCAGCGCGGCGGCGGGTTGGCGCTGCGGCGGTCTGGCGCCGGCCGGCTGGGCGGCTTCTGGTAGACTTGGTAGTCGCCGGTGGTCACGGTGACCGCGGCGGCCGCTTTGGCGCGCTCCAGCGCCGTCGCCATGCGCCGGTTGATCTCGGCCTGGAGCCGTGCGGGATCAGCGTCGCTCGCCTCGACGCGCAGCTCGGCGGTGAGCCGATCGCGCTTGACCATCCGCTCGCTACGCTCGACCAGATGCAGCACCGTGGTGTTGTCGTCGCGCGGCGCCACGGTCCCGGGGGCCTGCGCCCAGGCCGGCGCCGCCAGCAAGATCGCGCTCAGCGCCAGCGTCACGCGGCGCGCCGTCGCGGCGGCGTGCCGCCCAGTGATTTTCCGCGCTCGTTCAAACATAGCTGGGCCTCCGGGTTCGGGCAGACGACAATCTTCGCTGGACTGTATTTCCAAGACAAAGCTCTGGTATGCACGATATCTTGCAGTCATTTACCCTATATCTAAGCAAGACATAGCATCGCACGCACTGATACAGGCCCTTCTATCTTATCGTTACAGCGACTTTGCTGGTGACCTCGGCTGCGCAGGCGACAACGGCACCTCGGACATTTCTGCAAGGCTTCCCAGAACCAAGATTGCGCCTGTACCGGTGCCCGGGTGCTGTGATAGCGTAGCTCGCAAAGCCGGGCGGCGGAAATTGCGTGGCGCCTGAACGGGGCTATAAGGCGGCCCGCGAGTCGAGACAACAATCTAGGGGATGGAAATGTCGATGACAGGATCTTCCCAAGCCCATGGAGTGGGCTCTTATCGGTGGGTGCAGCTCATCATCGGCATCATCTGCATGACGATGATCGCCAACCTGCAATATGGTTGGACGCTCTTCGTCAATCCGATGGATGCCAAATATCATTGGGGCCGCGCCGCGATCCAGGTGGCGTTCAGCATTTTCGTGCTGACGGAAACCTGGTTGGTGCCGGTCGAGGGCTGGTTCGTCGACAAATACGGCCCGAAGATCGTCGTGCTGATCGGCGGCATTCTCGTCGGCATCGCTTGGGCGCTCAATTCGGTGGCGAGCTCGCTGCCGGTGCTTTACATCGCGGCAGCGCTGGGCGGCATCGGCGCCGGCGGCGTCTACGGCACTTGCGTCGGCAACGCGCTCAAATGGTTCCCCGACCACCGCGGCCTCGCTGCGGGGCTCACCGCCGCCGGCTTCGGCGCCGGCTCGGCGCTCACCATCATCCCAATTCAGAAAATGATCGCGTCGACCGGATATGAGTCGACTTTCCTCACCTTCGGTATCGGCCAGGGCATTGTGGTGGTTCTGATGGCGCTGTTCCTAGCGGCGCCTCGGCCCGGCCAGGTGGCGGCCGCGAAGCCCGCCAAAGTGAGGCAGAGCGGCCGCGACTATTACTGGACCGAGATGATCCGCTCGCCGATCTTCTGGGTGATGTATGTGATGTTCGTGCTGGTGGGCGCCGGCGGGTTGATGGCGACCGCGCAGCTCGCGCCCATTGCCAAGGATTGGGGGATCGACAAGACGCCGGTCAGCCTGATCGGCATCACGCTGCCCGCCCTCACCTTCGCACTATCGATCGACCGCATCCTCAACGGCATCACGCGACCCTTCTTCGGCTGGGTGTCCGACAATATCGGGCGCGAGAACACCATGTTCATCGCCTTCGGGCTCGAGGCCATCGGTATCTGGGCGCTCAGCAAGCTCGGCGGCAACCCGGTGCTGTTCGTGATCTTGAGCGGGCTCGTGTTCTTCGCCTGGGGCGAGATCTACAGCCTCTTCCCCTCGACCTGCACCGACGTCTACGGGGCGAGATACGCGACGACCAATGCCGGACTGCTCTACACCGCGAAGGGCACGGCCTCGCTGCTGGTGCCCTTCGGCAATACGCTCGCCGAGGCTACCGGGAGCTGGTATTGGGTCTTCGTCATCGCCGCCATCATGAACGCGATCGCGGCGGTTGCGGCGCTGGCCGTGTTGAAGCCGATGCGAGCGGCACATCGCGATACGCTGGGCGGCGCGCCGGCGCGCGCCGCCGAATAGCCGTCTGCGCTGCAAACGGCGGGCGAGCTGCACCCGGCTCGCCCGCCCGATTTTTTTCGCTATTGCCGTAACCCGCGCAAGCGCGCATCGCCCGGCCCGGGCGAGGGCGCGAACGCCGCGCTCGCCGCGGCGGCGATGATCTTGTCGATGAAGCGCCGATAGGCGTCATCCCAAGCCGGAGTAGGGGAGCCCAGCGCGGCGCCCGGTGCTGCGGGCGACAGGAAGATGGCACCGTTGCCCGGGTCGGATTCGCCGGCATGGCGCGAGGCGCGGACGAGATCGAATGCGCCCGAATCATCGGCCGCGGAGACGATGCGCACGCCGCTGAGCACGCTGGCATTGGCGCAGCCATTGGCATTGGCTTCCTGCTGGAAGACGGCGCGCGGATAGATGCGCTCGACCGTGCCGCGATCTTTGATGTTGGGACGCTGCATGATCAGGGCAACGGCGCGCATCGCGCGATCGTTCCCGGCCGCCAGCCTTGACCGCTCTCTCGGTCAGGGCGACAGTCGTCGCCTCGGCCGCGCCGACAATAAGGGCTCGTCATGACCACCATCTCGCCGCTCGCGGCTTCTCTCACCACGGACGAGCGCGCCCTACTCGACAGCGCCGCGCGCTTCCGCCGCGACCACGTGGCGCCGCGCGCGGCGGGGTGGGAGCGCGCGCGCCAGATGGCGCGCGAGAGCCTGCGCGAGGCGGCGCGGCTGGGCCTCACCGGCATCGAGGTGCCGCGCGTGCAAGGCGGACACGGCGCCGGCTTTGTCGCCAAGGCGCTCATCGCCGAGGAGGTGGCGCGCTCCTGCATGGCTTTCGCCTTCAGCCTCATCAACACGCAGAACGTCGCGGTGCGCATCGCCGGCGCGGGCTCGGCGGCGCAGATCGCGCGCTACCTCGCGCCGCTGCTGGCGGGCGAGTTGATCGGCGGCACGTCGCTCACCGAGCCGCATGCCGGCAGCGACTTCCCGGCCATCTCGACGACGGCGCGCCGCGCCGGCAGCGGCTGGGTGCTCGACGGCGAGAAGGCTTGGCTCAGCAACGCCGCCGTGGCCGAGGTGATCATCGTCTTTGCCAAGACCGACGCGGCACTCGGCAGCGATGGCATCGCCGCTTTCCTCATCGATGCACGCGCGCCGGGTTTCGAGCGCTTGCCGCCCTATGCGCTCATGGGCGGCCATGCCATCGGCGCCGGCGGCTTCCGCCTCAAGGACTACCGTGCCGACGAGCACGCGCTCTTCTACCCGCCGGGCCAGGCATTCAAGCGCGCGCTTGCCAGCATCAACGGCGCGCGCACCTATGTCGCGGCCATGTGCTGCGGCATGGTGGCGGAAAGCCTGCGCATCGCGCTCGACCACGCGGCGCGGCGGCGAAGCTTCGGCAAGCGGCTTTTGGATCATCAGGGCCTGCGTTGGTCGCTCGCCGACGTCGCGACCGATCTCGAGGCGGCGCGGCTCCTGACCTGGCGCGCCGCCGATCTCATCGCGCGCGGCGAAGATGCCATGCTCGCCGCCGCGCATGCCAAGAAATTCGCGGTGCGCGTGGCGCAGCAGCGCCTCGGCGACTGCATGCAGGCAATGGGTGCCGAAGGCTTGCGCGAGGATTACCCGATCGGCCGCCACATCGCCTCAGCCCGCATCGCCGGCTATGTCGATGGCTCGACCGAGATGCAAAACGAGCGCATCGGCGCGCTGCTGGAGAAGACGTATTTGTGATGGAAGTACGGCCGAATTTCGCATTGCCAATGCAAAACCAGATCTACCTCATCCTGAGCCCGTCGAAGGACGCACCGCCGGCGATGCAGTGCTCAGCAATCGTATGAGCGCCTATCTCTACATGCTCCGCTGCGCCGACGGCTCCTACTATGTTGGAACCGCGCAAGCATCACTCGAGCAGTGCATCGCGCAGCACGATGCCGGCACGTTCGACGGCTGCACGGCAAGGCGTCGGCCGGTGACGCTGGTGTTTCACGAGCACTTCGACCGCGTCACGGATGCGATCGCGGCCGAGCGTCAGGTCAAAGGGTGGCGGCGCGACAAAAAGGAAGCGCTGATCCGCGGCGATTACGATGCGCTGCGGGAGCTGTCTCTCGCCTACGAGAAGCGCTGCATCGGCGACGTGCGTCCTTCGACAAGCTCAGGATGAGGTAAAGCGAGACCTGCATTCACACATGCGAAGGACGCACTCCGCGGATGCAACCTCAGCCGCCTACACCGCCTCGACCTTGGCGGCGCAGAATTTGAACTCCGGGATCTTGCCGATGGGATCGAGCTGCGGGTTGGTGAGGATGTTGGCGGCGGCCTCGGCGAAGCAGAAGGGGATGAACACCATGCCGGGCGGAATGGCGCCATCGGCGCGCGCCTTGAGCTCGATGGCGCCGCGTCGCGTGGCGACGCGGATCATGCCGCCCGCCTTGACGCCCATGCGCCGCAGATCGGACGGCGCCAGGCTCGCTACCGCCTCGGGCTCGAGATCGTCGAGCACGCTGGCGCGGCGCGTCATCGCGCCGGTGTGCCAGTGCTCGAGCTGCCGGCCGGTGGTGAGCACCATCGGGTATTGCGCGTCCGGCTCCTCGGCCGGTGAGACGAGCTGCACCGGCACGAGCTTGCCGCGCCCCGACGGCGTCGGGAATCCATCGCCGAAGACGATGTCGTTGCCGGGCTTGTCCTCGGCATCGCAGGGATAGGTCACGGAGCTCTCGCGCTCGAGCCGCTCCCAGGTGATGTTGTTCAAGGACGGCATCGCCAGCTTCATCTCGGCGAAGACATCGCGCGGATGCGAGTATTTCCAGTCGAGGCCCATCCGTTTGGCGATGTCGATGGTGATCGCCCAATCCTCGCGCGCCTGGCCGGGCAGCGGCAGCGCCTTGCGCCCCATCTGCACCTGGCGGTTGGTGTTGGAGACAGTGCCGGTCTTCTCCGGCCAAGCCGAGGCCGGCAGGATCACGTCGGCGAAGCGCGCCGTCTCGGTCAGGAAGATGTCCTGCACCACGAGATGCTCGAGCTTGGCCAGCGCCTCGCGCGCATGCTCGACATCCGGATCGGACATCGCCGGGTTCTCGCCCATGATGTACATGCCGCGGATCACCCCCTCGTGGATCGCGGTCATGATCTCGACGACGGTGAGGCCGGCCTTCGGGTCGAGCTTGGTGCCCCAGAGCTTCTCGTAGAAGGCGCGCACCTTGGGATCGGTCACGGATTGGTAGTCGGGGAAGACCATGGGAATGAGGCCGGCGTCGGACGCACCCTGCACGTTGTTCTGGCCGCGCAGCGGGTGGAGCCCGGTGCCGGGACGGCCGACCTGGCCCGTCACCAGCGCCAGCGAGATGAGGCGACGCGAATTGTCGGTGCCGTGGACGTGCTGCGAGATGCCCATGCCCCAGAAGATGATGGCGGCGTTGGCGCGGGCGTAGGTGCGCGCCACCAGGCGCAGCGTGTCGGCGTCGACGCCGCAGATCGGCGCCATCTTCTCGGGCGGGAAATCCCTCACATTCTCGGCGAGCTTCTCGAAATCCTCGGTATGCGCCTGGACGTACTGCTTGTCGTGCAAACCCTCGCTGATGATGACGTTGAGCATGGCCGAGAGCAGCGCCACGTCGCGCCCGGGCTTGAACTGCAGCATGTGCGTGGCGTGGCGCTTCAGGGTCTGGCCGCGCGGGTCCATGACGATGAGCGTCGCGCCGCGCTTCACCGCATTCTTGAAGAAGGTCGCGGCGACCGGATGGTTCTCGGTCGGGTTGGCGCCGATGACGATGATCACGTCGGCGTCCTTGGCCGCCATGAAGGGCGCGGTCACCGCGCCCGAGCCGATGCCCTCCATCAGCGCCGCCACCGAAGAGGCGTGGCAGAGCCGCGTGCAGTGGTCGACATTGTTGGTGCCGAAGCCGGTGCGCACCAGCTTCTGGAACAGATAGGCCTCCTCGTTCGAGCCCTTGGCCGAGCCGAAGCCGGCAAGGCCCTTGCCGCCATGCTGGTCGCGGATGTGCTTCAGCCCTTGCGCGGCGCGGTCGAGCGCCTCGTCCCAGCTCGCCTTGCGGAAATGCGTCCACGGATTCGCCGGGTCGAGCTCGTCATGCGCGTTCTTGGGCACGCCGTCCTTGCGGATGAGCGGCACAGTCAGGCGATCCGGATGGCTCACATAGTCGAAGCCGAAGCGGCCCTTGACGCAAAGCCGGTTCTGGTTGGACGGCCCGTCTCGGCCGTCGACGTAGAGGAGCTTGTCGTCCTTGATGTTGTAGGCGAGCTGGCAGCCGACGCCGCAATACGGGCAGACGCTGTCGACCGTGCGGTCGGGCTGCGTGGTGAAGACGTTGTGCTCGTCGACCAGGGTGGCCGGCATGAGCGCACCGGTCGGGCAGGCCTGCACGCACTCGCCGCAGGCGACGCAGGTGCTCTCGCCCATCGGATCGTCGAAATCGAACACGATCTT
>WNFH01023036.1_pt1 | contig 10474 bp, 10 predicted proteins | sample 5400411 | NCBI WGS metagenome assembly WNFH01 (sample SAMN13153347, study PRJNA577476) | soil metagenome | isolation source: 200 cm saprolite under Douglas fir tree site 2 hole 3 | place: USA:California | collected 2015-04-18
CGCGGGCTCGTGATTAAGTGGAAGTGCGAGACGCGACCGGATTGTCTCACGGAAGAGACCATCGCGGCGATGGCCGCTGCCGGCTGCGACGGAATTAACTTTGGCGTCGAGAGTTCGGAAGTAGAGATTCAGAAAAACGCCGGACGAAAACCCATTTCCGGAGAAAAAGTCATAGCGATGACCGCGCTATGCCGCAAATACAATATCAAGACTTTTTGCTTCTTTATCATCGGCTTGCCAGGCGACACGGTGCAAACGGTGCTGGAAACCATCGGGTTTGCCATTCGACTGCGAACCAACTGGGTTCAATTTGGGGCGGCTTCTCCCATGATTGGAACCAAGCTTCGCGATTGGGCTGTCGCCCGCGGTCTGACGACCAATGACGAATACTCCTATAACAGCAGCCACGAAGCGATGATGGGGAACGAGAACCTCACAAAGGGACAAGTGGCTGCTTTGCTGCGCTTCGCGCAAGTCTTTGAGCGGTATATCATCAACCGCGGCGGCATTCTGAAGGACGACAATCGGAAGGGATCGCTCTACATTGGCGCCAAGCACTTGGCTGACGCCGTTTCCGACCTTTCAGCGCGGACATTATTTGCCATCGGCCGCAGCCGGTTCGAGCGGGCATACGCGCAGAGTGCCTGAAGGAACTGAAGCTGAAGTTCGGGATTTCCTCCAAAATGAGGGTGCTGATCACTGGAGCCACAGGGTTTCTCGGTTCCCATCTGTGCCAGCGTATGGTGGAGGAAGGTTACCAGGTCCGGATTCTCCGCCGGCCCACTTCGTCCCTCTCCTGCCTTGCGAAACTCGGCCTCGAGAAATGCATCGGTGACGTCACCGACATGAGAACAGTTGAGGACGCCGTGAGAGGCAGCGACTTCGTTATCCACGCAGCCGCCAACATGAACTATTGGAGGGGAGACGAAGATAGGCAAATGAAAGTGAACGTGGAAGGATCGCGCAATGTCGCCGTTGCTGCGCGTGCGGCTGGCGTTACCCGCTTGCTGCACGTGAGTTCCGTCGCTGCCGTGGGTCTTCCAGTCGATCCGGAACGGCCCGCCGACGAAGATTTTCATTTTAATTTGGAGAATTCAGGTTTGACTTATCACATCTCTAAACGACGGGCAGAGGACAACGTTCTCGCCGAGGTTACACGAGGATTGGACGCGGTCATAGTTAATCCTGCGTCTATCCAAGGGAGAAAACGCACGGCAGGATTGTTGCAGAGCGTTCGCAGCAGACCCGTGGTTCCCTGTTTCTCGGGCGGGAACTGCATCGTGGACGTCAAGGATGTCGTTGAGGGGATTGTTGCAGCCCTGCAGCGGGGAGAAAAGGGTCAGCGTTACATTCTCGGCGGAGAGAATCTGACATTTAGGATGTTAAGTGAGAAAGCGGCAGGGGTCATGAAACTGAAGAGGCGGTTCGTCACGATTCCGCCTGTCGTAACGGGTCTGTGTGCGGCAATTCTCGAGCCTTGGGCACGGATGAGGAATAGACCGCCTAAGATGACGTACATGATCCACTACTGTGCCAACCGATACCAATATTTTGATTCCGGCAAAGCGCGCAGGAACCTCGGTTACGTTCCGCGCGACGTGGATACAATTCTAGCCGAGTACCTGCAGGACAAAGTGGTGCGCACCGGGGCGGCTTGAAATGGTACGAGCACGTGAGCGACATAGCTGATCATAATCTTGTGAACGTGATGTGGCCCTCATCCAGCTGTGACCCTATAGCCGCCGATGAACGCGCCGGTCTTTCGAGCCGGCTGCGCTGTCCGCTGTGTAAGCAAAAGCTGGAGTCAGAGAAACAGGCCTTCTCTTGCTCCCCTTGCGGCCGCACCTATCCGGTGGTGCTGGGAATTCCGGACTTGCGAGTCTATTGCGATCCGTATATCACCGTCGAGCAAGATCACGAAAAGGGCCGCATAGTCCAAGCTCAAGCAGAGCACATGAGCTTCGCCGAACTGCTGCGATTCTACTGGGAGAATGTTTCCCTGCCTCCCACCCCGGTTGATTTGCGGGAGGACTTCATTCGCCACGTGCTCTCGGATGAAACTAGAGTCGAAACCTTTCAACAACAACTGGGCGACGGGAAGACCTGTCTGGACGTGGGGTGTGGTGCTAGCTCTCTCGTCGGACTTGCGCAACAGAAATTCGATCTCGTCATCGGCTGTGACGTCGCGTTTCGTTGGTTAGTATTGGCCAGGAAACGTCTCCAGGAGATGGGTGCAACAGCAAACCTGGTTTGTTGTTGCGCAGACTATCTGCCGTTCGCGGCAGAAACGTTTGACTTGGTGACGGCGATTTCCTTGTTGGAGCACGTTAGGGACGCACGAGCGGTCGTTCGTGAATGCGGCCGCGTGCAAGGTCCTGGCGCCCGGCTGTTTGTGTGGATGGCCAACCGATTTTCGCTGGCGCCCGAACCGCATGTCGGCGTCTGGGGCGTCGGCTTCCTTCCGCGCCGCTGGATGCCGGGCTACGTAAAGTGGCGCCGCGGCTTAAGCTATGACAAGCAGTATTTGCTTTCCTGTTTCGAACTGAGACGCATCTTCAAAAATGCTCGATACGAGTCCCTGACGTTCTCGCTTCCCCGGGTAACGGACGCAGATCTCAAAGGCCGAAGCAGGTTTGAAAAGCTCGGGGCGAGATTCTTCCGCTTGCTCAGCAGCATTCCAGTTTTTCGATGGTTTATGATTCCGATATCGCCAGCGCTCCTGGTTTTGGCAAAGAAGGCGCGCGATGATGCCTCAGGTCCGTGAGCCACAGCATGAAACGGTTGCGTTCATCCTGCCGCGATAAGGGTTGGCCTGGGACGTTTCAAATCGTCCCGAAATCCAGGCGCGTTTCAGGTTCTTCGATGCATTTCGGAGAGAATTCTATCTCGTGCCACGGCGACGGCGAGTGTTTCGGCGGGACTGATGGGAGGACTTCCGCCGGTGCGAAGCGATTCGTAGAATCTACGAATCAGCTCGCGCAAACCAGGATAAGCAGGTTCGCGGCTCATGGCGCGCGAAGCGAGATTCGCCGCAGCGGAAAAAATGGTCGCGCCACTGCGCAGAAAAGGACGGGCAATCTTGCGAGTTCGAGAGACGGTACCGGGTTCGACGACGCTGTATCCATGAAAAATGTCGGCATGCACGCTGCCGCGCTCTCCGATCAAGCGCAAAGTATTGACTGTGGGGCGGCCGTTCAGCGAGATCAGCATCGAGAAAGAAACTTTTTCAACCGAAGTGCTCGCGCGGAGCTCTCCTTTCGCGGCGTGCTCGACGCGCCAACTTGCATTTCCGATTGCGCTCGGCATGAGCCTGGCGATCACGGAAAGCGGGCCGGGCAAAATGTCTGCCGCAACCAGGTCGGCGTCTTGCGAGCCGCGCTCCGCTCCCGCCGAGCAGATCAGGGCGTCCACGTGCAACAGTGCGCCAAATTTCCCAATCGCATTCTGAGCCCGGAGAACGCCAGGCTGAAAAAGGAATTGGTGTACGGGGCACAAAAGCAAGCCCTTGGATTCCGCGAGCTGCAGGAGCTTCGCTGTAGTTTCAGTGGTTTCCGTCAGCGGTTTCTCAACCAGCAAGTGGAGGCCTGCTTCGAGCGCCTGTTGCGCCAGAACTTCATGGGTATGGGCAGGCGTGCAGATGTGAGCTACGTCAGCCAGGTCAGCCTTGAGAACACCCACAAAGTCCGGGGCTATCCTCGCCTTAGGGTGGCGCCGAAGGAGTTGTGCCGCTTTGTGTACGTCGCCATCCACAATGGCGGAAATTGTGCCACCAGTCCGACGGACGGCGTCTGCGTGCCATTGTCCCATCAGCCCGGCACCTACGATCGCCACGCGCGGAGTGGTAAGCGGTTTAGACAGCCTCTTCATCGTTTGGAGTCTCTCGATCTCCCAAGCCTTTGCGCAGTTTGTTACGCTGACAGTACAACTGATCCAAAAGAAAAAGGAAATATCATTTGAGCCTCCATCAGCCTTTTATTCAATGGCCGAGCTCACCGGCACCTCGATGCGGGGTCGTTGCAGCGTTTTGCCGACTGGGCAAGAGAAATCTGGAAGGGACGTGTCGGGACTGCCACAATGATTCTGGGAGTTAATGGCATTCGACTTGTCAGGAATCGATCCGGGGTCGCGCGTTGCATCGAAGCCGTTCTTGGCTGGATGGACGACTTGGACCACCCCTTCAAGGAGATAAGGGTTTATACGCCGGAGCCGATCCCTCAAGACATTCGCCTGCCGCGCACTGCCGTCAACGTCGTGCTCCCCTCGTCTTTTCCTCCTGCTCTGTGGGAGCAATCTACGTTGTTGAGAGCGCATGGCAGCCAGCACGTGCTGTTTTGCCCAAGTTACGTGATTCCTCTCTTGGCCCGATGTCCCACGTTGCTCGTTCATCACGGCTCTTACGAGGGTTACCCGCAAGCCTTTGATTGGTGGACACTCCACAAGGCCCGGGCGATCTACGCTCTGAGCGCGAAACGAGCAACCTGCGTTTCAACCGTCAGTGAATACAGCAAAAAGGATATGGTTCATTTCTACGGGATGCGGCCGGAGGCGATACACGTTATCCCAGAAGGCGTGGACACGCGTAAGTTTCGTCCGTTGCAGGATCGTGCCGCACTTGCCGATTGGCGGCGGCGAGTGTTGGGCGAGGATGTCCCATATATCGCCTACGTCGGAAAGCCCACCGAACGACGCAATCTTTCCCCTCTCATCCGTGCGTTCGCGACGCTTAAGAAAGAGAAACGCCTCCACCATAAACTCCTTATCGTGGGTGCCGATTTACCTGGAACGTCTCCATTCCGCCGGGTGATTGCGGAACTAGGTCTACAACGCCGCCGATCTTTTCGTTTATCCGTCGTCGTACGAAGGCTTCGGCATGCCCGTGCTGGAAGCGATGGCCTGCGGCACGCCAGTAATCGCTTTGAACAACACCGCCTTCCCCGAGTTTGCCGGAGGAGTTGCCCATCTGCTCCCAGATGCCGGCGTGAATACCTTGGCTGAGGGAATCAGTGCGGTCTTGAGCGACGCCGCCTGGCGCGAACGCATGGCCAAGGAAGGTCCGAAGAGAGCTGCATCCTACGATTGGCGCTTGGTTACAAAGCGCTATTTGGACTTGATGATACCGCTGGCGTCACGCGGATAGAAAATATGCCCGATACTCGAGATTCTACAAAGTTCAAGAGCCGAGATGCCTCAAGCTATGATCCGCTCACGGCGGAATTTGACCGTTTCACACGGCGGCTGACGCAACCACTCGCGGAGCGCATGGTTGACTTGGCGAAGCTGCTTCCTTTCGAGCGTGTGCTCGACCTGGGGACCGGGACCGGAATTGTCGCTCTGGCGGCCGCCCGAACGGCAAACTTCCACGGCGGGATCACCGCAGTCGATCTCTCTGAGGGAATGCTTTCCGCTGCGAAGTCGCGGGCCTTACAAGACGGTCTTAGCAGTCGCGTGGCATTTAGTCGGATGGACGCCGAGGAATTGGCACTTAAAAATGCGGCCTTCGATGTGGTGCTTTCTCTGTTCGCTCTTCTTCATTTTCCGAATCCGCTTATGGCTTTGCGAGAGTTGTTCCGCGTTCTTCGCCCCGGAGGCCGGCTCGTCCTGGCCGTTGGGAGTGGCCCGGCATGGTTTTCCAGGGACGGCCTGACTGAGGGAGTCAAGTTTTTGCGCAGAAGGTTTGAGATACGTCGCAAGAAACTGTTGACGGGCCCGAGATCTCTCAACGACTTGATCGCTCGGCAACTCGAAGGGCGTTCCGACCCGGAGGAATCCTCTCTCGCCAGGGAGGGCCGGAAGCGAACGCAGAAGGTGCCTGAGTTGATTCGCGATGCGGGATTCTGCAACTTGGAAACGAGTTGGTGCGGCGCGGAAGCAGTGATCGAGACGCCTGAGGAATTCTGGGACCTCCAGCGTACCTTCTCGAGTTTCGCGCGAAAGCGCTTGTTGGATGCGGATGACAGGCAAGCGGAGGCCGTGCGTGCGGCCTTCCTTGAGACTTGTCGGGACGTGCAAGCGCGTGGGGGCAAGCTCACTTACCCCTATGGCGCGCTTTATGTGGTTGCGAAGCGTCCTAGGGCACACCCGGGAATATAACCGGTTCGCAGTTCGACATGGAAGGTCCAATGGTTCGTGTGGCGATTATCGGCCTCGGAGCGGTGACGCGCAATATTCATTTGCCGGCATACGCGCAGATGAAGAATCGCGTGACGATCGTGGGAGGCTGCGATGTCGACCCCACCGCGCAAGACTTAGCGCGCGGCAAATGGAAGCTGCCTCATGTGTGCGGAGACGCGCGGGAATTAATCGACAAGACCAAGCCGGACATCGTGTCGGTGTGCACCCCGCCCGCCTTCCACCTCGATCATTCGACGCTCGCCTTAAGAACCGGTTGCCATGTTTTCTGTGAAAAACCTTTGGCGGACAATCTTGAACAGGCAGACGAGATTATTGAGACGAGTCAAAAGACAGGGAAGCTCGTGGTGGTCAACAACCAATTCCCGTATATGAAGATCCATATGGCGGCCAAACGATTGGCAGGTTCGCCGGAGTTCGGGCGCCTGCTTTACCTTCATGCCTGGCAGACTTTCCTTCCCACGGAAGCCACCGAGGCCGGATGGCGACGCAAATTGCGGCGGCGAGTCTGCTTCGAGTTCGGCATTCACGTCTTTGAATTGATGCGCTTTTTGTTTGAGGATACGCCGGTCAGACTTATGGCCCACATGCCGGTTCCTCAGGCGAAAGCGGAGTCCGACGCGATCAATGTAGTCTGTGTGGAATTTGCGGATGGGCGCGCAGCTTCTATGATTCTGAACCGGCTGAGCAAAGGTCCGGAGCGTTATCTGGACATGCGTCTCGATGGGGAATTCGCATCGATCCATACTTCCATCGGAGGGCGGATCGAAATCAAGGCAGGCGTCCACACTCGAAAGCGGCAACCGTTCTTGGAATGGAGGTTCGCGAAAGGGGGACAGGCGGTTTTGCAGGTAGGAAATCGTTCCCGGGTGATTGCTCGTGATCCGATGAACCCATTCGCTGCGGCCACAGCCGTTCATCTGGACAACTTTGTAGACGCCATCCAGTCAGGTGGCATCTCTCACGGTGATGCGCGGGATAATCGAAAGACCCTGGCGATGGTGACGGCCGCTTACGACTCCGCTCAACTGGGCCGCGCCGTGGAGATCAGTGAATATCAAAAAACGCGCGCGCCACAATAGCACCCAAATGATCCTCGAACCCGCTGCCCTGAAACTCTCAGTCGTCATTGCCGCTTCAAATGATCTCGCAGCACTTGAGAAAACCCTCTCTTCTTTGAGAGGGCAAGCGGAAACCGCGGACACAGAGGTTATCGCGGTCTGCAATTTTGATGGTGAGGCAAGGGAGGAAGTTGCAAAGCAATTTCCCTTCGTCAAGTGCGTGACGCTCGCAAGCGATACTCTTGATGATCTGTGGTGTGCGGAAATCAAAAAAGCGCACGAGTCGCACCATCGGATAGTTGGTGGCTCTGTGGAGAATCGGTGCCCAGACAAGCCCTTAAACTGGGCCGTCTATTTCTACGATTATGGGAAGTATATGGCGCCGGGCCTGGCTGGACCTACGACGACCCTTTCGGGAATGAATGTATCGTACACCAGAGAGGTTCTCCGGGAAGTGGAAAAATCGTTTCGCGGAGGATTTTACGAAGCATTCGCCCACGAAGAATTAAAACGTCGTGGCCATCAACTTTACCTGGAGCCCTCCGCAGTCGCTTATCTCACCAAAGACTATCGATTTCGCGAGATCTTAGGAAGCTATTTTCACCTTGCTCGCGCGTTCGCTGGCCGACGCGTCGCTGATAGCCCATTGACCAAACGTGTGATTTTTGCTTTGGCCTCGTGTGTTCTGCCGATTCTGCTGCCCGGCCGTGTCGTGCTGGGCACCATTCGGAAGCGCAGATATCTCCCGCAACTCTTGCGCTCACTTCCCCATTTTTTCGCGCTGACCGCATCCTGGTCAGTCGGAGAAATTTGCGGCTACCTTATCGGCGAGGGATCGAGTGGCCGCAAATGGACGTGAGCGCGTTGGTAGCTTCGGGATTCGAATCGGAATTCGGGCAAAATTGCTCCTGCCAGCCCCCCGGGGCTTAGAGCGGCGTTCTGGCAAACAATGGCAGGGATTTTCACATCACTACAGGAGGAGAGCCCAAAGTTGCACGCGGCGGACTCTATGGCACAGATAAGCTGCCCATAATCAACACCTTAGATTAAACTTGTGGCCCTCACCAGTCGGGCAGTTTGGCTTGCAGATTGCTCCCAGGTCAGGGGACTATTGTGCAAGAACTTTGCCCGAGGCATTTAGGGTCAGAAACGGCGGTATGAGTAAATCCCTAGTTTCCCGATTTGTACGCCACGCGCGGCTCTCTGCGCGAGCTGTCAGCCATCACGAGGGACAGACTCCGCCATTCTTGATCGTGTTCATAAACTCCATCTGCAACCTCACTTGCGAGCACTGCTTTTACTGGCGCAGTCTCAACCAGCGCGACGATCTAACCTACGAGGAGTTCCAGAAACTCTCGCTCGAACTGGGAAAGATTGAAATCCTGAATCTATCCGGAGGTGAGCCGTTTATCCGGCCGGACTTCGCCGAAATTTGCTTGCTGTTTACTGAGAACAACGGCGCAAAGCAGATCTACGTTCCCACCAACGGATACTTCACCGAGCGCACCGAGAAACAGCTTCGGGGGGTTCTGAAGTCCAAAACTCTGCAGCGGTTTGTCTGCGAAATTTCGCTGGACGGCATGCCCGCGTACCACAATCGGTTTCGCGGTAATACCAAGTCTTTTGAAAAGGCGATGGAGACGGTCGACATGCTGGCCCGGCTCCAGAAAGAAGATTCCCGCCTGCGGATTCACTCCAATACCGTCGCGATGAGCGAGAACATGGATGAGATCTGGGAACTCACGGAGTACTTGCACGACAATTGCCCCGCCATCGAGCATCACAACCTGGCCATCATCCGCGGCGATCGCAAGAATCCATCACTGCAGGGGCCGGCACTGGACCGGTACAAGAAGCTCTACGAACACGTGGCGGAAGTCTGGAAAGACCGCGAAGAAGGCCGCTTTGGATCTGTCGTGGAGCCCATGCTGCAATGGGCTAAAGTAAAGACTATCGAAACCGGCACGCAATACGTGCCATGTAAGGCAGGCATCCTGTCCGGAGTGATCTATGCCAACGGGGATGTCAGCGTTTGCGAAACGCACGCTCCTCTCGGAAATCTGCGCCGCAAGAGCTTTTTCGAAATCTGGGATTCGCAGGAAGCGAGGGCGCTGCGGCAGCAGGTCAGGGAAAAGCAGTGCTTCTGCACCAATGAAGTATTTCTGTGGCCCAGCATCACTTTCCAGCCCACGCAACTAACGAAGGCCCTAATCAACACGAAGTTGCTTCAAATTCATCCCTCGGCGGCTCTAAACGCAAGTAACCATTCGTAATCGTAGCCTGACAGTTTCAGTGTAGTGGATCTCTAAGTTATGTAGCCATCCGCTCTCTATTTAAGATGATTCATTTCTTCTCTGGGCCGCTCCGATGAGAGCCGATCCGGCAGGTCGAGTATCTTTCGTGTTCAAGCTCTCTGAGACGATTTGCGCTACATAGGAATGAGCGCGGGCATCCGGACGATTATCTACCGGGGTAATCCAATCGCTCCAACCGGATGGGGGACTCACTCCGGTGTCAATTAAGTCCACATCCATTCTCGAAAATGGAGAACCGAGGCCCACCGTCCCAAGAGTGACCCTTATCCCAATAGACGACCACCCGCGGTTTCGCCTGGCGCTCGGGCAGCATCTAGCGCTGGACGGAATACGGGGAGCGGCGCTGAAGGCGCTCACGTGCCAGGTCTGCGACAAGATCGCGGCGGACTATTACCACCCAAGCTTCATAAGAACGAAGGTGCCGCGGTCCACCCCCAACTCCAAGCTCGGCGACAGGCTCCACGCCTCGACCGGGCTCGCCCACCATGTTATGGTGCTGCCAGACGAGGATCTATTCATGTCGGAACGGGCACTGGGGATAGGAGGGACGACCTACCGCCTGGCTTGCGTGCACGGGCCGGAGATGGCGCCGCTAGTACCTCTTTTCCGCAAAGTTTTTCGGCGGCCAGATTTCAACCTCGGCTGGTTGGAGAAGAAGTACGCCTGCCAATACGGGGGAGTCGGGGGGTTCTTTTGTGTCGCCTTCACCGAGGGGGGGCAGGCCGTTGCCTCCTTCGGCGTATTGCCGTGGCCGATACGCTTCGGAGACCGCACGGAAATCGCCGCTCAGGTTGTCGACGCCGCCACTGATGAGGAGCATCGCCACCGAGGATTGTTCACACGTCTGGCGGAAATGGCCCGGGAGCTGTGCGATTCGGCGGGCATCTCGTTCCTCTTCGGCTTCGCGCGCCCGCAAGGGGGCTCATATCAGGGCCTCGTCCGCATTGGCTACACGCATATCGATGACCT
>WNFH01027375.1_pt1 | contig 10472 bp, 7 predicted proteins | sample 5400411 | NCBI WGS metagenome assembly WNFH01 (sample SAMN13153347, study PRJNA577476) | soil metagenome | isolation source: 200 cm saprolite under Douglas fir tree site 2 hole 3 | place: USA:California | collected 2015-04-18
GAAACGCTGCCTGCTCTCGGACGTGGAGAAGGTCAGCATCGACGAGGGCAAGCTCAAGATTCGCCAGAGAGGCAAGACCTTCGCATTCGCCGGCTTCGCCCTGGCCAAGGTGCCGAACGCCTTTCTCTTCGTGAAGCTCTTCGAGTCGGTCCGGCCGGGCAGCGGCGCCGCCGCGCCGGCGCAGAGCGTGACGCGCGCAGGCATACGGAATGTCGGCTGATCCGGAACGCCTGGAGTAGTGGAGCATCGAGTGGAGCATGACGGGACGATCATTGCTCAAGCGGTAGGCTGCCCTGCCGGGTGAGATGGATAGCGAGTGCCGGGACGGTCTCGACCTGAACCTGAATCCGTAGAGGCCCGGCGCTTGAGCTGCTGGAGCTTCTTTGACAGGACCCTGGTGTAGCTGCGGTAGATCTCCGCGACCTGTAGCATCTCTTTCTTTTCCTCGGGACTGAGCGGCCGGGTCCTGCGCTTGGTGGAGACCAGGGCGCGGTTGGCCGCCAGGGTGGCGGAGCGGATGGCCGTCCTCACCCGGTTCGGGTCATCATCAGCCCATTCACCGAGTTTTCGCACAGCCTCTCTTGCCTCCTCGGGAGAACGGATGGTGATGATTTCGGCCAGCGTCTTGTGCTTGGGCGGGAAGAAGATCGTCCTTCCCCCTCTTCCGGGACGTGTGGCCGCCCCGGCGCGCTGAGCGGTCCTGTCACGGAGACGAGCGAGCCTCTGCGAAGCGCGCTCGACGTACCTCCGGTACGTTTGCGCGACTCGCATCATCTCCTTTTTTTCCTTGTCGCTGAGCGGTCGCGCCCTTCGTTTCGCCAGGGCTTCGGCCCGGTTCGCAGCGCCGGTAGCTGTCCGGATCGCCCTCCTCAACCGGCTCTCGTCATCATCGGCCCATTCGTTGAGGACGTTGACAGAGTGCCTGGCCTCCTCCGGGGACCGGATGGAGATGACGTCAGACAGGCTCTCAGACTTGAAGCCAGAAGACTTGGGTCGCTCGGCCATGTCGGGCCCTCCTTCGAAAGCGTCCGTCGTGGACCCGTCGGCCGCCATGCATTCGTCGTGCTTGCCGACCAGCCGGCACGAACCGCTGAAGGCAACAATGTAGTGCGCCGTTCTGCCGCCAGCCACGCTCGCGGGGCGGTAAGCAGCCGGCCGGAGCTGGTCGTACAGCCGCACCCTGACGGGGCCGCCCTGTACTACCGGTGATCAGCGAGGTGCTGCAGTCTCGCTCAGCCGTGCCGCGTGCATACGGGCCGGAGGACGAGTACCGCGTCACGGTGCCCTTCCTGAAGGAGGCGCTCGATCGCAAGGAGCGCGCGTTCTACATCGTCGATCCCGAGGTGCAGGCCGATACCGTCCGGCGGTTCCGGGAGGCCGGCGTCGAGGCGAAGGAGAGCTCGGACGTCCGCGACTGCGAGATCTGCACCTGGAGGGACACCTATCTGCGCGGGGGACGGTTCCAAGGGGCCGCCATGCTCGCCTTGATCGAGGACATCCTGACGAGCGGCAGACCGCGCTTCGGACTGACGCGGGTGATCGGGCACGTCGAATGGGCACCCGACGATCCGGAGAGCACCAACGATCTGCTCGAGTACGAGACCCGGTTGAAGCCGTCGATTTCCTGCGTCGCGGGCGGCCGTTCCTCTGCTACTTTCGCCAAATGAAGCAGAGGTCCGGTCGCAGCGGGACCGGCGCGAGCGCGCCGGCGGACGGGAGGGCCCGCGATCCGCTGGCGGTGCACCGCCAGCATCCCGCGGCGCCCTCGGGCGCGGCCAGGTCGCCCGCGCGCGGCCTGCTCTTCGCCCTGTTCACCGCCTCCGGGTTCGCCGGGCTCATCTACGAATCCATCTGGACGCATTACCTGAAGCTGTTCCTGGGGCACGCCGCGTACGCGCAGACGCTGGTGCTCGCCATCTTCATGCAGACGCTGGTGCTCGCCATCTTCATGGGCGGGATGGCCCTGGGGTCGTGGCTCTCCAGCCGGTGGTCGCCGCGGTGGCGGGACCTGCTCGCCGCGTACGCCGCAACCGAGGCAGCCATTGGCCTCCTCGGCCTCGTGTTCCACGAGGCGTTCACGGCGGCGACCGGGCTCGCCTTCGAGGCCGTCCTCCCGCGCCTGGCCGGATCGCCGGCGGCGATCGCCGCCTTCAAGTGGGGCCTCTCCACCGCGCTCATCCTGCCGCAGTCCGTCCTGCTAGGGATGACGTTCCCTCTGATGACGGCGGGCGTGCTGCGCGCCTTCCCCGACCGGCCGGGCCGCTCGCTGGCCATGCTCTACTTCACGAACAGCCTCGGCGCGGCGGCCGGGGTGCTGGTCAGCGGATTCGTGCTCGTCGGGGCGGTCGGCCTCCCCGGCACGATCCGCATCGCCGGCCTGATCAACCTGGCCGTCGCCGCCGCGGTGCTGCCGCTCGCCCGCCGCCACGCGCAGCCCGCCGCGCAGGCCCCGCAGGTCGAGCCGAGGCGCGACGCGGTCCTGCTCGCGTTCCTCGGCGTCGCGCTCGTCACCGGCGCGTCCTCCTTCATCTACGAGGTGGCCTGGATCCGGATGCTTTCGCTGGTCCTCGGCTCCTCGACGCACTCCTTCGAGTTGATGCTCAGCGCGTTCATCCTCGGCCTCGCCTTGGGCGGGCTCTGGATCCAGCGGCGCATCGACCGGCTGGGAAGCTCCGTGCGCGCGCTCGCCGTCCTGCAGGTCGCGATGGGCGTCGCCGCTCTCGCCACCCTGTTCGCCTACGGCAGCACCTTCGAGGGGATGCGGTGGCTCCTCGTCCACCTGCCGCGCACCGAGCGCGGCTATGCGCTCTTCAACCTGGCGAGCAACGGGCTCGCTCTCGCCATCATGCTGCCCGCCACCTTCTGCGCGGGAACGACGCTGCCGCTGATCACCTTCCACCTGCTCCGGCGCGGCCACGGCGAGGCGAGCATCGGCTCGGTCTACGCCGCCAACACCGTCGGCGCGATCGCGGGGATGTTCTTCGCCATCCACGTCGGCCTGCCCTTCCTGGGACTCAAGCACCTGCTCACCCTGGGCGGGGCGCTCGACATCGCGCTGGGAGCGGTGCTGCTGTTGACCGCGTCCGCTGCGTTCACCACGCGCCGGCTGCCCCTCGCGTTGACCGCCGCGGGAGCGCTGGCGGTCGTGCTCACCCTCGCGCTCGCGCGCCTCGACCCGCGGAAGATGGCGTCGGGCGTCTACCGCCATGCGAGGATCCTCTCGACCGGTGACGAGGTGTTCTTCCACCGCGACGGGAAGACCGCGACGGTCAGCGTCACCGGCGATCCCGGGAAGCACACGCTCAGCATCCGCACCAACGGGAAGACCGACGCAGAGCTGTCGATGGGGATGGACCAGCCGCCGGGTCCCGACGAGCCGACGATGATCCTGATGAGCGCCGTGGCCATGGCGCTGCATCCCGAGGGGCGGACGGTGGCGTGCATCGGGTTCGGCTCGGGCCTCAGCACCCAGACCCTGCTCGGCAATCCGCGCCTGTCGCGCGTCGACACGGTGGAGATCGAGCCGCAGATGGTCGAGGCCGCCAAGCATTTCCGGCCGCGCAACGAGCTGGCTTACGTCGATCCTCGTTCCCGCATCGTGATCGACGACGCGAAGACGTTCTTCTCCACCCGGCAGGAGAAGTACGACCTGATCCTCTCCGAGCCGTCGAACCCTTGGGTCAGCGGCGTGGCCGGGCTCTTCTCGGACGAGTTCTACCAGCTGGTGCGCCGCCACCTCGCCCCGGGCGGCGTCTTCGTCCAGTGGATCCAACTCTACGAGATCGACGTGCCGCTGGTGGTCTCGGTGCTCAAGGCGCTGGAGGCGAACTTCGGCGACTACGTCGCGTACGCGGCCAACGACGGGGACCTGCTCATCGCGGCCCGGGAGTCCGGCCGGTTCGGTTCGCCGGACGCGTCGGCGCTGATGGCGCCGGCCGTCGCCGAGGCCTTGGAGCGCGTCGGCGTGCGCAACCTGCAGGACCTCGAGGTACGGCGGGTGGGGACGCGCTCGTCCTGGGACGGGCTGACCAGCGCCATCGGCATGCCGATGAACTCGGACTACGCACCCGTGCTCGATCAGAACGCCGTCCGGGCGCGGTTCCTCCTGTCCGACGCGAAGCCGCTGCCGGTCTTCCAGAAGCGGTTATTCCCCACCGTCGAGATGCTCTCCGGTATCCGCATGCCCGGGTCGGTCACCTCGGCATCCCCGTCGCCGTTCTTCGAGGGCAGCCGGCGCGCGGTGGAAGCCATGTGGCTCCGGGACGTCTTCCTGCGTCGGACCTCGTTCGCCGAGCAGTTCGTCGAGTCGCGCGAGCTGCACGATCATGCCCGCGCCGTCTCGGACTGGATGAGCGACTGCGGGCGGCGGCCGGTACCGCTCACCAGCCTGGTGCGCGTCGTCCAGGCGATGGTCGCGGACTTGACGCCGGGCGACCTGGACGCGGTCTGGTGGGCCCTCTCGTCCACCGGCTGCCCGCGGCGCTTCTCGGCGCAGGATCGCGACTGGATCGCGCTCCTCCAGGCCATCGGGCGCAGGGACGGCGCGCGCATGGCCGCGGCGGCGCGCCAGCTCCTCGCCGCGGAGCCGGACCTGGGAGCGCCCTCGAAGCGCTACCTCGTCGCTGCCGGCATGCTGGGGTCCATCGCCGAAGGCAGGCCGGCGGACGCGCGCGAGCTGTGGGCGCGCCACCAAGGTTCCCTCGGGCCGGACGAGGACTTGCTGCTCCGCGTGCTGGTCGCGCGCAGCTGGCGGCGGTCTGTCCCCGGAGGCGGACATCGCGCAGGCGCGAGCCTCAGGCGGTCACCTTGGCGGCGAGCACGTCCACTTGCTCGATCCGCGGCGGCTCCGCGAGCAGCTCGGAAGCCTTGGCCATCAGCGCGGCGGCGATCTGGCCCGAGAGGTGCGCCTTGCGCGCCGCATCGTCGGGGAACGCGTCGAAGATGCCGAACTCGCGGGGGCCCAGGCGCAGGGCGAACCACACCGGCGTGCGCGTCTCCGCCTGCGCGGCCGGCAGCGCGCCTTCGAGGAACCTCGCGACTTCGCTTTCCTTTCCCGATTTCGCCAGCAAGCGGACGAGCAGCGCGACTCGGACCATGACGCGACCTCCTTCGGCGAGCTTAGCCTCAGGTTCGATCGCCCGGGCGTCGAATCGGATTCGGGCCTTCTTCCGAACCGGGGCGCGCTACGCGAGGCCGCTGGCCGCCTGCCGTGGCGATCCGGGGACAGATTCGTCCCGGCGCCAATGCTCCTCCCACCGCACCAAGGCGCGCTCCTCGACCACGACGGCGGCCCAGGCCATGTCGTCATACCGGGAGCGCCAGGCCAGCAGTGCTTGCTCGAGCTTCGCGCAGATCTCACTGACGGCGTCGAACCCGAACGAGCCGGCGGTCCCCGCCACCTCGTGCACGTGCCGGCGCGTCTCCGCGAAGAGCACGGGATCGCGCGCCCGCCGGCGGACTTGCGCAAGGCCCAGGTGGATCTCCTTCAGCCGTCCGGGAATGCTTGCCGTATACGCGATGCGCATCGCCTCGAGCTCATCCAGATCGGCGGCGGACAGGGCGCCCAGCGAGGAATTGCCGAGCACTTTCTGCACTTCCCCGAGGATCTGTTCGGCCGTGGCCGGCTTGCGCAGAAAGCCAGCCGGCTTGACGTCGGCGTGCAGCTGGCGCGCATCCCGGATTCCCTTCCAGAATGCCGAGACGAAGATGAACGGCGCTCCCAGCGTCTTGCGGCGCTCGCCGACCCAACGAGACCCGTCCGCATCGGGGAGCAGCCCGTCGACCAGCACGAGGTCGGCGCGCTCGCGTGCCAGGACCGCCTCGGCATCGCGCGCGCTGCCCGCCTCCAGGACCTGGTGCCCGGCCGGGCGCAGGGCCACGGCGACGAGATGGCGAAAGTTCCGATCGTCATCGATCACCAGGATCCTGGCCATGCGGATGCCCCCTACGGATTCATCGGCAGCCGCTCCCCCGGCTTGAGCGCACGCGGCCGCGGCGGCCGTCGTTTTCGGCCTGCCGATGCCGCGGTGCGCGGCCTCGACGGTCCCCCTCGGCCGGCGGGGAGATTTCGCGACCTTGGAGCCGGCTGGCGTACACTGTCTCCCGTGCATGGGCGAGACCAGCTGAACCTCGACCAGGCCATCGCGCGCGTCGCGCCCGCAGGCACGCTGGTCCGCCACGAGGCCGTTTCCGTCTTCCTCGAGGTGCTGCGCCTCGCCGCCGAGTCGCAGGCCGCGCCGGACGCCGCGACGACCCTGCTGGAGGAGGACGGCACCCTCACCTTGGCGGAGCCGCGCCGGAAAGGTTCCCCACCCTGAGGCACCTGCGCGACGCGTTCGAGCTGGAGCTGCTGCTGTCCGGGACCCCGGCGCCGACGGAGGTCGAGCGCAGGATGGCGATCGCCGCGCTGATGGCCAAGGCGCGGCAGCTCCGCGGAACGAGCGCCGGTCCTGCCGTGCGCCGCGCGCAGCCGGTGCCGGCCGCGCTGGATCCCTCGACGCAGGTCACCGACCCCCCGGTGCGGGCGGCGCGGCGTCGGCCGCCCCGGTGGGTGCCGCTCGTCGCCGCGGCAGGGCTGGGGCTCGCCACGGGAATCCTCCTGGACCGCGATCGGTCCGCGCCGCCGGCCGCCGCGGCGGTCGCCTCGTCCACTGCCCTCACGGCGGAGATCGCGCTGCCGCCCCCGGAGGTGCGCCCGCCGGCGGTCGCTGATTCTCGAGTTCCCGCGCGCGAGCGCGTCGCCCCGGCGGCAGCAGCGCCGTCTCCGGAGGCCGTTCCCCGGCCGTTGCGGAAGCTGCGCAAGCGGTCCGCGTCCGTCGCGGATCCGGGATCGTCGGCGCGCGCCAAGCTGCAGCTCGGCGACGAGGCGCTCAAGCAGGGCCGGTTCTTCGAAGCGCTGATGGCCTTCCGGGAGGCGCTGGACCAGGATCCGCCGGTGCCCGCCGCCGCGCGGCGGCTCGGAGACGCGTACCGGACACACCAGGACACGGACCTGGCGGTCGCCGCGTACGAGCGCTACCTGGAGCTGGAGCCTTCTGCTTCGGACGCCGACGAAGTGCGCGCTGCCGTCGAGCAGCTGCGCTCCTCCACCCCGCTCGCGCGGTGAGGCAGAAAGCCATTTTGTTTTGTTGCGTACGCTCGATCCGCCGGGGTAGGGTGATCTGTGGTGGCGGCGCACCTCCCGAATAGACAGGCTCGCCCGACCCTCCCTCTAGAATTGCCGTCTCCGCGCGCCGCCGGCGCCGGGATCCTCTACCTGTGGTTCCCCGATCCGGGCCTGCGCGCCAGCGCGGTGCGGGTGCTGCGGGGGGGGCGCCGCAAGCTCGAGCTGTCGGCCTCCTGCGTGCGCGTCGCCCTGCGCAAGGGCGAGTTGGACGGCTGCCTGCTCGAGCTGGGCGCCGGGATGACCCCGCCCGGCACGCGCCGCGCGCGGGCGCTGTTCGTCTCCGGTCAGGAAATACCTTGCCTGGACGACTTCGGCCGGATCGCCTCGTTGCACCAGCTGCACGTCCTGGCGCAGACCGGCTGGCTCCTCGACCAGCTCGAGCACGGGCGCATCACCAGCCACTTCCATCCCATCGTGCACGTCGGAGATACCTCGCGCATCTTCGCGCACGAGGCGCTCCTGCGCGGCTTGGGGCCCGACGGCGAGCCCCTGGAGCCGCTCTCCATCCTGCAGCTCGCGCGCGAGGCGGGGCTGCTGGCTCAGCTGGACCTCGCCGCCTGCAGGTCCGCCATCCGCGAGGCGGCGCTGCTCGACGCGAACGTCACCGTGTTCATCAACTTCTCGCCGGGGATGATGGAGGACGCGGAGAGCTGCCTGCGCGCCACGGTCACCGCCATCGACGCCGCGGGGCTAAAGCACGACCGCTTCGTCTTCGAGGTGATCGAGGCCGACCGCATCGAGGACGCCGCGCAGCTCAAGCGCGTGCTCGACAGCTACCGCCGGGACGGCTTCCGCGTGGCCCTCGACGATCTGGGCGCCGGATGGTCCACGCTCACGCTGGTGCACAGGCTGCGCCCGGACTTCATCAAGCTCGACCGCGAGCTGATCCGCCAGGTGCACCGCGATCCGGTCAAGGACCTCATCGCCAGCAAGCTGCTGGAGATCGGCCGCGGCCTGGGCATCCAGACCATCGTCGAAGGAGTGGAGCACCGCGCCGAGTTGCAGTGGGCGCGGGCGCGCGGCGCCGACTTCGTGCAAGGGTTCCTCATCGCGCGGCCCGCGCCCGTCCCCGGCCGTCACCCTCCGGGATGAGCATGCACCGGCTCCTGCGCCGCCAGCTCGACGCGCACTTCGGCTCGAAAGGCGAAGCGCCGCCGCGGATGGACAAGCTCCTGCGCGAGATCGACGCGGAATACCGCCGCGCCGACCAGGATCGCGAGGCGCTGCAGCGATCGCTGGCGCTCCTCGCCGACCTGGCGCAGCGGCAGTCGGTCCGGACGGAGGCCGGGAGGGCCTCAGGTCCGCGGCCCGCCTTCTCGAAGTCGATGCACCGGCTGTTCGAGCAGGCCCCTTTCGGCGTGGTGGTCTGCGACACCTCGCTTCAGATCACCTCCTGGAACGCCGGCGCCGAGCGGCTGTCCGGATTTTCCTCTGCGCAGGCTGTCGGCCGCGACATCGCCGCCCTGTTGTTGCCGGAGGCGGACCGGGCGGCGGCGCGCGACGAGCTGCGCGAGATGATCGCGCGGGGGGACCCGCAGCGCTGGCTCCGCTCGGGCATCACGCGCGCGGGCGAGGAGTGGACCTGGGAGTGGACCCTGGTGCCGCTGCGCGATCGGCGCGGCACGGTCGCGGGGCTCGCGGGCCTGGTGCAGGAACCGGTGGCGGGACGCGACCGGTTCGCCCTGGCGCTCGAGGCATCGGGCGACGGGGCATGGGACTGGGACCTGCGGACCAAGCGGGTGTGGGTCTCGGACTCCTGGCGCGCCATCGCCGGAGTGGCGCAGTTGGGCGACGAGCCTTCCGCGTGGATCGATCGGATCCACCCGGCCGACCGCGAGCACTTCGACTCGGCCTTCGCGGCCCACGTGGAGGGCCGCAGCGAGCGGTTCGAGAACGAGCACCGGCTGCTCCACCGCGACGGCTCGTGGAGGTGGGTGCTCGCCCGCGGCGCGGTGGTCAAGGACCGCGCCGGCAAGCCGATCCGGGTGGCCGGCTCGCTGATGGACGTCACGCAGCGCAAGGCGGTCGCCGACCGCATGCTGCACGACGCGCTCCACGACCCCCTCACCCGGCTACCCAACCGGGCCCTGTTCCTCGACCTGGTCAAGCGCGCCTTCTCGCGGGCGCGCCGGCGCGAAGGGTATCGCTTCGCGGTGCTGTTCCTCGACCTGGACCGCTTCAAGGCCGTGAACGACGGACTGGGCCATGCCGCGGGCGACGAGCTACTGGTGCAGATGTCCGCGCGCCTGCATACCTGCCTGCGCGAGGGCGATACGCTCGCGCGGCAGGGAGGCGACGAGTTCACCATCCTGCTCGACGACGTGCGCGAGCCGAACGACGCGACGGTGGTCGCCGATCGGATCCACCAGGTCACGACCAAGCCGTTCGCCATCTCGGGCCACGAGGTGTTCGCCACCGCCAGCATCGGGATCGCGCTCTCCGCGCCCACCTACACCCGCCCCGAGGACCTGCTCCTCGACGCGGACACCGCCATGTACCGCGCCAAGGCGCAGGGCCGCGCGCGCACCGTGCTGTTCGACGCCACCATGCGCGAGCGCGCGCCGCAGCTCCTCGACCTGGAGGCCGACCTGCGGCGCGCGCTGGTGCGCGAGGAGTTCCGGGTCCACTACCTGCCCATCGTCGAGGTCGCGACGGGCCGCATCCAGGGGCTCGAGGCGCTCATCCGCTGGGCCCACCCGAAGCGCGGGCTGGTCTCGCCCGAGCACTTCGTGCCGTTCGCCGAGGAGACGGGGCTGATCGTCCCGATCGGGCGCTGGCTGCTCGACCAGGCGGGGCAGCAGTTCCAGGAATGCCGCCGCGTCGCGCGCGCCAGCTCGCTCACGCTGAACGTGAACCTGTCCTCCAAGCAGCTCCTGCAGAACGACCTGCTCGAGCACATCGACAAGGTGCTGGAGACGAACGATCTGCAGCCGCGCGAGCTGGTGCTGGAGCTGACCGAGAGCACCTTCCAATTCAACGACCAGGCCGCGGCGCGGCTCGCGCAGCTCCGCGCGCGCGGCGTGCGGCTCTACATGGACGATTTCGGGACTGGTTATTCGTCGCTGAACGCGCTGTACCGGTTCCAGCTCGACTCGCTGAAGATCGACAGGTCGCTCTTCAGCGGCGGGTCGCCGCGGGGCCAGGCGCCCGAGCTGGTGCGCACCATCGTGTCGCTCGCGCGCGAGCTGGGCAAGGACGTGGTGGCCGAGGGCGTGGAGACCGCCGAGCAGTTCAGCTTCCTGCGCGAGGTGGGCTGCGGCGCCGCCCAGGGATTCTTCTTCTCGCCCCCGGTGGACGGGGCGATGGC
>WNFH01004071.1_pt1 | contig 10470 bp, 9 predicted proteins | sample 5400411 | NCBI WGS metagenome assembly WNFH01 (sample SAMN13153347, study PRJNA577476) | soil metagenome | isolation source: 200 cm saprolite under Douglas fir tree site 2 hole 3 | place: USA:California | collected 2015-04-18
GACATTATTTCAAGTCGTAGTCGCCGATATACGTTCCGCGGCTAATCCCCAGCATGCTCAAGAAAAACGAAGCAAAAATAGTCTGCAGGCCCAAAAACAGCCACATGGCCCAGAACAATACTTGCCGAATCTGCGCCAGCGGGCCAAATCCGCTGGCCACCCATTGCCATGTCACCCACGCGCAGCCAGCCAGCCCGGCAAAAAACAACACGCCGCCCAGCAGCAGCCCCGATTCCAGTGTCACCCGTTTCAGCACGCGCTTCAGCGACACTGTTCCACTGCGATCGAATCGCTCCGCATAACTGAACACTTTCGCGAAAGCGCCAATCGAAAGTATCTGCGCCCCCAGTAACGTGAAAATCACGCCGAAAATCATGGTGTGCACGTCCAGCGTAATCCGCGACGCAATCGTGCGCGGCCCCGGCAAGAGCCAAAAAACCAGGAGCAGCCCCAGCAGCACAAACGCCGCCCCCGGCAATACGAACAGCCAATTCGGCGCGTACAACAACATGAACCGCAGGTGCCGCCAGCCATCCCGGAAACTCCGCAAATGCGGCGGCCGCCCGCGCTTGTCCGGCCACAACGTCACCGGAATCTCCGCCATCTTCGCGCCAAGTTGCGCCGCCTTGATCACAAACTCCGATGCAAATTCCATCCCCGTGCTGCGCAAATCCATGCGCTCATACACCGCCCGAGTGAACCCGCGCATCCCGCAATGACTATCGCCAATCCCCGCATGAAAAAATAGATTCAGCACGGACGACAGCGCCGGGTTCCCCAAATATTTGTGGTGCCACGGCATCGCCCCCGGCTTGATCTCGCCGCGAAAGCGATTACCCATCACCACGTCATTCCCCTGCCGCCACTTGTCCACAAAACGCGGCACCTCGCTGAAATCATAGCTGTCGTCCGCATCGCCCATCACGATGAACGCGCCCCGCGCCGCTGCAATTCCCGCGCGCAGCGCCGAGCCGTACCCGCGCGCCTCCACGCGCACTACGCGCGCGCCCAGCTTTTCAGCAATTTCAACCGACCCATCCGTCGACCCGTTGTCCGCCACCACCACTTCACCGCGCAGTCCCGCGAGACGAAATGCATCCATTGCTTTCGACACGCAAATCCCGACCGAATTCTCCTCATTTAAACACGGAATCACTACCGACACGTCGACGCCGCTCTGCGCGTCTGGAGCAATACTCGCAGCGTTCTCCACCTTCAACTTTCCAGTCTCCCCAGCACTCACTTCGCCGCCTCGCACCCTGGCTACTTCCAGCTTGCATTTTCCCCTGTGCCCATTATCATGGCGAAGTTTCGCAAAGTCCCTGAGACTCTGCAATTGCCGAATCCATCGGACCTATCTTCCACACCCAGCGCCTCTGCGTCGAGCGGCACTTTTGATGCGCGATCCGAGCCGCGCAGCCGCGGCCGCTTACTCAAAGTCCTGGGCATGTGGTTCGGCATTTCCGCCGCCGTCGGAAACACCATCGCCGCTGGAATCGTGCGCGCTCCCGGCGACATCGCGCAGTGGCTCCCAAATATTTATCTCTTCTTCGGCGTGTGGGTCGTTGGCGGACTCTACGCGCTCTCCGGCGCTTCGTCCATGGCCGAACTCGGCGCGGCTATCCCGCGCAGTGGCGGCCAATACAATTTCTCCCGCCGCGCCCTCGGCGAATACGCCGGCTTCATCGTGGGCTGGAGCGATTGGCTCTCCACCTGCGGCACCGCCGCGGCCGTGGCGATCGTAATTGCCGAGTACAGCGGCGAACTGATTCGTACTCTCAACGGGCACGTCAATCTGATCGCCGTCCTCATCATCTTCGGATTTTTCGTTCTGCAGTGGCGTGGAATCAAGTGGGGCAGCGGCACGCAACTGGTCACCGCGGCATTGAAGACCTTCGCATTCGTAATCGTCGTGGCGGCTTGTTTTCTTTTTGGCAGACATGCGCGAGTCGCAGCTTCCGTTTCCGCAGCACCAACTCCCTTATCGCCCTCGGGCTGGCCGCTTGCGCTAGCCGTCCTGCTGGGACTGCAAGCCGTCTTTTACACCATCGACGGCTGGGACGGCATCATTTACTTCGGCGAAGAAGTGCGCAATCCCGGCCGCGACATTCCCCGCGCGATTTTCGGCAGCGTCGCGACGATCATGGGCATCTACCTTCTGATTAACGCCGCCGTTCTCTACGTTCTTCCGATGTCTCAAATCGCCGGCAACAATTTCGTTCTCGGCACCGCCGCCGAAAAAATCTTCGGCCCCTACGGAGACACCATCATCCGCGCCATCATGGTCATCTCGCTGCTCAGTTGTCTCAACGCCAACCAACTCTTCTGTTCGCGAACGCTGTACGCCATGAGCTGCGACGGCTTATTTTTCCGCAGCTTTACGCGCGTGAATGCCGGCGGCACTCCTACGCTCTCGCTTTTGCTAAGCACCATCGTCGGCGTGCTCTTCGTGCTGGTTTCTACACTCAAGCTGGCGGGGCTGAGTCCGTTCGAGTTGGTCATCGACATGCTTTCATTCTTTTTTGTCGCTAATTACACGCTGTCCTACTCTTCGCTCTTCGCGCTGCGCAAGAAAGAAGCACAAATGGAGCGCCCCTATCGCGCCTGGGGCTACCCGTGGACCACGGGCATCGCACTATTTGCGTCCGCGCTTTTTCTGATCGCGTCCATCGTGCCCGACCTGAAAACGGCTTTGACCACTGGCCAGGTCTGGCCGCCAAGCCCCGCGATGCTTGCTCTGTTCATTCTCCTTCTCAGCTATCCTATGTTTCGGCTGTTGCGATGGGTGACACGCCGCAACGAAAGCCGAGTGTGACAAACGCTCGCTGCGCTCGCTGGCAGGGCTAAAGCCCGGCCTCTACAAGGCTGCGCGCCGCAGCGTTTACGCCGACACTTTTTCTGCTACCGTTTTCGCTTGCAGGAACAGCAGCAGATAATCTTTTCCGCCGGTCTTGGAGTCTGTGCCGGACATATTGAATCCGCCGAACGGGTGCGCGCCTACCATTGCGCCAGTACATTTGCGATTCAGATACAAATTGCCGACGTGAAACACTTCCTGGGCCTTCTCCAGTTTTTCTTTGTTTCGCGAATACACGCCGCCGGTCAAGCCAAACTCCGTGTTGTTCGCAATCTCCAGGGCGTGATCGAAATCGCGAGCTTTGATGACCGCCAACACCGGGCCAAAAATCTCTTCCTGCGAAATGCGGGCCTTGGGATCGACATCGGCAATAATGGTCGGCTGGACAAAATAGCCGTCTCCCGGAGCGCGGTCGCCGCCGTGCAGCAGCTTCCCTTCCTTCTTGCCCACCTCGATGTAACTCAAGATCGTGCTCATCGCGCTTTTGCTCACCACCGGACCCATGTAGTTGTTGGGATCCTCGCTCGGTCCTACGCTAATTTTTTCCGTGCGTTCCACCAGCTTCTGCACAAAGTTGTCGTAAATCTTCTGCGACACGATCGCGCGCGAGCACGCCGAGCACTTCTGGCCTTGGTAGCCGAACGCGGACTGCACCACACCTTCCACCGCGGCTTCGACGTCAGCCTCTTCATCGACGATGATGGAATCCTTGCCGCCCATCTCCAGCACGGTGCGCTTGATCCACATCTGCCCGGGCACGGCCTTGCCGGCCAGTTCGCTGATGCGCAGGCCGACTTCTTTCGATCCGGTGAATGCGATGTAGCGCGTCTTCGGATGTTGCACGAGCGCATCGCCGACGGTAGCGCCGGCGCCGGTCACAAAGTTCAGCGCCTCTTTCGGAATACCCGCCTCGTAGGCAATCTCCACGAATTTCGCCGCCACGGTCATGGTGTCGCCCGCCGGTTTCAGCACCACGGTATTGCCCGCGACCAGGGACGCCATCGTCATCCCCGCCATAATCGCCGCCGGAAAATTCCACGGCGGAATCACTACGCCCACACCTAGCGGGATGTAGACGAGATAATTTTTCTCGCCCTTCATGGGCACAACTTTTTGCGGACCGGCCAGCCGCAGCATTTCCCGGCCATAAAATTCCAGAAAGTCGATGGTCTCCGCGGTGTCCGCGTCGGCCTCCGGCCAGGTTTTGCCTGCTTCGTAAACGATCAGCGCGTTCATTTCGTATTTGCGCTCGCGCAAAATCTTCGCTGCGCGGAACAAACACTGCACGCGCTGCTCTGCCGGGACCCGCTTCCACGTTTCAAAGGCCTTCGCTGCCGCTTCCACCGCTTGGTTCGCCTGCTCCACGCTCGCGGACTGAAACACCCCGATCACTTGCGACGGGTGCGAAGGATTCGTCGAGGTTTTCTTCTCCGCGGTGATTACCTTCTGCCCGCCGATGTACATGGGGTACTCGCGGCCAAACTCCGCCGCGACTTTCTTGAGCGCTTCTTCCATGCGTTTGCGGTTTTCGGGGCGCGAAAAATCGATGAACGGCTCGTTCACAAACTCCGAAACCTGCGGCTTCGTTTCAGCGGTCGCCATATTCAGTTCTCCTAAGGAGTGCCCAAGTTCCCAATTCTACTGCGCGCCTCGCGGGCGCGACAAGGCGAGCCTAGCGGGATCGGCTTCGCGACTCAGCCTCTTCGGCCCAAGTAGCAAGCCTGCTTCGCGCAGGGGGGCGGCCCCAGTTGGCGCCGACCTCGGGGCAAGCTGGGGCGCAGCGGTGCTGCGCCCCTACGAAGCGAGCGTGCCTCGCAAGCAAGGCAATTCAGTTGGGCTTGCGGTCGAGGACTTTGGCGGCGAACTCCTCGGCCGTGGCGGGCAGAGGTTCCTTGCCCGGACCGACAGGTTGAGCGGCCACTGGTTCGGTGGACGGCTCTTCACCCGGTTCATCGTCGGACTCCGCGGAAATGTCTTCCGATTCTTCGTCGAAACGGTCGAGGTCGTAGTCGACGGCTTTAAGGCTGCGCAGCACGAGGCTGCCGATGTAGGCGAGGACCGCGGCTTGGCGTGGCGAGATGCGTCCTTGGGCGAGCAACTTGTACAAGGCGATCAGAGAGTGACTGATTTGCTGGGCACGCTGGAAGTCGCCGCAGCCGTCGAGGAGCTCCGCGGAGAAGTCGACGGATTGCTGGGGCGCGGCAGCAGCGTGGCGAGCGCAGAGCGTTGACCCTGGCGCGGCGGCGGGGGAGCAGCACTGGCGACCGGCGGGAGAAAGATGCCGGCAGCGTGCTGGAGCAAGGATGGACTGCGTGGTTTTGGCTTTCATGGTCTTACCTTTCTAGGCTGGGCGGGGTACCCCCCACCCGGGTGTTTTCGGAAAAGAGGCTGCAAAGTATTGAAAACAAAGGGAACGGGCACTTAGAAGCGAGGAAAGAGGCGCTAAGCTATTGGAAACACGGGAGTAATGGAATGTAGAGGTGTACCGTCGAGGGGAGTTTCGGCGTTGAAGTCGAGAATTCACGACCCAGCATAGCATACTTCTTTTACTCTGTCAATAGATATTTATATAGTACTAGTATTTCGAGATGGGGCGCAATGATTCGAATGAACCTGCAAACGTAAGAAAAGAAAGGGGTAGAGCTTGCTGTGGGGGTGGACAAGAAAATGTAGGCCCAACAGTTTTTGGGGGGCTTACTTACGGCGGGCTCTCTCTTGAAGTCCGGGGCTTCCACCCAAGAGAACCCACGCAAAAGGGTCAGCGGGGGAAGGCGATTACTTGGTAGGCCTTGGTTACGTTGGCGGTTACGGATTTAGGGAAGTTGGGGTCGAATTGGGCGGCGTATTTTTTGGTGAGGAAGGCGGAGACGGTTTTTTGGGCTTGCTCGAGGGAGGCGCCTTCGGCGTAGACGGCGGCGGTGCGGTCCATCAGGTCCTGAAAATATTGTTTCCATAGCTCGAATCTTAGTTTGCCGTGCATTACGTCGCCGTGGCCACCGAGAACAGAATGGAAATCGAGTTTTTCGGCGGCGTCGAGGGTTTGGATCCACTCGTAGGGATAGGAGTCGCCCATGAAGGGAGTCCAGCCGTGGAGGGCGTCGCCGGTGACGATGACTTTTTCGTTGGGGAGGAAGACGAAGACGTCGCCATCGGTGTGGGCGCGGCCGAGCCAGAGAATCTCTACGGTGCGGGAGCCGCGGCGGAGGATGAGGCTGCGGTCGAAGGTCATGGTGGGGAGAGTGATTTGCATGAGCTTTAGCTCGGAGAAGTAGGCTTCGGCCTGGCGGAGATTTTCCTGGATGGCGGCCTTCTGGTCGGCGGTGGGCGCTTTTTCCAAGGCGGTTTTCAGGTTGGCGATTTCCTGGGGCATGGTGACGATTTCGTTTTTGATGCGCGGGATGCCGAGGCGCTGAATGTTCTGGCGGGTAGCTTCGGAGGAGATGATCTCGACGCCGGCGGGCCAGGAGCTGGGATAGGCTTCGTTGCCTTGGTAGTGGTCCCAGTGAAAGTGGGTGTTGACGACAAATTTCACGGGCTTGGGAGTGAGTTTTTTGATTTGCTCGATGAGCGCGCGGGCCGCGGAAGGCTTGGAGTGGGTGTCGACGACGAGCACACTGTCGCCGAGGACGATGATGGCGGCGTTGCAATTCACTTTGTAGGCGGGCTTGGCGATGGCGGCGTAAACGCCGTCGGCGATGGGCTTGATGTCGAAGAGGTCGTCGGCGGCGAGGCAGGTGGCTGGGAGCAGGAGGAAAAGAAATAGCAAGAGGCGAGATTTCATGGGGGCGTCCTCCGGTTGCTAGGCTGAGACCGCGGAGAGAGTACTACAAGGGAAGAGCAGACTAAAAGCGGCGGTTGGGGTCGCGGGGGCGCACAGACCGGTGAACATTGTTACGTCAATTGAACGGGCCGATAGCGTTTGGTACCATCCGCGCAATGCCCGAAGAGCCCATCGCCCGCAAGGAGAGTGTCGACCGCTATGTCGGCGACTACCTGCGCAAGGCGGAAGTGGCTCTCTATCACATTGTTGCCTTGCTTCTGGCCATCACCGCCCTTGCAACCATCGCCAGCGCCACGCACACGCTTTGGACGGGGCTCGCGCACTGGACCATCGCCACCGAGACGCTTCGCGTTCTGGATCAATTGTTGATCGTTCTGATGCTCGTGGAGATCCTGCACACCGTGCGCATCTCCATTCGCTCGAATATTCTGCTCGCGGCGGAGCCTTTCCTTGTTGTCGGTCTAATCGCTTCGATTCGTCGCGTTCTAATCATCAGCTTGCAAATGACGGCCTTAACAAGGGAGGGAAAGTGGTCCACGGACGGCGCAAGTATTTTTCAAAGTTCCATGATTGAGCTGGCGCTGCTGGTGATCCTTATTCTCGTTTTGGTGTACTCAATTACGCTGCTGCGCCGGCATGCTCCGGCTCCTAAGGAACTTATGGAGGGCTTGCAATGACGACGCGGCCTACGCGCGAGGCCGCGGCGGAAACTTCCCGGGCGCGATTGACGTATCTTGAGTTACAGGGAGGAACCATCCATGTTTTGCGATAAATGCGGGACGGCCATCACCTCGGGTGCGCAATTCTGCAGCTCCTGCGGGAAAGCTGTCGGCGCGGCGCCTATTGCGGCACAGGCTCCCGCGGCGCGGCCCGCCTCCGACGGACGAGTGCAGCGGCACATTCAGCTTCTGGCGACGCTTTGGCTGGTGAATGGCATTCTGCGCTTCGCGGAAGTCGGATCGATTTTCATCGTCGGGCGAATACTGCCTTTCCTGGCAGGCTGGGGAGTCGGCCGGCCGTTCACCAATTGGCCCTTCGATTTTCTACCCTTCGGACTCTATGCGATCGGCTGCTTGCTGGCGCTATTTGGCGTGGCGCACCTCGCCCTAGCTTGGGGACTGTTTCAACGCGAGCCTTGGGCTCGTACGCTGGGCCTGGTCATCGGATTTCTGGCGCTGCTGCGGCCTCCATTTGGCACGGCACTTGGCATTTACACTATCTGGGTGCTGCTGCCCCAGCAAGCCGCCGAGGAGTATGACCAACTCTCCCGCGCGACTGTCGCGGCCCGGCTGCAGCCCGGCCGGTAGGCTTAAGGGAGGTTCAACCGCCCGAGCGGGAGCCAGCTCGGAGGCAAAGATATCAGGTGGGGTACTTAGACGCGATGTAGTTTTGCAGGTGCTCGATAGTTTCTTCCTGCTCAGTGACAACCCACTTCACCAGGTCACCGATTGAGATAACTCCGAGCACCTTCTCGTTTTCCACAATCGGGAGATGACGTATGCGGCTTCTGGTCATGATATCCATGCACTGGTCCACGGCTTGGCCAGAGGTCACGAAAATCACTGGGCTTGTCATGATCTCCTTGACCAGGGTCGTCCTCGAAGATCTTCCCTTGAGGATAACCTTCCGGGCGTAATCACGCTCCGAAATGATGCCCACAAGCTTGCCGTCCGAAATCACCAGCAAGGCCCCTACCGCCTTGTCGGCCATTCTTTCAATGGCCTCGTAGACGGTTTGATCTGGCGTGACAAACCAGACTTCGCTCCCTTTGCGTTTCAGAACCGAGCCAACCGTGCCGCTTATTTTGATCATCGTCTGACCACCTCCGATGATGGAGTTTGTATTTGCATTTGCGCGAACCGCCCCATCCGGGCTCGACATCTGGAGCAGTGAGGACAGTGCATTACTAAGACTGAGACGTCCTCGAGTTGAACCAAGTGTAGTTTGCTGTCGCAATGGTCATTAGAAAAAGCAACAGGCCTCCCTTGTAAAAGGTCATGTACGAGACAGTGCCGGTGACCATGCTCTTCGGCAGCAACATTCCGAAAGCGCTCCATGCTTTCCACACCAGAGCAACAGCGAAGGAGGCAACGCCGAGCCAGTAGCTCCACGTGACGAGATGTTTTTCCACGGGTGTTTCTCCTCATCTTGGTCTTTGGCAAGGGCCGACAGGGAAGGTTATTGCAGGAAAGTACGCTTTTGGGAGGCCAGAAGTCAACATCGCGAGTCGAATCTTAGGATGACATCGCGCAGTTAATACGCATTCGCTACGTGGAATCAGCGGAGGGCGTGGATTATTTCGCGGGCGGCGTTGGCGCCGGAGGCGCCGGTGAGGCCGTTGCCGGGGTGGGTGGCGGAGCCGCAGAGGAAGAGGTTGCGGATGGGAGTTTTGTAGCGGGCCCAGTCGAGGACGGGGCGCATGGTGAAGAGCTGGTCGAGGGCTAGTTCGCCGTGGAAGATGTGGCCTCCGGTGAAGCCGTAGGAGGTTTCTAGATCTTGCGGGGTGATGACTTGCATGGCTTCGACTAGACCGGGAAGATCCGGCGCGTAGGCGGAGAGCGTTTTTATTACGGTGTCGCCGAGTTGCTTGCGACGGTCGTCCCAATTCCCTTCTTTCAATTTGAATGGAACGAACTGCACGCATGCGGAGAGGACGTGCTTGCCTTCGGGGGCGAGCGTGGGATCGAGGAGGGTGGGAATGGTGACGTCGAGATAGGGGGCGGAGGAAAATTCGCCGTACTTGGAGGCGTCGAAGGCGCGCTCGAGGTAATCGATTTCGGGGCCGATGTGGATACGGCCGGAGAGCGCTTTGAGGAAGCCGTCGGAAGCGACGGCTTCGGTGAGCGCGGGGAAATTGGGGAGATCGCCGAGGGCGAGGTGAACTTTGGCGACGGTGCCGTTGCAGCGGAAATTTTTGATGCGTTGGGCGAAAGTGGGATCGAGTTGCGACGGGTCGAGGAGATGGAAGAATGTGCGCTTGGGGTCTAAGCCGGAGACTACCGCGTTGGCGGAGATTTCTTCGCCGTTGGCAAGGACGAGACCGGTGACGGCGCCTTCTTTGACGCGGATGTGGCGGACTTCGGCGTCGGTGCGGATTTCGGCGCCGGCTTGGCGCGAGGATTCGGCGAGCGCGCGGGTGAAGGAGCCAAGTCCACCGTGCGGGAAGGAAGCAGAGCCGACGGGATGCGGGTCCGCGGCGGCGCGGAGTAGAAGAACGGCAGTGGAGCCCGCGGACCACGGGCCGAGCGCGGTGCCGAATATTCCGCGCGCGGCGATGGCGGCGCGAAGGAGTTCGGTGTCGAAAAATTCGGCGACGAAATCGGCGACAGCCATGGGCCCCCAGCGGACGAGATCGAACATACCTTTCTTGCCGAGGCTGCGAATGCCGCGGCCGGTCTTCAGAAGATTCCACAAGTCTTCTGGAGAAGGAGAATCGATGGAAGGCGGCGTAGTGGAGAGGAGCTGATTCAGAACCGGGAAGAGATTCTCGAGCGTTTCGGCGAACTCGATGTATTTCGCGGCGTCCTTGGCGGAGAAGCGGGCGATGCCGCCGGCGGTCTTGGCGTGGCCGTTGTAGAAAAGGACGGCTTTGCCGTCGGGCGTGGGAGCGAAGAGGCGCGGATTGGGATGCATGATGTGGCACTCGTATTTTTCGGGCTGCATGTTCGAGGCGATATCGGCGCGGAGCGGACCGATAGTGTGCGCGAGCGTGGAGGCGCGGAAGCCAGGATGAAATTCCTCGGTGATGGCGCCGCCGCCGACGAATTCGCGGCGTTCGAGGATCAAAGGCTTGAAGCCGCCTTTAGCGAGGTAGAAGGCGGTGACGAGAGCG
>WNFH01004073.1_pt1 | contig 10468 bp, 10 predicted proteins | sample 5400411 | NCBI WGS metagenome assembly WNFH01 (sample SAMN13153347, study PRJNA577476) | soil metagenome | isolation source: 200 cm saprolite under Douglas fir tree site 2 hole 3 | place: USA:California | collected 2015-04-18
CGCCCCGGCCGAACATCGTCCGCCTCGAACAGGATGCGGAACCGAACAAAGCCGCGGCGCAGCTCGAGCAGGAACACGCGACAGCCGTGCTGCTCGTGGCGGATGAGGACGATGAGCCGCCCCGCGAGTGGCGGAAGCCCGAGCTGTCCTTGCTGGACACGGTGACGGTGCGCAAGGAACGGCTGCAGGACGAGATCGTGGCCAACATCAAGACCATCGAGCAGACGCTGCTCAGCTTTGACGTCGAAGCCAAGGTAATTGGGGTGAACTCTGGCCCGGCGGTGACCCAGTACGAGCTCCAGCCGGCTAAGGGGGTGGCGGTGCGCAAGATCACCGCCCTGCAGAACGATCTGTCGCTGGCCCTCTCGGCCACGGTCCGCATCCAGGCGCCGATTCCGGGGAGGCCCGCGGTCGGAGTGGAGGTCCCCAACAAGGCGACCAGCCTGGTCACCCTGCGCGAGATCATCCAGACGCCGACGTTCCAGGACGACAAGACCCTGCTGTCGCTGGCCATCGGCACCGACGTGAGCGGCAATACCGTGGTGGGCGACCTGACCCGGATGCCGCACCTGCTGATCGCGGGGGCCACCGGGTCGGGCAAGAGCGTCTGCATCAACGCGCTGCTGGCGGGCCTGATGTTCCAGGCGACGCCCGATGAGATGAAGCTGATCCTGATCGACCCCAAGCGGGTGGAGTTCTCCCTCTACCAGGACCTGCCCTACCTGATGGTGCCGGTGGTCACCGAGTCGGACCAGGCGGTCGCCTCATTGCGCTGGGCCGTGATGGAGATGGACAACCGGTACAAGCTGTTCGCCAGCCACACGGTCCGCAACATCGGTGACTTCAACGAGCGGGCGACCGAGATGGGCCTCCGGCCCCTGCCCTACATCGTGGTCGTCATTGACGAACTGGCTGACCTGATGATGGTGGCGGCCGGCGAGATCGAGGAGCTGATCTGCCGGATCGCCCAGCTGGCCCGGGCGGTGGGCATCCACCTGCTGGTCGCCACCCAGCGTCCATCGGCGGACATCATCACCGGCCTGATCAAGGCCAACATCCCGTCCCGCATCGCCTTCGCCGTCAGCTCCAGCATCGACTCCCGGGTCATCCTGGACGAGACCGGCGCCGAGAAGTTGCTGGGCCGCGGCGACATGCTCTACCTGCCGGTGGAAGCCAGCAAGGCGACTCGCTTGCAAGGCGTGTTCGTCTCCGAGCGGGAGATCAAGGGCATCGTCGACTTCTGGCGAGCCCAGGGGAAGCCGCAGTACCAGGAGGAGATCTTCAACGTGGAAGCCACCGTGTCCTGGGCGAAGGAGGGGACCAAGCGCGATCCCCTGTTCGGGAAGGGCGCCCGGGTGGTGGCCACCGAAGGCCGCGCCTCGGTGTCGCTCCTCCAGCGCAAGCTCAACGTGGGGTACACGCGAGCCGCCCGGATCGTGGACCAGCTGGCCGAACAGCGGGTGGTCGGCCCCTACGAAGGCAGCAAGTCGCGCGAGGTCCTGATGAACCTGCTCGAGGTGGACGATCTCGTGCGCGATCTCGACGATTCGTGACACGCAGCTGTCATGGACGCGGGGTACCATGGTCGGCGTGTTAATCGACACCCCCACCCTCCCCCTGAGGGGGAGGGAGAAGTCATGACGCAGGAGTATTCGTTCGACGTGGTGTCCCAGTACGACCGGCAGGAGCTGGTGAACGCCGTGAACCAGGCCCAGCGGGAGGTGACCACCCGCTACGACTTCAAGGACGCCGGCGCCTCCATCGCGCTGGGCGACAGCGAACTGGTGCTGGACGGGCCGTCGGAGATGAAGCTCAAGGCCATGGTCGATGTGCTGCAGAGCAAGCTCGTCCGGCGCAACCTGTCACTCAAGATCCTGAAGATGGGTCCGGTCGAGCCGGCGGCCAAGGGAACGGTCCGGCAGCGGATCGAGCTCCAGGCCGGCATCACGGATGAGCTGGCCCGCACCCTGGTCAAACAGATCAAATCGGTCAGTCCCAAGGTCCAGCCCCGGATCCAGGGTGACGCGATCCGCGTCTCCAGCCGCGAGAAGGACCTGCTGCAGAAGGTCATCCAGTCATTGCGCGAGACCGACGCCCCGGTGCCGCTGCAGTTCATCAACTACCGGTGAGTGGTGCCCGTAGACCCCGAGATCTTCGCCCGAGCCGAGCAGGTGGGGGAGAGGCTCCGGCAGCGGGGGTGGTCGGTGGCGGTGGCCGAATCCTGTACGGGCGGCCTGCTGGGGGCGGCGCTGACCGACGTGCCGGGCAGCTCGCGCTACTTCCTGGGCGGGGTGATCGCCTACGCCGATCGGGTGAAGGTGGAGCAGCTGGCGGTGCCGCCCAGCGTGCTGCGCACCCAGGGCGCCGTGAGCGCGGAGACGGCGGCCGCCATGGCCAGCGGCGTTCGCCAGCTCCTGCGAGCCGACATCGGGGTGTCGATCACCGGCGTGGCCGGGCCTGGCGCGGAGGAGGGCAAACCGGCCGGCCTGACCTTCATCGGGGTGGCTGCCCCGCAATCCGCTTCGCAGCGCTACGACTGGACCGGCGACCGGTGGGCCAACCGCCGGCAGTCGGTGATCGCCGCCCTGGATCTCCTGGCCAGGGCCCTCGAGGGAAAGCCTTGACACTAATACAAATTTGTGGAATAGTGACGGGAGCCAGGCCCCGCCGCTGGACCGAAGGGGAAGAGTATGTCGGATAAAGAACGCGCCCTCATCGCCGCCCTGACCCAGATCGAACGGTCCTACGGGAAGGGGTCCATCATGCGGCTGGGGGAGGCCGCCGCCCAACGCAATGTGGACATCATCCCGACCGGATCGCTGACCCTGGACATGGCGCTGGGGGTGGGCGGCATTCCGCGCGGGCGTGTGGTGGAGATCTACGGGCCGGAGTCGTCCGGCAAGACCACCCTGGCGCTGCATGTCATCGCGGAAGCGCAAAAGAAGGGCGGCGTGGCGGCGTTCATCGATGCCGAGCACGCCCTGGACCCGGTGTACGCGGGGCGTATCGGGGTCAAGACCGAAGATCTCCTGATCTCCCAACCGGACACCGGCGAGCAGGCGCTGGAAATTGTCGACGTGCTGGTCCGCTCGGGTGCCGTAGACGTCATCGTGGTGGATTCGGTGGCGGCGCTGGTGCCCAAGGCCGAGATTGAAGGGGAGATGGGGGACAGCCACGTCGCGCTGCAGGCCCGGCTGATGTCGCAAGCACTGCGCAAGCTGACGGCCGGCATCTCCAAATCCAACACCTCGGTGATCTTCATCAACCAGTTGCGGGAGAAGGTGGGCATCATGTTCGGCAACCCCGAGGTGACGACCGGGGGTCGGGCGCTGAAGTTCTATGCCTCCATCCGGCTGGACATCCGGCGCATCGACTCCATCAAGAGTGGCCTGGACGTGATCGGCAGCCGGGTCAAGGTCAAGGTGGTCAAGAACAAGGTCGCGCCGCCATTCAAGGCCGCCGAGTTCGACATTCTCTACAACGAGGGGATCTCCTACTGGGGCAGCGTGCTCGACGCGGCCGTCGACGGCGCCCTGGTCGAGAAGAGTGGCTCCTGGTTCTCCAGCAACGGCCAGCGACTGGGGCAGGGTCGCGAGCAGACGGTTGCCTTCCTCAAGGCCAATCCCGCGGTGGGGGAGGAGCTGATCCAGAAACTCCGGGAGCGGGCGGAGAAGGCGGCCCTGGCGCCGGCGTTGGCGTAAGCGCACCCGTAAACCGATCACCTCAATGAGGCAGCGCCGGGTGCGGCCGCCGGTCGACCCCACCGATGCGGGGGCGGCCTGGGAGGCTGCCCTGGCACGCCTGGGCCGCCAGCCGCTGCCCCGGGCTCTGCTCGGGCAGCGGTTGCAGCAACTGGGCTATGCCCCGGAAACCGTCGAGGGGGTGCTGAGCCGGGCGGCCCGGTTGGGGTACCTCGATGACCAGGCGTACGCCGAGGCCCTGGCCCGCCGTCGGAGCCGGACGCGCGGCCAGTCGCTGATCGCCCGGGAGCTGCGGTCGAAGGGGATCCCCGAGGCCGACCTCAGCCGGGCGATGGCCCAGCTCGATCCCGCCGATGAGGAGGAGCGAGCGCTGGCGCTGGCCCAGAGCAGCCTGCGCCAGCGGCCGCCGGCGACCAGCGATGACCTGCGGCGCCGGGTGGGAGCGGTGCTCGGCCGGCGAGGCTTTCGCACCTCGACCATTGTCCGGGTAGCCACCCGCCTGCGGGCCGAGTGGGAACTCGTCGATCGGCAGCGCAGACCCGAAGATGAACCGGACGATTGAGCGATTGGACGCTCCGTCGTCGCCAACCCCCCCGGTTTGACACTCCCTGTTACGTCGACTAGACTGGTCAAGATTTGTCGCGTTTGAACGACTAGTCCCCGCCGCGTCTTCACGCGGCGTGTGAACTTTCACAAGTCCATAGAAAGAGGTGTACCCATGTCCTATTTATGGCTCCTGCCCGGAGCCGTGGTCGGGATCGTGGTGGGCGCCCTCGTGGCCTATGTGTGGGTCTCCGGCCGGCATCGGCGAGACGAGACGGCCTCCATGGCTCAGCGCGAGAAGCTGCTGGCCGACGCCGAGACCCTCCGGAAGGAAACCGTCCTCGAGGCCAAAGAGGAAGCCCATCGCATCCGGACCGCTCTGGAGCAAGAAGTCCGCGACGGCCGTGCCGAACTCCAGCGTTCGGAACGGCGCCTGCAGCAGAAGGAAGAATCCGTCGATCGCAAGCTGGAGGAGCTCGAGCGACGCGACCAGGGCCTGGCGGCCCGGGAGCAGGAACTCGAGAAAGTCGAGGAGAACCTGAACGCGGCCATCGCAGCCCAGCTGAAGGAGCTGGAGCGAGTGTCGGGTCTGACCCGGGACGAGGCCCGCGCGCAGATCCTGGAAGGGGTCGAGAAGGAGCTCACCCAGGAGGTCGCTCGGAAGATCCGTGACAACGAACAGGTGATCAAGGAGGAGAGTGACCGGCGCGCCCGGGACATCCTGGTCACCGCGATGCAGCGGATCGCGGCCGAGCAAACGGCCGAGACGTCGGTCTCGGTGGTGCCCATCCCCAGCGACGAAATGAAGGGCCGCATCATCGGTCGAGAGGGCCGCAACATCCGGGCCCTGGAACACGCGACCGGGGTCGACCTGATCATCGACGACACCCCGGAAGCCGTCATCCTCAGCGGCTTTGATCCCGTGCGGCGGGAGATTGCGCGGGTGGCCCTCAACCACCTGCTCATGGACGGCCGGATCCATCCGGCCCGGATTGAGGAAATGGTGACCAAGGCCCGGACCGACGTCCAGGCTCGCATCCGCGAAGAGGGCGAGCAGGCGATGTTCGAGACGGGCGTCACGGGACTCCACCCCGAACTGGTCAAGCTGCTGGGCAGCCTGGCCTTTCGCACCAGCTACGGCCAGAACGTGCTCACTCACAGCAAGGAGGTCTCCTTCCTCTGCGGGATGGTGGCCGCCGAGATCGGCGCCGACGTGGCGCTGAGCAAGGAGGCGGGTCTGCTGCACGACATCGGCAAAGCGGTCGATCACGAGGTCGAGGGGTCCCACGCCATGATTGGCGGGGAGCTCCTGCTCCGGTTGGGGAAACCGGAGAAACTCGTGCATGCGGTCAAGGCCCATCACTACGACATCGAGCCGAACTCCGTAGAGGCCATCCTGACGGTGGCGTGTGACGCGGTGTCGGCCTCCCGACCCGGCGCTCGGCGCGAAACCCTGACCACCTACATCAAACGGCTGGAGAAGCTGGAGGCCATCGCCAACTCCTTCGAGGGCGTCGAGAAGTCATTCGCCATCCAGGCCGGCCGGGAAATCCGGATCATCGTCAAGCCCGAGCAGATCGACGACGCGACTTCCCAGATCATCGCCCGCGACATCGCCAAACGCATCGAGGACGAACTCAGTTACCCGGGGCAGATCAAGGTCACGGTCATCCGTGAGACCCGGGTCATCGAATACGCCAAATAGGAAATCCCAGACGAAAAGGCGGTCCCCCCAGACCGCCTTTTCTTATTGCCGGCGCCTTTTTCCGAATCCCGCGCCTGGCCCATTACTCCTCGTCGTTGGGCGTCGCGGGGCGGAGCCCAGCACGCAGGCCAGGCCGTTGACCTGCTCGGCGTGGGTCAAGGGCAGGCTCCAGCCGGCCAGCCGGCTGTTTGGGCCCCGATCCGGGCTAGGGGGCCGGGGTGGTGGGGGGCGCGGGCGGCGCCTGGACGTTGACCGTGACGGTCGGAAGCTCCCGAGCGGAGGCGATGGCCATCACCAGGGCGACGATCCATCCGACCACGGTCCAGCCCGCCAGCAGGTCGATCAGGACCACCCAGACGGTCATGGTCGAGCGGCGACTCAAGGCGATGATGGTGGGCAGGAAGTAGAAGGCCAGGAGGAGTATCAGGCCCGTCAGGCTGACGAAGCCGGGACGGGGGGGCGCGTGCACCACGCCCGCCCAGAGGAGGGTTGACGCCAGGGTCATTGGTGGTATGACGCGGACCGACCCGGCGCCTTGCAGCTTGGCTGCTACGATGCCGGGGTGAGCGTGACCGTGCTTGCCATCGGGGACATCATCGGCCGGCCCGGCCGGGATGCGGTGGCCCGGGTGCTGCCCCAGCTGCGCCGGGAGTACGGTATCGACCTGGTGATCGCCAACGGCGAGAACGCCGCGGGCGGCTTCGGACTCACGCCCAAGATCGCGGACGACCTGTTTACCCTGGGCATCAACGTCCTGACCAGCGGCAACCACATCTGGGATCAGCGCGAGATGCTCACCGGCTTCGACGGCGACCGCCCCATCCTGCGGCCCCAGAACTATCCCGGCGGCGCCCCAGGGCGCGGCTGGCTCTGCCATGACCTGGGGGAGAAGGGGATGGTGCTGGTGGGCAACGTCCAGGGCCGGCTCTTCATGCCCCCCAACGACTCCCCGTTCACGGCCGTGGACGAGATGGTCCGAGCCGGCGAAGCGGCTCGGGTGCGGATCGTGGACGTGCACGCCGAGGCTACCTCCGAGAAGGTGGCGCTGGGCTGGTACCTGGATGGCCGGGCCAGCTTCGTGTTCGGCACCCACACCCACGTCCCCACCGCCGACGCCCGCATCCTGGCGCAGGGCACCGCCTACGTGTCGGACCTGGGGATGGTCGGTCCCCGGGACTCGATTATCGGCATGGACCGGGGGATCAGCCTGCAGCGCTTCTTGACGGGCCTCCCAATCCGGTTTAAGGTGGCGGAGGGTCCCGTTACCTTCAACTCCGTCCTGGCTACAATAGATGGACACTCTGGACACGCCACAGCAATCGAACGGATCGACCGGGACGTCCCCGCTGCCCAGTAGCGCGCCTGCTGCGCCGCCCCGACCACCTCGCCCGGCGATCGAGATCCTGAAAGTGTCAGCCACCTCGAAACCGGTGGCGGTGGCGGGCGCTATTGCGGGCGTTGTCCGCACCCAGCACCGGGTCGAAGTCCAGGCCATCGGCGCGGGCGCCATCAACCAGGCGGTCAAGGCGATCGCCATCTCCCGCGGCTACGTGGCCGCCGGCGGTCTCGACCTGGTCTGTATCCCTTCCTTCATCGACATCTCGATCGATGGGGAAGAGCGGACCGGGATCCGCCTCCTCGTCGAGCACCGAGAGAACCGCTAAGCTTCTCGGCCATGACACCCCCGGCTACGCCCCCGCGTTTACGCGTGCCGGGCGTGCCCCTCCGCTTCGAGCCGCACGCCTTCAGCCGGCCCCGCCTCAACGGGCACAAGCGGCCCCCCTCGGGCCAGCGCTTCCACCTCTGGGTGAGCGGGTGCCAGATGAACGAGTCCGACGCTGACTACCTGGCCCAAGGTATGGTGGCGGCCGGATTCACCGCCTCCGCCACCCTGGAGGAGGCCGATCTGGCCATCCTGGTCACCTGCTGTGTTCGGCAGAACGCGGAACAGAAAGCCTACGGCAAGTTCCGCGAGCTGAAGGCCTGGAAGCGGGCCCGGCCCGGACGGGCGGTCGCCATGACCGGCTGCATGGCCAACAAGGAAGGGGACCGCCTGTACGAGCGCGTGCCGGACCTCGACTACCGGTTTGACATGCGCGAGTACGAGGCCTTCATCCAGGACTTGCAGGGCGAGTACGAAACCGATCCGGCGCAGACCGGCGGCGCAGTCTTGCAGCACGGCCTGACCGCCTTCATCCCGGTCATCTTCGGCTGCAACGAGGTCTGCAGCTTCTGCATCGTGCCCTTCGTGCGCGGCACCGAACGCAGCCGCCCGGTGACCGACGTGGTGGAGGACGTGCACCGCTTCGCCGACCAGGGCGTGCGCGAGGTGACCCTGCTGGGCCAGACCGTCAATTCCTATCGGGACCCCGAGACCGGAACCCGCCTGGCCGGCTTGCTGGCCGCCGTAGACCGGGTCCCCGGAATCTGGCGGGTGCGCTTCCTCACCTCGCATCCCCGCCACGTGCACGGCGACCTGCTGGGCGCGATCCGCGACCTGCCGCGGGTGTGCGAGCATCTCCATCTCCCGTTTCAGTCGGGCGACGACCTCATCCTTAAGCAGATGCGGCGACGCTACACCCGCGATGAATACCGGTCGGTGGTGGCGCAGGCCCGGGAGGCGATCCCGGACCTCTCCGTGTCCACCGACGTCATCGTGGGCTACCCGGGCGAGACCGAACCCCAGTTCCAGCGCACCCTGTCCTTGCTGGAGGAGGTCCAGTTCGACGTGGTCCACATCCAGGGCTTCTCGCCGCGGCCGCGGACCACGGCCGGCCGCCAAGCGGACGACGTGCTACCCGAGGAAAAGAAGCGTCGGATCAATGTGCTGCTGGAAGCCCAGCGGCGGATTGCCGAGCGGGCCAACCAACGCTGGGTCGACCGCGAGGTCGAAGTCCTGATCGAGAAGGCCGGCGCCGGCGAAGCCAGCGGGCGAAGCCGACAGAATAAGGTGGTGCTGGCAGCGGCCCCGCTGGGAGCTGACGTGGGCACCGTGCGTCGGGTCCGGATCACCACCGCCACTGCCTGGCAGCTGCGCGGTGAGCTGGTAGCCTAAAGCCCGAATCGAGCGGCCGTCGTAGATTCGAAATCCCACCGCCCGGGGCCGTGCCGCTTCGTTGTTCGCAGATGATATCACCTCTGAGCAATGTGCTATCATTCAGGCGATGATGCGGCAGCTGATAACCAGGTTGGACGAGCACTTGCTCGCCAAGTTAAAGAAGCGCGCCGCGGCCGAGGGGCGATCCGTCAACGCCCTGGTTACCGACATCCTGGCGTCCCAGGTTGCCGGCCGCTCGGCGAAGGCCGAACTGCGACTGCGAGGTGGCGACCAGATCGTCAGGCCGCCGCGACCTACCCGGATCCCCTCGCGTGAGAGTCTCCGACGAGCGTCGCGAGGATGGGGAGCCGCCGTTAGTACGGCGCTCATGGAGGAGCGTGCGGCGAGGTGAGTATTCTCTATGCGGACACGAGTGCGCTCGTCCGAGCCTACTTCGCTGATGAACCCGAGCATGCGGAGTTGAAGGCGCGTTTGCTCGATGGCGACGAAGCCGTCGTCTCCTCAGAACTGACACGGCTTGAGTTCGCGAGTGCGGTTTCGGCGGCAGCCAGGAGTGGGAGGTTGCGGAATTTCCGGTTGTTTCTGGATCGCTTCGATGCCGACTGCGGCAGGGACGGCCCGATCGCACTCTTAAGACTCGATCCGGAAGGAGTTTTTCCGCTGGCGTATCGACTGTTGATGGAGCATGATGTGCGGACACTTGACGCCCTGCACCTGGCTGTGGCCTCAACCTCTGCCGCGGCGCTGGCCGGTGCCGACTCCGTCCTCTTGGTCACGCGCGACGACCGGCAGGCGACCGCAGCGGCGGTAATGGGACTGGAGACCGCCTGATCGACAACCCTGGCTACCTGGTATGCGCGCGCTGGCTCCTTCGCGTGCTCGTTACCACCTTCGGCTAATCCCGGCGCGCATCCCGATCTGCTTGGTCCGCTCGGCGGATCCCGGCTAATATTTCGGGGTGCGCTCGGTCCCGGTCCTCGAGCAATACCAGCGCGTCAAGCAGGCGCACGCCGACGCCATCGTTCTGTTCCGATTGGGCGACTTCTACGAGACGTTCGGCTCCGATGCCGAGCGGGCCGCGCCTCTCCTTGGGATAACACTGACCAGCCGCGAGCTGGGGAAAGGCCAGCGGTTCCCCATGGCCGGGGTGCCCTACCACGCCTACGAGTCCTACGTGGCGCGCCTGCTGCGTGCCGGGCTCTCGGTTGCCATCTGCGACCAGGTGGAGGAGGCCGATCCGGGCCGCCGGGGCCTGGTCCGGCGGGAGGTGGTGCGGGTGCTGACGCCGGGCACCGTGGTCGAGGAGGCCTACCTGGAGCCCGGGCGGGGGAATTATGCCGTCGCCCTGTCGGCGCGTCCGCACCACAACGGGGTCGCGGTGCTCGATTCGTCCACCGGGGAGCTGGCGGTCATCCGCACCGACCCGGGGGACGATCCGCTTCGTGATGAGCTGGCGCGGTT
>WNFH01004074.1_pt1 | contig 10467 bp, 9 predicted proteins | sample 5400411 | NCBI WGS metagenome assembly WNFH01 (sample SAMN13153347, study PRJNA577476) | soil metagenome | isolation source: 200 cm saprolite under Douglas fir tree site 2 hole 3 | place: USA:California | collected 2015-04-18
GTGATGAAGGCTTCGTCTTTCATGCGGTCCACTACGTTGTCCATTTCCAGGACCGCCTGCGCCAGCTCGGCTTTGCCTTCGATAAAGGATTCCAGAGCGCGGCGGACCATGGCGGCGGCAGCGGCTGCCATGCGCGGGATGTCCACGGGAAGGTCGACCTTGGGCAAATCCGCCAGATCCATTACGCGTTCGGCGATGTTGACCGCCTGATCGCCTACGCGTTCGAGGTCGGAGTTGATCTTGGTGACGGCGAGGATGAAACGCAGGTCGACGGCCATGGGTTGCTGCATGGCCAAGAGGTCGAAGGCCAGCTCGTCAATCTCGCGCTCGGCGATATTGATCTGGGTTTCGCCTTCGAGCACCATCTGGCAGCGCGCCAGGTCGCGGTCAATGTAGGCCTGGCAGGCGCGGTCTACGGCTTGTTCGGCCAGTCCGCCCATGCGGAGCAAACGTGCCCGGAGTTCGTCCAGTCCTTGATGAAAGCGGCTGCGCATTATCCAAACCTGCCCGTGATGTAGTCCTCCGTTCGTTTGTCGGACGGAGTCGTGAAAATCCTTTCGGTCTTGTCGAACTCAATCAGCTTGCCCAACAGAAAGAAGCCGGTGAATTCGGCGACGCGGGACGCCTGTTGCATATTATGCGTCACAATGACAATGGTAAAGCTTTCCTTGAGCTGGAAGATCAGCTCTTCGATCTTGCCTGTCGAGATTGGGTCCAAAGCTGAGCAAGGCTCGTCCATGAGGAGAACCTGGGGCTGGACCGCTAAGGCGCGCGCAATGCAGAGGCGCTGCTGCTGTCCGCCGGAGAGGCTGGCTCCGGACTGCTTGCGCAGATGATCTTTCACCTCGTCCCAAAGCGCGGCGACTTGCAGCGAACGCTGGACAATCTCGTCCAGCCGCCTGCGGTCGCGAAAGCCGTTGAGCTTCAAACCGGCAGCCACATTGTCATAGATCGACATGGTGGGGAATGGGTTGGGCTTCTGGAAGACCATGCCGATGCGGCGGCGGACTTGCACGGCGGACGTGCCGTTGTAAACATCGAGATCACCGATGCGGACCCGACCGCTGGCGCGGGCCTCCGGGATGGTTTCGTGCATGCGGTTGAGGCAGCGCACGAAAGTAGACTTGCCACAGCCGGATGGGCCGATGATGGCCGTGGCATGGTTGGCCGCGACATTCATGTTGATGTCGTACAGGGCCTGAGCCTTGCCAAACCAGGCGTTCAGCCTTTCGACTTGGATGCCAACTCCCATGGTTCAGCCCGCTCCCTTGAGCATGCCGCGGCTGGCGGCAATGCGCACCGCGCTGACGGAAACCACGATGAGCACAATCAGGATCAGCGCTCCCGCCCAAGCCTGGCGATGCCACTCATCGAATGGCGAAATGGCGTAGGTAAAGATTTGGAGAGGCAGCGCGGCGGTCGGCTGATTGAGCTTCCAGTTCCAATACTGGTTGCCGAAAGCGGTGAACAGCAGCGGCGCGGTTTCGCCGGCGACCCGGGCGAAAGCCAGCATCACCCCCGTGATCACGCCGGAAGTGGCGGTGCGCAACGTGATCGAAAGCGTAGTGCGCCAGCGGGAGACGCCCAGGCCGTAAGCGGCTTCGCGCACCGCCTGTGGAACCAGCAGCAGCATTTCTTCAGTGGCCCGGGTGATGGTGGGAATCATCATGATGCCCAGGGCGACTCCGCCGGCAAGAGCAGAAAAGTGCCCCTGTGTCAGCACCACGAGCCCATAGGCCACGATGCCGATAATGATTGAGGGTACGCCGTTCAATACATCGGCGGTGAAGCGGACAAGATTCCCAAAGCGTTTGCCTCCATACTCGGCGAGATAGATGCCGGCGCCGATTCCGATCGGCACGCCTATGGAGCTGCCGATGAGGAGGATGAGCGCAGATCCAGCGATGGCGTTGGCCATACCGCCGCCCGCCTCCCCGACCGGCTTCGGCGTCTGCGTGAGAAAAGCCCAATTGATCGAGCCGATGCCTTTGTAGACCAGGTATCCGAAAACGGCCCCGAGCGGTAGCAATACCAGGACGACCGCGCCCCCGGCCGCGCAGGTCACAAGGAAGTTCATGCCGCGGCGATGAAGGCTGATAGGAGCAGCGGCAGTGTCGGAATCGGCCCTGGTTAGGGTTTCAGACATGGCTCCTCACTGGAGTACCGCGGGTAACCGTCCAGACTAGAAATTGAGCCAGAATGTTGACGATGATGGTCACAATGAAAAGCGCCAGGCCTACTTCGACCAGCGCACTGAGATAGAGATCGCCCGTGGCCTCGCTGAACTCATTGGCAATTACGCTGGCCATGGTGTAGCCGGGGGCAAACAGAGAGCGCGCAATCTCGGGGCGGTTGCCGATCACCATGGTGACGGCCATGGTCTCGCCCAAAGCGCGGCCGAGCCCCAGGATCACGCCGCCCAAAATTCCCGCACGCGCATTCCGCAACACTCCGGTGCGGATCATTTCCCAGCGGGTCGCACCCAAGGCGAGAACGGCTTCTCTCTGCTGCTGGGGAACGGCGCTCATCACTTCGCGCGTGATGGCAGAAACGATAGGAATCACCATGATGGCGAGGATGATTCCAGCGGCCAGCATTCCAATGCCGTAGGGTGGACCTTCAAACAATCCGGTCCAGCCAAGATAGCGGGCGAGCCAGGGCTGCACGTAGGTTCGCAGCAGCGGCACGAGAACGAAGATCGCCCACAAGCCGTAAATGACGCTGGGAATCGCGGCCAGCAGCTCGGTAGTGAACGCCAGCGGCCCGCGCAGCCAGCGCGGCGACATTTCGGTAGTAAACACCGCCACGCCGATGGCCAAAGGTACGGCGATCACGAGAGCCAGGATGGAAGAAACGATCGTACCGTAAACAAAGGGCAAGGCGCCGAATTGACTGTTGACTGGATCCCATTCGCTGCGGAAGAAGAACTTCCATCCGAAAGCGTGCCAGGACAGATTGGATTTCGTGATCAGCTCGTAGACAATCAGGCCGACCAAGGCCAGCACGCAGAGGCCGCACCCCAGTACGGCAATGTAGAAAACACGATCAGGCCAAGGGTTACGGCTGACCTTGATCAGAGACTCGGCTTGCGCCTCAATCTCAACCGCAACTTCCGGTTTTCCAACAGGTCGCGGTACAGTCAGGCGGGGCGCTCCTAAGGCTCGATTGGCCATCAAAGGCGAAACTAGCAGAATCGTGTTACAGGAGTGTTAAAATAACTGATTGCGCCGCCTGTCTGAGAATCCTCTGTAAGGGCCCCAGTCAGCGATTTGCATTTCCCAGAATCAGGCTGTATTTTTCTATGCCCGTGGTTTGACCTATGCCAGTGGACCAAGAACGCAGTCGCCTTCCTTTCCAGAAACTGAGCCGCCAGATGACCAAGCTGGCGACAAAACCGGCCCCGGAAAATGTCCACAAGTTCCGGACCTACAGCCGCCGCGTGGAAGCTCTGCTTTACGAGCTCGTCCCCGAGCCCAACCGCAATGACAGGAAGTTGCTCAAGCGGCTGAGCCGTCTGCGAAAGAAGGCGGGGCGAGTGCGCGATCTGGATGTACAGCTCGCCTCGTTGGGGAGTCTGAAGATCCCACAGGACGTGGGACGCAAATCACAATTAAGGCACTCTCTGGCCGAGGAACGTGCCCAGCGAGAGAAGAAGCTGGCCAAAGCCTTCGACGGCGAAACCCTGCGCGAGTTGCGCAGGCGGCTGAAGCGCGCGGCGAGCCACGAGATTCCCGAGAGTATGGAGCCGCTTGCCCTGGCGATGCGCCAGTTGAGCCAGCTGGGACGGGACCATGCTCCGCTGACGGAGAAAATACTGCATCAATACAGGATCGCGGGAAAGCGGGCTCGTTACCTAGCAGAGCTGGCCGGCAAGGACCCGGAGGCCCAGCGCCTGGTGGATCAGCTCAAGCGCATGCAGGATGTGATCGGCGATTGGCATGACTGGCTGAAGCTCACCCAGAAAGCGGAAGAACTTTTCAAGGGAGGACAGGACTCGGCGTTGCTGGCCGTGCTACGCAACGTGACCCGGGCCAAGTTCCGTCAGGCAGTCGATGCGCTTACAGAGACGCGCGCGGCCCTTTCCGGCAAGAAGCCGCCTTCCATGGGAGAGCTGCCGGGCCGCCGGCCGCCGGCTCAGGCCGCGAGTACAACCGCGGCAGTGGCATAGGCGTAAATCTTTTCCCAGCTTCGCCTCCGTTAATTCCTCAATCGCGCCGGCCGGGTTCATCCGACTGGCGCGAATTCCGTGCCCTGCGGTTTCCAGTTGACTAGGCATCTGACTAGTCATATTATAAAAGACTCTGAGGTGCGGATATGGCTTGGTGGCAGGTGCAGGACGCGAAGGCCCGTTTTAGCGAGCTCTTGGACGCCGCGATCAACAACGGCCCGCAAGTTGTCACCCGGCGCGGCATTGAGATGGCCGTGCTCGTCCCGATCGAAGAATGGCGCCGTTTGCAAGACTCAGCCCGCCCCAGCCTCAAGGCGCTGCTGCTTAGCCCCGGCCCTCGCTTTGAAAACCTTATTCCTGAGCGTCGCACCTTTCGGCGGCGCTCACCGGTGGAGTTCCGGTGAACCGGTATCTGCTCGACACGAACGTGGTTTCGGAGCTGCGTAAGCCTAAGCCGCATGGTGCTGTGCTCGCCTGGCTCAATGATCTGCAGGACAATCAGATTTATCTCTCCGCGGTCACGATCGGTGAATTGCAGGCTGGAGTGGAACGCACACGGCAGCAAGACCCCCGCAAGGCCGGCGAAATCGAGCTCTGGGTGGATCAACTGGCAAACTCCTATCAAGTCTTACCCATGGACACTCTATGCTTCCGTGAGTGGGCGCGTCTGATGCAGGGAGCGGCGGACCATCTGCTGGAAGATGTTATGATCGCCGCGACTGCCCGCATTCATCAGTTAACCTTGGCTACCAGAAACGAGCGTGACTTCGCCCACCTAGGCGTGCAAATCGCGAATCCGTTCAAAGCTGCGCCCTAGATTGCCAAGACCTGTCGCTCGTGATTTCGTCCAGTCCCTTTTCCGCGAGCACGCGGTAAACTATTTCCCTTCCCTCATGCCGACCTTTGCCGCTGTTGACATCGGATCCAATTCCGTCCGCTTGAAAATCGCGCAGCTCAGAGGACACCGCTTGCGCAAGATCCGCGAAGACCGCGAAGTCACACGTTTAGGCGAATCGGTATTCCGAACCGGGCTTCTCTCCCCCGACGCTATAGCGAATACCGTGAAGGTGCTGCGCCGTTTTCATCGGGCGGTGCAGGATGCCGGCGCGGATTCGGTCAGGACGGTTGCCACCAGCGCTTTGCGCGATGCGCGCAACTCCCAGGCATTTCTCGAGTGGGTGCGGTCGGTGACCGGGTGGAAGGTCGAAATCATATCCGGACTCGAGGAAGCCCGGCTGATTCACCTGGGCCTGGTGTCGAGCCTGCGCGTCAATCCCTCCCCTATGCTGATGATGGACCTGGGCGGCGGCAGTTGCGAATTGACCATCTCCACGAAAGGCCACATCCGGGACACGGTAAGCCTGCCGCTGGGCGCGGTGCGGCTGACCAGTGAGTTTCTCCGCCACGATCCACCCCGCAAGTCGGAGCTGCGGCGGCTACAAGGATTCGTGGGGCGCGAGATTGGGCGAATTGCCGACCGCATCTCCCGCGCCCGGCCCAAGGTTGTCATCGCGACCTCCGGCACAGCCGCTGCGTTGGCAGCGGTCTGCCATGGCTTGTACAAGACCAAAGGCCCGCGCGCGACCGTGGTGTCCCGGGCGCAGATGCGGCGAATCGCCAAGATACTCAAGCGGTTGCCCTTGGATGAGCGCAGAAAACTCTCAGGCGTGGGGCCGCGTCGAGCCGAGATCATCGTGGCCGGAGCAGTGGTCTACGCCGAAATTCTGGAGCGTTGCCAGTTGCACGGGTTCCGCTATTCCCCGTTGGGACTGCGAGATGGCCTGCTGGCACAAATGGCCGCGGAGTACGACCGCAGCACTCGCTCGGGAAAACAAATCGAATCCGAACGCTGGGATTCGATCCGCGCTGCGGTCGAGCACTACCGGGTGGATATGGACCACGCGCTACAGGTGCGCGCCTCCGCCATGCGTCTGTTTGCAGCGCTGAGGTCCGTGCACCGGTTGCCGCCCGAGTATGAGGAATGGCTCTCAGCCGCCGCCATGCTCTATGAGGTCGGCGATTACGTGAACCGCAGCGGAAGGCACCGGCACGCGTACTACATCATCGCTCATTCCGAAATTCTGGGGTATACCCCGCAGCAGAGGCGGATCATTGCGGCGATTGCCCGCTATCTGGGCAAGTCGCGGCCTACGCCGGGCGATGGTCCCATCAAGGTGTTGCAGCCCGCTGACCGCGATTATGTCCGCAAGGCGTCATTACTGCTGCGGCTGGCACGCGCGCTCCACCTGGGGCGCAGCGGTGCGGTGCGCCAGGCTCGAGTCGGTGCGCACCGTGGCGAAGTGAGGCTAGCCCTCGTGGCCAAGCCGCGAACCAGTGTGGATCTGGAGTTGTGGGCCGTGGAGAAGGAAAAGAGCTATTTCCGCGAAGTTTTTGGCCGCGAACTCTCGGCAGCCGCGGCATAGAACGCGCGCAGGAGCTTGGGCGTCAGGCACCAGTGCAGGGCCGATGAATTGCGGCCCGTCTCCACCTTAGCCACGGCTCCTTTTTTCAATTCGACGGTAGCTTCGCAGCCAGTTTCGCTGATGCAACGTCCCAGGAACTCGCTAAGATTGGGATTGTGGCCCACGACCATGATGGCGTCGTATTTTGCGTACTTGTCGAGTAGCTTGCGAAAATCGGCGAATGAAGCGCCGGGACGGAGGGCATCTTCCAGTTGCAGCTTACCCTCATAGCTGATTTCGTTGCCCACCAGTGAAGCGGTCTGGGCAGCCCGTTTCAACGGACTGGAGATAATCACGTCCACCTGGATGTCCAAAGCAGCCAGGGCGCGGCCCACGTTGCCGCACTGCTCCACCCCCACTTCGTCGAGCGCACGTTTCTCATCCTTCTTCGGATTGCTCACGGGCTCGCCCGCGCTGGCGTGCCGCAGGAAGTAAATGAACATTGCGCCTTATCGTTCCTTTCCCAAGGCGATCTTGCGGGCTCTGCGCGTGGCGGCGACGGGGATTGCCTCCGGCGCCTGCTTCCCTTCGGCCAGCGCAATCAGGAATTCTTGAACGTTGAAAGCACTGGTTGCCGACGGCGGTTTTCGCTTGCCTTGCACCTGCCAGACGCGAATATAGGTTCCATCTTTCTGCAGCAGGCGGGCCTTCCAATTATCCGCCAGGTACGCGTCCAGAATCTCGCGCTTTACCCGTTCGCGCAACAATGCGTCCTTGACCGGGAACATGACCTCCACCCGCTCGTAGAGGTTGCGAGGCATCCAGTCGGCGCTGCCGACATAGACTTCCTCCTCGCCGCCATTGGCGAAGTAGAAGATGCGGCTGTGCTCGAGAAAGCGGCCCACCACGCTGCGTACGCGAATGCGATCACTCACACCACGCACGCCGGGGCGCAGAGCGCACATGCCACGCACAATCAGATCGATCGCAACCCCCGCTTGTGAGGCGCGATACAGAGCCGTGATGATGTTCTTATCGAGCAGGGCATTCATCTTGGCGATGATGTGGGCGGGGCGGCGGTGGCGCGCGTGCTCGGTTTCGCGAGCGATCAGCGCCAGGCAGCGTTCTGCCAGATCGAGCGGCGAGACCAGCAGCGGGTCGTAGTTGGGATGCTCGGCATAGGCGGTTAGAAAACTGAAAACGTCGTGGACCGCGCTAGTAATCTCAGGATCGGCCGTAAGCAGGCTCAGATCGGTGTAAACTCGCGCCGTGGCCGTGTTGTAATTGCCCGTGCCCAAATGGGCGTAGCGCCGCGTGACCCCGTCCGGATCGCGGCGCACCAACAGCGACAGCTTGCAGTGCGTTGTCAGGCCCACCAGGCCATGGAACACCTGCACCCCGGCATCTTCCAGATCACGCGCCCAGCGGATGTTGGAGGCCTCATCGAAGCGGGCTTTCAATTCCACCACCGCCGTGACTTCTTTCTTGGGTGCCGCGGAAATCAGCGCCGGAACAATCAGCGAGTGCTCGCTGGTGCGGTAAAGCGTCTGCTTGATGGAAAGCACGCGTGCATCTTCCGCCGCAGCCTCAATGAACGAAACCACCGCATCGTAGGCGTCGAACGGGTGGTGCAGCAAAACGTCGTGCCGGCGAAGCTCCTCAAACAGGTCCTGGGACTTGGCGGTCAGCCGAAGCTCGCGGGGCACGAAGGTTTTGAACTTGAGTTCAGGATGCGCCGTTTGCTCGTAAATGTTGAATAGGCGCGATAAGTTCACCGGTCCGTGGACGGAAAAAACCTGCCAGGGCTCGAGCTCGAAGTTGGTGCGCAGCCGCTCGATGATCTCGGGGTCGGCGTCGGCTTCGATCTCCAGGCGCACAGCATCGCCATTGCGCCGGTTGTGCAGCTCAGTGCGCACGGATTCCAGCAGGTTGCGTGATTCTTCTTCCGCCAGATAGAGGTTACTGTTGCGGGTGACCCGGAAGGCCGCCGAGGAAACAATGTCGTAGCCGTGATACATACGCGAGGCATGGAAGGCCACGAGGTCGGCCAGGAAGATGAAATCGTCGGTCCCTTCCGAGGGCAGGCGCACCAAACGGGGCAGAGCGCGCGGTACTGTGACCACGCCAGTGTAAGTCAGCGACGAACGGCGGCGGCGGCGCAATAGAAAGGCCACGCATAGGGCTTTGTTGATCACCCGCGGAAAGGGATGAGCCGGATCCACTGTGACCGGGGTCAGCAGTAGATCGAGTTCGCGCTGGCAATATTCCTGGATGAAAGCACGAGCGTTCGAGTCCAACTCGTGCAAACCGAGCACGCGGATTCCGTGTTCTGCCAGCGCTGGACGCAGCTTTTCGTTCCAGCAGCGGTACTGGTCGTGCACGAACTCGTGAGTTTCGCGCGAGACTACATCGCGCTCTTCCACCAGAGTCAGCCCGTCCGGACCGGCTTCGGTGTATCCATCTTCAATCTGCTGCACCAGTCCGGCGACCCGTACTTCAAAGAACTCATCCAAGTTGCTGGCCGAAATAGAAAGAAACTTCAGGCGCTCGAGAAACGGGTTGCTTTCATCCTGGGCTTCCTCCAGCACCCGGCGGTTGAAGGCCAGCCAGGAAGCCTCGCGGTTAATGTAATAGGCCGGATTGTCGAGCGAGATGCGAGCCATAACTCAGCTTGGCCGAACCTTGGTCACAAGAGCGCTCACCAGGTAGTAGAGGAGGCGGGTACGCGATTTCTGCTACACCTCGACGATCTTGCCCGCCTGGTACCGTTTCTCGATGGCATACAAAGTTGGCAGTTGGAAGACAAGGGCCAAAGGCACGGTTACAAGACAACGGTTCATCCGGATAGTCAGTATAAAACAATGAGGTCCGGTCTGCTCGGGTGACAACTTCTGACGCCCGTTGATGCCTGGGTTCTCCCACAACGGAATTCGTTAGGCCACGGTGCAAGCCGGGTGCGAAAACCGCGGGTGCCACTCAATTTCGGACAGCTACCGGACCTGCTTGATTGCACCCTTGACCTTTGCGGCCACGCTTTCGGGCAGCGGGGCATAGGTCAGGTTCGCAGTCATCTTTTGTCCGTCATCCACCATCCAGTTGAGGAAATCAGCCAGGATCTTTCCCTTGGCCGCATCTTTGGATTGGGCCGGGATCAGCAGCCAGGTGAAGCTGGAGATCGGATACGCATCCTTCCCCGGAGCATTGGTGATGGAGACGCGGAAGTCCGCGGGCATGTTCTTGACGGAAGCGGCTGCCGCGGTCACGCTTTCCAGTGACGCCCTCACGAACACGCCGGCCACGTTCTGCACCGTCCCGTAGGGAATCTTGTTCTGCACGGCATAAATGAGTTCCACATAGCCGATGGAACCCTGCATCTGGCGAATCATGCCAGCCACGCCCTCGTTGCCCTTACCACCCAAACCAACCGGCCACTTCACCGAAGTGCCCTTGCCAGGCCCGTTCTGCCAGTCTGAGCTCACCTTGGAGAGATAGTCGGTAAAGATGAACGTCGTACCGCTGCCGTCCGAGCGGTGGATCACGACTATGGGCTGTGCCGGGAAGTTCACCCCAGGGTTGGCCCCGGTAATGGAGGGGTCGTTCCATGACGTGATCTTGCCCAGGAAAATCCCGGCCAGTGCCTGCGGCGTGAACTTTACTTCCCCGGTCACGCCTGGAATGTTGTAAGCCGGAACCACCGCACCCATTACGGTGGGAATGTGCAGAATTCTGGTCTTGGCCGCGGCGAGTTGCTCATCAGTCATGGGGCCGTCACTGGCGCCGAAGTCGACCGTCCCGGCCAGAACCTGGCGAATTCCTCCGCCGCTGCCGATGGATTGGTAGTTGATCTCCACCTCCGGGTGAGCTTTGTGGTATTCGCTGAACCACTTCGAGTACATC
>WNFH01004076.1_pt1 | contig 10467 bp, 5 predicted proteins | sample 5400411 | NCBI WGS metagenome assembly WNFH01 (sample SAMN13153347, study PRJNA577476) | soil metagenome | isolation source: 200 cm saprolite under Douglas fir tree site 2 hole 3 | place: USA:California | collected 2015-04-18
AGCGTTGCGCAGTCGGCGTGGCAATTTGCCGCCAAACGTCACAACCAGTCGTCCGGAATACCGCATGCCGCCAGGAGCTCCGGTCGTAGTGTTGCTCGACGCGCTAAACACGCCCATCCGCGACCAAGGCCGGGTGCGGATGGAGTTGTTGAAGTATCTGGACACGCAGCTCCAGCCCGGGCAGCCGATTGCTGTCTACACACTGGCGCGCTCTTTGCGATTATTACAGGACTTCACGGATGATCCTGCTCTGGTCAAAGCCGCTGTGCAAAGCTTTAATCCTACAGTCTCACTGGAGCTGCAACTGTCCGATGTGAACCAAAGGCTGCCGCAGCTGTCTGGTGCGGTGCCAGATATACAGCGCACCAATCGCGACGCGGGTATCTTCATTGATCGAATGGCGGATTTTTACAATGACCAAGCCACCCTGGCGATCGATCTGCGCGTGGGAATGACGCTGACGGCTTTCCGTGCGATCGCGCAGGCCGTGGCGGGCCTCCCGGGCCGGAAAAGTTTGATCTGGGTTTCGGGTTCTTTCCCGCTCGCCACTTATACTCGGATTATTCAATACAGTGCGAATCCTACGAACGACCCGAATCGCGTTGCTTTCAATGAGCTCTACGAGGATAGGGTTCGCGAAACCGATTCGATACTGACGGATGCCCAAGTGGCCGTGTACCCAGTGGATGCTCGCGGGCTGATCGGGCAGTTGCTTGGGGGCGCGGAAACCACTGGTCTTAGCGCCCGTGGGACGCTGGTGGGTGGCGCGGAATATGCGCAGAGTCTCCAACTTGCCAGTGGCTCACTGCAAGAAACGCAGGCCACGATGAAACAGGTGGCGGGAGACACGGGTGGTAAGTTCTTCATCAATCAGAACGAGTTGGACCACTCAGTGGCACTCAGCGTGGCGGACGGCGAGTCGTACTATCTGCTGGCCTACACACCTGGGGGCAAACCAGACGGCAAATTCCACAAGATCGAAGTGAAAGTGAACCGTCCCGGAGTGACTGTTCGGGCGCGGCGCGGCTACTATGCGGTCACATCCGGGGACGACGCCAAGGCCACGAAGCAGCACGAGGGCGAGGTCGAGATCGCCATGCAGCTGGCATCGCCAGGAGCAACCGGCGTTACCTTTGACGCGCGCATAGTATCACCTCCTCCTGCGGCCAAGGCGAAGGTGGGTGTCGATTTTATTGTAGATCCCGCCACGATTAGTACAGAAGATGCCGGAGGAGCAGGCAGGCGGCTTGCTTTGGAGTTTCATGTCGCTGCATACGGAGTAGACCGAAAGATGGCGGGACAAAAAGACGTCGCCATAAAACCTACGCTTAAGCCCGCTGAATTCGCTCGCATCCAACAACAAGGGATTCCCTACCACGTCGATGTGGAATTGCCACCCGGGCGCTACACGCTGCGTCTAGGTGTCGTGGACCAACACAGCGGAGTCATCGGCACAGCTGACCAGCCCTTGGTGCTTCAAGAGCCTAAATAGCGGCTCAACGGACGAATAGTTGACAGAAAGTTTGCCCGATCATCGATCATCGGTACAGGTTCGGTACAGCCGAGGACGAGATTCTGGGAGAGGGAATCCGTAAGCGACGCTCAGCAAAGCATTTAGAAGTTTTGCCTTCTTTCTTAGAAGGCAGACACTCTATCCAACTGAGCTACGGGCGCACGGTTGAGAACCGCTTCAGTTTAAGGCCATTGTTGAGCCCATCGCAACGGGCACCACGGGCAAGTACTATTGTCAAATGCCAGGCTCTCATGTATGCTTTCGTCATGTCGTCTTTCACCCAGAAGAGCGCGCAGCTCTGCATCTGTTGTATGTGCTGTATGCGTGTGTCTTCTGGCGCGGGGAGGCTGAGCTTTTGAAGTTTTGATTTAGCCTCAAGAGTTTTCCAGCCCACCGCCAGGAATGAACTGGCAGGTGGGTTTTTTGTTTTGGGAGCAACCGATTTTCAATGCTGAACGCAAAAGGAGAAAGCAATGTCTGACTACCAACACCCTGAAGTTCTGGTTTCAACCGCTTGGGCCGCTCAGAATCTCAATTCCCCCAATCTCCGCTTCGTCGAAGTCGACGTGGACACCACCGCTTACGACCAGGGGCACATCCCCGGCGCCGTCGGCTGGAACTGGCAAACCCAGCTCCAGGACAACATCCGCCGCGATCTGATCGACAAGTCCACCCTCGAAAAGCTTCTCAGCGCCTCCGGCATTTCCAATGACACCGCCATCCTTCTCTATGGCGACAACAACAACTGGTTCGCCGCCTACGCCCTCTGGCAACTGAAATACTACGGCCACAAGGATGTTCGCCTCATCAACGGCGGCCGCAAAAAGTGGCTCGAAGAAAAGCGCCAGCTCACCACCGAAGCGACAAAGTCCGCTCCGGCCTCCTATCACGTCTCCGGCACCGACGAATCCCTTCGCGCCCGCAAGGAGGAAGTCTTCGCCATCCTCGATGGCCGCAAGCCCGGCCAGCTCGTGGACGTTCGCTCCGTCGACGAATTCACCGGCAAGATCATCGCCCCTCCGGGCATGACCGAAACTGCCCAGCGCGCCGGCCACATTCCCCAGGCTGCGAATATCCCCTGGGCGCAGGCTTCCAACGAAGACGGCACCTTCAAATCTTTCGACGACCTGAAAAAACTCTACGAATCCAAAGGCATTACCGGCAAGGACGAAGTCATCGCTTACTGCCGCATCGGCGAGCGCAGCTCGCACACCTGGTTCGTCCTCAAGTATCTGCTGGGCTTCAGCCGGGTCCGCAACTACGACGGCTCGTGGACCGAATGGGGCAACCTCATCGGCGCCCCCATCGTCAACGAAACACTCGCCGGCCAGTCCGAGCTGGCCGCCTCCGCTCGCTGAGTGAGTCTTGTAGTGGCGGGGCTTGCCCCGCCCGCCAAGCCAGTCTTTGTTGTAGCGGGTCTTGGACCGCCGAATGAGGCAACCAGCACGAGTTTGTAGGGGCGCCCGCCGCGGCGGGCACCCCATCTCGGCTCAAAACTTTAAAGAGGAGAATTTTTCAGTAAGGGAAAAAGAGTTTGCATGTGCAGTACAGAGCAGAGAACTGGACGGGTGGAGCCTTTACTCTCTCCGGGTTTCACCCGTACAGATCTCATTCCATTCGGTGGACTTTTGATTATTCTTTCTTCAGCGGACCACTGATTACTGAGAACTGACAAGCTTTTCCGTCCGGTGGCGCGGTCGCCAAGTGGTAAGGCAATGGTCTGCAAAACCATGATCGGCGGTTCGATTCCGCCTCGCGCCTCCAATCCCCTCTTGAGCTTCGATAGCAATGTGATACAATTCTATTCAGGTAAGTCTGCGCAGCTCTTCAGGTCTTCACTCCTCCGCCCGTTCCCGAACCCGCTTCCGAGCCGAGCTGCGCCCGGTTCCGCCCGGTTTGGCTTAGACCGCTGCACCCCTCATGCGGGCTGCACAGCGAATTCGCGAATCCTAGCTTCTCGGACGTGTGGCAAACAAAGGACTTACAGAAAGACCGTCGCCCTCTGTAACTTCTTTAGAATCAACACTTATGAATCTCCTCGCAAGTGTTGCAAACAAAAGACTTACGGCATGGCTAAGCCCTTTAGATGCAACACTTACAAAAAACATAGGGGGAAAGGGGGGTGTTATGGTTAACTAGACACCCGGCGAAGGGTGTCTGCCCTTGGCGACGAGCGAGTTGTTCGAGTCCCGGCCCGGTCGGGACCATCGGCGGTGAAGGATCTCTCTTGATTCCCAATGCGTTCCGCGGCCTGCAACCCGGAAGGGTTTACGCGACGCAAACTCTACGCGCTGGCCAGTTCCTTCAGCATTGCCTTGCCTTTTCGGAACCAAGCCCTCTCGCTCCTCTGCATGTACCGCGGCAACGTGCGCTTCTTCGCCAGCAGCTTCTGCGCCCACTCGCGCGACTCCTCGCGCCGGTTCGCCGCCTTCAGAAAACTCGCGTAGTTGTACAGCGTCTCCGGAGTCGTAGAAATCTGCGTGACTTCCGCGAAGAGCTGATCCGCGCGTTCCAGTTGTCCCGTCCGCGCGTATGCATCCGCCAGCAGCCCCGCGGCACGGTGGTAATCGAATTTCCTGTCCGACGCGGCCACCCGTTCCAAATCGGCGATCGCGCTCGCCAGATCGTTCATTCCCAGCGAGCATTGCGCTCGTGAATAAAACGTGTACGGAGAAGCGCTCCGTGCGTCGATCGCGTGAGTGAAAGCCTCGCGTGCCTTTTCATACTGCCCTTGATCTTTGTACAGTTCCCCGAGCTCTTCGAAGTTTGCCGGGGACGGATTGTCCAGAATAGCCGTTTCAACCTTTTGGATGCGCGACCTTCGTCCGAATTTCTGAAATACTCCCCGGAGCAGCCCCAGATCCGGCAGCACTTCCGCCACGATGTACACGCTCGCCCCGAGGAAGCCCCCGAAAAAAATAATGTAGAACCAATAATTCTCCGGCCGGCGCCGCACGAAGTGCACGATCGCCAGGCCCTGCACGATGAAGCCCCACGGATAGAAAAGGTAGCTCAGCCCGAACATGGAAGACCGCCCTGCCAACAGAATCGCTTTCCTTTACCGGTCGGTCAAACGGAACCTCGAATCATTGTTTTCAGGAGTAACTGTCCCTGTTCATTGCCTGAGCAGCCTATTTCACGTACGCCGCCAGCCAATCCAAAAACGTCCTGTACCAAAACTGCGCATTCTGCGGTTTCAGCACCCAGTGCCCTTCGTCGGGGAACACGACCAGCTTCGAAGGCACTCCCTGCCGCTGCAGCGCGCTGAAAAATTCCAGCGATTGTGTGTACGGCACTCTGTAATCCCGCTCTCCTGCAATCACCAGCGTCGGCGTCTTGAATTTCCCCAGCTCGCCCGCATACGTCGAGGGCGCCCACTTCTTGTAGCTTTCCGGATTCGACCACGGCGTGCCCTGCATGTCGTGCTCTTCGAACCAGAGTTCCTCGGTCGCGTACATCGCCACTTTGTCGTACACGCTCGCGTGGCTCACGATGGCCTTAAACCGTCCCGTGTGCGTAGCGATCCAGTCCGCCATGTATCCGCCGTAAGATCCGCCCGCCGCCGCCATCCGCGTCTTATCGATGAAAGGATATTTTTTCAGCGTATAGTCCACGCCATTCATCACATCGACGTAAGCTTTTCCGCCCCAGTCATTCGTGATTTCATCCGTGAATTTCTGCCCGTACCCCGTTGAACCGCGCCGGTTGATCATCAGCGTCACGTATCCTGCCGCTGAAAACACTTCCGCGTTCCACCGGTAGCCCCACTCATTCGACCACATCGTCTGCGGCCCCCCGTGCAGCAGCACCAGCAAGGGATATTTTTTTGTTGCGTCAAATTTCGGCGGACGAATCAGCATCGCCTGCACTTTCGTGCCTTCCGCGCCGTCGAACCAGAATGTCTCCGGCGCATTCATTTCCACGGACGAAAGAATTGATTCATTCTGATGCGTTAGTTGCCGCACGTTGGAGCCGTCGCTCGATGCCGCGAAAATCTCCACCGGAAGCGTCAGGCTTGTCCGTTCGAAAACCAACGTTTTGCCGTCTGCGCTGAAGGAAATCCCCGTGTTAAAGGTATCCGCAAAGATTTTTTTCGGCTCCGCTCCCGCGCGCGCGGCCATCGCGTACACCGGCTGCAGCGTCTCGTTCTCCGCGGTGAAATAAATTGTCTTGCTGTCCGGCGACCACGCCAGTTCGTCTGCGCTGCGGTCAAAACCTTCGGAAAGATTTTCGTTTTTTCCGCCCTGCCGGTCGTAGAGCATCACGCGCCAGCGGTCCGATTCATATTCCGCGGTAAGCTGCGCGTGATACGCGATGTACTTCCCATCCGGCGAATACACGGGATGGCCGTCAAACCCTGGCTGCGTGGTGATGCGCTTGGCTTCGCCGCCGGCAACTGGAACGATGAACAAGTCGCCGTTCGTGCTGATCGCTTCCATTTTGTCCGTGACGGCGGTGAAGCAAATCTCTTTTCCATCCGGCGAAAAATTAATATCTCCCGGCCCGCTGCGCTCATCTGGTGGCACGTCGTAGTTCGCTCCCGGCGTGAGGTCTCGCGGCGCCGCGCCTCCATCTGCCGGAACCACAAACAGATGGCTCCGCTTGCCTTCGTTCCAGTGCGTCCAGTGGCGGTACAGAAGCTGCTCCGCCACGTGCGCTTTCACCTTATTTTTTTCTTTTTCTTCATCGCGCTTCTTGTTGCATTCGTCGTCTTTGCAATCCGGATACACCGAAGACGTGAATGCGATCGTTTTTCCGTCCGGCGACATCTTCACCATATCCGCGCCCGTCGAAAGTTTCGTCAGCGCGTGTGCTTCGCCTCCCTCCATCGAAAGCAAGTACACCTGTGAATCGCCGCCGCGCGAGGAGAGAAACGCGAGCGTCTTCCCGTCCGGCGGCCACACCGGCGAAGAATCGTGCCCGCTCTGCGTCAATTGCCGCGCCGCGCCGCCCGCCGTGGAGACCACCCAGATGTTGCTAACGCCGCGGTTCGCTTCCAGGTCCGGAGTGGAGACCGTGTAGGCCACCCACTTTCCATCCGGCGACACTTGCGGCTCCGCAACGCGGTGCAACTTGATCATGTCGTCAAAAGTGATCGGATGTTTCGCCGTTTCTTGCGCAGAAAGGGCAACTCCGCACCCCAGCAGTAATGCGCTCGCAAAACCGCGTCTCAGAAGAACAATTTTCATCTCTCTCTTCTCCTTTGGGACACTGTGAGCCACAACACTTCGCGCAGAATCACGGATATTGTCACGTTTCGCCGCTGAATCCAATAGTCCGGGGCTCCGTTCGCTGATCAAGGAATCGCCACACGATTTCGGGCCCACAGCCAATTCACGAAGGCCAGAGCGGCAGTAATGGAGATGACGATGAGCTCGCCCAGGTGCATCCGGGTCACCAACACTCCCGTGAAGAGAAGCGTGAGCGCTGCGATCAGAATTCCGAACGGCAAACGAAATCGATCGGCTTGTGGCTGTTTCATTCGAAGCGCGGGCAGCGCTGCGGCCACCGAGCCATAAACAAAAAGCCTCGCGACGCTGGACAGCATGGCGTTCCAGCGGAAATTTCCCGCGATTGAAAATAGCAGAAGCATTATGGCAAAGATCACGATCGAAAGATGCGGCGTTCGAAAGCGCGGATGGATTTTCCCGAAAAATGCCGGGAAATCTCCGCGTTCGCCCATGGCGAACGTGATTCGCGGCGTGTGCAGCATGTTCGCGCTGAGATATCCGTAGACGGAGACCAGCGTGCCTGCGGCGACGATTCGAACGCCGAGCGGCGAGAGAAACTCACGCGCGGAGTCCACCACCGGCTTGCTCGACGCGCCCGCATTCGGGATGGTGTGAATCACCAGATACTGGACGGCGACGTACAGCAGCGTCGTCGCCGCGATGGCGGTGAACAATGCAAATGGAATGTCTTTGCGCGCATCGCGCGTTTCTCCGGAGACGATGAGAGCTGCTTCAAATCCTCCGTAGGCATAGATCATCAGTAGCAAGGCCTCAAACCAGTCCGAGGCTGTGGTGGGCGCAACTGGTGGCGTCACTCGGATGCCAGGATGCAGCGCGAGCGCAGCGAATCCCGTCACAATGAAAAATGCCAGGAGCGTTACCTTGGTGACGGTGAAAAAATTGCTGAGCCGGTTTCCTCCCGTCACTCCGCGATAGTTCACGACGGCGAGGAATCCGATGAGGATGGTCAGAACTCCCGCCCTTGCAAGCGGGGCTCTTACGCCGGGGAAAAATTCGCCCAGATAAGTGATGAATAGAATGGCAACCGCAGAAACAGCGGCAATGCGGCTCAGCCACGTCAGCCAGCCATTCTGAATGGCAAGAAATGGTCCGAATGCTGCGCGCGCATAAAGGTACGGTCCGCCGGCCTCGCGGAATTGCGAGGCGACTTCCGCCATGCACGCGGCGATGACGGCAATCCCCGCGAACGCCACCAGAAAACCGGTGGGACTCCATCTCCCCAGCCGCGCGGCAATCAACGCCGGCAATGCAAAGATGCTCGCGCCGATCATGGTGTTTACCATCAACGCCGCAAGGCTCCAGCGCCCGATGGTTCGAACCAGTCCGCCTGATGATCCCGTCACGTGCGCTTCCGCGGGTTTATGGATTTGCCGAAAGGTTTTCGCATCATTCTCAAGAGAAGTGGCGCCAGCGTAGCACAACTCTTTGCAACGGACCTCTTGGCTAGGTGATGGGTTACTTCCCATTACCGCGTTCATCAGGCACTAGCCAGTACCCTTCTGCAAATCCTCATTTCGCCTTGTGTTGCTGGAAGGAGCCAAAACCTTCACAGTAGAACTGACGAATTTCAGTGAAGTTCGAATATCTCAAGATAGCCGCTGTGAATAACGGCGAGTCTGCGGCCACTGGGCGAGATAGCAGGTGCGATGAGAGTGCTTATATAAGGCCTAGGGTTCCACTCAAAATGAAAGAGCTCATCACCAGAGTGCGTATCGAAAATGCGATAGATATCTAAATGGCTTGTGGTTTTAGGGTAATCGCCAACGTTTACCTTGGGGCCTCGAACTTTATATGCTTGCTGATGAATGCAAAATCGAGACCCAGAGGCTGCCGGAACTATGTCAGTTAAACTCCATTGAGGCAGAATCGAAATGCGATATCTAATCGTGCCGTCGAGATCAACGCCAACGAACGTCCGGTCGTTCTCGTACGTTGCGAAAACATCGTCGCTAAGAAATTGCGCATTTAGCAATAATCCACCGCCGCGGAAGTTAAGAAGTCTATCGGGCGCATCATCTCGTAACAAATAGAGTTGGTGGTTCCCGCGGGTCGCGAGCACCGCAGTGTCTCCTGGCATCGCTGCTTGGCCAAAGGCAAAGTGATTGAGGGTCTTCAATGAATCTGCGTCCAACAACCGCTGCTCGTTCTGAGCATTGCCACCTGCCATGACCCTTGTTCCTCTTGGAGACACAAATAGCGGGCCGTTGCCAGGAATCAATATGGGCGGATCGCATTCAAGATTCTGGGAGCAAAGCCGAAGTGTAGGTCCAGCGAGTGCAACGAACTTACCGTCGTGAGTTGCGCGGACTGAACCCATGAACTTTTCGACGGATAAGTCAGCCGTTTTGACAAGCGCTTTCTGCGATATATCGAACACCAAGAGTCTTGAGGCCGGCTTGTCAGTACTGGCCGGTTCGACCGGACCAGCAAAGTAACGCTCATTTATGCTGACAAGGATGAGATCGTCCGACAAAAAGGCCAAATCGCTGTAATCAGCAAGAGATTGGTGTGGCCGTTTTTGTGGATAGCCGAATGGATGCAGGTCTTCACGAAACATGGGACAAGGAACTAAAAATTTCTGTGCCGCTCCTGTCAAGGCGAAGGCCGTGAGAGCGGCGAGAAAGAGATTGCCCACCGCTAGGATGACTCTCGTCGGAAACATGCAGCTATCCTTGCATCTATATTGCCAGGTGGAGCATAGAAGGAGGGTCAGTCGATAATGATTAGTTAAGTGCTTATAACTCTGTTGTTTCCGCGCCTTGGAATACCAAAATCCACATACCACGATGTTAGACCTTATGGCATGGTTGACCTGCTTTTTAGTCGCAGATGGAGTGAAGTTCTTGCGGCTCGGAAGCCGCGGGAGACTTCTTATACTGGTTTCTTGGAGTGATGGGTGTTGATAATTCCTCTTTTAAGCGGGGACCGGTACCGTGTTGCTCCGCTAGCTCCCGATAAGTTGCGTAATCGGAAAATTATCCACTATTGTTAGCCCTAACGAACAATTTTCGTTCACTGGCTTTCGCGCGTCTTGCTGCGCGCACTCGCGACTCTGCTACAATCTTTTCCCGGACATATCATGCTCATGAGCAGCGGACTTTTCCCCCGCAATTTCAAGAAGACCTTTCCTATCGCCTCACGCGGGGAAGGCTGCTGGATCATCGCTGCCGACGGCCGCCGCTTCCTCGATGCTTCCGGGCAGGCCGCCGTCGTTAGCATCGGTCACGGTGTCGCTGAAATTGGCCGCGCTATGGCCGGGCAATCCTCGCAGATCGCTTTCGCGCATACTTCGCAATTTCACACCGCTCCAGCGGAAAAACTCGCCGCGCGCCTGCTCGCGATGGCGCCGCCGAATTTCCGTAATGGCGGCCGCGTCTATTTCACTTCTGGCGGCTCCGAAGCGACCGAAACCGCCATAAAACTCGCGCGCCAATTTCACCTCGAAACCGGCCAGAAGGATCGTTACCGGGTTCTCTCGCGCCGCCAGAGCTACCACGGCAGCACTCTTGGAGCGATGGCCGTCAGCGGAAATGTGGCTCGCCGCGCGCCGTACGAACCACTCCTCGCGGAATGGGGACACATTGCTCCGTGTTTCTGTTACCACTGCCCGTTCGAAAAAACATTTCCGCAATGCGAAATCGCGTGTGCCGACGATCTTCAAGTTTATCTGCTTGAACACGAACCCGAGCAGGCCGCTGCTTT
>WNFH01004079.1_pt1 | contig 10466 bp, 7 predicted proteins | sample 5400411 | NCBI WGS metagenome assembly WNFH01 (sample SAMN13153347, study PRJNA577476) | soil metagenome | isolation source: 200 cm saprolite under Douglas fir tree site 2 hole 3 | place: USA:California | collected 2015-04-18
CGAGGAGCCGACGTATCTGTCTCCGCGTGCGTCGGTGTTTGTAGAAGTCAGTCAGGCTGTCATGGGTGTCCAGTAACGCTAATTCATATTGCATTTCGTCCGATAAATTCGGGGAGATGCGGAAATAAGTAAGCACCGGCGAGATGGCGGAGACCAGCTTCTGCCCCAGCCAGGAGTGTCTCACTGCACGATGCAGCGGGAAGAAACTTCGCACTAGGCGCTCGGTCCACATAAGGCCTTCTTCTGGCGGCAGACGGCGCAGCCACATGCGAATCAGCGGCGCGGTCTTCATGTATGCAGAGAGCCTATGGCAATAATGATCTAAAACCAACGTGCCGCCCAGTTTGACCTGCTCGAACAATTGGGCGATGGTTGTTTCCGGATTGGGCGTATGTTGAATGACTCCCAGACAAAATACGACATCGAACTGGCGAGGTAGAAATGGCAGGGCGAGCACGTCTGCCTGTGCAATGCGATGCGTTGCACTAGGCGGAAAATTCTGCGCGTTCACGTCGGCCGCGCTGCTCAAGTCTACCGACGTTATAAATGCTCCTTGCGCCAGCAGCACCTCGGTAAATCGTCCGGCACCGCAGCCAGCCTCCAGCACGTGCTTGCCGGCCAGTGTCTTCCACAATTCCTGCCCGATGCAGCGGCGGGCCCGCTCAGCGCTATGGTGGGTGTGCCTATAGGAGTCCAGTTGCGTCAGGCGATAGCGATTCCACTGCACGCCGAAAGCATCGGCGTAGGTCCGGTCGCCGACAAAGCGGGGGACCCCGTTAACTAATGGAAAGGCATGCCCGGTTGCACATTCCAGTTCGTCGCCAGTCAAGTGCAGCATGGTTTTGTGGACAGGGCAGTGCCAAGGTGGACGCGCAAGTAGTTCAGTCGTAGACGTAAGCGTACTCATGGTAATAGCCGGAACGCAGCAGCATAAGGATCTTCAACTTTGCCAGAACGGCTTATCCTACTGCTTGACCAAAAGCTGCCTAGTTCTAGACCCGTCGGCTTGTGGACGTTCGGATTATTGGACTTCCTAAGCCGGCAAGCCGGGAGGACTCGTTTCGGCCAATCAGTCCTGTCTTTTGGAATGTGCGTATAAATCTCACAGGGTTGAGTTGGCCGTCACGGCAATACTCCGCGCCTATTTCTGCCCCTCTGCCTTGATGGACAGCTTCATCGGCCACGTGCAGCGCGGTTATGCAAACACGCATTGTCACAGGTGGATACGCGGCCGAGTTCATCCGTGGGCGTAGGCGTAAAGACGGTACTCTGGTGAACTGAAGTCGACGCCGTTGAGCACCACTTCAAGCACGGGAGCCGACCGTACTTGTTCGAGCAGCTCCAAGCAGCGCTTCATCGCTTGCTTGGTACTCACCCCTGAACGGCCAACGAGTATTACGCCATCCGCAAAAGCTGCGATGGCACGCCCATCGGCGTATGGCAGGATGGGCGGTGAATCCACGATGATGAATTGGAACTCGGCTCGTAATTGCCTCAGTACTTCGCGCATGTCTTCTGAGCAAATCAGCTCTCCGGCGTTCTGCGAGACCAAACCCGGCAGCAACATCAGATTTGCCATCGAAGGTGCGGGTACCAGCGCTCTGTGGAGCAGACAGGATCTTTGCAAAACTTCCGTTAATCCAAGCGGCGACTCGAGACCGAAAATACCTGCGACCCGCGATTTTCGCAGATCAGCATCCACGATGCACGTCTTAAACCCCTGGCGCGCAAGGGTGACGCTCAGGTTGACTGCAATGGTTGTCTTGCCTTCCGATGCCAATGCCGATGCGATAAGCAGCACTTGAGGTGGGCGGAACGGGTGAGCAAGGCGAATGGAGGTGAACAATCCACGGAGCGCTTCGGATTCGGCTGAGGTCGGTCTTTGAAGCAGGAATCCTTGCGGTGAAGCACCATTTCCTTTGTGGGCCGCTAGCCTCCAGAGCGGGACAGCCTTCAATTTCCGCTCCACGGCGCCAATCTTCGGCATCAGCGAGATCGTCGTCGAGCCCGTCAGACTCTTCACGTCCTCAGGTGTGTGAACTTTGCTATCCAGGCCTACTCTTATGAACGCGACCAAAATTCCAGCGAGGATCCCCGCCAATATCCCCAGAGCGATGTCCAGCATGCGGCGTGGTCGGTTGGGCAAATCCAGCACTCGAGCACGATCAAGCCATCGGATGTTGCTAGGCTTTGATTCGGCCGCAATACCAGCTTCTTTGATCTTCATGTACAGTGCGCTGTACAAAGCCTCGTTCGCTTGCGCTTCCCTCTTCAGGGCCTCGTACTCGACCAACTTTCCCAGTTCTTTGCTGGCGACTTTCAATTCGGAGTTCAGCAGATTTTCGCGCGTATGCGCAGCCGCATAAGCGGTTTTCAGGTTGGAAAAGATAGTGCTCTGTTGTTGTTTGAGCTGCTCTTGGAGCTCACCGATCTCGGCTTGCAGTTCTTTAACTTTCGGGTGGTTCTTGCCATAGGTGACGAGCACTTGCCTGAGCTCAACCTGCGCACTGGTCAGTTTCCTTTCAATCTCCTGAACCACAATATCGGATTTGGCCTGCGGCAGGGCGGAACCATTCTCGGGGCTGACTTTTTGCAGCAACGCTTCGAGCTGGACACGATCCCCCTGCGCAACCGTGAGTTGGTGATTCAGTTCCAACATCTTCTGATCAAAGGCAGTAGCCATAATGCCCGTATTCTTCTGGAAGTCGGCTAACGCGCGGCTCGACTGCTCCATGCGCTCACGAATGTCGTCCAATTGGTGCGATAACCACGCTGTTCCCTGCACGATAGCGTCGTGCTGTGTGCGGTAATTGTTTTCCACAAATTGTTCAACTATGGCATTGGTAACGAGTGCGGCGAGTTTGGGATCATGAGCGCCAAAGCTAATGTCGATCAGCCAACTTGAGGTGTCGCGCTGCACGTGGAGACGGCGCTGAAAGGTCTTTAGCGCCTCGCGCTCAGCGGGCGTCAGCTCCAAGTCCTCGCCGTTCAGATCGGTACGCGCTGGGCGGCTGAAATCAAACCAGCGGCGCAGAAAGCGGCTGACGCCTGAATGTACCTCCACAAACTCGGGGTTGTGGTCAAGGTGCAGATTGCGGATCACCGCAATCGCCAACTGATCGGTCTGAAGGCTCTTTGCTTGTGTTTCCTGGTAAAAAGTCGAATCGAAGCGCACGGCAGGATCTAACGAAAACAGCTCGTTCCCTGGGGGAACGGCTTCGATTCGGGCGGTGGGCTCGTACACCGGTTTGATGAGCAAAAATACCGTAATCGCGACACTTAGGGGCAACGCAGCAGCGATAGCCAGTGACCATCGCCAGTGCCTCTGGAGCGCCCGCAAGGCACGCAGCCATTCCTCTCCTTCCCGAGGAGGTTGTATACCGATCCTGTATTCTGTCAGCGCACTACTTACTCCGCCGGTTAAGTGTTGTCCCGGTAGAAGAAGTTCTCGATTGGCTGAACGCGTCAGTGCTTCAAAGTACCTGCTCATGATCCACCTGAGTATGCGTCGGGAGATGCCGTAACTAACCGATGACTGTGGGCTTTGCTGCTAAGCTCCGGAAACGCCGACTCCCGATAGCTGCTTTCGCTGTTCCGCAACCACTCCAGCCAGACCCGGTTTCCAGAATGTCCAAAGCAGAATGCAATTGATCATGCTCTGTAGCGAAATTGAGACAGCGATGCCGGTTAGACCAGCAAGCAAGAAACCAACGACCTTGCCGCCTAGCCCGAGCGTCCAGGTCAGCGTCCAGATCTTGGTCGGAGTAATGGTGTTCCCTTGCGCGTAATAGGCCATGGTGAAGCTGTGATTTAGGCCCGAGCACAGCAAAAGGCCGGACATGCTGACGAATGCTGTGATGATCTGGTGGATCGCCCCGGGATCCACGTTTGCGATGTGTATGCCGGACGCGAAGGCAAGATGATTACTCCCTGCACGTAGTGCCACGAGACCGGCCACTAGAGCGGCATTGATAAAGAACATCTCTTTGAGTTTGCGCCGATGCAGCGCACGCAGCCCATGCCAGTCCTGTTCGGAGGCAAGGCGTGCCAATTGAGGCACAATGGGAGTAACAATCCCCTGGTTCATCACACGGGTCACCGCCAGATACGTGCGCTGAACAAAATCTAGGATGACGATACTACCCGGAGCAAGGAACGATCCAAGCCAGCGGTCGGCGAGTATGCCCGATTTGTAGTAGGCAGAACCAAACATGATGGGCCGCATTTGTCGCCACAGCTGCTTGACAGGTTCGAGGTCAAGACGCAGCGTTGGCTGGCCAAGAACGCGGATCAGAAGCAAGGCGGGAATGATCATCACGAACAACTGCACCCACGCCGCCAGCGTGACGCCATAGACGGGAAGTTTCCAGACAAGCACTGCAAGGCCGGCTACCGAGCAAATCAGCATTGCGATGGGTGGCCAGAAGAATCTGTTCCGCACCTGATACAAACCAGTGAGCTGGGCGTAAGCTGCTGTTCCCACAATTCCCCACACCTGGATCTCGGAAAGGCGAATCGCCAGCCCTTTCTGTGCTCCAGAAAACCCGGGGACCATAAGAGGCACGAGCAGCGGGATTGCGAGGGCCAACAGTACTGAGATGCCCAAAGCAATAAAGCTAGCGGCCAGGAAGATCTGCCATCCATCCTGGCGCAGCTCCTGTTCCCGCTTGGGTGCCAGCAGGGGCACTACCGCGTAGCTGAAGGGATCTACTGCAATCCCGGTCACGAGCTGCCAAAGAGTGGCTCCTGCGTACAACGCGTCAGATTCTGCACCCACTCCGATACCAGCAATGACAATAGACTGAATACAGAAGGACGCGAAGATTTGCAGCGCAGTAACTCCCGACAGACCTAACGTAAGACGCGCATCCTTGGTCCGCGACCAGCTCTGATACGGTTGCGAGCTGATATCCACATTATTCGTGGCGTTGGCACGCCACGCCCGCCTCTTCCGGGCTGTGGTCCACAAGCGCCCGGCCAAGAGTGCAATCACCCCCGTCGAAACAATCGGGATTGCGTAGTATTGCACTGCAGACGACTATCCGATTCACGTTGTCGATATGCATTGCGCTCATGCTTAGTAGTCGCGGCGCTGCGGTACACGGTCGCGATGATGGCAGCGATTTGCGTTTCCGAGCACTCCTGAACAGCTTCGCGGCCGTTGGAGCGCTGGCCCAAACTCAGGATTTCCGCCAATGCGCAGCCGATCTGGTACGGCTCACGGGCAACAATCCGGGACGGGTGCACTTCCTTGAGCCGCTCCGGGACGTCACCCACATCAACGCTTACAATGGGCAGGTTGCACGCCAACGCTTCCTTGATGATGTTCGGTGATCCCTCCCGAGAACTGGCGAGCACGAGACAGTCTGCCGCATTCAGGTAGAGAGGCATCTGGTCTGGCGCGACGTTGGACCTTGTCACTACGAGCCGCAGAGGACCGATCCTTTGCTCGGCCACCTTGACAGCCGCGCGAACGATATCCAAACCTTTAGTAAGAGGATCCCAGCCGGCATTGAACAGGACAATCGGTTTAGTGCGGTGCCAGCCGAGCAGGTCGCGACATCTTTGCTTGGGTTGAGGCCGAAACAGATCCATGTCTACGCCGGTTGGCACAACTAATGCGTTTTGCTTGCGCCACCAGAGCTGCTGCCGCAGCCGGGCACTCACACAGAGCATTCTCGAGGAACGCAAGGCGGACAATTGCGACAGCAAGTGTCCCAAGGCAACCCTGGCCCAACAGGCCTCGGGCTGGAAATTCAGATCGTCGCCACGAAACGTGATTACCAACGGGATGCTGGTGGCCAGGGCGCATATCGCCGAGGTAACTGTTCCGTAATGGGCGTGCAATAGATCGGGGCGGATTTCTTTGATTCGCCTTCGCAACCTGCGCCATTCCTGGAGTACACGCATAGGTGAAGTCCGCGAGACCAGATAGAAGGCGGACACGTCGATTCCTGCCCGACGAAGCGACTCCACCTGGCGGCGAACGAAGATCATGCCCGGCTCTTGTGCAAGGCCACGGTGCGGACCACAGTCGCTGCCCGGAATAACTGCGAGCACGCGTAGCGGCTCGTCCATCGGTACTGCTTCAGCACTTTGGGTCATAGCGCGGGTCTCCATCGGTCGAACCAACGCTCCAGGCTCCACAGGAAGTACATGCGCCTGAGAAGCGATTCGCGGCTGAGCAAGGATTCATCCCAGCTTTGCGTCACAAAGCCGTCCAGGACTCCTCGCACGAACCCTGGGTTGATCACCTGCCGGATGTGAGCAGAGTCGTTCAGGAGAAGATCGTACACTTCGGCGCGCCCCCGCTTGCCGAGCCACCTGTCCAGAGGGATATCGAAACCAAGTTTCTTTTTGCGCGCGATTACAGGAGGCAGATTCCTGGCTGCTAATCTACGCAGCAGGATCTTGTTCTGCCACCACGAGTACTTAAGATCATCTGGGATACCTGCCGCCAGTCTCAGCATCCGGTCGCCCAGGAAGGGTACCCGCACTTCCAACCCGTGTGCGGAGCTCATGACGTCAATTTTGCGCAGGTACTCGCCAGGAAGCTCATTCACGATGGTGGCATCCAGCAGTTCCGGCCCTCCAGCATGCCCGTTGCACTGAATCCCAGTGCACAGGTTTGGCGTGTATGATCCAATTTGGGCAAGGGCCTCCTGGTTCAGAATGTTCGGAACATCTTCTACGCGGACATAAGCGCCAAGGGCGCAGATCCGCTGCGGCCCCGAACGGGTAGCAGCACCCAGCAACCTGCGTGCTTGCCGCGTCGTGTCCGGGAATATGCCGCTCAAAGCGGCACAGCTGCTTTCCACCGCGTGCAGCAGCGGTTTGGGTATACGACCGAGCGCCTGCGCCATATCGGCATACCGGAAACGCGGATACCCGCCGAACATCTCGTCTCCGCCATCGCCACCGATCACGACCTTCACATGCTTCCGCATTTCACGGCAAACCAGATATGTGGGTATAGCTGAGGAGTCCGCGAAGGGTTGATCGAATTGATCCAGTATTTTTCCTGCAATCGTGCTGTCGAACTGCTGGTCTCTGATCTCGATTTCGTGATGGGAAGTATTGAATTGTTTCGCGACGATGCGCGCGTAAGCAGATTCGTCGTATTGCGGATCAGCGAACCCGACCGTGAACGTTCGCAGTTGCACACCGAGATTCTTAACGGCGATGCTGACCAACAGCGAAGAATCAATGCCGCCGCTTAAGAACGCACCCACGGGCACATCCGAAACCAAGTGCTCGCGGACCGATTCGGTTAACTCAGACTCGAGTTCCTCCAGGACCGAGGCGCCGTTTTTTGCCGGCTTAATGCGCGACCACTGCCAGTACCGGGCTGTCCGGATAGAATTACGAGACACCTCCATCCATGTTCCCGGCTCAAGTTCATAACAATCCAGGAACAAAGTCTTTGGCGGCATAGAAAAACCAAAGACCACGTAGTCGGCTAACGCGCGATAGTCCACGCGGCGTGGAATCCGCCGGTCGGTCAAGATTCCTTTTAATTCCGACGCGAAAGAGAAGCCGGCCGAACCCGAATGGTAATAGAGAGGCTTGATACCTGTGCGGTCTCTGGCGAGGAACAGATTGTGCGTGGTCCGATCGTAGATTGCGAATGCGAACATCCCGCCAAGATGCTGCAGGCAATCGGTTCCCCACTGCCGATAGGCGGTCAGTAAAACTTCAGTATCGGAATTGGTGCGGAAATGGTGGCCGAGCCCTATCAGCTCAGCCCGCAGTTTTTGGTAACCATAGATCTCGCCGTTGAACACGATCACTTGGTTGCCGTCGCTGGAAAACAGCGGCTGATTTCCACCTTCGATATCGATGATGGCGAGCCGGGTATTCGCCAATCCTACGGTTCCGCTTTGGTCCAGCCACGTGCCGGTCGCATCCGGCCCACGGTGGTTCAGGGATCCCGCCATAGCGTGTATTAGGCGGGGTGCATCCGTTTGCGGAGAAGAACTGTAAAAACCACAGATACCGCACATAACTTTTTATCCGTGCAGAATTCGGTTCTGACAACGCTCTACAGAAAGCTGGGTATTCTTGATCGGAAACACAGATTTGAGTTTGCGCGGCCAACGATCGACTGCCAAGGCCCTGCCCCAGATCACCTTAAACCCGAGCACATCCAAAGACGGTGAGTAAATGCCGAGGCGGGGGACCTCCCAATCGCGATCACAATGCAGCTTCTGCAGGACTGCGTAACCGCGATAGAGTCCTGCCGCGCGGCAGGACTCGACCGTTTCGGCGTTGTAGTCACCATACGGATAGGCGATTGTGCCGCATGGTTTGCCCGTTATGTGTTCGAGCCACAATTTGTTTTCGCTGATCTGGCGCAGGACTTCTTGTGGCTCACACAATGTGAGTCGTGGATGATCCACGGTGTGTGCGCCGACAGTAAAAAGGGGGTTCGCAGCGAGTTCCTGGACCTGATCGGGACTCATTCCTTCGCATTCGTCCCGTCTTGCCTCCGCACTGACGAAGTCTTCCAGCTTGGGGAGTTCTTCCTCAATCGCCCGATACAAAGCTGCCGGGTGGGGCTTTAATTGAGCCAGGTAAGCCGCCAGACGGCGCATGGTGGCTTCGCGCTGCCCCGGGGACATGTCCATAAACTCGCGACGGAATGTGAACCCGTTGCCTTTGAAGTGCTGACGCAATGCGCTCAGATAAGCACACGAAAGATATTTGCCGGGGGCACTATGCCGGGAGCAGATGAAGAAGACAGCGGGGACGCCATGGCGACGCAAAATCGGAGCAGCGACTTCCGCATTGTTGCGGAACCCGTCGTCGAACGTTAATAGGACATCAGCAGGTCTGCCGGACACCCGACGCCTGTAAACGTCCTGGGGGTGAACGAATATAAAACGGCGTCTAAGGAATACGATGTGTTGTTCGAAAGTCATTGCATCCACGCCGCCGAGCCGCGTCGCGCGAGGGACGCCGTGGTACACGAGCACACTAGGTGTACGGGGCAGCAAGCGGGCAAAGACCGGTAGCTTGTATGAGAATGAAAGCATGCTCTGGAATCAGACGCTTAATTTGGCTGTTCCGCTTTTGTGGGCATTTCAGCCAGCTGCGACGCATCGTGAAGATTTGAACTGGTTCTGCCTTTCAGCAATCGCTTTTTGCAGAAATGCGCGCCGACAGTGATCCAGTCGGCGATTTCCGGCAGTGGGTCATCGAAAGTGAAATTGTCGTGCATGGTTCCCGGTACGGGAACCATGAGCTTTAGCAGCGTTCCCAGACGCGTTGGATACGTGCCGGGGTAGCCGGCGGGAGCGCCGCTCCAGACCTTCAAGAGATGAATGAAGTCCCCAAGCAACCAGCGACAGCGCACGTTTGTCCGATACTCGAGCTGAGGAGCCACATCGCCGTGCTCCGCCATAGCCACAAGCAGAGCCGGAAAATCTATCCCTGAATAAACCGCGAGGGCGAGTGAATTCCAAAACCGCGGGTTCACTTCCAGGAAAACCGGAGTTCCGTCTTGTTGGACCCGAAACTCAACCATGGCAACGCCGTGCCACTTAAGTTCGCGTAGCAGCAGCAGGCCAGCCTCGCGGACCGCCGTCGGCACCGCAATGCCAATTCGCAGCGAACTTCCTGAGCCGCTGGGGTCGGCTTCACGAATCCTGAGGTGGGCAAACTCAGCGCGCAGTTCGCCGTGGCGCATCAGAGTGAAGTACCCGACTCCGCGCCCGTGAATAAACTCCTGAGCCAGTATGGGGCCACATGCGCCGCTCAACTGACGATGTGCATCGAGGAATTCTGCAGGATTTCGTGCGTACCGCGGTTTCGGCGTCATTACAACATGATTATCTGGGAGTATTTGCTGCGAGCTGTGGCATTTCAGCACGACGGGGTATTGCAAATCCTGCGCTATCTCGGCTGCTAATTGCGGTTCCTCGATGCAGATAGTACGTGGCGTGCGGATGCCGAGAGACGACGCAAGCATTGTCATTTCCTGTTTACTGCAGGCAGTGACAAGCTTTGCGTGCGGTGGTATCACCATGATGCTGCCGGCGGCCTGAAGACGTTCGCGCGCCCCTGAAACCACAAGCATGGTCGGCTCCGTGGCGGGTAAGAGAAAGATCGGGCGCTGGCAGCAACGTTCGATTTGGCTAATTATGCTATCGACAAATTGTTCGGGTTCCACCAGTGGATCCGGATACTTGAAACTGGCATAAGCGAACCGTGAGCGAGCGGCCTTGCACCACACCCACCGGTTCGCAGAGCCGACTGTAACTTCGTGACCGGCCTTCGCCAGTGAGCGAACACATGCAACAGCGGCATTGGTCTCGCCATCCAGAAGAAGAATTTTCATTCACCCTCGCTGTCAACAACGGATCAGCCAAAAAATCTCCGCGCCCATGTCTCGGCAATCAGCGCGCGGGAGATTTCGGAGGCAGCGATGTGATTGCCGTGGCGAAACCGCTCGTAATGTGCGAGAA
>WNFH01004080.1_pt1 | contig 10466 bp, 8 predicted proteins | sample 5400411 | NCBI WGS metagenome assembly WNFH01 (sample SAMN13153347, study PRJNA577476) | soil metagenome | isolation source: 200 cm saprolite under Douglas fir tree site 2 hole 3 | place: USA:California | collected 2015-04-18
GGATGAACTCTTTTTCTCTAAGGGCCAGGATCTCGCCGCGGACCAAGCGCGCATAGCTGGTCCAGCCGATCAGGCAAAGGGCCAGAATGACGTGGTCCAGTCCCGGACCTAAGACTGCGGTGAAGGCTATGGCCAAAAGCATGCCGGGGAAGGCCATGAGGATATCGACCAGGCGCATTAGAAGTTGGTCTACCCAACCCCCGAAGTAGCCGGAGACAGAGCCGATCGCCAATCCCAACAGTAGGGAAAAAGTAACTGTAGTTATTCCCACCAGAATTGAGATACGGGTGCCGTACAGGACACGGCTCAACACATCGCGACCTAGTTTATCGGTCCCGAGAAGATGTTCTCTGGAAGAAGAGAGAAGGTCTTGCTCAAGATTCTGCGCGGTCGGGCTGTGGGGTGCGATGCCGGGCGCCAGCAACGCTGTGCCGACGAGAAGCAAAAGAATCGTAACGCCGAGGAAGAGCGCGGACCTATCTGCCATAACTGATGCGCGGGTCTAAGAAGCGATAGACGATGTCGGTGATGAAGTTCACCAGAAGATAAGAGATCGCGATGACGAGAATGCATCCTTGAACCAGCGGGTAGTCCCGCGTCTGGATCGCTTGAATCGTGAGGCGACCTAGTCCCGGCCAGGTGAAGATAGTCTCTGTAATGATCGATCCGGCGAGCAGGGCGCCGAACTGGAGTCCTACGATCGTGACGACAGAGAGAAGGGAGTTGCGGAGAGCGTGTTTGAGCCAGACTTTTTTTTCGCTTAATCCTTTGGCCCGGGCAGTCTGGATGTAATCCTCATGGAGGACTTCGAGAAGCGCCGAGCGAATCATCCGGGTAAGGATCGCGGCCATCGCCATCCCTAAAGTGGCTGAAGGAAGAATGAGATGAGCCAGTGTCCCTCGCCCTGAGACCGGCAGCCATCCCCACTCAATGGAAAAAACTATGATCAGAAGCGGTCCGAGCCAAAAGTTCGGCATCGAGAGGCCGAGAAGAGAAAAGAGCAGCGAAAAGCGATCGATCCAGGAACGGTTTTTAATCGCAGCGACGATGCCGAGCGGAAACGCCACAGTGAGGGCGAGGATGATCGCCGCCAAGGTGAGCTCCAGTGTCGCCGGAAAGCGCGCGAGGATGAGGCTCGCAACGCTCTCTTGTTCGTAGAGAGATCGTCCTAGGTCTCCGAAGATCAGTCCGGTTAAGAAACGAATGTATTGAGTCCCAAGGGGCTGGTCTAAACCCAGCTCGTGGCGCAGGATCTCTTTATCGGTGTTGCTTGCGGTCTCGCCTAACATAACCTCCACGGGATCTCCGGGAACGAGATGGATGAGAAAAAAGACCAACGTCAGGGCTCCGAAAAGAGTGGGGAGAAAAAGTACAAGGCGTGTGCGGAAGTATCGGTTCACGCTCGTGGTTCAGGGAAGGAAAAAGAGACGTTCTTGAGAGACGTCAAATCGCCATCCGGATAAGGGATAAAACCGCTGACCCCCGGTCTCGTCAGCACGACGTTCTTAGTCCACCAAAGAGGGATATAGGGGAGGTCCCGGGCCAAAACTTCTTGCACCTGACTATAGATCTGTTTACGCTCTCGAAGATTCAAGCTCCGCCTTCCCTGCTCCAACAGCCGGTCGATCTCGGGATTGCGGTAGCGACCGCGGTTATCGCCGTTCGGAGGGAAGCTGCCTGAGTGAAAGAGAACGTAATAGACGTCGGGATCCGTTATCCCCACCCAAGAAAGGCTGTAAAGGTGAAAGTTTCCCCGCTTGATGTCTTCATAGAAAGTTCCCCATTCGTAAGTGCGCACGTCGAGTTCGATGCCTATCTGAGCAAGCTGCTCTTTCAGCGCCTCGGCGATCCTGCGGCGCAGATCGAGGTTGGTTGTCTTATACGAGAGCTTGAAGCGTGGCAGGGGACCGTCGCCGTCAGGATCGGGAAAGCCGGCCTGGTCGAGAAGCCGTTTGGCCTTTTCGGGGTCGTAAGTGAATTTTGCAACGGAAGATTCGTAAGCCCAATGAGAGGGCGAGAGCACTCCGGTCGCCGGTGTGGCCAATTCCTTGAGCAGGTGACGGATGATCGCTTCCCGGTCGATGCCGTAGGCTATGGCTTCGCGCACTTCTCGATATTTCAAAATAGGGTGCTCTAGGTTCATGCCGATATATTGAAAGGTGGTGCCTTGGGCGATCTGGATCGAGGCATTCGCCTTTTCCCTCAGCCAGGGGAGCATGTCGGGCTCGATATCGTTTTGGAGAAAATCAACGCTCCCTTTTTTGAACTCGAGGACTCGGACCATTGCATCTGGAATGATTTTGAAGATGAGACCGGGGATCGAAGCGGGTCCTTCCCAATAGTTGGGATTGGCCTTCAGCGCGATTCGCTCTCCCGACGCAAGCCCTTCAAGAGAGAACGGTCCTGTGCCGATCAGACTCTGTTGTCTGGAGTTCTCGCCGGTTGGAGAGCCATCAGACACGATGCCCAGATTCGCGTACTCCAAAAATGGCGCGTAGGGCTGAGCGAGGCGGAATCGGATTTGGTCAGGCCCGACCTGGTCGACCGACTCGAGAAATTGCAGGGTGCCCCGTTTCGGGGAGCGGTTTTTGGGTTCGAGGATAAATCGATAGGTGTATTCCACGTCTGCGGCTGTCAAAGGCTTGCCGTTGTGGAAAGTGACGCCCTTTCTGAGATGAAAGAGGTAGGTGCGATTGTCGATCATCTCCCAACGCTCTGCCAGATCGGGCTGTAGGTTTCCGTTCTGGTCCGTCCGGGTGAGGGAGTTGAAGATCAGTGCGCCGATTCGAATCGAGTTGGCGTCCGTAGCATAGCGCGGGTCGAGACGGGTAGGGTTGCTCTCCAGCCCTACAACGAGGTAACCTGGCGGGCGATCCGACTGAGAGGAAGAAAGACAACCGGTGAATGTTGCCCATACCCAGATGGATAGGACGAGGGCGCAGCGCCTAAATTTCACATGGCTCCTTGGCTATTTTGACTTTAAGATAGCCCTTTTGCTATTATGGGTCAATTTGACGTTATGATTCTTGTACGAAAATATCTGTTTTTACTCTGTTTTGTACTCTTGATTTGTCTCCCTATTTACTTGGACTGTGGGGAGCTTTCCGCTCAGGAAGCCCCCTTTCCGGTTCTTCCCGGTCTTGAGGGGGCGGTGGAATTCTGGAAACTCGTGTTTACCCGATACGGCGCCTCGGAGCTGATCTTTCATGACCCAGTCGAGCCGCCGAAAATCTACAAAGTCCTGGAACCGGGAGAAGGCAAGGCTGCACGCCGGCTGATCGAAGAGGAGCGGGCGCGGATCCTTCAAGAGGCTGGCTTCGGGCCCGACGAAAAAAGGGTGCATGTCCAGAGAGGAGTGAAAGAGCGGTTTCTCGCCGGTCTTAAACTATCCGGCAAATACATGGGGCAGATGCAACGCATCTTTCGGGAAGAGGGTGTGCCGGAGGAACTCGCCTACCTGCCGCTCGTGGAGTCATCGTTTAATATCCATGCCCGCTCCCGCGCAGGCGCTCTGGGAATGTGGCAGTTTATGCCGTCGACGGGAAAAAAATTTCTCCGCGTCAGTCGCACGATAGATGAGCGCAGGGACCCGCTCGAATCGACCCGCGCGGCAGCGCGCTTTCTGAAACGGAACTACGAAATCTTCGATAGCTGGCCTTTGGCGATCACGGCTTACAATCATGGAAGGGATGGAATCCTTCGGGCGGTTAGTGAAGTGGGCTCCAAGGATCTCATGGAGATTATCCGCCGCTATCAAGGCCCCGCGTTTGGATTTGCCTCGAAGAGTTTTTATGCCGAGTTTCTGGCAGCCCTAGAGGTGGCTAAGAAGAGCGAGGAGTTTTTTCCCGACCTTGAGCTTCATTCACCTATGACTTTTGAAGAGATGGAGGTGCGGCGATCGATCTCTATTGCCGCTTTACTCAAGCCGACGGATGTCGAGCGCAAACAGTTTCTGGAGTGGAATCCGGCCTTACATCCCAAGATCAAAGATATTCCGGGCGGCTATCGGGTGAAGTTCCCCTCAGACAAACAAGAGCTGTTTCTCACCGCTTATCGGAAGCTCGTTGAGCCGGCTTCCGTCAAACATGCCTCCGCTGCGGTACACGAGAGCGCGGTCTCTTGGACCCGCCACCGGGTTGCGCGTGGAGAGACACTGTCTCAGATCGCCAAAAACTATCGAGTCCCGGTCGGTGAGATCCAGCAAGCCAACAGACTTGGCAATAGCCATCTCATTACGGCCGGCAAGGACCTCAAGATACCCAATCGCTGATCACGGGGAAAGATCGTCCCCGAACCCATCATGAAGTATTATCCGATCTTCCTTGATCTTCGAGGGAGAAGGTGTGTGGTCGTGGGCGGAGGTCAAGTCGCCGAGCGGAAGGTCGAGGCGTTAGTGGAAGCCGCGGCCAAGGTGACTATTGTCAGCCCGGACTTAACTCCCGCTTTACGCCGCTTGGTAAAGAAGCGGAGGGTCTCCTATCTTCCCAGGCGGTACTGTAAGGGCGATCTCAAGGGCTATTTTCTTGCCTATGGAGCGACCGATGACTCTCGAACTCACCGGCTCATGGCTGGCGAGGCCGAAAAGGAAGATGTTCTGATCAATGTCGTGGATCGTCCGGCCCTTTGCCATTTTATAGCTCCTGCAATTGTCAGACGAGGTGACCTGATCCTCGCGATCTCCACCAGCGGCGCGAGTCCGGCATTGGCCAAGAAGTTACGCCAGGAGCTGGAGCAAACTTTTGGCCGCGAGTACGCGGAGGCGCTCAGATTTTTGCGGTCGCTGCGAAAGAAGCTGATGGGAAGCTCCTTTTCGCTTTCGGAGCGGCAGAGAATCTTAACCGATTTGGTCCGTTCGTCCATGGTGAGCTATCTCAGAAAAGGAAAAAAGAGAGAGCTGAAAGGTCTCATGACCCGGATTCTGGGCCGAAAGCGGCGTTTGAGTGAGCTGGGGATTAGGTTATAATGTCGCCCAGTTATGGATATCCTGTTGCTCGAAGTGACTGCGGTTATCTATCTTTTGGCTACCGCGAGCTTTATCGTCTACCTGGTTCTTCCTAAAAATCCTGTTTCCCGGTTTCCTTCTCTGGTTTTGCTGGCAGGGTTTGTTGTCCACACCTTGACCTTGGCGATCCATTTCTCCCAGACCGGATATCCGGCGGTGGCGCAACTGCGCGAGGCGGTCGCTTCTTTTAGCTGGCTCATGGTGGCGGTCTATCTTTTGGTTCAGATTAAATACCGTCTGACCGTGCTCGGTTTGTTCATTGCCCCTTTGGCCTTTCTCATCTCTCTTTCCGCCTTTGCCGTTGGCGGCGGAGCGGAACAAATTCCACCGGCGCTCAAGACCTATTGGCTTCCCCTTCACGTCACGCTTGCGTTTTTAGGAAACGCTGTCTTTGCCTTGGCGTTCGCCGTGAGCCTGATGTACTTGCTTGAAGAGTATCAATTAAAAAACAAGAAAAGGTCCGCTTTTTATAAGATCTTTCCCTCACTGGAGGCCCTGGACCGGCTCAACTACATTTTTCTGGTGTGGGGATTTCCGCTGATGACTCTGGGCATCATCACCGGGAGCGTTTGGGCCGGCATTTATTGGGGGAATTACTGGTCGTGGGAGCCGCGGGAGATCTCGTCGGCGATTACCTGGCTGCTTTACGGCTCTTTGCTCCACGGCCGAGTGGCTGGAGGTTGGCGGGGAAAGAAGGCGGCGCTGTTGACGATCGTGGGATTTGTCGTCGTGTTGGGTTATTTTCTTTGGGGCGACTCTATTTTTCCGAGCCGGCACGGTGGCCGGTTTGAGTAGGTCGTGTATCGGGAAATCATCATCGTAGGCCTCAACCACCGCACCGCTCCGGTCGAGGTGCGTGAGCAGGTTGCGTTCGACAGCTCGCAGCTTGGAGACTCGCTGAAGTCTTTGCATGCGCTCCCTTCGATCAAAGAGGGAGTGCTTCTCTCTACCTGCAACCGGGTCGAGGTGGTGGCGGCCGCCCCGGATCAACAAAATGCCCTTCGGGAGGTCAAGAGCTTCCTTGCGGAGCAGGAGTCGGTCAGGGACCACGGTCTGTTGGAAGAACATCTCTACACATACTCGGGAGACGCCGCGGTGCGCCATCTCTTCCGCGTTGCGGCCAGCCTGGATTCGATGGTGGTAGGGGAACCGCAAATTTTGGGTCAACTGAAGGATTACTACCTCGCTGCCCAGCAGGCGGGGACAGTCGGGACGGTGCTGCACCGGCTCTTCCATCGGTCTTTTTTTGTCGCCAAGCGAGTTCGCACCGAGACCGGGATCGCCAGCCGCGCGGTGTCGGTCAGTTCGGTGGCCGTGGACTTGGCCAGGCGTATTTTTGATCGCCTGGAAGACAAGGCCGTTATGCTGATTGGCGCCGGGAAAATGGGCAATCTGGTCGCCCGTCACCTTCAGCGCAACGGAGTCAGCAGTCTGATGGTGACCAATCGTACTTTCGAACGCGCTGTGGAACTGGCGGCCGAATTTCGGGGGAGCCCTATTCGCTTCGAGGACTATCCGCGCTATCTCAAGCTGGCCGATCTGGTGATCGGTTGCATCGCCTCGCCCGAAGTCCTGTTGGGACCCGAGACGGTTGAGGAGATCTTAAAAGAGAGAAAACAAAGGGCGATGTTTTTTATCGACCTGGGTGACCGGCGCAACTTCGATCCAGACATCAACAAGGTCGATAACGTCTATCTCTACAACATCGATGACCTGAGAAGCGTGGCCGAAGAGAATCTGCAAGAACGATCCGGCGAGGTGAATAAGGCCGAGGAGATTGTGGACGAAGAAGTAGAGGGGTTTCTACGCTGGCTCGATTCCCTGCAGCAGGTGCCGACCATCGTGGCGCTGAAACAAAAATTGGAAGAGATCCGCCTGAAAGAGATGGAAAAATCTCTCAGCACGAGTCTCAAGGGGCTCTCGGAGAAGGAGAGGCGGGCGCTGGAGGATATGACGGCAGCCATGATCAACAAAATTCTCCATGCTCCTATTACCCGTTTGAAAAAAGTCTCAGAGGACCAGGATGAGGGGCTCTACATCGAAGCCCTTAAGAAGCTCTTCGATTTGGAAGGAAAATGAAGTCAATTCGTATCGGAACGCGTGGAAGTGCTTTAGCGTTAGCCCAGGCGGGATGGGCAAGGCAAATGTTGGGAGAGAGACATCCGGAGGTGAGAGTCGAGACCGTTATCATTAAGACTAGCGGAGACCAATTTCTTGATAGGCCGGCGGCGGCGATAGGCGGAAAGGGGATCTTCGTCAAGGAGATAGAGGAGGCCCTGCTGCGGAATGAGATCGATCTCGCGGTTCATTCGCTGAAGGACCTGCCTACGGAACTCACAGCGGGCTTAAGCGTGGCAGTGGTTCCCGAGCGCGAAGACTCGCGCGACGTCTTAGTCAGCATCAATCAGACGGCTCTCAGGGATTTGCCTCCAGGCGCAAAGGTAGGTACGGGCAGTGTCCGTCGGAAGGCGCAGATCTTACACTACCGTAGGGACCTTTCGATCGTGCCGATTCGCGGAAACATAGATACGAGGTTGAAAAAATTGGATCGCGGCGAGGTCGATGCGCTTGTTATGGCTGCAGCGGGTTTGAAGAGAATGGCTTGGGAGCAGCGGGTCAGCGAATATATCGCGCCGGAAATCTGTTTGAGCGCGGTGGCCCAGGGGGCGCTGGGATTAGAGAGCAGGGATGAAGATCCGGTGATAGATAAAATAATCTTTTTGCACCATCTGCCAACCGCCACGGAAGTTTTAGCGGAGAGGGCATTCCTCAGGCGCCTGGGAGGGGGATGTCAGGTCCCGGTTGGCGCCCGCGCGTGGTTTGGGGCAGGGGAGATCAGAATGATGGGGATCGTAGCGGATATTGATGGAGAAAAGCTTTTGAGAGGGGAAATTTCAGGGGATGTTGAGAATGCGGCGGCGTTGGGAGAGGAGCTGGCAGAAAGACTCTTGGGGCAAGGCGCCGAGCAAATACTTATTTCCGGCCGCCCATCTCTCGAGGAAAAGGCCTCAGATCATGGCTCCAGGTAGAGGTGAAGCAAGGCTGCCGAAGGGTAAAGTCTATCTGGTCGGTGCCGGTCCCGGCGCCGCGGATCTCCTTACATTGAAGGGGAAGAGATGCCTAGAGGAGGCGCAGGTAGTCATTTACGACTACCTCGCAGATCGCTCTCTCCTCCATTATGCGCCAGCAGAAGCTGAGAAGATCTACGCAGGAAAGCGATCGGAGGAAAAGGCGCTCTCTCAAGATGAAATTCAATCCCTGATAGTCCGAAAAGCGCAAGAGGGGAAAATCGTCGTCCGGCTCAAGGGCGGGGACCCTTTCATCTTTGGTCGAGGCGGCGAAGAAGGGGAGTATTTAAAAGATCACGAGATCCCGTTTGAGGTGGTGCCGGGTGTCAGCTCGGCCATCGCCGTCCCTGCCTATGCGGGCATTCCTCTAACGCATCGCGATTATGCCTCGAGCGTTGCCTTCATCGCGGGCCACGAGTCTTGGGAGATCGATTCGCCCATCTCATGGGAGCATCTTACTCGGGGCGTGCATACGATTGTTTTTCTCATGGGAAGGAGAAACCTGGCTGACAACATGCAACGGCTGATGATCAGCGGCTGTGACCCGCAGAGACCGGTGGCTCTGATCCGCTGGGGAACCAAAGGCTCGCAGGAAACTTTGGTCGGGACCGTGGAAAACATTGCGCGTTTGGCGGACGAAAGAGACTTCAAGCCACCTGTTATTACGGTTGTGGGTGAAGTGGTGAATTTGCGGGAGAACTTGAACTGGTTTGAAACCAAGCCGCTCTTTGGGCGTCATATTGTGATTACCCGCCCCCGCTCTCAAGCGACTGTGTTTGCGCGCGCGATTGAGGATCTGGGTGGTGAGGTCATCGATTTTCCAACGATAGAGATTCTTCCGCCGACGAGCTATGAGCCTTTGGACAAGGCGATAAAAGATATCGAGTCCTATCACTGGATTGTTTTCACCAGCGTGAACGGAGTCAAGTATTTTCTGGATCGAGTCCTATACTTGAAGCAGGATATCCGCCGACTTAAGGGAGCAAGGATCGCCGCCATCGGACCGGAGACAGCCAAAAGTCTGGAAGCCATTTATCTGCGCGCCGATCTGGTGCCACGGGAGTATCGGGCCGAGGGAATCTTACAGCAGTTGAGTCCAGTGGAGATGCGTGGGAAGCGGATTCTCTTGCCGCGGGCAGCAGAGGCGCGAGATATCTTGCCCAAGACATTGCGGGAATGGGGCGCAGAGGTGAATGTGGTCGGGGCCTATCGGACGGTCGGCGCCAAAAGCGACGGGGAATGGATGAAAGCTATGCTGCAGGCAAACAAGATCGACCTGCTTACGTTTACGAGTTCAAGCACGGCGACTCACTTTGCAGCTCTTTTTCCAAATCAGAGGATAGCTGAGATTTTGACCACAACGGCCGTGGCCTGCATCGGTCCGATCACGCAGCGGACGGTTGAGGAGATGGGGATCCGGGTTGATGTCGTTCCACGGGACTATACTATTGTGGGGTTGACGCAAGCGATTGTCGAGTATTTCGGGAGGCAACAGGCAATTGCCTAGCGCCTATTAACGGAGGTTTTATGGAATTTCCAGTCTACCGTGCGAGGAGAGTGCGGGGGAATGAGAAACTTCGCCGTTTGGTGCGGGAAACGGCGTTGAGTCCCGATCATCTCATTTATCCTCTTTTTGTCGGGCCTGGTAAGGACACGGCACAACCGGTCTCTTCGATGCCGGGCGTTGCGCAACTGTCGGTGGATCGAGCCGTGAAGGAATGCGAAGAGGTGAACGCCTTAGGCATCCCTGCAATCATCCTCTTCGGTATTCCGGAACATAAGGATGCATTCGGGTCGGAAGCCTATCTGGATAGCGGGGTGGTGCAGACGGCGATCCGAGCGATCAAAGAAAAAGTACCGGAGCTTTTAGTAATGACCGATGTTTGTCTCTGCGAATACACCGACCACGGTCACTGCGGGGTGGTGAAAAACGGAGACGTCGATAATGACGCCACGCTGGAACTGCTAGCCAAAGAGGCTCTTTCGCACGCGAGGGCCGGCGCAGACGTCGTCGCACCCTCGGACATGATGGATGGAAGGGTCGGCGCGATCCGCCGGGCTTTAGATCAAAATGGCTTCCAGCAGGTGGCGATCATGGCTTACGCAGCGAAATACGCCTCAGGTTTTTACGCTCCGTTCCGGGAAGCTGCGGAATCGACCCCGCAATTTAGTGATCGGCGCTCCTATCAGATGGACCCTGCAAACGCGGAGGAGGCCTTAAGGGAGGTGGAGCTGGACATCCGTGAAGGCGCGGATATCGTGATGGTGAAACCTGCCATGGCCTTTCTCGAGATCGTATATCGCGTGAAGCAGAAGTTCGGTTACCCCGTTGCCGCTTACAACGTGAGCGGCGAGTACTCCATGATCAAGGCCGCGGGTCAAAATGGCTGGATTGA
>WNFH01004081.1_pt1 | contig 10465 bp, 8 predicted proteins | sample 5400411 | NCBI WGS metagenome assembly WNFH01 (sample SAMN13153347, study PRJNA577476) | soil metagenome | isolation source: 200 cm saprolite under Douglas fir tree site 2 hole 3 | place: USA:California | collected 2015-04-18
TCGGATCAGTTCCCTTCACAGGAGGGATGTCCAACGGTGATGGTAGAAAATCCACAACTGCATCCAGAAGCGGTTGCACACCTTTATTCTTGAAAGCAGTGCCGCAGATCACCGGGAACAGCTTCAGCGCGATGGTCGACTTGCGCAGCGACGCTTTGAGTTCCTCCGGCGACATGGTCTCCCCTTCCATGTATTTGTGCAGCAGGTCGTCGTCATTTTCGACAATGGTTTCGACCATCTGGTTATGGAAGGCGTTGGCTTTCTTCTTCAGTTCTTCGGGGATTTCTTCCGTGACATATTCCGCGCCCAGAGTCTCATCTTTCCAGATGATCGCCTTCATCTGAAACAGGTCGATGACACCTTTGAACTTGTCTTCTTGTCCGATGGGAAGCTGAATGGCAACGGGGCGGGCATTGAGGCGCTTGCGAATAGTGTCGATGGCGTGCTCGAAATCGGCGCCCATCTTGTCCATTTTGTTAATGAAGCAAATACGTGGGACTTCGTATTTGTCGGCCTGGCGCCACACGGTTTCCGATTGCGGTTCGACGCCATGCACCGCGTCAAACACAGCGCAGGCGCCGTCGAGCACACGCAGCGAGCGCTCCACTTCGGCGGTGAAGTCCACGTGACCGGGTGTATCGATGATATTGATGCGGGTGTCGCGCCAGAAGCAGGTCGTGGCCGCAGAGGTAATGGTGATGCCGCGCTCCTGTTCCTGCTCCATCCAGTCCATTGTGGCCGTGCCGTCATGGACCTCTCCGATGCGGTGCGTCTTCCCCGTATAGAAAAGGATGCGCTCCGTCGTAGTGGTCTTACCGGCATCGATGTGGGCCATGATGCCGATGTTCCTGCACCGTTCTAATGGGACCTGTCTGGGCACGGCTTACTTTCTTCCTTATGGGACTCTGGTTTAAATTCCTAACTGCTGTTACTTGTCATCCTGAGGCGCCTTGCTTTGGCGCCGAAGGATCTGGGCGCGCCCCGCGAAGCGCCCGCGCATGAGTCGCGCGTTCGGCGCGCATCCTTACCAGCGGTAATGCGCGAACGCCTTGTTGGCCTCGGCCATACGGTGGACGTCTTCTTTCTTCTTGATGGCGGCGCCGCGATTATTGGCGGCGTCGAGTAATTCGTTGCTCAGCTTGTCGATCATGCCCTTCTCCGCGCGTCCGCGAGAGTAGGCGATCAGCCAGCGGATGGCCAGCGAAGTACGCCGGTCGGCATTCACTTCCACGGGCACCTGGTAGTTGGCGCCACCCACGCGGCGAGTCTTCACCTCGAGCAATGGCTTGGCATTTTCGACGGCCTTCTTGAACAGCTTCAGAGCCTCGTCGCCGCCCTTGGTTTGCAGGCGGGTCAGGGCCTCGTAGAAGATGCTTTCCGCCGTGCTCTTCTTGCCCTGCCACATCATGGAATTGACGAACTTGGTCACCAGATCCGAGCCGTAAACTGGATCAGGCTCCACGCTCCGCTTGGCGATATGTCCTTTTCTTGGCATTTCAGCTACTGGCTCCTAAGCTTCTGGCTTCTGGCTTCTGGCTTCTGGCTTCTGGCTTCTGGCTTCTGGCTTTCAGCTTTCAGATCTCAGTTCCCAACACGCGCCTTCGACCGTCAACTGATGACCGAACGACTGACGACTATTTCGGGCGCTTGGCGCCATATTTCGAGCGACTCTGTTTGCGGTTGGCCACGCCCACCGCATCCAGCGTTCCGCGAATCACGTGATAGCGCACACCCGGCAGATCCTTCACGCGACCGCCTCGGATCAGCACGATGGAGTGCTCCTGCAGATTGTGGCCGACGCCCGGAATGTAAGTCGTGACTTCGATTCCATTGGTCAACCGCACGCGGGCCACCTTGCGCAGCGCCGAGTTCGGCTTCTTCGGCGTCTGGGTGTACACGCGGGTGCAGACACCACGCTTCTGCGGACATCCCTGCAACGCCGGGCTCGCCGTTTTGTACCGCGGCCGCTTGCGGCCATCACGCACCAATTGATTGAAGGTAGGCACTCTTTGCTGCTCCTTCAGCCGCGCCTTACCGCCCGCATGCCCGTAAAGGCGCACACCTGCGGAGTGACGCCGCTTCTGCTTTTCCCTGATTCAGGGGCTGGATGGCGGATCGGCCAACCATGCTTCCCGCCGCGCAAGCGTCAGCGAGAGATTTCTGATTTCCCGTTCTGACTGACGCCGGCGACGGTGGCACCAAGCCCGGCCTTGATCCGCCGGGAGGTACTCCGTTTCGCCAGCAGTGCCCCACATAGCCTTCCAACGGGCGAAAGGGGTGCGCGGGGCGTTTCAGCGAGGGCGTCGCCGGATATGTTTTGCCTTCCGGAGACGTGTATTTCTAAAGCTCAGCTGTGTTCTTTCGGAGTCTTTCGCACCCACGCACACGCGTGGTGAAGAAAAACCACCGCTAACAGGCAAGCCAGACTTAACTCGCGGAACCGTATAACTATAGCAACTTGCGTCGCACATCGTCAACCGCACCTTGCCGCATCTCACCTGACACCCCAGCTCGCCCTGGAGCAATATGAGCAAAGCGAGGTTGTCGAATGGCCGCAAAGCGGCTCAACGAAGAGATCCCTCGCTCCGCTCGGGATTTCGGCGCGCGGCTCAGTTCTTAGCTTGCCCTGAGCAACTGAGCAGAGCGAAGTTGTCGAACGGGCCCGCTAAGCGGCTCAACTTGCTGAAACGATTCGCAGCCTCTACACTGGAAATTTTCCAGTGCAAGGCGTGCTCGCCGGGCGACCATGAGGCGGGGAGGATGCATGGGTAGGTCAGGTTCGCTTGTATTTGCAATTATTCTCCTGCTTTTGGCTGCCGCTCTGCTGGGCTGCGGCAGCAGCGCTACCAGGGCTGTACCCTTCCCCGTGCCGGCCAGCATCAGCCTCTCGCCCGTCAACACCGTATCCATCGATGTGGGAACCATTCAGTCCTTTACGGCGACGGCTCAGAACAGCCGCAGGCAAACGATCCTGGAGCCGGTTTCCTTCCTCTCCAGCAATACGGCAGTGGTCACTGTCGCCAATAATGGCCTAGCCTGCGCAGGCACCTGGGATTCGCTGAGCATTCCGCAAATCTGTACGCCAGGGCCGGTGGGCGTGGCTCAAGTTACTGCTACTGCGCAGGGGGTGAGCAGTCCGCCGACGACGGTGTACGTGCATCAGCACATTGACAGTATCGTCGTAACCCCAATTACGAGTACGCCTCCCCCAACTCCATGTGTCTCGAAGGACCAGACGGTGAATTATGCAGCCACTGCCTACAACCGCAGTGTGGACATCACCGCCACTGTGGGCCCACTCAACTGGCAATCGCTGAGCGCCAACGCGGTAAGACTCAGCACTACAGCCACTGGTCTGCTCCCTGGCCAAGCTCAGGTAACCGCCAATGTGCCCGGTATGACCTCGATCTTCGCCAGCGTCAGCAATGTAAACAGCGTGCCATTCACTTTCATAACGTGCCCAGTCCAGTCGATCAAGCTCACGGTCACCGCGGCCACGGCAACTTCGAAGTCCATTACGGCAACGGTGGTAGACAGCCTGAACACGACCATTACTGGAGTCCCCCTAACTTGGAGTTCTTCAAATCCCGCCGCGATCAGCGTGACCGGCAGCAGCAGTAGCACAACCAGCGGTAGTACCGGCACGGCGAGCGGATCGGCGGGGCACGCGGGCGGCGCTGCCATCATCGCATCTTGCACCCCGCCTACATGCAACATTGGATTTCAGCCCTCGCTGCCCATTTATCCCGAGAACGTCGTCCCTATGGTCGTAAGCGGTACGGGAACCACCCAGAGCGCAACTGTGTTCGTAACCAGCAAGGGTTGTGGCACCACGAGTGACTGCGTCAGTACGCTCATTCCCATCACTGCACCCGCCAACACGGTTGGAAGCGCGATCAATTTGCCTGCCACACCCAATTCACTGGTCTTCGACCGGCAGGGCAAGAACGCGTTGCTGGGCACCGACCTCGGGCAGTTCGGTACCAAGGGACTGATGGTATTTAACGCGAGCGCCAGTACGCCCACAGGAAGCGAGTTCAGGGGGGTCACAGGCAAAGTGCTGGCCGTCTCTCCGGACGGGAAAAAGGTCATTGTTTCCGACACTATCGCGACGCCCAATCAGGTGTTTGTTTTTGACACCACGAACAACACCAATGTGGCGTTCCTGATCACGGGAGCAACGGCTGCGGATTTTTCGCCGGACAGCCTCAAGGCGTTCATCGTAGCCACAAATAACAATACCGTACCGCCCACAGATACTTTGTATGTGTACTCGATACTCGATGCGCTGCAGACGATCCCACTCAACGCGGCAGTGAATGATGTGGCGTTCCTGTCCGAGGGCGCATTTGCCTATTTGGCGGGTGGCAATCCGAATACCATGCCTGCTGTGACGGTGCGGAGGACTTGCGACAACGCCATCGCGACCGATTCCAACAATGTCCAGCAGATTATTTCCACCCTGGCTACTCCGACATTCATCAGGACTCTCCTCGACGGGACTCACGTACTAGCCGTACGTTCCCCGGATATCGACATCATTAGCCTGCTCGACAGCAGCGGGATGAGTACTATCAACGCCTCCGGCTGTGCGTCCGGTACTTCGACCACGGCCCCCACACCGAACGTGAGCAATACCGTGTCGTCCGTACCCCTGGGCCAGGGCAATTTTGTCCCGACCCAGTTCATCATTTCGTCCGATGGCTCTACGGCTTACATTCTCAGCGACCTGCCCACGATTCTGGTGTTCAACATTGGCAACCAGACCTCCTCCGCTTTCGCGCTGTCCCCCAATGCGAACCCGCTCCAGGCCACACTCACTCCGGACGGAACTCTGCTCTACATCGGGGCTAGCGACGGCACCGTCCACGTGGTGGACACGGTTACCGGCGGCGACATCCAGCAGATCTCGTTTCCCCAAAACCCCACGACTTTGCAAGGCGGCCTCTGTAGCGGCGTAGCATTTCCGCTTCAGACCGTGGTTAACATCACAGAGGCATCGCAAAGCGTTCCAAGCAACACCGCCTATACCTACACTCTGACTTCTGGCCCGGCTCTCCAGGTCGGCATGAGCATCGTTATCACAGGGATGGGAGATGCCGGGAACAACGGAACCTTTACCATTACCGCTGTGGCTACTGGAACATTTACCGTCGTCAACGCCTCCGGAGTTCCGGCGACCGGTCAGAACGGGACGGGGACCGTTACCGTTTCTTGCAATCCGGATTTGATTGCGGTGAGGCCGTAGAGCGGTCGTTGGTGGTTAGTCGCTGGTCGTTAGTCAGAAACCATGACGTTAGGTGCTCTTCCTTCACGCGGCTGCGGTGTCTTGTTGTTGGCCAAAGACCAACGACTAACGACTGTTTTCCAGATCCTTGCCCACGCTGTCCAGCACTCCGTTGATGAATTGCACGGATTCCGGGCTGGAGAACTTGCGCGCGATCTCCAGCGCTTCGTTGATGATCACGGCGCGCGGCGTTTCCGGAAAGCCCAGCAACTCCCCAACCGCCGCGCGCATGATGTTGCGGTCCACCGCCGCCATACGGTCCATGCGCCAGTGCTCGGTGTGACGCTCGATCAACCCGTCAATCTCCACGGTGCGATCGGTGGCCACTTGAAACAAATTCTCCGCGAAGCCCCGCACGTCGGCTCCGACTGAGCTGCGTTCTTTCCAAAAGCTGCGGCGCACGTCCTCCGCGCTCTGCCGGCCCATATCCGCCTGAAAGAGCATCTGTAGCACCAGTTCGCGGGATTTTCGCCGGGTCCCCATGATTCAGCCGTCAGCTATCAGCCTTCAGCCGCCAGTTTACAGGAACGCGCACCTCGCTCAGTTCGGCATTCAAACGTTAGGACTCGCGCCTTTTGGAAGATGAAGACCGCTTTCGTGTCTTGCTTTTGCTGACGGCTGACGGCTTGCGGCTGACGGCTTTTTGTGGAGAGTTGTTGCTGAGAGCCGAGGTCTGCTGTCCGATGGCGGTTTTCAGATTCGCCATCTCAACGGCCGCCAGCGCAGCCTCAAAGCCCTTGTTTCCCATCTTCAAGCCGGCGCGATCAATGGCCTGCTCCAGCGTATCGCAGGTGAGCACTCCGAATGCGTGCGGGACGCCGGTTTCCTGTGCCGACTGCCCGATTCCACGTGTGACTTCGTTGACGATGACATCGTAGTGGGCGGTCTCGCCGCGCAGCAGGCAACCGAGGCAGATGATCGCGTCATATTTTTTGGTTTCTGCGAGTGTGCGCGCGGCGGAGGGAATTTCAAAAGCGCCGGGGACACGGACAATCTGGATGTCTTTGTCTCTTGCGCCCGAACGCAGAAGCCCATCGTACGCGCTTCGCAGGAGCCTTTCCGTAACGAACTCATTGAAATGGGAAACAATGATTCCGAAACGAAAGCCGGCGGCGTTCAGTTTTCCGGTGACCGTCTTCTCCCGAATTTTTCTTCCGATGGCTTTCTCCGTGTCTCCGCGTCTCCGTGGTGAAATGTCTTTCATCCGTGAAAATCCGTGTGATCCGTGGCGGGTTACTTTCCCTTGAATTGCGCTGCTCTCTTCTCCAGGAACGCCGTTGTTCCCTCTTTCTTGTCTTCGGTCGCGCAGCAGACGCCGAACAACGTAGCTTCCAGATAGAGTCCCTCGGCCAGGTTCATTTCCATGCCTTTATTGACCGCCTCCATTGCGTATTGAACCGCAAGTGGGGCGTTGGCGATGATCTTCTGGGCAATGGCTTCAGCGCGCGGGATCAAATCAGCCGGCGCGGTGACTTCGTTAACCAGACCGATGCGATGCGCTTCCTGCGCACTGATCATTTCACCCGCAAGCACAAGCTGCATGGCGATCCCTTTGCCGACAAGGCGCGGCAGGCGCTGCGTGCCGCCATAGCCGGGCATAATCCCGAGCTTGACCTCGGGCTGGCCGAGCTTGGCGTTTTCGCTGGCCAGACGGATGGTACAGGCCATGGCGAGTTCGCATCCGCCGCCGAGCGCAAAGCCGTTGATGCAGGCGATGACCGGCTTGCCCAGATTCTCGATCAGGTCGAGCACGGACTGGCCGCGGTGCGTGTACTCTTTGCCGGAAATGGCGTCGTGCCTGGCCAGCTCGCCAACGTCGGCGCCCGCGATGAACGCCTTCTCGCCGGCTCCAGTCAGGATGGCCACACGGATGCTCGTGACATTCTTGATGTCGGTGAACGCCGCCCGCAGCTCTTCCATGGTGGCCATGTTGAGGGCGTTGAGCACCTTTGGCCGGTTCACGGTGACGTAGGCGATGGCGTTTTTCTTTTCAAAGAGGACGTTTTCGAAGTTCATAAAATTCCATTTGCCACGGATTCACACGGATGGACACGGATTCTAAAACCCAAGAACAGGAGAATCGGCGCTAATCCGTGTAAATCCGCGGCTAAGAAGTTTACAGCTTGTTCGCCTTCGGATCGTTCGGGTCCGAATAATCGTAAAACCCCTTGCCTGTCTTCCGCCCGTACCAGCCCGCCATCACCAAACGCTTCAGCAGCGGAGGCGAGGCGAAGCGGCGCTCTTTGAATTCGTCGTACATCACCTGCGTGATGTAATACGTCGTGTCGAGGCCGACGAAATCGAGCAGCGTGAAGGGCCCCATGGGATAGCCGCAGCCCAGCTTCATGGCGTTGTCGATGTCCTCGATCGAGCCCACGCCCTCTTCGTAAGCGCGGATGGCATCGAGCAGATACGGCACCAGCAGGCGATTCACGATGAAGCCAGTCTTGTCGCTGGTGCGCACCGGAACTTTGCCCAGCTTTTTCGCAAACTCGTAAGCGGTTTCGTAGACGTCGCTGGCCGTCGCGATGGTGCGCACTACTTCCACCAGCTTCATCAATGGCACGGGATTGAAGAAGTGCAGGCCGACGAAGCGCTCGGGGCGCTTGGTCGAAGTCAAAAGTTCGGTGATGGAAATTGACGAGGTGTTAGAGGCGAAAATCGCATTTTTGTTTACGATGCCGTCGAGCGCAGCATACATTTTCTTCTTTTCTTCGACATTCTCGATGATGGCCTCAATGACGATATCGCAGCCGACCAAGTCGTCTTTCTTCGTCGTGCCCTTGAGGCGCGCGCGGACAGCCTGCGGCGTTTCCTTTAGCGTTCCTTTTTCGGCGAATTTGGCCAGCGATTTCTCGATCCCGGCAAAGCCCTTGTCGAGAAATTTCTGCTCGACTTCGAGCACGGTGACTTCGAAACCCGCTGTGGCTGCGACCTGGGCTATGCCGGAGCCCATCAGCCCGCAACCGAGAACACCGACTTTCTTGATTTCCATACCAGCCCTTTTCTGACTAACCAACCCCTAAATGCTTGTCATTCCAAGCCATTGCCGCCGCACTTTGCGCGGCGAGAAGGCACGAGCAATCTGCAGTTCTTGCACCCTCAAATGCAGCTCCCTCGCTTGCCCTCACCGCCCTCTGCGCGGCTCAGGCTGCCTCGGGATGACAATTCTTTAGGGCCTCAGTGTGGCACGCCTGAAGGCACGCCCTGACACGAACCGACTGTCTCCGTGCTTCCGTGCCTCCGTGGTGGAAGTTCGGGTTCAACCTCTCCACCACCATCGCGATCCCCTGCCCACCACCGATGTCGAGGCGTTTTGCGGGCGCTAGCGCAGCGGGAGCCCGCAGCCGAGATCTGGAGCGCGGCGAGGGACTCAGTTGAGGCTCTCTACAATCATGGCAATGCCTTGTCCCCCGCCGATGCACGCAGTTCCCAGGCCGTACTTCTTTTTCCTCCGCCGCAATTCGTACAACAAAGTAATCACCAAACGCGCGCCCGTCGCGCCCAGCGGATGGCCCAAAGCAATCGCGCCCCCGTTCACATTGACTTTCTCACGATCCAAGCCGAGCTCTTTCTCGACTGCCAAATATTGCGCGGCGAACGCCTCATTCACTTCGATCAGATCGATGTAGTCCAAAGTCAGCCCGGACTTCTGCAGCGCGATCTTCGTCGCCGGTACCGGACCTCGCCCCATGATTTTGGGCTCGACTCCCGCGATCCCCCAGCCCACGATCCGTCCCAGAGGCTTCAAATTTCGTTTCTGCGCCGCCTCCAGCGACATGACGACCACGGCCGCGGCACCATCCACTATCCCACTGGCGTTGCCCGCCGTGACCGTGCCAGGCTTTCCTGACGCCTGGCCGAATGCCGGCTTGAGCTTGGCCAGACCTTCCATCGTGGTCTGCGGGCGGCGATGATCGTCTTCGGTAAACAATTCCCCGGTCGGCTCACCCTTCGAGTTCCTTAACGGCACGGGAGCCAGTTCTTCCTGGAGCCGTCCTTCCTTATAGGCGGTATCCGCCGCTCGTTGCGAACGGAGCGCGAATTCGTCCTGCATTTGGCGGCTGATGCCCTGCTGCTCGCCATAAAGTTCGGCAGTGTTGGCCATGTAGAGGCCACAGTAACTGTCGAGCAGCGCGACCATCAGCGAATCCTCCAGTTTGCCGCCTGGCGCCAAAGTGAAGCCGTCGCGACCGTGGATTACGAATGGCGCCTGCGACATGGCTTCCATTCCTCCCGCGAGCACCAGGTTGGCTTCACCCAGCTGGATCATCTGCGCCGCATTGACGATGGCCTGCATGCCGGATCCGCACAGGCGATTGACCGTGAGGGCAGGGGTCTCGATGGGCAGGCCCGCCCGCAGAGCCACATGCCGCGCGCCGTACAGGGCGTCCCCGGAAGTCTGCTGCGCGTTGCCAAAAACCGCGTGATCGAATTCCTTGGGGTCGAGCCCGGCGCGCTCGATGGCGGCTTTGCCCGCAATGGCGCCCAGTTCCTGCGCCGTGAAATCTTTCAGCTTGCCGCAATAGCGGCCAAAGGGCGTGCGCGCCCCGCTGACGATGGCAATCTCGCCTGGTTTCAGCATTGGCTTCCTAGTGAAGACTTCCTGGGATCAGATTAGTTTCGAATGGACCCGCCGAACATGGCAGTTTAACAGCGGGAAAGGCATTCCGCCATTTTCAATTACCAATTTTAAAGCTGAAGCAAGAATGAATTGAAACTTGGCAATTGGAAAACAGCGACAATCCAACTTACGCGACCGCGGCAGCGGCGACCGAGGCAGCCAGGCTCACGACTTTGCCCATCCCTTGGGCAATGGCCATATCCAGCGCCAGCTCGGCGCGATTGATGACCTCGGTGACAATGTCCACCGGATCGAACTGCTGGCGCACCACGGCTTCGGCGAGTCCGGCGCTAAAAGAGATGGGATCTCCTTTCTCCGACAACCGCATTTCGCCGAGAAGCTTGCGCAACTTTTCCACCGCCATGTGCGCTTCTTTCTCCGGCGTTTCGCCCAGAATAATGGCTACGGTGGTCATTTCGTAACGAAACGCGAGATCGTTCTGCCGGATGTTGGACGCCAAGGATAGACCAATCCTCTGCATGGCGGCTTCGACGGCTTTCTCGCCCAACTCCTTGATCATGGCCGAGCTTTTGCCGAACTGCATCAGCACCACG
>WNFH01004084.1_pt1 | contig 10461 bp, 8 predicted proteins | sample 5400411 | NCBI WGS metagenome assembly WNFH01 (sample SAMN13153347, study PRJNA577476) | soil metagenome | isolation source: 200 cm saprolite under Douglas fir tree site 2 hole 3 | place: USA:California | collected 2015-04-18
GCGAGAGCAAAACCTCGCACGCTGAGCCCGTCGGTCCCGCCGGAGAAATCGTAGAACTTGATCAGCACCGTGTAGAGGATCATCGACAGCGCAAGGCTCAGCATCGCGAAATAGATGCCGCGGAAGCGCGTGAGCAACAGCCCGAGCGCGGACGCGACCAGCGCCGATATGATGATTGTCAGCGGAAGCGCGACCAGGGCGTCGCCGATGCCGAACCTGTTCGCCAGAAAGCCGACCGTATAGGCGCCGATCGCGAAGTAAAGCGCATGGCCGAACGAGATGAGGCCGCCGCGCAGGAGCAGCACGACGCCAAGGACGACGGCGCCCTTGGCCAGCGCGAGCGCGATGAGGAAGACGATCCAGTCCGACAGAAACAGCGGCAAGACCGCGAACACCGCGAACGCCGCAATGGCTTCCAACGGAAGGCTCAGACGGGTTGCGGTCTCCCTCATATCTTGCGCAGCTCGATGGCGCCGAACAAGCCTTGCGGTCGCCACAGCAGGACCGTAACCATCAGCGCGTAGATCACGAACAGCTCAATCTCCGGGAACAACTGAACGGCCGCGGCGCGTGCAATACCGACGATGATGCAGCCGAGTGCCGCGCCGCCGATGCTGCCCAAGCCGCCGATGCCGACGACGGCAAAGGCAAGCACGATGACGGAAACTCCCATGCCCGGCTCGACCGACATCATCGGCGCCGTGAACGCGCCGCCGAGGGCCGCGAGGAACGTGCCGAGCGCGAAAGCCATGAGATCGATGCGCGGGACATTGATGCCGAGCGCGCCCGCCATCTCACGGTCGTTGATCACGCACGTGACCTGGCGGCCGAACGAGGTGTGATGGATGACGAGCCAGAGCACGAGGCCGGCGACGATCGCCACGCCGGTCAGCAGGAAAGGGTAGCCGGCGAAGGCGACGCCGGCCATGCGCACCCGGCCGAACAGGCGGAACGGACCGTCGACGAGATACGGCTCGATTCCCCAGATCAGGCGCACGACGTCCTCGAGGATGAGGAAGAGCGCAAAGGTCGTCAGCAGGCCGATGACCTCGTCCGCGCCGTAGACGCGCCGCAGGAACAGGCGCTCGATGAGCGGACCGAGCGTCAATCCGACGGCGATCGCGGCGAGCAACAGCAGCGGCAAGGTGATCCAGCTGCGCTGTTCCTGACCGGCGAGCTGGAGGATGAATGTCGCGCCGAGATAGGCGCCGATGGCGTAGAGGCTGCCGTGCGCGACGTTGAGGATGCGCAGCACGCCGAAGATGAAGGTGATCCCCGCCGAGACGAGAAACAGCCAGGACGCGAACACAATGCCGTCGATCAGGATGATCGGCAGAATATTCATGAGAAGGGTACCTTAGCGCGCTATCGAGCCGGGTGGAACGCCGCGCAGCCGCCCGGCAAAACGCGCCCGCGTCGCGTCGGGCTGCGAAAGCCGGCATCCACTTTGCGGAACGCGTTCCCGTCGAGCAGCGGCCCGCGCCCCGAAAGGGGGCCGCTATTTCCCCGCTGGCCAGCTTTCGATCCATTCGACTGTCTTCTTGCCCTCCGGCGGAATGACATCGGCGGCGGGGAAGACGCGGAACTGGTCGAGGATCGGATAGCCGAGCTCGGGGTGCTTCTTGCCGGAGGCGACGCCCCACATGGCCTCGTGCACCGCCTCATGATCCTTGCGCACGAGGACGCGGCCGCGCGGAGTATCGAACTCGAGGCCTTCCATCGCGCCCGCGATCTCCTCGTTGCTCGGCCAGGCCCCGTTCTTCGCCTTGGCGGCTTTCTCGATCGCGGCCTTCAGCCCATAGAAGGCCTGCGCCATGAAGGTCCCCTGGTAGTCCGGCAGGCTGTTGAACTTGGCCTTGTAGCTCCTGAGATACTCGCGGTTGCCGGCGTTCTTGTCCGGATCCGGATACTGGAGGTGATAGCCGCGCCCGGAAAAGGCCGCCCCCTTGGGAAGAATCTCCGCCTGGCTCAGCAGGCCCGTGGTCATCATCACCAGGCTCTGGTCGAACAGGCCGCGCGTCTCGCCCTGATTGATGAAGCTGGTCAGGCCGGCGCCCCAGTTGACGGTGTGGATCACATCCGGCTTGAGCGCGAGCAGGCGGGAGATCTCGGCGGAATATTCGGTCGCCAGGAACTTGGTCCACAGCTCGCCCACCACTTGGACGTCGGGCTTGAGCTTGAGGATCGTGCGCTTGAACACGTCCCAGGAATCGCGCCCGTAGGCATAGTCGTAGTTCAGGCCGGCGATGGTCTTGAGATCGGGCTTGCTGGCGAGGACGTAGCGCGCCGCGCTGATGTTCTCGGATGCCGCGTGCGCGGCGGTGCGCAACACGTACTTGTAGACGCCCTTGTCGAACAGCCGATAGTTGGCGCACACGTGAAAGACGGTCAGGGTCTTGAGCTCGTCGGCGAGCGGGGCGACGGCGAGACAATTGGCGCTCGACGTATAGCCGATCACGATCGTGGCCCTCTCGTCTTGGACGAGCCGACGATACTCTGCAACCTTGTCGGCCGCGGACCCGGCTTCGTCGACGTACATGGTGTCGAGGCGGACACCCTCGATCCCGCCGGCGGCGTTGAACTGCTCCGTCAGCAATTTGGCGGTGTTGACCGCAGATGCGTCGTGCGGTGCGGCTGCCCCGGAGAGAAACTGGACGATCGCGATCTTGACCTCGCTCGGCTTGCCCTGCGCCAGCGCCGACCCGAACTGCAGACACGCCGCGCACAAGGCCAAGGCCCCGGCTACCCCGCGCATGCCATCTCTCATCATGCTCTCCAAAAATTGCGCCTCGCCCGTCGGTTCGCAAATGACGGCTCGTGCATAATGCTTCTTTCCATCTTGGCTGCCAAGGCTGGGCACTCCGGCCACTTGAAAACTAAACCGTGCTCGGCGCCACCGCCTCCTGGTGCCACAGCAGCAGGCGGCGGCGAGCCACCGCCACCAGCTTGACCAGCGCGTAGCCGATCACCGCGATCTCGACGATGCCGGCGAAGACGCCGCGGGAATCGGCGAAGCGCGAGGCGGTGTTCATCGCGCCGCCGAGCCCGTAGCCGCCCATGAACATCTCGGTCACGATCGCCACGATCAGCGCGATCGGCAGCGCGACCTGCAGGCCGGTGATGATCTGCGGCAGGGCCGCCGGCAACGCGATCTGCCAGAGGAGCTCGCGCTCGCCCGCCCCCATGTTGCGCGCCGACCACAAAATTTCCCGCTCGACCGCGCGGATGCCGACGACCGTGGCGGTGACCACGGGAAATATCGCCTCGACCGACACCATCGTGATCTTGGAGAGGTCGTAGACCCCGAGCCAGAGGATAGCCACCGGCAGGAAGGCGATCTTCGGCATCGGGAAGCCGGCCGAGATGATCGGGTCGAAGAACCAGTCGGCGATCCTGTTGCGGGATATCGCCATGCCGAGCGCGATGCCGGCGACGGCGCCGACGAGGAAGCCGGCCAGGGCACGGTAGAGGGTCACGCCGGCATTGGTGAGGAGGTCGCCGGCGACGAGGTCGTACCAGATGCGCTCGAGCACCGCGCTCAGCGCCGGCAGCATGAACGGCGTGAACGCGCCCGAGCGCGCGGCGGCCTCCCAGGCGACGGCGAGCGCGATCACGGAAAACACCCGGGCCAGGCCCCAGGCCGCCGCCGCGAGCCAGCGATAGGCGGCGGATGGCAGCGCCGCCGGCGCGGTGCGTCTCTCTTCGGTCAGTCCCGCCACCGCAGCATCCTCCGCATCAGCAGGAGATAGAGCCGGTCGCCGAAAAACCCGAGCAGCGCCACGGTGAGCACGACCGCAAACATTGCGTCGTAGGTGCCGCTCGCGCCGAGAAAGCCGATCAGATAGCCGAGCCCCTCGCGCGCCGAAATGAGCTCGGAGCTGACCAGGAGGATGAAGGAGAGCGCGAGCGCGGTGCGGATGCCGTTGAGCAGCTCCGGCAGCGCGCTCGGCACCACCACGTCCCACAGCATGCGCGGGCGGCTCGCGCCCATGCTGCGCGCCGACCACACCAGAACCTGGTCGCTCGAGCGCGCGCCGTTGAAGGCCCCGACCGTGACCGGCAGCATGCAGCCGAGGAAGATCAGCAGGATCTTCGAGCCGTTGCCGAAGCCGAGCCACAGCACCGTCACCGGGATCAGCGCCGATTTCGGCATCGGGTAGAACATCTCGACCAGCGGGCTGATGAGCACGTTCACGGGCTTCCACCAGGCCATCACGATGCCGAGCGCGGCGCCGACCACGACCGCCAGGAACAATCCGGCGCCGGCCCGCCACAGCGAGGCACCGCCGTTGACGACGAGCTCGCCGTCCTTGACGAGATCGACGAAGGCCGCCGCCACCGCGCTCAGCGGCGGCAGCGCGAGGGTGGAGACGAGGCCGGTGCGGGTGCCGACCTCCCAGGCGAGCGCGAGCAGGATGAGCGGGAGGTAGCGGAGCAACGCGGCGCTCATGCGGCTCCCCCCATCATCGCGCGCGCCTCCTGCGCCTTGATCGCCTCGATGCGCACCAGGTTCCAGATCTCGTCGAACTTTTCGACGAAGCCCTTGCTCTTGAAGATGTTCGCATCCCGCTTGTCGAACCTGGTGTCGACGATCGCCTTGACGCGGCCGGGACGCGCCGACATCACCGCCACCCGGTCGGCGAGATAGACCGCCTCCTGCACGTCGTGGGTCACGAAGATCACGGTCTTGGGCGTGCGCTGCCAGATGCTCAACAGCTCCGCTTGCATGAGGCTGCGGGTCTGGGCGTCGAGCGCGCCGAACGGCTCGTCCATCAGCAGGATCTTCGGATCAAAGGCGAGCGTGCGCGCGAGCGCCGCGCGCTGCTTCATCCCGCCGGAGAGCTGCGCGGGATAGCTGTCCTCGAAGCCACCGAGGCCGACGAGATCGATGTAGGATTGCGCCCGCTTCTCGCGCTCCTCGCGCGCAAGCCCCATGCGCTCGAGGCCATAGCGGACGTTGCCGCGCACCGTCTTCCACGGGAACAGCGCGAAGTGCTGGAAGACGATGCCGCGGTCGGGGCCGGGGGCGCCGACCGGCTTGCCCTCGATCAGGATTTTCCCGGTCTCGGTCGGCAGGAAGCCGCCGATGAGATAGAGCAGGGTCGATTTGCCGCAACCGGACGGCCCGAGCAGCGCGACGAACTCGCGGCTTGCGACGCTGAGCGATACGTCCTCGAGCGCGAGCACCGGCCGTCCGCTCGGCGGCCGGTAGAGGTGGCTCACGCCTTCGATGACGATCTGCGCCGGATCGGTCATGGCCGCCGGCAACATACGGCATTACGCAGGATCGAGGAAATCGTCCCTCGCTTCCGCCCTCGATCGCGCGATGGCGGCGTCGCGTCGGGCGCTCGAGGATCCGATCGGCACGCTCGCCGACCTCGCATCGGGAATGCGCGCGATGCGCGGACCGAATGCGGCATCACCGGCTCGAAGACCTCGGCGCTGCTCGCGAGCGGCACGCTGCCGACGAGATGGGATGCCGCGTGTCCCCTCATCCTGCCCGGCAAGAATGCGCGCGCCCGGCGAGCGGCGCGTCTTCCATCCGTCTACCGCTCGGCCTGATCGCATCCTATCATGAGCGGCCGTCGTGGACAGAAAATGCAGGTCGCGCAAGGGCGGCGCAGCGGCATGGACATGGAGCGAACGCGAGGATCGAGATGGGCAAGCGCAAGCCGGCAAAGCGAGACGTCGGGCGCGCCGCGCCGGCGCCGGCCGAGCCGGCCCTGGCGCCCGACGACCAGGTTTCCTTGAGCAACCTGTCGCTCCACCAATTGTTCGAGCAACAGGCCCGGCAGCTGCTCGATCGCACCGACCTTGGCGAGGAGCAGAAGCAGAACATCCTGGTGGCGATGAGTTGTCCCTGCTGCGGGTCGGGCGCGATGTCGTACACGGCAAAGCTCAAGCGGTGAGCAGCAGCTCAAAACCTGTAGGGTGGCCAAAGGGCGCAATGCACGCCTTCGAAATACGCCGGAAGCTGTGCGCCTTTGCCCACGCGGGCGTAATCGTCCAGACGCCGATCTGCCGACGATGGTGACGCGCGGACAAAATCGTGCACGCGGACGGCCCACGCAGCGAGGACACGTCAGGCGATCCCCGCTCGGAGGCGGGGACGGGTTTTGCCCACCCTACGATCGCACCTACGCGGTCTTGGCGCTGGAACTCGCAGCCGATCGTTTTACTGCGCGCAATTTTTCGGTCGCCGCGACGTCGACCGCGAAGGTTTCCGGATCGAGCACGACGCCGTAGAGCTCCGCCGCCGCCGCGACCGTGACGTAGCCCTGCCGGACGTCGTCCACGACCCGCTCGAGCGGCCGCGCGAGCGGGCTGCCGTAGCCGCCGCCGCCGCCCGAGCGGATCTTGAAGGCATCGCCGGGCTTGAGCTGCGCCACCAGCACCTTGGCGTTGGGGAAATCGGTCTTCCATTGCCCGCCGAGGCGCAGCTCCACGGCATTGCCGGTGCCGTCGAGACCGCCGTCGAGCCCCCACGGCCGGCAATGGGCGCGCTCGCTCTGATTGTTGACCACGATATTGGTGCGCGCCCGCACCACCCGCTCGACCCCGAGCCCGCCGCGGTGGCGGCCGGCGCCGCCGGAATCGGGCACCAGCGCATAGCGCTCGACCACGATCGGAAACTTGAACTCGGCCTGCTCGTTCGGGCTGTTATGAGTGTCGCCGTCGTTGATGCAGACCGTGCCGGAGACGCCGTCGGCGGCGAGCTTGGCGCCCCAGCCGCCGCCGAGCGGGCCGAAGCTGCCGATGAAGAACTCGCTGGTGCGGTCGTTGATGCCGTGGAACGACGACGCCAGCAGGTCGGCGTGATGGCCGGCGATCACGCGGCCGGGAATCGCCGGCGCCAGCGCCTTGAAGATGGTGTCGACGATGGTCATCGGATAGGTCATCCACCAGCGCATCGGTGCCGGCCGCACCGCGCTGATCACCCGGCCCGGCGGCACGATGGTCCTGAGGCTGCGGAACGAGCCGTCGTTGATGGGATAGTCGGTCGGCGACGTCAGGCACTTGTAGGCGACCTGGGCGCAGGCATGGCCGGTGGTGACGCCGGAATTGTAGAAGCCGCGCACCTGCTTCGACACCTCGCTGAGGTCGACGGTCATCTCCTCGCCCGTCACCACCACGCGCACCTTGATCGGCACCCGCCTGCCGACGTCGATGCCGTCGTCGTCCATGTAGGATTCCGCCTCGTATATGCCGTCGGGGATGGTGCGGGTGCGCGCGCGCGCCATCGCCTCGGCGTGGTCCATGATCGCGCGGATCGAAGCGAGCACCGGCTCGCGCCCGTAGCGCTCGATCAATTGCAGGAAGCGCCGCTCGCCGGTCTTCACCGCGGTGACCTGAGCGCGCAGATCGCCCATCGCGCGGCTCGGCAGGCGGACGTTCTGCCGGATGATGTCGACCACGGTCGCATTGACCACGCCGCGGTCCTGATACTTGAGGATCGGGATCTGCAGTCCTTCCGAATAGATGTCGGTGCTCATGCCGCCGAGAATGCCGCCGATATCGAGCCAGTGCGCCATGCAGCAGGAAAACGCGACCAGCGCGCCGCGGTGGAAGATCGGCAGCGTGAGCGTGACGTGGTTGAGATGGCTGCCGGTGAGATAGGAATCGTTGGTGACGTAGATGTCGCCCGGACGGATGTTTCGCGCGCCGAAATGCCCGATCTTCGCCTTCACCGTCTCCGCCATGCCGCGGATGAACATCGGCAGCCCGATGCCGATCGAGATGGTCTCGCCCTGCGGCGTGAATAAGCCGGTGGTGAAATCGAGCGCCTCGTAGATGATGATGTTGTAGGCGGTGCGCATGAGGTTGGTCTTCATTTCCTCGGTCACCGCAATGACGCCGTTGCGCACGATCTCCGTGACGACGGGATCGACCGTTCGCTTGCCGCCCCGCCGGGACCGGGCGGCGACCTCGCGCGCTTTCCTCCTCTTCGCCATGGCCGTCAGCCGCCTCCCGCCACCGTGATCACCAGATTTCCATGGCGATCGACTGCGAGCCGGTCGCCGGGCATGAGCACCGTGGTCGAGGCATGCTCCTCGATCAAGGCCGGACCGCCGATGCGGTTGCCGGCGGCGAGCGCCGCGCGGGCATAGGTCGGCGTCGGCCGGAACTTGCCGTCGAGATAGACCGGGCGCTTGCCGGTGAAGGCGGCTTTCGCGGGCACGCTTTGTCCGCGCCTGATCGTCTCCTGCGGCGGCTTGCGCATGATGCCGGTCACGGTCGAGCGCAGGCTCACGATCTCGGCGCGCTCGTCGGGCGCGCAGGTGCCGTAACGCTGCTCGTGCATGGCGTCGAAGCGGCGCTTGATCGCCGCCCGGTCCCGCCGCCGGAACAGCTCGAGCGGCAGGTCGACGGTGACCGCGTGCTCCTGGCCGACGTAGCGCATGTCGGCCGCCCGCTTGAGAACGATCCTGCGCGGCTCGACCGAGGTTGCCGCGATCGCCGCGCGGCCCTCGCGCTCGAGCTCGCGATAGACGCGCTCGATCTTGCCGAACGGCGCGTCCTCGAGCCGGGTGAACCAGGTGCGCACAAAATCGTAGCGCAGATCGGAGAACAGCATACCGAAGGCGGAGAACACGCCCGGCGCAGTCGGAACGATCACGGTGCGGATGCCGATCTCGCGGGCGACGGCGACGGCGTGCAGCGGGCCGGCGCCGCCATAGGCCACCAGCGCGAAGTCGCCGACGTCGAGCCCGCGCTCGGTGGTGACGCCCTTCACCGCATGGGACATCGCGGTCGCGGCGATGCGCAGAATTCCGTCGGCCGCGGCGGTTGCGTCCATGCCGAGGGGCTTGGCCACGTGCTCGTCGATGGCGCGGGCGGCCGCCTCGACGTCGAGCCGCATCTCGCCGCCGAGGAAGCGATCGGCGCCGAGCCGGCCGAGCAGCAGATTGGCATCGGTCACCGTTGGCTCGGCTCCGCCGGTGCCGTAGCAGACCGGCCCCGGCACCGCGCCCGCGCTCTGCGGGCCGACCCGCAGCCCGCCCTCCACGACCCGCGCGATCGAGCCGCCGCCGGTGCCGACCTCGAAGATATCCATCATCGCGATCTGTACCGGCAGCGCCTCATCGTAGCCGCCGATCAAGGCGGACCCCGTGGTGAGCGCCTCGCCGTCGTGGATGACGCCGGCCTTGGCGGTGGTGCCGCCCATGTCGAAGGCAATCGCGTTCTTCAGGCCGAGCGCGCGGCACAGCGCCTGCGTGCCGATGACGCCGGCGGCCGGCCCCGATTCCAGCATATGCACGCAGTTGTCCTTGGCCTGCGCGGCCTCGTAGAGCCCGCCGGTCGACTGCACGATCAGGAACGAGCCGTCAAAGCCGTCGCCGCGGATGCGATCCTCGATCTCGCCGATATAGCGGCGAACGATCGGCCCGACATAGGCATTGGCGACCACCGTCGAGCAGCGCTCGAACTCGCGGTATTCCTCGGAGAGCTCGTGCGAGGCGGAGACGAACATCGCCGGATGGTTCCGCTCCAGGATCGCCTTGGCGCGCGCCTCGTGGTCGCGCCGGGCGTAGCAGTTCAGAAACAGGATCGCGGCCGCCTCGACGCCGAGCTCGTCCAGCATGCGGCCGTAGCGCTCGATCTCGGCCTCGTCGAGCGGCGTGTCGATCTCGCCGTCGGCCAGCACGCGCTCCTTGACCTCGAAGCGCAGCGCCCGCTCGACCAGCGGCTGGTGCTTGCGGAAGAAGAGGTTGTAGGCATCCGGCCGGTTGATGCGGCCGATCTCATAGATGTCGCGGAAGCCTTCGGTGACGAGCAGCGCGGTCCGGGCGCCGGTGCGCTCCAGGATGGTGTTGATGGCGATGGTCGAGCCGTGCAGGAACAATCCGGCCGACCGGTAGTCGCTCCCCGCCTTCTCCACCCCGGCATTGATGCCCTCGACCAGCCGTTGCGGGCTCGACAGCGCCTTGCCGAACGTCAGCTTGCCCGTCCGCTCGTCGAACGCCGCGATGTCGGTGAAGGTGCCGCCGATGTCGGCGGCGAGACGCAGGCTGGAGCCGTCGGCTCGCGAGGGCGTGTGTCGCTTCATGTCAGGGGCAATGCTGCTGGCGCATCACGGGGGCGGGGCGGCGGGACGAAGTTGCACGCGAACCGGCCGGGATGCAACCGCGCGTTTCCGCGTGACGCCGGGGCCGCCTCGACGGATTGCCTCCGCGTCCGATCATGGGCGGGATTCGCTGCCGCGCGCGATCATTCCGGCCCTGCGCGCGACGAGCCAGTACAGCGCAAGAAACGGAGTCATGAGAACGAGCATGACCAGCGCCGCCGCCGAGGCACGGCCGTAGGACGACGACTGCACGTAGCTCCAAACCAGGACGGAGAACGGCAGGTTGCTTCCCGACGACAGCACGACGGGAAGGGTGAGCTCGCGGTAGGACAGCAGCGCGATCCAGATCCAGGCATAGAGCATCGAGGGGGCGAGCAGTGGAATCAGCACCGAGC
>WNFH01004086.1_pt1 | contig 10459 bp, 7 predicted proteins | sample 5400411 | NCBI WGS metagenome assembly WNFH01 (sample SAMN13153347, study PRJNA577476) | soil metagenome | isolation source: 200 cm saprolite under Douglas fir tree site 2 hole 3 | place: USA:California | collected 2015-04-18
CAGCTCGGCTTCCTGATCGTAGTCAATATCCTGGTATTCCTGCTCGCATTTTTCCTCGATTTTTTCGAGCTGGCCTTCATCGTCATCCCGCTTCTCGGGCCAGCGGCGGAAAAGCTCGGCATCGATTTGATCTGGTTCGGCGTGCTGCTTGGGGTGAACATGCAGACCTCGTTCATGCACCCGCCGTTCGGTTTCGCGCTGTTCTATTTACGCAGCGTGGCGCCGTTCAAGGACTTCGTCGACAAGATCACCGGCAAGGTGACTCCCCGGGTCACCACCGGGCAGATCTACTGGGGCGCCGTGCCCTTCGTGCTGATTCAGTGCCTCATGGTCGCGCTGATCATCACGTTCCCGGGCCTAGTGACCGGCGGGCTGGCGAAGAAGGCGGCGATCAATACGGATCAGATTCAAATCGAGGTGCCGGCCGAGGAACCGGGCGAGGAGAGTGCGCCGCTTGAAGGGGAGCCGGCCGCCACGAATCCGGACCCGCAAAAGTAACCTGTCTGCGCAGGCCGGGCAGCAAAAAGGCCCCGCGTGTGCGGGGCCTTTCTTCTTAGCCAGTTGCGTTACTTCTTCTTCCCCATCCCGCGTTGCGCGCTACGCTGCGCAGCGACCATGAAGCTGTCGAAGCGGCCTTCCGCGATCGAGAACCACTGGACCTGCTCGTCGCGGAACTTCTTCCACGGCTCGTACACCTTCCTGAACTTGGCGTTCTTGGAGGCGACCTCCTCGTAGTTCTCCTCCGAGGCCTTGTAGCAGGCGGCCATGACGTCGTTCGGGAACGGTGCCAGCACCACGCCGTTGGCGAGCAGGCGCTTCAGCGCCGGAGGGTTGAGCGCATCGTACTTCGCCAGCATCCAGATATACGCCTCGGCGCAGGCGGCTTCGACGATCGCTTGATATTCCTTGGGCAGTGATTCCCACGCCTTGGTGCCGATCAGCATCTCGGTCGAGGGACCGCCCTCCCACCATCCCGGGTAGTAGTAGTGCTTGGCGACCTTGTAGAAGCCGAGCTTCTCGTCGTCGTAGGGACCGACCCACTCGGCTGCATCGATGGTGCCCTTCTCCAGCGCCGGGTAGATGTCGCCGCCGGCGATCTGCTGCGGCACCACGCCCAGCCGGGTCAATACCGTGCCGCCGGTTCCGCCGATGCGGAACTTGAGGCCTTTCAGGTCGGCGACGGACTTGATCGGCTTGCGGAACCAGCCACCCATCTGCGCGCCGGTGTTGCCGGCGAGATGGTTGACGACGTTGAAGTCCTTGTAGAAATCGCGCATCAGCTCGAGGCCGCCGGCGTGGTAGTACCAGGCGTACTGCTGGCGCGCATTGAGGCCGAAGGGGATCGCGGTACCGAAGGCGAAGGTCTGATCCTTGCCGAAATAATAGTACGCCGCGGTATGGCCGCATTCGACGGTGCCGTTCTGCACCGCATCGAGCACCTGCAGGCCGCCGACGATCTCCCCTGCCGCGAACAGCTTGATGTTGAACTTGCCGCCGGTCGCCGCCGCCACGCGCTTGGTGATCAGCTCGGCGCCGCCATACAGGGTGTCCAGGCTCTTTGGCCAGCTTGCGGCCATGCGCCAGTTGATGGTGGGTTGGGACTGCGCGATGGCGGGTGCTGCGACCGCGCCCGCAGCCACGCCCGCGGCCGCTTTTTTCAGAAATGATCTGCGTTCCATGACTCTCCCTGGGATTCGGTGGTGGGGGCAGGACGATTTTGTCCTGGGCCCGATTGTATCCGAGCCAACCTTAAGCGCGGCTTAATTAAGGCGCGCGCAGAGCGCCGAGAGCTCCATCAGCTTGACGCGCACGTCGTCGAGGTCGGGCGCCTCGGGCTCGCGCTCGGCGTAGTCGGACAGGTCCTTGAGAGCGGCGCGGTAGCATTCGAGCCGCTGGTAGACCAGGCCGCGGTCGCGCAGCTCCACGCTCGCGTCCGGCGCCACCAGCAGCATCCGGTTCAGCACATCGAGCATGCGCTCCGGCTTGTCGGCCTCGCGGTAGATGCCCTTCAGGTTGCGCAGCACGCGTGCCAGGATCTGGCGGTTCGACGCCGGCTCGAGGAACTGGTCGAGCGGCAACTCGGCGACCGGCAGGTTGTCGGCCACCCCTTCGGGGATCACGCGCTGCAGCCGCTCGCGCAGCTCGGCTTCCGATTGCGCCGCCCCGCCGGTGAACGGGTCGAGCACCAGCATCCCGCCGCGCAGCCGCAGGCGCACCAGGAAGTGGCCCGGGAACGAAACCCCTTCGAGCGGCAGGCCGACGCGGCGGCCGACCTCCATGTAGAGGATCGCGAGCGTGATCGGGATGCCGGTCTTGCGGTCGATGACTTCGTTCAGGTAGCTGTTGCGCGGGTCGTAATATTCCTCGGTATTGCCCCAGAAGCCCAGGTCGTCGAAGAGGAACTGGTTGAGCGTCGCGACGCGCTCCTCGGGTCCACCCGTGGCCGGCAGGCGGCCGCGCAGGCGAATCGCCATGCGCTCGATCTCGCCGAGATAGCGCTCGACCTCGAGCCCGGGATAGGCATCCTGGGCGATCATCAGGCAGGCGCGGGCGAGATCGATGCGCGCATCCTCCTTATTGATGACCGATTCAAAAGCCTGCAGCGCGATGCCCATCATCCTGCTCCACGGCGGTAGAACTGGCTCAAGCGCAGGCCGAACAGGTACAGGCAGGCGCCGTAAGCGATGGCGCCGAGCAGCGCGAGGCCGATGACAGCCGGGAGCTTGCGCTGCCAGCTCGCAGCCAGCCACCAGTCCGCCTCGCCCATGGTGGTGAAGAGCACGATGACCATGAATGCTACCGCCGCGGCAACCTTGAGGAGAAAGATTACCCAACCGGGTTGCGGAGAGTAAATGCCATTTTTCCTCAAGATCCGGAACAACAGCGCTGCATTCAGGCAGGCTCCGAGACCGATCGCGAGCGCGAGGCCGGCGTGCTTCAGCGGCCCGATGAACGCCAGGTTCATGAGCTGGGTGGCGGCGAGGGTGACGATGCCGATCTTCACCGGCGTGACGATGTTCTGCCTGGCATAGAAACCCGGCGCGAGAATCTTGACCAGGATCATGCCGACGAGGCCGATGCTGTAGGCGACGAGCGCCTGGCGCGTCATCCAGGCGTCGCCCGCGCTGAACCGCCCGTAGTGGAACAGCGCCGCGATCAGCGGCAGGGCGATCACGGCGAGCGCCGCCGCGCTCGGCACGGCGAGCAGCACCGTGAGCCGCAGGCCCCAGTCGAGCAGGCGGCCGTACTCCGCGTGATTGGCGTCAGCATGGTATTTCGACAGGCTCGGCAGCAGGATGGTGCCCAGCGCGACGCCAAGCACCCCTGCCGGGAACTCCATCAGGCGGTCGGCGTAGTACAGCCACGACACGCTGCCCGAGACCAGGAACGAAGCGAAGATGGTGTTGATGAGCAGCGACAGCTGGCTGATCGAGACGCCGAACGCCGCGGGTGCCATCAGCTTCAGGACCCGGCGCACGCCGGGATGCGAGAAATCCAGGCGCCAGCGCGGCAGCAAACCCAGTCTGAACAGAAAAGGGATCTGGAACGCGAGCTGAAGCGCGCCGCCGGCGCACACCGCCCACGCCAGCACGACTATGGGCGGGTCGAAAAAATCGGCGAATGCGAGCGCGCCGACGATGAACGAGACGTTCAGGAGCGCGGGCGTGATCGCCGGCACCGAGAAGCGGTTCCAGGTGTTCAGCACCCCGGCAGCGAATGCCACCAGCGAGATGAACGCGATGTACGGGAAGGTGATCTGCAGCATCTTCACGGTGAGGTCGAACTTGGCCGGATCGGCAGCGAACCCCGGCGCGGAGAGGTACACGATCAGCGACGCACCGGCGATGCCGAGAACGGCGGCAACGACCAGCGCCAGGCCGAGCAGCGTCGCCACGCCATCGATGAGGTTTTTCGTTTCTTCCAGGGAAGTTTTACTCTTTTGTCCGGCCAGGACGGGAACGAACGCCTGGGAGAGCGCGCCCTCGGCGAACAGCCGCCGCAGCAGGTTGGGGATGCGGAAGGCGACGAAGAAGGCGTCGGTCGCGAGCCCGGCGCCGAAGGCGCGCGCGATCACGAAATCCCGCACATAGCCGAGGATCCGGCTGACGAGCGTCAGGCTGCTCACGGTAAAGAGGGTGCGCAGGAGGTTCATGCTAAAATCCGCGCCCTTCCAAGGACCCCGAGTTCATGGCAAACATCAAATCCGCGCGCAAGCGCGCCCACCAGGCGATCGTGCGCCGCAGCCACAATCTCAGCCTGCGCACCGCGGTGCGCACCGCGATCAAGAACGTCAAGAAAGCGGTCGCCGCGGGGAACAAGGACAGCGCCGCAAAAGTGCTGCGCGAGTCGCAGCGCGCCATCGACCGCGTGGTCGCCAAGGGCGTCATGCACCGCAACGCCGGCGACCGTCACAAGAGCCGCCTCGCCCACGCCGTCAAGGCGATGCAGTAAGCCTGCACTAGGCCGTGTCGCCAAGGCGTTGCAACTGCGCGAGCTTGGTGCGCTCCGGTATGCGGCCGTCACGTGTCTGCAGCTCATTGTCCTTGGCGAAGCTGAGCAGGAACCGGTAGGCCATGGGCTCGACGTGCTCCAGTCGCGCGTCGACCACCACGCAGCGCACGCCGTTCGCGGTCACCGGATGCACGAACGGCGAGTACTGCATGCGGTGATCGCCGCCGAACGCCGACATCACCCCGCACAGGCGCTCCGCCCAGTCGCTCGGGCGGAACGGCTTGCCGTCGAGCGTGAGCCCCTGGATGACGAACTCGACGACCTCGGGATCGGGCATGCGCGATTATAGTTATAACAACTAATGGCCAAGCCCTCGTGCCGCATCCTGGTCATCAACGACGAGCACCTCGTGCTGCGCGAGTTCGTCAAGGGACTGAACGCGGCGGCGCGCGCGCTCGATAACCCGCTCGGCATCAGCTTCATCGGCGTCGCCACCGCGAAGGAAGCGCTCGCCGTGATCGAGTCCGAGGGCAACCTGCAGGCGGTGCTGGTGGATGACCGACTCTATACGCTTGGTTCCAATTCAAAAAAGAAGTTGCAAATGTCGGCGCTGGCACTCGTTCAGCGCATCACGCGTTTGCGGCCCGAGCTCGACGTCTACATCCTGATCGCGCAGGAAAAGGAGGACAACGTGGTGGACGCCCTCTTCGCGGAGGCGGTCGACGGCTATTTCTATCGCGAGGAGCGCGATTACCGCGGCATCTACCGCATTCTCAACGCCCAGATCCAGGAGCGCGCGCGCACGCCGTTCTACGACCAGCTGAAAAACTACGTCTGGATGGCGAAGGACCAGTGGCATACCCCGGGTCATTCGTCGGGCGAGTCGTTGCGCGCGAGCCCCTGGGTGAACGACTTCTACGAGTTCATGGGCGAGCACGTATTCGACGCCGACCTTTCGGTGTCGGTGCCGATGCTCGACTCGCTGATGGAGCCGAAGGGCGTGATCGCCGAGGCGCAGGCGATGGCCGCCAAGGCGTTCGGCGCGCGGCGCACCTACTTCGCCACCAACGGCACCTCGACGGCCAACAAGGTCATCTTCCAGACCCTGCTCGCGCCGGGCGAGAAGCTGATCCTCGACCGCAACTGCCACAAGAGCGTGCACCACGGGGTGGTGCTCTCCGGCGCGCATCCCGTCTACCTCGACTCGGCGCTGAACAGGAAATACGGCCTCTACGGCCCGGTACCCAAGAAGGTCCTGCTCGACGCAATAAAAAAACATCCGGACGCGCAGGCGCTCATTCTCACCTCGTGCACCTACGACGGCCTGCGCTACGAGCTGCGGCCGATCGTCGAAGCCGCGCACGCCCGCGGCATCAAGGTGATCATCGACGAGGCCTGGTACGGCTTCGCGCGCTTCCATCCCGAGTTCCGGCCGACCGCGCTCGAGGCCGGTGCCGACTACGCGACGCAGTCGACGCACAAGGTGCTGTCCGCCTTCTCGCAGGCCTCGATGATCCACGTCAACGATCCCGGCTTCCGCGAGCACCTGTTTCGCGAGAACTTCAACATGCATACGTCGACGAGCCCGCAATACGGGCTCATCGCAAGCCTGGACGTGGCGCGCAAGCAGGCGGTGATGGAGGGCTACAAGCTGCTCACCCGCACGCTGGAGCTGGCGAAGGAAGTCAAGCAATTGATCAATTCGACGCGTGTGTTTCGCGTGCTCGAGCTGGAAGATCTGCTGCCGGAAAAAGTAAAGCATGATGGCATTCGCCTCGATCCGACCAAGGTCACCATCGACATCTCCGGCTGCGGCTACACCGTCGAGGACCTGCAGAAGGAGCTGTTCGAGCGCTACAACATCCAGGTCGAGAAATCGACCTTCAACACGCTGACGCTTCTGCTCACCATAGGTACGACGCGGTCGAAAGTGAGCCGGCTCTACGATGCGCTGATGCGCATCGCACGCGAGAACCGCGCGCCGCGCAGGCTGGTGCAAACCCCGGAAATTCCCTCATTTACACGGTTGCGTTATCTGCCGAGGGATGCGTATTACTGCGGCGGCGAGCTGGTGCCGGTGTTCGACGACCGGGAGCGCGTCAACAAGAAGCTCGCGAGCCGCATCTGCGCCGATCAGATCGTGCCCTACCCGCCCGGCATCCCGGTGCTGGTGCCCGGGCAGCTGATCACTTCGCAGATCATCGACTACCTCGGCGGCCTGCTGCATTCGCACAAGCGCATGGAGATGCACGGCATCGTGCACGAGGGCTACCTGCCCTGCATCCGCGTTCTCAAGCCCGGCGAAGAGAAAGGACTGCGTGCCTTATGAGTCCGCCTGGCGCCGCGGCGGGTATTTGCACACCTTGGCGTGGTACCCGCTCGCCGCGTCGGCCGAGTGCGCGTGCAGCGCAGTGAAAAGCTCGTAGGCCCGCGTGCGTTCGCCTTCGCGCATCTCCTTGTAGGCCGCGCGGTACTCCTCGAGCCAGTGGAGCGACTTGTAGCGTTCCTCGCGCATCAGCTCGTAAAGGCGCACCGGCTGCGTGCGGCCGCGCACGCGCACGCTGTCGATCTCGCGCGCGAACGGAAACTCGTCCTTCACGACCTCGTAGGTGTACTCGCTGACCAGAATGTTCGTGCCATAGGTCTTGTTGAGGGTTTCGATGCGCGAGGCGAGATTCACGGAGTCGCCGACCACCGTGTAGTTGAAGCGGCTCGCCGATCCCATGTTGCCGACGATCATCGGACCGGTGTTGATGCCCACGCCGATATCGATCGCCGGCAGGCCGAGCGGCTGCCACTTGGCCTTGAGTTCATCGAGCACCGTGAGCATCTCGAGGGCGGTGCGGCAGGCGAGCGCGGCATGCTGCGCTTCGGCAACCGGCGCGCCGTACACCGCCATGATGGCGTCGCCGATGTACTTGTCGAGCGAGCCGTGGTGCTCGAACACCTTGTCCGTCATAGCGGTGAAATACTCGTTCATGAGCTTCACCAGCTCCTCCGGCGCCATCGCCTCCGACATCGAAGTGAAGCCGCGGATATCCGAGAACAGCACCGTCAGGTCGCGCTTCTCTCCGCCCAGCCGCAGCCTGTCCGCGCCGGATACCAGGCCGTCGACCACCGCCGGAGGAACGTAGTGCTGGAAGGCGAGCTTCAGGTAGCGCTTCTCGTAGAACGCGAAGAAGTAGTACACCAGCGTGGCCGAGACGAACAACAGCACGATCAGCAGTGTGGGATAGACGACGTTCAGCCAAAGGCCTTGCGTGCGAAAGAGCATGGTCGCGAGAAAGAGGTAGGTGGCAAGCAGCGCGGCGGCGAGGATGGCTGCCCACGAGACCCCCAGCCGGGGCAACAGCCCCAGCACGATCAGCGCGACGGCCAGCATTCCGGCCACATCCACGAACGTGATCCAACCGGGGCGTTGCAGCACGTTGCCTTCGAGCAGGTTTTCAATAATGTTCGCGCGAATCTCCACGCCGGGAAACGCGTGTCCGTAAGGTGTCACGCGGATATCGCCTATGCCCTGAGCGGTATTGCCGATCAGAACGACCCGGTCGCGCAGCATTCTGACATCCGCCTTGCGCTCGATGATGTCGGCGATGGAAACCGCGCTGAAGGTGCGCTCCGGGCCCCGGTAGCGCACCAGCAGGCGACCTTCCTCATCCAGCGCAATCTGTCGTTCGCCTAAGTTGACTCCGGCGATTCCATATTCAGCGAGTTCGAGCGTCAGAGCTGATGCTCCAAGAAACGCGCGCGCAACCTGGACATCGAACGCAGGAAAGTAACGGCCACCGTGGCGCAGAATAAGAGGACTGCGTCGCACTACGCCGTCAATGTCCGGCAGCACATTGATGTGACCGGCGTAGGAGGTGCTCGCTTGCAGTTCAGCAATATTTGCCAGGACGCCGTACGGCTCCTCTGTTTGAAACACGGGGCTGACGTCGCTGGCTGCCCGTATGTCTGCGATCGCCTGCGGCGCGATGGCTTTGAAGGCTCTTGCCTGGCTTGCGGCGCCAAGATGACGGGCTTCCTCCCGATTGAGGAACACGGTGCCAAGCACTACCTTGCCCGACGACGCGATTGCACCCGCAAACTGCGCGTCGGCTCTGACTGACTCGCGCTCGGAGAAGAACATGTCGAAGGCGATGACCTTTGCCCCGGCCTCGTCTAGCCGCTGGATCAGCTGGGCGAAAGTAGTGCGACTCCAGGGCCAGCGGCCGAGCTTGGCCAAGCTGTGCTCGTCGATCGCGGCGATCGTGACGTACCGCGGGACGGTCCTCTCGAGCGCCCGCAGCCGCATGTCGTAGGTTTTCAGCTCGAGCTGGTCGAGCAGCGGCACCTCTGCCAAAAAAAGCACAATTACGCCCAGCGTGATGGCGATTCCCGCGGCTCGGGTCATGCGAGCCGGTGCTAGAATTCCCCACGCTCTTATTCCTTGCGATTTCTTTGGCTTCGATGCCATGCGGGGTGAGGGCGTAAAGGAGGGGGTCGCCGTGAATCCCGGCTATTTTAGGCTCGGGTTCCTTTGCCTGCTGCTCAGCGCGGCGGCCGTGGCGCAGCAGCCGGAGGTGCAGTTCCTGCGGGCCTGGCAGGCCGAGGAGCGCGGCGCGTTCCAGGATTTCGGCGGCTTCGCTCTCGCGCAGGATGGCACCGTGTTCATCGCCGACCGCGAGCGCGGCGCGCTCTGGCGCATTGCGGACAACGCCGCCACCTCGACGCCGATTGCCGGAACGAAAGACCTGCCGTTCGAAGCGAAGAAGCTCGGCGGCGTGGCCTGGCTCGGGCCCGGCCGCGTCGCGGTGGCGAACACGCGCAACGACCTGCTGGCGATCATCGATGCGCAGGGTCGCGCCGAGCGTGTTTTTTCCGCGAGCGGCAGCGGCGCCGGCGAGCTCAACGATCCGCAGGGCCTTGCCTTCTCGGTCAGCCGGCGGCTCTACGTCGCGGACCAGGGAAACAACAGGGTCGGCGTTTATTCGGAGTTCGGCGTCTTCCTGCATGCGATCGGCGCCGACAAGGACCCGGCCAGCGCGCTCGTCAAGCCGGTCCAGGTCGCGGTCGATGGCGCCGAGCGGGTTTACGTGCTCGAGCAGACCGGCTCGGGCCGCGTCTCGGTGTACGACCGCGTCGGGCGTCTTCTCAAGCGGCTGACGCCGGAATCGGTTCCCGGCAGCCAGAACGCACGCTGGCGCGCGCTGACGGCGGACCTCGCCGGGCGAGTATTCGTCGCCGACGGCGAGAACGGCAATATCACCGAGCTCGACTGGGAGGCCAGCCAGGTGCGCCGGCGCTTCGGCAGCCCCGGCAAGGGCCGCGGACAGTTTTCCGAGGTCGCCGCGCTGGCGATCTCAGGGCGCGACCTCGCGATCGCCGACGTCGGCAACCGCAAGATCGAATTCTTCCGGCTGCCGCCGCCCGCGGCGGCGGCAACGGAGTCGGATCGGCTGCCGAGCATCCGGCGGGCGTCCGCCTCGAGCGTGGAATGCGACCGCGCATACGCGCTCGCCGAAGGCGACCTGCTGTGCCTCGACGCGCGCAACCGCAGGGTGGCGCGCCTGGACTCGGCCGGGAAGCTGAAGTCCGCCTTCCCGGAAAAGGTCGAGCGCCCGCAGCGCGCCGCGATCGATGCGCGCGAGATCGCCATCTCGGACGGCAGCAGCGTCAAGATCTTCTCGCACGACGGAGCCCTGCGTTTCACCGTCGGGCGCTCGGGCTCCCGCGACGGCGAGTTCTCGGACATCGGCGGCCTGCATCTTGCCGACTATCTCTACGTCGCCGACAGCGGCAACCGCCGCGTGCAGCTGTTCACGCGCGACGGCATCCTGGTAGCCAAGCTTGCAGATCCCGATGGCGGCGACAAAACGCCGCGGCGGGTCGGAAGGCCGGTCGCCGTCGTTACCGATGCCGCGCGTAACATCTATGTCGCCGACGGCGACAGCAAGTCCGTGCAGGTATTCTCGGCGGCGCGCGAATGGCGCCACGCGCTGGGCGCCGGGCGCGGCTACGAGAC
>WNFH01004087.1_pt1 | contig 10459 bp, 7 predicted proteins | sample 5400411 | NCBI WGS metagenome assembly WNFH01 (sample SAMN13153347, study PRJNA577476) | soil metagenome | isolation source: 200 cm saprolite under Douglas fir tree site 2 hole 3 | place: USA:California | collected 2015-04-18
TGGGAGACCGAGGGTGCGTTCACCGGCGAGGTTTCCGCCGCGATGCTGATCGACGCGGGATGCCGCGCCGTGCTCATTGCGCATTCGGAAATGCGTCAATTCTGCAGCGAGACTGACGAGCGCGCCTGCAAGAAAGTAAAGATGGCCCTTGCGGCGGGTCTGACGGCGATCTTGTGCGTGGGAGAACTGCTTGCCGAGCGCGAGGGCGGGAAGACGGAAGAGGTCCTCGAGCGGCAATTTCGCGGCGGCGTGGCTGCGTTGACCGGTGCGGAGTTCTCGCGTATCATTCTTGCTTACGAACCGGTTTGGGCGATTGGCACGGGCCGCACGGCGACCCCGGAAATAGCCGCGGAAGCGCACCGGTTCCTGCGCCAGCAGGCAGCGGCGGTGTTTACGCCTGAGCGCGCCAGCGGGTTGCGGATCCTCTATGGCGGCAGCGTCAAGCCCGACAATATCAAGGGGTTGATGGCGCAGGTGGAAATTGACGGCGCCCTGGTGGGCGGCGCGAGTCTGAATGCCGAGGCCTTTGCCTCCATCGTAAATTTTTGAAGGGCAGGAAGTGCAATGCCAAAAGAAGTGAAATGGGCAATTTCGATTCTGGTTGGCTTGGGTCTGCTGGCCATGGGCTGGAAGTTTTATTTTGTGCTGGTCACGCTGCATATTTTGGTTTGTGGTCTGTTGATCATCGTCGTGTTGCTGCAAAGCGGCGAGGCTGCGGATCTTGCCGGAGCATTCGGCGGCGCGGGCAGCCAGACAGCGTTTGGCCCGCGCGGCGCCGCGACATTCCTTTCCAAAGCCACGACGTGGTGCGCGATCATGTTCATGCTGACGTCGATGGCCATGACCATGCGCCAGAACTCGACCGCTGTGGCTTCGGGAAGTTCCGTCTTGCAACAATTCTCAAAGACAGCTAAGCCGGTGGCTCCGGCAGTCCCCGTGCCCGCAGCACCGGGGGCGACTGTCCCGGCGACTTCTAATAATGCGGCAACACCTGCCCCAGCGGCGGCAACCCCTGCTCCTGGTGCGACGACGCCTGTTCCATCAGCGCCAGCTCCAACGACACCGGCGCCGTCGAAGTAGCAGAAACATAGCGAGGCTGAGAGCGCTGGCCGGATTTGTAGAACGTGCTCAGATTTTTTCTCACCTTTCCTCGTGCGGAAGTGGCGGAACTGGCAGACGCACCATCTTGAGGGGGTGGCGCCGTAAGGCGTGGGGGTTCGAATCCCCCCTTCCGCACCAAGACATCCCTTTTTTTGCACCCACCTCTTTGGTTACAACTGATTGATCCATTCGCATTTCTCGTGTACCTTTGGCGTACACCCCGCCCCCGGTGGTCGTTGTGTTTCGCTCCGTATCACCGAAATCTATGAGCTGTCGCTATCGTGTTTGCAAGGATGGTCTCGACGCGAAAGAGACACGGGTGCTCAACTCACGATCCATTGACTGGAGTCCAGCAGATGATCTATCCTTCGCACCCACATAAGGAGCACTGATAGAAAACAAATACACAAGTAAAATTCCCATTTTGAAGGGAACCGACGAACCTGCGGTTCTCAGGGCTCAGGTAATCCAAATGAAGGTCGCGCCGAGGAGGCAGAGTTCCCCCTTACCCGGTGTCGCCAACAATTCATATTTCACTATCCTCGAGAGTTGATGGAGGATTCGGCCATGAAATCTCGCTGTTGCCTCTCCGCGTTTCTTCTTGCGATTTTTCTGTGCGCATTTTTTTACGCCCCCCGCAGCGGCTGGACCGCGGGGCCTGCCGCCTCTTCAGAGCAATCTAACGGAACACAGTCCTCGGGGCCTGGCGCTTCCGCTTCTTCCTCCTCGGAAGAGGTTACCATTCCCGGTCCGTTGCGCTCTTTCTTGCGCATGGCCGCCATCAGTCAGAAAGTCTCACCAGAGGAAGTCTTGCCCCTGCTTGCCCGCAATGTGGTAGTGAACGGTTTTCAAGGGGGAGGCGGCAAGCCCACGGAGTTTCTGATCCTTTTGAATTGGTATACGGACCAGGCCAGGGAATTGATGGCGCTCGCGGGTCCGGAAGGTGTGATTCACGCTTCGAATTGCATAGATGCGAAGCCGCTTATGGCGATCCTCGGCTACAGGCTGAAGATATCCTGTGGACCAAACGCCGCGCTAGAAACCACCAATGCGGACAGGGCATTTCTCACAATTGATTCCGGCTTCCCTTTTTCGGAGCTCGAGGAGACCTTGCGCGGAGGCATGCCTTTCGCTTATCCGTTCACCTCCACTCGAGTGCCTGTGCTGTTCGCTGCGAACGATTGGATAGCGGCTGAGAAGGGCGGCAACAACGCAAGAAAAGAAGTAATGGACTCCCTTTTGCGCGATCCGGGGATGGCGCGTCTCTACTGGGCCATGTCCCGGATGGATGTCGAAACGCGGAATGCCCTGTGGCAATCTCAGGGATTGAAGAAACTGGCTCCCGTTGCCGCGGTGCTGGACTTTTACGGCAGCCACATTTCCATCCGGGCAGGCAAGGTCATGGTGCCCGGGGGAGCGCCGGCGGAATCCGCGTGGAAAGATTTGGTGGGAGTCAGCCCTGCGTCACCTTCAGAATTCATAACCCGCCTGCTCGCCAAAGATGACGGCTGGCTTGCCGCCTATTTTGATGCGCTGGCTCGCGTCAGCCAAAAGCAACAGCCCTACTTCACCGAATCCCGCCGCTTGCACAATTTATATGAGGCGCTCCGGGGCAAAGACCTTTCGCCCAGCCCGACCAGACACTCGTTCCGTCCCGATCAGGGACTCTTCCTCCTCGTCAACCGGCTCCAATTTGAGCCTGATGGCAAGCCGCACATTCCTGGTGGTTTGGAAGTGTGGAAGGAGACGATGCGCGCCAAGAGCGACTCCAAGATCGTTAAGGAATGGGGCAAGCGCGCCGGCGGCTGGAGCAATCCCGAGCAAGTCGTGGAGGGAATGGTCGGCGTTTCTCGCGTGAGTTCGAGAGAAGGACCGGTGAACACTTTCCTGGCGTTAACTGAGATCGACCGCGGCCGGTCTCCGGACCAGCGATTGAACCTGGCAACGGCGCGTTTGCTGGCCGAGAAGTTCGAGCGATTTGGTGACCAGTATCTGGTCTTTTCGGAGTTCCCGGGTTTGAGCAACGCTGCCATCACTCGCTTTTTCACCGTGGCCGAAGGCCTCAACCGAATTCCCGACCGGCTGCTGCGAGCGGATGCACTGGGCATTTTGCAGGCCAATATCGGACTCTGGCAGATCTTCGCCCGGCAAGGGCAGATCCCGAATACAAGTTTGAACGATTCGTGGATGAAACTTATTAATCCATTTGGCACGATTCAATCTTCCGGTCAACTCTTCGACGCCGGCAGGAATTCGCTGGGAGAAATGACGCGGGCCGCGACCGGCAGACAGGCGCTCTCTCAGGACGAAGTCATAGCCTTGTTGGCAGGGCCCAGTCAGACCAGCCCGGAAGGCCAGCAGGTGCGCCAGGAAATAGCCAACAGAATGCGCTTGGTGCTGGATGATCAGCGCCTGGTTTCTCTCGATACACTGCTCGCGCTGGGGGACGGCCTGAATCAAATGGGGAAAGGAAAACCCGCGGCCGACTCGTTGGTGCCTCTCGCTGGGGAACTGCGAGAGTTTGAGATGCCCAAGCCGCTGTTCACGACTCGCGAGAGGAGTGAATACGCCGCGGGGCTTTACAGCAACCGCCACACCATACTCCAGATGAGGACGGATTTATCGAAGGTACTCAAATCGCAGCCTTCTCCCGCTGAGATCGCCGAGGCTCGGGGCCAGCTCACCCCCTTTCTGCGGGACACTCTGGTGGGGCTGAATTACGCGTACTATGAGCCATCGGGCGCTCAGATGCTCCACAATAACCCCCTTTTCGTCCGCTCCCATGATTTCTCTGGAGGTGACTATTCCGGGGAAGCCGCCACTGCGGGAGAACAAACCTGGCGAGCGCCGCGCTTGTTTGGCCGAGGCTGGACGGCGAGCGGAGGGGCTCATCTGATCGGCTCGATGGCCGATCTACCCTACGTGCTTGCGAAGGTGGAGCAGGATTTCATCGTACCGCAAAACGTCCAGTCGCTGATCTGGGAGGATCTGGTGCCGGGGCTCATGACCGGCGCCATTCTGCCTCGATGGTGGGGAGTGACCCGAAACGAACTTCACGCCGTCACTCTGTATCAGCGCACCGGAGAAGAGCTTTTGGAGGCTGCGGCGGCGAACGAAAAAGTCCGCCAGACAGTAATGAGCATCCTTTCCGATCGCATGCTCCCCCAGAGATCCGAGGAAGTCGAGAACTCCCTCCGCGCAGGACGCCCGGAAGACGCGCTTTCTCAGACGACGCCGGCAGAGACGTTCTACCTGACGGCCGAGTTCCGGCGAAGATCCCCGGGAGACACGGACCATTGGGGAGCTGCAGGCAAGGAACTGGAAGGCCTGACGGTACGCTTCCCCGCAGAGGTTAGTTGGGAACGGCTGTCGGAAGATTTCGGCGTGCCACACCCTGCGCTGGCGCAGAGCTACGCCCGCGAACTGTTGAATGTAAAGCCCTTTCCTTCTTTCCTGGGTTACTCCAGCCGGCTGCTGGCCGAGTCCTGGGATTCAAATAACTTGTATTGGGGCCGGCTGGCGGACGAAATGAACTATTCCCCGGTAATGTTGAACCGCTTGGTTCCGGAGCTGACACGCCGCATGGTGGAGCAGACATTTGCAACCCACCTTGAAGATTGGACGGCGGTGCTCCGGGCAATGCGGGAAACCGGGGATGAGTTTCGTCATGGGAAAATCGCCGCGCTGCCAAAGAGCGCGGTCGCCTCAGGACTTTAGGCGGTTTTCCACGCGCGCAAGAATTTTTCGGTAAATTGGGTCGCCGAACCTAGACGCGGCGGGCAGTCAAAAGAGGGACATATGGCGAAACGATACGTTCTGTTGTTTCCGGTATTTCTAGTGCTGCTCTCCGGCTTCACAGTTTGGATTTCGGCCCAGGATCGCGAACAGAACAGTAACGTCATTCGCGTTACGGTCGCCATGGTCCAGCTGAACGTGGCAGTGACGGATAACAAAGGTGACTACGTAACGGGACTCCACCCGGCCGACTTCGTGATTTCTGAAGTCGGCATTCCGCAAACTGTCGCCACCTTTGAGGAAGGCAATGAAGGTCCGCAAAATTTGGTCGACGTTCCCAAGGGAAATGGGGCGCCCAGGCCGGGAGGCCCTACCGCGAGTACGTTCGTCGAGGGGCCCCAGGCAGGCGCTGTGCGCAACGGAGTCCAACAGGGCTCGCTCGAAGGGCTTAGCTCCGCTGTAAGCGGAGCCAATGTTTTCATCCTGTTTGACACCAGCAACTATATGTACAAAGGCCGGGGGTTTGTTTACGCACAGGATGCCATTGCTGACTTTATCCGGACTCTCGATACTCCCTATCGTGTGGCGTTCTATTCCTATAGCCGTGACTTTTTCCGGGCTGCCTCGCTTACGACCGACCGGTCACAGGTCTTGCGCGGTGTGCGTGGCACCGTGAACGGAGATGATTCCGCGCTCTATAACGCTCTGTTGATGACCCTCAAGGACGCAGCGCAGATTTCCGGCAGAAAAGTGGTGGTGGTCTTTTCCAACGGTCCCGACAATTCCAGCATGGTTGCGCCAGAGGATGTCGACGAATTGGCCCAGTCGGAGGGGATACCCATCTACATGATAAGCACCCGGGAAGCGAAGTTGGATCCCGCGACCTCCGCGGTTTTCGGACGAATGAGCGCCAGCACGGGTGGTGAGGCTTACTATGCCAAGAATTGGAGGGACGAACGCCAAGCCTTTGCTTCGATCCGGGAAGACTTGGCCCACCTCTATTTTCTCAGCTACTACCCGCAGACGAATCCGAATCGCGGCTGGCGCGCCATCACGGTCAAGCTGAAAGACCCGAAATGGAAGAAATACCGCATCCGGACTCGAAGCGGGTATCGCCCGATACCTGCACACGTTACGGTGGACGCGGCTGCTCCCCAGCAATAGGCGTTTAAGCGACCTGGCAGAGTGGCGCGTTCTGCATGGACGCGAGAACAGCGTCTGCGGCGGCTCTGAACAGGCGCTTTAGCACTTTCGACGCTGTCTGGATACTGTCCCTTAGTACAGTTGGAATCCGTCAAACTTTGCCCTATGCTTCCCTCCGACCTGTACGTCCGCTTTGGTGAATTGGAAAACCAAAGCACTTGGCGGAAGGAACCCAGCCCCTATGGTAGCGCGCGGAACGAGCCCCGACGGTACGAAAGTAGAGCGAAGAAAAGCCCAACGGTTCCCTGTTACCGTTCCGATTGAGGTGAGTTGGCGTGGCCCCGAAGGCATAGCCACCAAGGAGCAGGCCATCGCCAGGCAAGTAAACGCCAATGGCGGGCAGTTGGAGATGTCGACCTACCCGGATGTTGGCAGCAGGATTACACTTACAAACTTTCTTTCCGCGGAAACGGCGGAGGCTCGCGTGCTGGCCACCCCGCAATCCAGGGAAGGCGTCTCGCATGGCATCATCGTTGAGTTGATTACTCCGTGCGAGAGTTTTTGGGGTGTGAACTTACAGGTCAAGAAAACGAGTGTGGAACTGCAAAAGCTCGAAAATGCTCTCCGGTCCGAGGGGATCGATCTGCGCGTTCTGAACGAGTTCCGCGATGCCGTGGATTACGTGCGGACGGCCGCCGTCGTCGTTCAGCAGCTGCGAGAGCAACAAATGCACGGGCGAGAGGATGGAGAGGTCGCCTTGCTGCTGACTGCCGAGCGAATTCGCCGCGCCACGAATTTATGCTGCGAAGTAGTCACTGACATGGATGCGGGGAGAGTTACTCCCGATAGCAAAGGCGTGGACGAGCTTTACCGCTCCCTCGAGCAGGCTTGCGATCGCCTAAGACATCTCCTCAAGAGCCGCGAACCGGATCGATATCTGACCACTCGAACCTAGTCTTCCGCTCTCGCCCCGAACCGCGATCACTCGCGTTGAGATTTTCACGCTGATTCGTCCGTCCAGCATTAGAACCGGAAGACGATTCCAGTGGAAATGCGCGCGTTGTTTTGTGTGCCTCCGAAGAAGCGCGTGACCGCGTCGTCAGCTTGAAAGATTCGCCATGAAAATCTCGGAGCAATCCGCGCGTCGATGCCCGCCCCTAAGGCCGTTGAGAATGAATTGTCAGTGAACCCTCCTATTCTAAGGTGGCCAACGCCAACCAAGACATGGACGAACGGCGAGATGCGTGCCGGAAGAGAAACTTGCGGGCCGGCCATGAAAGAAACAGTTCGAAAATCTACTCCCGAGGGTGAACCGTAATGGGCGTCGAGGTCGGCCACGACACCCAGCACATTCAGAAATTTGTATTGGCCTGAGACTTCCCACCCGTTCAAGTTGACCGAAGGCGAGCCATTAAAACGTTCGAAGGAATACCCTCCGAACAGCTCCACTTTATCTTGAGCTCGAGCGGTGAGTGACAGCAAGAAAATCAGTACGAACAGGAATGACAGTTTTCGACCCATCGAATTCCCCTCCGGTAGAATGCGCGAATTTGAGCTTCGCGGCCCTGGACTGAGCCGCGCCCTGCAGGCTGGTAATTTCTTTGGATGCAGGACCTCAGGCAATGGTTTTGCCAGTTTGCGGCCACTGGAAGCTATTAGCCGATTCCGGCGTGGGCATTAGCGCCGAGGGATTCATGGGTCGGATGGCGTGCCCACGAGTGGCCGCTAAACGAGCGGGCCGGGATTTTTCTTGTAGCGGTTCACGATCGCATCGGCGCTCATGTAAGCGACCGCCTGGATCGTGAGCGTCGGGTTGAAGCCGCTCATCGACGGGAAGGTCGAGCTACCGATGACGAACAGGTTCGGGATGTCCCAGCTCTGGCCGTAGCGGTTCACCACGGAAGTCTTCGGATCATTCCCCATGCGCGTGCCGCCCTCGTGGTGCGCGCCCGGGGCGCCCTGGCCCTGGGGCGCGCGCCACACGTGCGTCGCGCCCGTGGCGCGGCCCAACTCCTCCAACTTCCGCAGCAAGAACTCGACGCGTGCAAGCTCGTTCGGCCGCCTCCAGTCGTAGGTCAGCCGCGGCGCCGGCATGCCCCACTGATCGCGTACGACCGGATCAAGATCGATCGTCTGGTCGGTGTACGGCAAGTTCTCGGTCTGCGCAACGATCGCGGCATGCCGCGTAAAATACTTCGCGAAGAAGTCACGATACGCCGCGCCCCACCGCGGGGTGCCAGGAGGCGGGGTCATACTCATGGCGGCGCCGATCGGGCCGGCCTCGAGATCGGCGGGAGAAACTGAAACCTGCCCGCCACGGATGAAGTTCATGCCGGCATGATCGAAGTTGTCAGCGTTGAAGTCGTCGAGGCTGTGTTTCTGGGCGCTGGGGCCCATGTAGATATTGACGAACCGGTCGTCGAACGTGGCAAACACCCTGGGTCCGATGTGGGCCATGAGATGTTTGCCCACCTGGCCGCTCGAGTTGGCCAAGCCGTTCGGGAATTTTTCCGTCTTGGAAAGCAGCAGCAGGCGCGTATTGTCGTAAATAAAGGGTGTGAGAATGACGACGTCGGCTTCGATCGTGTTATCCGTGCCGTCAGGGCCGTAGTACGACACGCCGGTCGCACGGCCCCTGTTATCGCTATTCACGCGATAACACATCGTACCGGTCACCAATTTGAAGTTGCCGGTCGCATCGGCCTCGGGCAGCTTTGTGACGAGGATGCTCGACTTTGCGCCGACGTGGCAGCCGAACGACTGGCAAAAGCCGCAGTAGGTGCAGCCCGACCGTTCATGATACGGCTGCGAGAGGATCGCCCGCGGCGACGAGAACGGGTGATAGCCCAGCTTAAGCGCCCCGGCTTCGAAGATGACGCCCGATTGATCCGCGAGCAATGCCGGTAGCGGATACTCGCGACGCCGGGGCGCTTCGAACACGTTGCCCCCATCGATCTTGCGTCCCTGCAAATTACCCGCCTTGCCCGACACGCCGAGCTCGTATTCGGCGCGATCGTAGAAGGGCTCCAGGTCGGCGTACGTGAACGGCCAGTCGGCGAGTGAAGAGTCTTCCGGAATCGCTGATGCGCCGTACCGCTCGATCGTCTGTGACCGCGCACGGAAGTCGTCTTCGTGAAAGCGCCACGAGAGCGTGCCATAGTGCACGGTGCCGCCACCCGCCTGATTGCCATAATTCAGAATTGGGAGCGGGTTCGCGCGCACATTGGCGTTCGGCCGCCAGGTGACGGGCTGGCGCTTCGCGTTCGGACGCAGCTCCTGCCGCTGGAAGTAGCGCAGTTCGTCGTGCGGGCTGAAGTCCGCGGTTTTAAGGCGTGGGCCGCGCTCCAGGCCAATGACTTTCATGCCCGCCTTGCCAAGCTCGGCCGCGAGAATCCCGCCCGCCGCGCCCACTCCCACGATCACGACATCAGTCTTTTCGGTTGCCATGGCTTTATCCCTTCCGTTTTGGGCTTGACGCCGCTTCCAGAAGGCCAATCATCGGAGCACGTGTGAATGCTTGTTTACTTTGCAGATCAATCGGCGTGAACATCACTTGCGCGCCGGGGAAGCCCACCAGGCGCCAGCCCGCGAACTCCCTGTTGCCGCCGTAAAGCGGGTCGGCAAACATACCTTCCATCGTGTGCGTGCGAACGGTATTGAAAAACTCCTGTGCGCTGGGCCATGTGAACCCGGGTGCCTTACCTTCCTCGAGCGCCGCGATCACTTCGTCCTGTTGCGCCGCGCTGAGCAGTTGGAATGGCTCATTATAGGATTTGCGACAGTACGCATCGAGTTGGGCAAGCCCGCGCCGGTAGAAATCCTGAAGTTCGGCGTAGGCGCCGGCGAGCGCCAGATCAATGTAATTGAGCACTCCAGCGTCGTTTGCGCCCGGCTTGTCGGGCGCACCAGGCATCAGCCGCTCTGTGAACGCCGCAATCGTAGCGGCATCGTCGTGGTTGAAGAACGCTCCATGCCCACCGCCCATTGGATGTTGCTGGGGAGGGGCGTCCGCCTGCTTGTGGTGCTCGGGATTCTGGGCATGCGCGCCGGGAACAAGCCCCGCGCCCGCAACGGCCCCCGCGCCAACTGCCGCGCGGACCAAGAAAGCGCGGCGAGCTGCATCATGCTTGGTCATGTTTGTTTTCTCCCTATGCGTTTTAAACCGGGGTTCCCCGGATGACTCCCGAACTGGCGTGAACAATAGCAATTTTTCGAAGCAATGTCATCGGCCATGATGGCTTTCGCTGTTAACCAAACGTATCGCCAGCGCCGTTTTCGGGAAGCGGGTGGCCGGCTTGTCCAAAGCACCCGTCTTAGACGGCTGTTGAATTTAGGGTGGCGCACACATCGCGGCAGGTCAGAGGTCTGGGGACTGGATCGCTGGGTTGGGGGTCACTTGGCTTGGTAGGACAGACACTCTTGTCCGTCCGGTACCAACGCACGTGGACAGGCAAGAGTGCCTGCCCTACTAAAATTAAAA
>WNFH01004089.1_pt1 | contig 10457 bp, 5 predicted proteins | sample 5400411 | NCBI WGS metagenome assembly WNFH01 (sample SAMN13153347, study PRJNA577476) | soil metagenome | isolation source: 200 cm saprolite under Douglas fir tree site 2 hole 3 | place: USA:California | collected 2015-04-18
TGCTGGTGCAAGACCGAATCCCCGGCCTCACTCAAGGCCTTGGACTCCTGCGCGGCCTCATTGAGAATTTCTGGGACACTCTCTATCCCGAAGTGGAAGACGGCGACCTGGAGATGCGCTCCGGCCCCATCGAATGGGTGGGCGCCCGGCTTGACATGCAGGTCCGCAAAGTTCCGCTCACCAAAAACAAGCTCGATTGGCTGAAATTCCAAGAATCGCGCCGCATCGGGTATGAAGCCGATGCCCAAGGCAATGAAGCGAAGATGACCGCGCGCCAGGAGGCCATCGCGGAAAAGAAATGTACCGCGGAAGAATTCGATGACGCGGTCAGGAATACCGGCGAGTCCTACTACCGCCAGTTGACATCGGATCTCGCCGCCGCGGTGGAAGCCACCCAGGCACTCGAAACGCTTACCGACGAAAAATTTGGCCGCGATGCTCCCAACTTCGCCAACCTGAAAAAAGCGCTCGAGGATCTTCAGGACGTCGTCCGTGAATTTTGGAAGCCCGAGGAAGAAAAGGAACCAGGGCCGGAACCGGAAGCCGTGGCGGAAGAGCAGGGCGAGGCGGTCTCCCAGACGGGAACTGCTTCGGCTGCTGCTGCCGTACGAAAACGGGTGGCTGTCTCCGAAGAGCCAGCCGGCCCGGAAGACGCGCTGCGCCGCATGCACGCGCTCACCCGCTATCTTCGCCTCGCGAATCCAGCGAGCCCCGTCCCTTATATGGTTCTGCGCGGGCTGCGCTGGGGTGAACTCCGTGCTGGTGGCTCATCGCTCGATCCATCTTTGCTCGAGTCTCCACCCAGCGAAACGCGCCAGCAGTTGAAAAAACTCGCCGCTGAAGGCCAGTGGAACGGAGTCCTTGAAACCGCCGAAGTTGCCATGGGCCTGCCTTGCGGCCGTGGCTGGTTGGATCTGCAGCGCTATACCGTGCGGGCTTGCGAAAGCCTGGGCCACGAAGCGGTTGCCGCTTCCGTTTGCGCGGGGCTCCGCTCGCTCCTTTCCGATTATCCAGATCTAGCTTCGGCCTCTCTTTCCGATGACACGCCGGCCGCCAACAACGAAACACAAGCCTGGATCACCGAGAGGATTCTCCCGCCGCCTCCCCCTGCTCCTGAACCTGAGATCGTTATGGCGCCGCATCCAGCTTCAACGGCGGCTGGCGCCGCGAATAATGGCAGCGCTCCCACTGACGTGCACGAGCTCGCCCAGCAAGCCGCCCGTTCCGGACGCATCCAGGACGCCTTCGAGATCCTCTCTCGGGAAATTGCCCAGGAACGTTCCGGGCGCGCCCGATTTCATCGCAAGATTCAGCTTGCCGCGCTGTGCCTTTCCGCCAAGCACGAGGCCATCGCCTATCCGATTTTGGAGGAACTCTCCCAGGAGATCGACCGCCGAAAACTCGAGGAGTGGGAGGAGTCCTCATCTCTAGCGCACCCATTGGCGTTGCTCCTTCGCTGCATGGATAAGCTCGGTTACGACGAGGCCGCCAAACAAAAAATCTACCAGAAGATTTGCCGCTTGGACCCGGTGCAAGCTTTGGCGGGTATGAGGTAGGAATGGGCGAACGCGAAACCAAACGCGAACACCTTGGCCCGGTTACGCTCTCGGTCCTGGACCGCCTGCTCGACGACGAGCCTAAGTCGAAAGTCGAAGGCCCCCTGACCCACAGCAAGTCCCTCGCGGTCCTGAAGGTCGCCATCCGCCGCGATCTCGAAAACCTGCTGAACACCCGCTGCACCCCCGAGCCGATCCCCGAATCCAGCGTCGAAACGCGGCGCTCCATGTTCAACTACGGAGTCCCGGACATCACCGAAATCGGCCAGAATTATCTCTACGAAAAGGAGCGCTTGCTCGCGGAAATCGAGCGCGCCGTTCGTATTTTCGAGCCCAGGCTCTCCGGCGCGAAGGTAGCCGTTCTGCCGGCCGTCGGCGCCTCTCGCGTGGTGCGGTTTGTCATCGAAGGCATGCTGCGCATCGATCCCGCTCCCGAACACATCGTGTTCGACGCCGCTCTCGAACTGACCAGCGGTGAGTATCAGCTCATGGGGGACGCCAGTGCGGGATGAATTGCTCACCTACTATGAGCGCGAGCTTACCTATTTGCGGCAAATGGGCGCCGATTTTGCTGAAAAATATCCCAAAGTTGCCTCCCGCCTGCTCCTCGAGCCCACGCGCTGTGAAGATCCTCACGTTGAACGCTTGATCGAAGCCGCCGCCTTTCTGGCTGCCCGCGTCCACCTTAAAATCGACGATGAATTTCCGGAGATCACCGAAGCCCTCCTCACCGTCCTTTATCCTCACTACATCCGGCCCATTCCCTCGATGACCGTGGTGCAGTTTCACCTGGACCCGGAGCAAGGCAAACTCGCCGGCGGACTGCCGATTCCTCGGGGCTCCATGCTCTATTCCCGGCCCGTCGAAGGCTACCCCTGCAAATTCCGCACCTGCTACGACACTACGCTCTGGCCGCTCTCTATCTCCGAGGCCCAGTGGCTGACGCCGGACCGTTTGAAGCCCGCGATCAAGGCCGCGGACGCCGTGGCCGCCCTGCGCGTCGAGCTCAGCTGCTTGCCCGATGCCAATTTTGCCCAGATGCAGATGCGTTCGTTGCGCTTCTATCTCAATGGCGAAAGCAATCTGGTCCACGCCCTCTACGAATTGCTTTGCAACAACACCGCGCAAATTCTGATTCGCGACCTGGCGCCCAACTCTCGCAAGCCTCCTGTCGTGCTCCCCGCCAGCTCTCTGCGGCCTGTTGGATTCGCCGACGAGGAGTCCCTGCTTCCTTATCCCCGGCATTCCTTCTCGGGCTATCGCCTCTTGCAGGAGTATTTTTCCTTCCCCGAGAAATTCTTTTTCCTGGATCTCACCGGGCTGGAGGCCCTGGAAAAAGCCGGCTTCGGGCCGCGCGCGGAAGTTCTCTTTTTGATCTCCAGTTTCGAGCTTGCCGAGCGCGCGCAAATGCTCGAGCTCAACGTCTCGGCGAAGACCTTGTGCCTGGGCGCTTCGCCGGTGATCAATCTCTTTCCCTTGACCGCCGAGCCCATTCTTCTGGACCAGACCGATTTTGAATACCCCGTGGTTCCCGACGTCCGGCGCAGGCGCGCCCTCGAGATTTTCTCTATCGATGATGTCATCTCACCCGACCGCGACACCCATCAGGTTCTGCAATTTGAACCCTTCTACCGTTTCCGTCATGCTTCCTCGCGTCAGGAAAAACGCCAGCAAGCTTTCTGGTATGCCAGCCGCCGGCCTTCCCGCCGCAGCAATGACGAAGGCACGGAAGTTTTTCTTTCCCTGATGGATCTCACCGGGCGGCCCATGCGGCCGGACGTGGATACCGTCACCGTCCATTGCACCTGTTCGAATCGCGACTTGCCCTACCGTTTGCCGCTCGGCAACGAGGCCGGCGACTTCGAATTGGAAGGACTCGGCGCCGTCAAACGAATCGTCGCTCTTCGAAAACCCACCACCACAGTGCGCCCGCCCACCGGCAAAGGAGTTCTCTGGCGGCTCGTCTCTCATCTCTCCTTGAACTATTTGTCTCTCGTCGAGGAAGGGAAGGGGGCCTTGACGGAAATCCTTCGCCTGTACAATTTTAGCGAGTCCGCTTTTCACGAAAAACAGATTGCCGGCTTGCTGAACTTGAAGAGCCATCGCCACTTTGCTCGCGTCATTTCCGAGAATGGCATCGGCTTCGTCCGCGGTCGGCAAGTCGAAATCGAATTCGATGAGGAACAGTACGTCGGCGGCGGTGTCTACCTGTTCGCCAGCGTCCTCGAACATTTCCTGGGGTTGTATGCCTCCATTAACAGCTTTAGTCAGTTGCTGGCACGCACCCAGCAGCGCAAGGAGCCTCTACGTCAATGGCCGCCACGAGCGGGGCAGGCGATTCTGCTCTGAAGCAGATGTCCGTCCCCTCCGAACTCGAAACCCGGCTCCGCGAGGAACCGTTCAGTATCCGTTTCTTCCAGGCCGTGCGCCTGCTCGAGCGGCTGTTTCCTGAGCGTAAGCCCGTGGGCCGATTCGTCAATCCTTCAGAAGAAGTGGTGCACTTCGGCGCGCATCCTTCGCTGGCTTTTCCTGCCAGTGAGATTCAATCACTGGGATGGGACGAGAACAAGCCCCACCAGATGACCGTTAATTTCCTCGGCTTGGCGGGTCCCCTCGGTGCTCTCCCGCAGTGGTATACCGGCCTCATCGCCGAGCGCGTACGCTCCGGCGACCGGACTCTGCGCGACTTCCTAGACATTTTCAATCACCGCTTCCTATCTCTCTTTTACCAGGCCTGGGAAAAGTATCGCTTTCCCATCGCTTACGAGCGCGGAGAACTTGACCGTTTCTCTCATCTCTTGTTGGACCTCATCGGTATGGGTACGGAAGGCCTCCAGGATCGTCAGGCTGTCCCAGATGAAGCATTTCTTTTTTTTGCGGGGATCCTTGGCCAGCGTCCTCATTCCGCCAAGGCTCTGGAATTGATCCTCAATGAGTATTTCGAAGTGCCTGTCGAAGTCCAGCAACTGCTTGGCGGCTGGTTCCGTCTCGACCCTGCGACAGAATGCCGCATGGGCGACCGGGAGACTCCCTCCGAACAACTCGGAATGGGCGCGGTGGCCGGCAACGAAGTCTGGGACCAGGGCGCCCGCGCACGCATCAAGCTCGGACCGCTCTCACTTTCCCAGTACCTCGATTTTCTGCCCACCGGCTCTGCCTTCCCCGCCTTGCGCGGATTGACGCGGTTTTTTTCCAACGATGAAATTGATTTCGAGGTGCAGTTGGTGCTCCAGCGCGCAGAGGTTCCTGGCTGCGAATTAGGTTCCGAAGGCGACGATTCTCCAAAACTGGGATGGGTCAGTTGGGTTCGCTCCAGCACGATGGGGCGCGATCCGGAAGACACCATCCTCGCTTTGTAAAAGGAAAGGACATACTATGGCCTCCAACTTGAAAGGCCTCATCGGCAAACTGAATGACTCCACGCGCTCGGCGCTCGAAGCTGGAGCTGGGTTCTGCCTTTCTCGAACCCATTACGATATCGAAATCGAACACTTCTTGACAAAGCTGCTAGACACAACCGACAGCGATTTGCAGCACATCCTCAAGCATTTTGCGGTCAACAAATCGCACCTCGCGACCGACCTCACTGTCAGCCTCGACAAGCTCAAGACCGGCAACGCTCGCACTCCCGTCTTCAGCCCCTCGCTGGTGCAAATGCTTTCCGAGGCCTGGACCATCGGCTCGCTTGATTTTGGCGCCGCCCAGGTGCGTTCCGGCTTCTGCATCCTGGCCATTGCCGCTTCCGCCGATCTCGCGCGCCTGATGCGCGAAGTCTCCCGTGAATTCCAGAAAATCAGCGAAGAAACGCTGCGCAAGAATTTCTGGGCCATCGTGGCCGGTTCGCCCGAAGATCAGCAGACCGCGCAAGCCGCCAATATCCCCGGCGTGGGCCCGGCTGCTTCTGCCGGTGCTCCCGGCGGCGGCAAGACGCAAAATCTGAATCAATTCACCATCGATCTCACCGCCAACGCCCGCGCCGGAAAAGTCGATCCCGTGCTCGGCCGCGACCACGAAATTCGCCAGATCATCGATATCCTCACTCGCCGCCGCCAGAACAATCCTATTCTCACCGGCGAAGCCGGCGTCGGCAAAACCGCTGTCGTCGAAGGCTTTGCCCTGCGTGTAGCCGCCGGCGATGTCCCCCCGCCTCTGAAAAACGTAACTATCCGTTCTCTCGATCTCGCGCTCCTCCAGGCCGGTGCCGGCATCAAGGGAGAATTTGAGAATCGTCTGAAGGGGCTCATCGAAGAGGTCAAGTCTTCTCCCACTCCCATCATCCTTTTCATCGACGAAGCTCACACCATGATCGGCGCCGGTGGCCCCGCCGGGCAGGGCGATGCCGCTAATTTACTCAAGCCCGCTCTGGCCCGCGGCGAATTGCGCACCATCGCCGCCACAACTTGGTCAGAGTATAAAAAATATTTTGAGAAGGACGCGGCTCTCGCCCGCCGTTTCCAAGTCGTTAAAGTGGAAGAACCGGCGGAACTACAGTGCATGGTCATGCTCCGCGGCATCGTGGGTTCCCTCGAAAAACATCACAACGTCAGAATCCTTGACGAAGCTGTCCAGTCCGCCACCAAGTTTTCCCATCGCTACCTCGCCGGCAGGCAATTGCCAGACAAAGCCGTGAGCGTTCTCGATACCGCTTGCGCCCGTCTCTCCCTTGGCCAAAACGCCACGCCGCCGCAAATCGAAGACGCCACTCGCCAACTCGACGACCTCGACGTCCAGCAGCGCGTCCTACAGCGCGAAGCCGCCGTCGGTTCCGACCATGCCGAGCGCCTCGCTGCCATCGCCGCACAAAAGACCACGCTCGCAGCCGAATTGAAATCCCTGCAAACTCGCCGCGAAAAGGAATTAACCCTCGTCGGACAAATCAGGGACGTCCGTACGCAACTCGAAACCGCCGCGGCCCCCCGAGCCGCCGCCGGAGACGGCAGCGGCAGCGCCGCCCAGCCCGCTCTCGACACCGCCGCATTGCGCGCCGATCTCGCGCGCCTGAATGCCGAGCTGGATGCCTTGCAAGGGGAAAACCCGCTCATGCGCGTCTGCGTCGACAGCCAAATCGTCGGCGAAGTTATCTCCGCCTGGACCGGCATCCCCGTCGGCAAGATGCAGCAAGACGAAATCAACACCGTCCTTTCCCTGAAAGACCTAATGGCCGCCCGCGTCATCGGCCAGAACCATGCCCTCGAAGCTATCGCCCAGCGCATCTCCACCGCCCGCGCCGGTATGGACGATCCCGTCAAGCCCGTCGGCGTTTTCATGCTCGTCGGCCCCAGCGGCGTCGGCAAAACCGAAACCGCCCTCGCTCTCGCCGATCTTCTTTACGGCGGCGAGCGCAATCTCATCACCATCAACATGTCCGAGTATCAGGAAGCCCACACCGTCTCCAGCCTCAAAGGCTCGCCTCCAGGTTATGTTGGCTACGGCGAAGGCGGCGTCCTCACCGAAGCCGTCCGCCGCCGCCCCTACTCCGTCGTTCTTCTCGACGAATGCGAGAAGGCTCATCCCGATGTCCTCGAACTTTTCTATCAAGTCTTCGACAAAGGCATGATGGAAGACGGCGAAGGCCGCGAAATCGATTTCAAGAACACCATCATCATCCTCACGTCCAACGCTTGCACCGATCTGCTAATGAAACTCACTGCCGATCCGGAGACCACGCCCAGCGCCGAAGGCTTGGCCAAAGCACTCAAGCCCGAAATGAACAAAATCTTCAAGCCCGCTTTCATGGGCCGTCTCGTCACCGTTCCCTATTTCCCCCTGCGCGACGAAGCCATGAAAACCATCGTCACCCTCAAGCTCGCCAAGATTCAGCGCCGCATCCGCGAGAATCACAAAATCGAGCTGACCTACGCCCCCGAGGTCGTCGCCGAAGTCGCCAAGCGCTGCACCGAAGTCGAGTCCGGCGCCCGCAACGTCGACAACATCCTCACCAACACCATGCTCCCCGACATCTCCCGTTATCTCCTGTCGCGCATGGCCGACCGCCAAAAACCGTCTTCAATCCATGTTGCGGTTGGAACTGACGGAAAGTTTGATTATCAATGAGATGTTTCAGCGCGAGGTGAACTGCCATGTGCGGACAAAGGCCCCCGGGTCCGATGTGTCAGGTGAGAAACCCTGTTACCGTGGATGGGGGGACGATGTGCATGTCAGCAACGCCACCCCCGCGCCCAGTATCGTCGGAGATGTGTGGACCCCGCCGCCTCACCACTCTAACGCCAGAAATCAACGCGGGTCCTGCCGCCAAGACTTCGTCTTTCCTTAAATTCAATGCCTTTAATACGAAGGAACAGAATGATTTCGAACGCCAGGTCTATGAAGGGGAGCTCCGCTGGGCCAGGACCAAGAAGACATATTTCCCTGGCCTGTCCCGGGAAGAGCTCGAAGTGGTCGAAGGAAAACATGAACTCCGAAAGGATGCAGCCAAGGCTTGCCGTGATCTTCTTTCGCGCGCCAAAACCGATCTGTTGAAGGCTAGAGAAGAAGGAAAACCGGAAGCCTTGAGAGTTACTCACATTGGAATTGCGTCCGCGTACCGAGACCCTGTGCACGACTTCGCGGCCTGGCAACGGGCATTCCGAAAGCACTACGAATCTACGAAGCCAATTCGGGAGAAAAAGGAAGGCGGTGAGCACGGACGGCGCGCCGTCGCGTATATGGTGGAAGAGATGATTCCCGTCAAGGCGGTCGCCGGATTCAGCAATCACACCAGTGGAATCGCCGTGGATTTTAAGACAACCGACGGTAAACGGGAGCTCGGGCCCGATACCGATCAACATGCTGCGTGGAAAGACGCCTGGTTTTATAAATGGTTGCATGCGCCCCGTGACCCGGGGCCGCGCAAAGGCCCTGCTGAACAGAACGCCGGCGAATTCGTTCAACTTGTCACAGAGGAATGGCACTGGGATTATAAGAAAGGGAGCTGAGACTGTTCTCGTGGTAAGACTCTACACGCCAGCTTGAAAGGGAGAGCGCCCGTAACGCTAGGCTTCTCAGCGTGAAAGAGTGAGGGTGAACAAAGCGATATGGCTCATACACAAGAAAAAAGAATCATCTCAATTCATACACCGCTGGGTAAAGACACGCTCTTACTTCACAATTTTGTCGCCGCTGAGGGTATTTCCAAACTCTTTCACGTGACAGCGGAGTTGCTCTCCGAAAACCACTCTATTTCCTTCAAAGATATCGTCGGCAAGCAGGTGACCCTCCAAGTCCAACATGCCGGCGATGACAAGCGTCATTGGAATGGCTTCGTAAGCCGTTTCAGTTGCACCGGTGGGGATAACCGCTTTAGCTACTATCAGGCAGAAATCGTCCCGTGGCTCTGGTTTCTCACGCGAACCGCCGATTGCCAGATTTTCCAGCAGAAAACCATCCCCGAAATCATTAAGAAAGTCTTCCAGGATCATGGCTTTCAGGACTTTCAGGACCGTACGCAAAGCGCCTATCCCCAGCGCGAATACGTTGTCCAATATCGCGAAACCGCTTTCAATTTCGTCTCACGCTTGATGGAGGAGTACGGCATCTTCTATTTCTTCGAACACGATAAAAATACCCACAAGCTGATTTTGGCTGACAAGCCCCAAGTCCATAAGAACTGTCCCGTTCAGCATAAAGTGCGCTTCAATTACACACCTGGCAGCACTCTCCTGAAAGAAGACATCGTGCAGAGCTGGGGCGCCGAGCAGGAGTTGCGGCCCGGCAAGTACGCCCTCACGGATTATAATTTTCAAACTCCCAACACGTCTCTGATGACCAACGTTCAAACCGTCGCGGAGCTCGGCGGCAACACAAAGTATGAGATCTACGATTACCCGGGAATTCACACCAAGAAATCGGAAGGCGACGCCGTCACCAAGCTCCGCATGGAAGAGGAAGAGGCGGCGCACCACCTGATTTCCGGCTCCGGCAACTGCCGCTCCTTCGCTCCCGGGTACAAATTTAATTTGGACGAGCACTCCCGCGGCGACCAAAATGGCGACTACCTTCTGACCGAGGTAACCCATTCCGCTTCCGTGGGCGACAGCTATTCCGGCCCGGGAGGCGATTCCCAGGAAACTTACATCAACCATTTCACGTGCATGCCCTTCGCTGTGCCCTACCGGCCTCAGCGGCTCACACCCAAGCCGATAGTGCAAGGGCCGCAGACGGCTGTTGTCGTCGGTCCCGCCGGCGAAGAAATCTATCCCGATAAATACGGCCGCGTGAAAGTCCAGTTCCACTGGGACCGCCTCGGCAAGAAAGACGAAAACAGCTCCTGCTGGATCCGTGTCTCCCAGCCCTGGGGTGGCAAAAACTGGGGCGCCATCAACATTCCCCGCATCGGCCAGGAAGTCATCGTCGAATTCCTCGAAGGCGATCCCGACCGCCCCATCATCACCGGCCGCGTCTACAACGACGACCAGATGCCCCCTTACACTCTCCCCGATCACATGACCCGCACCACCTTCATGTCCCGCAGCACCAAGAGCGGTGGCTCCGCCAACTACAACGAGCTCCGCTTCGAGGACAAAAAAGGCAGCGAACAAATCTTCCTCAACGCCGAAAAAGACATGGACCACCGCGTCGAGAAGGACTCCCGCGAATTCATCGGCAACGACCGTCACCTCATCGTGAAAAACGACCAGAAAGAAAAAGTCGAAGGCGAGCAGCACATCCAGATCGTCAAGGACCGCAACGAAAAAGTCGGCGGCGATGCCTCCCTCGACATCACCGGCAACCAGAACGACAAAGTCGGCCAAAACATGTCCCTGCAAGTCGGCCAGAACCTCCAGGAAAAATCCGGCCAGAACTACGCCCACGAAGCCGGCATGGAGATCCACCTCAAAGCCGGCATGAACGTCGTAATCGAAGCCGGCATGCAGCTCACCATTAGAGCCTCCGGCGGCTTCA
>WNFH01004091.1_pt1 | contig 10456 bp, 16 predicted proteins | sample 5400411 | NCBI WGS metagenome assembly WNFH01 (sample SAMN13153347, study PRJNA577476) | soil metagenome | isolation source: 200 cm saprolite under Douglas fir tree site 2 hole 3 | place: USA:California | collected 2015-04-18
GATGAGACCGTTCTGGTATCGGATACCGAACCCAATCGCGTTTTGGCATTGAGCTTTTGGAACAGCAAGGAAGATGCCGAACGGTATCACCGAGAGCAGTACCCCAAGATCAAGGAAATGTTCGCGCATTTGCTTGAGGCAGATCCCTTAATCCGGACTTTCAACGTCGATACCTCGACCACCCACAAGATCGCCGCAGGCAAAGCCGCCTAGCGGCGCGCTAGGCCGATACCTGAAGGTGGGCCACTTGGCTCACCTTTCTTACTCTCTGCGCACGTGTCGCAAAGGCGGGCTTTCCCGCGAGCCTTTTCCCTCAAAACCCACGCAGAATCCGCGTCCTCTCCCTCCTGTGAATCTTGGTCCGTAGGTATGTCGCTGCACAGTGCGTCTACGTCGCACGTTCTTTCTTTTCCAGGGGTTGAGGACACACGCGTTCAGGCGGCCGACGAAGCGTCGTGCGTAAGGACCTTATGTCTAGCTGAAAGTCGCGGATGAGTCGTCGCAAGGTGTCACGGTGCATATCCAGGGTCTTGGCAGCCCTGGCTTGATTCCACTTTTGTTCTCGCAAGACCGTAAGGATGAAGATCTTCTGGAACTCACGGAGTGCCTCGGAGTACCGAATCCCACCTTTATACATCCGCAGCACGAGACTCTCGAGGTGGTCCTCCAAGGCAGACCCTCCCCACCACTCCTCTAGACTGCATCGCCCTCCGGGTCAACGAAATTCTCGCAGCGCTATCCAGTTTTGTTGTCAGTCGCCTGCGGCTCAGGGGCAGGCGGATGGCGAGAAATGGTGCAGTCTCGCAGCGGCAAATCCTAAGACACTCTGCCGCTAGAGTTTCCTCCACGCGGATCGCTCGCTCTCCGATCTTACATTGTGGAAATCTCGCGAACCCCACGCCCAGAGAATCGCGCAGATTGCAAAACCGTACTGGACGGACGGTTCACTGCACCAAGAACGGGCATTGACAACCCCTTCAATGGAGGACTAGGGTTGGTACGTCGACGATCGAAAGGATTGGTTCAAATAACATTAGCCAGTCCAAAGTAGGTTGGGTGATCCAGCTTGGCAGGGCGACCTGTTGGGCAGCCAGACCCGAAAAAACCGACTGACTCTGCGAGGAGCAGTTGGGGTTTGGAGCCGCAAAAGCGGTGATCGCATCAAGGGGCTGTGACGGTGCACGCATCCACGCTGCCGACTTCCTCACAGGAGCTGGCGGCTAGAGCGTAACCAATGTCACGGTCCTTTTAATTCTTACTCCTTCCTCAAAGCGCGGCGGTCGCCGCCCCCCGTTCTCTGAAGGTCTTCAATTCTCCGGCTGGGTCAGCGTTGCTTGGCGCGCACCACCTCAAGAGCGGTAACCACATACCAGAAGCGGCCTCGGGCATCGTCGTGGAACTCTCGGACCGCATACCCGGGCGGTACGCGCTCGACGCGCCTCTGCTTGGGCACGATGCGCTTGTTGCGCGCTACGACAAACGGTTTGGAGTGTGCCGTCATTGCACACCAAAAGGTGCACATATCCTGCCACAAAACGTGTGCAAAAAGCGAACTTGGGAGTGTTATTGCAAGGAACCTAACCGTATCACTCGGCAGAGCCTATTGGACAATGCTGATCTTCAGTCCCCCGGGACAACGCTCAACGAATCGAACTACTGAAAGCCGTTCGCGGAAAAACTGGGTCTTTTACTGACTGCACCGAACTCGGCTTCGAAGACCCGATTGACTAAACCGCATCTCCGTTCCGCGGCTCTTGCTGATTTCCATGCCCTGGCGCAAGAATCCGCACGATTGTTTTGTGCGTCTTTACCCCAAAGAATGCTACAATCACTGCGAAGTAGAAATGTGCCCAGCGGCCCGTGGAAACGGGCCGTTTGGCGTATAGAAGACAAAAAATTCATCCGCAAAAAGCCTGGCTTTCGAGCCGGGCTTTTTGCGTTTTACCGAAAGGAGAATGTTTATGCAAACCACAAAAGCTGTATCTGCAAAAAGACGGAAGCAAGAACGTCACCGTGCTCACTGGATCAATGACCAACTGGTGTGCAGCTGCCGCTCTCGGAAATTTACGATCTTCCGTGAGCGCGTCGCGCGCAAAGTGCACACCCGCAACTCGCAGCGAAGACGCCATGTTGCAGTTTGCGAGAACGGCCACAAAACAAGAATTGGTTTCCCCTCGAGACCCAGACGCAAGTAACAGGCAGCCGGGTCGCTGCAAGACCTCGCGGCGGCCCCTTGCATCTTTCCCCAATTTGACAACCCCGCCGCGCAGCCCTAAGCTGTTGCGCTGCAAACCCCATCAGAGTCAGAGGAAACTTACAGGTCCGATCTCGCAGAAAAAAGTGAGGAGGCAATTCCATGAACCGGAGATGCACTGCGTTCGTAATCGCAGCAGTTTTGTCTCTCGCCGCGTTGCTCGGCCTGGCGTGGGCCGCCAACGTAGAAGAAGAATTGAAGAAGCTTGAAACCGATCGTGCGACCGCGGCTGTTAAAGGTGATGTGGCAACGCTCGAAAAGCAGACGTCCGACGACTACACCTTCATCAACTTGTACGGCCAAATGTCGGACAAGTCGCAGATGGTAAACGCGTTCAAGACCGGCCAAACCAAGCTGACCGTTGACGAGCTTTCCGATATGAAGGTGCGCGTCTACGGCAACACCGCGGTGATCACTGGCAAGGCTGATCTTGCAGGAACGATGTCGGGAAAAGATACCAAGGGCCAAATCATGTTCACCCGAGTCTACGTGAAAAAAGGCGGCAGTTGGCAATCCGTCGCCCTCCAACAAACCCTTGCCTCACATCCCTGAACGTTACGGACCGGGAGCTCTGGGCTACTCTCGGTCCGTATTTCCTGTTACTAAAGCGTGGCTTCCATTCGCACTGGAGCAGCCTGTTTGAGCCAATGCTGGAGTATCATCTGGAGCTACGGCGAGACAGTCGCTCGGCCAGTCATGACTCGTAAACGCGGAAATCCCAACTGGGGGCGTCCCATTCCGCCCGCTCCAGCCCTCCCCACCGAATTCGAGATGCAGGCGAGGCACCTGCGGCTGACGCCGGAGAACTATGTCCACTCCGCAAAGCTGCGAGCCTGGTGCGAGCGAAACAGGAACCGGTCCTATATCCCAGAATGGCTACTTAAAGCCTGGGATATCCCCGTAAATCCAGACCTCACCGACGCCGCCTGACCACCACTACCACAAATCCGCTCCGAACTCGGCTTCGATGAATCCGCCTGAAGGGGCCTCACTCGTAGAAGTGCGCTCAGAACCGGTCTCACAAATCGAGGAACCTACCTAACTATTTTCGATCCGTAGAAAAACTGTCAAAAGGAGGGCATGCGCGGAAGATGGGAACTGAGCGATCCCCAATGGGAACAGATCGAACCGATCTTGCGACCGAAACGACGGCCCGATGGTCGCGGTCGTCCTTGGCAGGACACACGCGCTGTGCTGAATGGAGTCCTGCGGATCTTGGGTACGGGTGCGCAGTGGCGCGAACTGCCGGAGAAGTATCCACGCTTCCAGACATGCCATCGACGTTTTCAGCAGTGCGTACGCGGCGGCAGACTAGAAAGGGCGCTGCGTCTACTGGCTAGGCATCTACACGGCCAACTCGATCTGCAAGAAGGCTTCGTCGATGCAACGTTCGCGAGCGCAAAAAAAGGGGCCTTGCAGTCGGCCCCACGCGCCGAGGTAAGGGGACGAAGATCGTCGCTATCGCCGCTGATAATAGTCTTCCTCTCGCCATCAGTGTGCAAAGCGCTTCGCCCCATGCAAGTCAGCTCGTCGAAGAAGTCCTTGCCGGAAGTTTCCTCGATGAGCTTCCGGCCCGCCTCGTCGGCGACCGTGCCTACGATTCCGATCCGCTCGACCACAGGCTTGAAGAAGAATACGGCGTCGAATTAATCGCACCGCATCAGGGACGCCGAAAAACGAAAACTCAAGACGGCCGAAAGCTGCGGCGGTACAAGAAACGCTGGCGTGTGGAACGGTTGTTTGCCTGGCTCCACTGGTTTCGCAGACTTGTCATTCGTTACGAGTACCACGTCGAGAATTTCCTCGGCATGGTCCACCTTGCTTGCCTCAACTACTACTCAAACAGTGGTAAGACTGCTGATTATTCCACCTTGTGCGGCGAGAGTGTAAACTCCCCGTCATGAGCCTCCCAAGAATCGACCGGGTTGGCACGGCGATTATCGTTGTCTTGCTAGGCGGTTATTGTGCTCAAGCAATTCCGCACCGATACGTGGGAATGTCGCCCGACGCAGCTCGTTTTGCACAGCACCACGATTCATTCGTCCCTAAACGGATGCATGAGCTTGGCATTCCTGGTGTCGCGGTGGCCTTCGTGGATCACGGCGAGGTGGTATGGGCCAAGGGCTACGGTGTCGCCGACAAAGCCACAGGTACTCCGACCACACCCGAAACCGTATTTCAGGCTGCATCTATTTCAAAATCGGTGACCGCATGGGGCGTAATACGCCTGGTACAGCAAGGCAAGCTGGCATTAGACGCGCCCGCCGAGCAGTACCTTACGCGCTGGCGTCTTCCACCTTCGAAGTTTGACAATTCCGGCGTAACCATCCGCCGGTTATTGAGCCATACTGCTGGTCTGTCGGCGCACGCTTACCTCGGGTCCGAACCTACACAGCCATTACCCACGCTTGAGCAATCGCTGTCTGGCGAAACTGAGGATATTGGGGATGTACATGTGGAGATGCAGCCCGGCACTAGGTTCGGCTATTCGGGAGGCGGCTACACACTCCTTCAGCTCATTGTTGAGGAAGTCACGCACGAGAAGTTCTCCGATTACATGTGGCGTGAGGTCCTACAGCCGCTAGGAATGGAACATAGCTCGTTTGAGTGGACGCCTGATGTGCAAGCTGTCACGGCTCGCCCTTATGACCAATTTGGAAATCGACTACCCAATTATGTCTACACAGCAAAAGCCGCTGCCGGGCTATACACGACTGCCTCTGACTTAGCCAGGTTTGTCGCCGCAGGCATGATGGGACCAAACGGTGAAGTGGTTGGAAGGGGCGTTGTGGTGCCGGGGATGTTCCGGCAAATGACCACGGCAGCTCCAGCCACGAACGGAACCTACGGGCTTGGCTTTCAAATCCAGAGGCTGCCCGGCGGGCTCCATCTGGTTTACCACCCAGGCAGTAACCGCGGCTGGAGTGCGGTTTTTGCTGAACTGCCGGAAAAGAGCGAGGGCGTGGTCGTTCTAACCAATAGCGATTCCGGTGAAGTACTTGCAACTCAAATAGCCGTTGCCCTGCCGGCACAGTCTCTCTACCGCGCAATGCTCTGGATAGCTGTGGGACTGGGGATGCTACTGGTACCCTTCGTGGGATGGATCTGGTTCCGCCTGCGGAACGGTCGCACGCGGTGGGGGTGGGGAGCCGCTAAACCGGGGTGGCTAAAAATGGGCTGCATCGTGGCACTGGCGTTGGTTGCCTCAGTTTGGTGGCTGAGCTGGTACTCGGATGTGCTCGTGCGGGCAATAGCGGGATTAAAGGGCGTAGTTCCGGCTGATGAAATGCCCTCGACTTTTCAATGGCTGACAGCGGCACTGACCCTCTGGTGTTTGGGAGGAATCGCAAGCTGCCTCACGAGTGCGGCCCACCTGGTTGCTTTGCTAGAGGCTGCCTAGTGCCTGCGGTCAGCACATCTGTAGCATTTGTGAGACAGCTTCCAGTCATTGAAATCCGTGCCAAACTGCGGTAAAAGAAAATCAGGCCGGGAGTCGTCCGAAAGTCGGCACTCAACCTCAGCGGTCCAAGCGGGCTCGAGCGCGGCGACGCCCGGCATCGCGAGGTGGGGGATGCGGACGGCGAAGAGGGCGGCCCCATTCTGTCGCGGTGTTGTCTTTCTGTTCTTCGCTGCCGCAATACCCGTCGGCCCGAACCCGGCCGTTGCTCAGGCGCTCCTGCGGCCTAAGGTAGTAAACATAGCCGTAACCATCAGCCCTCCGAAAGCGACGCTGTTTGCCGGCGAAACGCAGGTTTTTGTGGCAACGGTCATCGGCGGCGTCGACAAAACCGTAACTTGGTCCGTAGACGAGGAAGACGGCGGGACGGTAACGAACCAGGGCCTGTATACCGCACCTAAAATTCAGGGCTTGTATCACGTTACCGCAACCAGCACTGCCGACGCGCAGAAACGGGCGGTGGCAACGGTTACGGTGCTTGCCTATTGCGACCCACCCGCCGCCTTCATGAGGTAGTAGTGGCGGCGACCGGCCCTTACCTCATGCTACCCCGCCAGCCACTTCATATTCGACGCCATACAAATAAACCGCCTGGTTGCGGATGGTTCCACGAACTCGACCTGATTTGCTAGAGGATGGGCTGACGAACTCGAGGCTGATCTGGGCACCTATTACGAGGTTCGCGACTGCGAAAAAGCACATGCCACCCTCGCTCATTTTGATGCAGCGACCATCGATGACGAGCGTGTCATTGAGACCTTCGACAAGAACCCTAACCGGCGCGTCAACCTTGTTGCGCGCCCAGCGGCGCTTACCTTCGTTTGGGTGGGGGTTCAGTGTTCCAGCCCCAATCCCCATACTGGCAAATTAACAGCGCCCTCGCTTGAATCCGTATTACGGAAGGACAGTTACTCGTGAACTGCGGTATACCCGCGAGCACCCATGCCCCATGCCATCAAGACCTACCCCTGGCTTTGATCGGCATCGCCCTCTTCTCCTCCAAAGAAGCTCATCGCTTCGTCATCCTCGATATCCTGCGGGCGATCTACGAGGTTGAGTACTTCGCGCTTCGTACAAATGGCCTCACCGGCAGCAATGTTCTCAACAATTTCTCCAAGGTCGCTCTCCGCCGGATTCCAATCGCACGAGACCTCAATCCGAATCTTGTAGTACGCCATCGGAGGACCTCCCCGGCGCCTTCAACCAACTCGTAAACCGCCGCTCGTTTGCGTTGCATACGGCGCGTGTCCTAAAGTCTAGCTGATGTCCGGACTACCCACGCAGGTCCCCTGGAGACGCTTCGTGCGCGTTCTCCGGAAACTGGGCTATACCGCCCACAAAGGGAAGGCCGGTTCCGCGCGATCGTTCGTTAACCCGAGCCGTAGCCCGCGTGTTGTTTCCTTCCGGGAGCCCCATCCCGGCGACAACGTGGGCCAAGCAATGTTGCGCGAGTATCTTCGCAAACTTCTCCTCGCCCCAGATGAGTTCACGCAGCTATTGGAAGACTGCTAGATCGGCCGCGCAAACGACAGCTCATGCCCATCCGGGTCGGCCATGTGGAAGTACCGCTCGCCCCAGGAAGCGTCTCGCGGCCTCTGCGGACGAAGTCCCTTTTCGCAAAGGTAGGCCCAGAACCCATCAACATCGGAAACATAGAAGATCAGCCGACCCCAGTCAGTCACCGCATCACCCTCTTCCAGGTTGAGGATGGCAGATTGCGCGTCTTTGGCGCGAAGCGAAGAGAAATACGTATCTTCCCCACCGTAGAGAAGCTCCATGCCGAGCACATCGCAGTAAAATTGCACCGAAGCCTTCATGTTCGAAACCCGAAACGTCACCGCCGAAATCTTTTCAACCCTCATCGCCATCTCTATTATTGGTGCGAATAACCCCGAATCACCTCCGGCCGGTGCTCTCCGGCCGTTCCTCCGAGCATATGCGACCGTTCAATAGCATTCGGAATCCACACGGTTCCTCCGAAAGATCAAGTCGTTGGGCCAACTGGCTTCGCACAGAGGGTCACCAGCTAATACGCTGAAAACGCAGTTCTTGACTGCTTTGCCCTGAAAAGGACACAGTCGCAGAGCTGCCGCGCAAGTTCGGGGAGATCCGAGTCGAGGAACAAAACTGCCCCTGACGGCATCTACATCATTAAGCAGCATACGCCTGTACGTGCCTGCGGCGTTGCCTGCTCCTGGTCGAGCCAACGTAGCGACTTGGCCTGGGAGGAGGTGCGGGCAATGGAAGGCGCACGATCCCGGCAATCTCGCCCCTATTGGATCCGTTACCTTGTCGCGTTCTGGGCGGGAGAAAAACTCAAGTGGGCAAGAGACAATATTCTTGTAGCCTTCGTGTGCTCCCTTGCTCCTGGCCTGATCGCCGCCGGTATCAGCGCCGCCCTCAGCGGCCACAAGTGGCGCGCAGCAGCGTATGCTACTCTCCTGACCTACAGTGGCTTGTTTGCCTTGTTCCTGATGTGGAGGCTGTTGGCCACACCTTGGGAACTGGATCGCGAGCGGCAACGATTCATCAACGGATTAACCAAGAAGCTCGCCTTTGCCAAGTTCAAATTGGCCGCGCTGCGAGCCTCACCACCGGCCATCGACGTAGAAATAGTGGAGATTCACGTTCAAGCAGCTGACACTACGCTTGCTCCCCACACTCCCGACTTTCCTATCGATTGCGATATTTTTCTGAGGGTGAAACTGACGCTCCGTGAATCACGGCCGATTGGGATGCTGACATACGCATTAAGCAGTGTTTTGCATGGCAATTCCACACGTGCGGATTATGTCGACGACATTCAGGACTGGGGGCTAATCACCGCGAGAAAACCGGTTGGGATCGGAACGACGTTTCACTACACCGTAAGCAAGCTAACCAAGCTAGCGCGGAAAATGGAGCACGCAGGAGCGCCGGGGGAGGGATGGCTTCATTTCCACGTCACCGGAGTGCATGAGAGGGAAATCGGAGCAACTGTCTACAGACTTAGTGTTCTGACTCCGAACGGCGCCACCAGCGCGGACATAAGAGGCGCGAAAAACCTAGCGAGAGTAGAAAGCAGAGAGTTTCAGAAAATTCCGTATGCCGCTCGTGCTAACGGCTCTATCTATTAGAGCCCGCTCAAAAATGGTTCCCGACCAAAAGTTTGTCGTAGGGCTTTTTTTGAACCTCTGCTTTGCTCTGTTTGCGAGAGTCTCGTATGAAAAACTAGGAGTCTTGCTCCTGATCATCCTCGGTGCAAGGTTCCCTTCGGGAAGAGCTGCTGAGGCTGTAATAGTGAAGGCAGCCACGAGTTCGCCGCACGCAAAGCTCCAACTGCACCATTCTTACCTAATTGACCCGCCCGCCAAGGAGGCGTACGACATCTGTAGCGGCAAAGCCTCGTGGCACCCTGCGTCCGCGCCACGGGCGCTCCAGCGGATTTCGCTACGGTGCCGATGCAAAAGCTTCTGCGGGTTGAACATGGGTCGAAAACATACGTATGCCACGAAAGGCCAGCTTGAGACATTGGTACTCCGGATGCACAGGACGGGCATCCTCTATTCCGAAGCGCTGAGAGAATTTAAGAAGCAGTTTATCCTTGTCATCCTCCGGGATGTCAATTGGAATCAGAGCAAAGCCGCCCGAGGATTGGGAATGCACCGGCGCACCCTCGTTCGCACTCTTCGGAAGTTGAGCATTGACATCCGCGCTCTGCGCAATGCCGAGCGCCGTCCGCCACGTGGCACCGGCATGCAGCAGCAGAAAAAAATCGCCGGATGACTGCCGCCTTTGCCCGAGGATCTGAGTCGCACGCGAAGTCGTTTTCCCGTCTAATGCGTTGACCTCAACTGCACCAATCTTGAGCAATTGACCCCGCTCTCAAGCAGGCGTACTTTTTGTGAATACGAATCAGCATCGGCCCACTCCCCCGGATGAACCCATTCCGGCTAGGGTTTGTCAGGCCACGAAGGAGTCTCCCATGCCAAGAGATCCGACCAAGAAACCAGCCGCAAACATAGCTGGTGAATCGCACCCGAACCTTGAAGAAGAAATCCGCCGCCTCGCGCATGAGCTCTACGAGGAGCGCGGCCGCGAGGACGGCCACGACCTCGATGATTGGCTCCGCGCCGAAGCGGCGATCATGGGCACGAAGGTAAAAGCCGCCGCGGCCTAATCTCAAGCACACGTATCCACCGCAAAGCCCCGGCACTCCCCGGGCCACTTTCATTCCCACCAAGAATTTGACAAATCCCGCAGCAGCCGTAAGCTGAAAAAGCCCCTCCATAGCACCTTCCCAACCAACACCATTTGAGGCGAGCGCCTTGGGTATCTCCAGCCAAAGGCAGTACCCCCAAATTTGCTACTACTGGATTAGCAGCTTGAAAGGAGAAAATGTGGCAACAATTAACGAAAAGCTGCGCTTGAACTCATTGAGCGAGTGAAAAAACAGAAGCGCCCGCAGTACTACTGCATTCTCCGATACGACAATACCTTTACTGGCGGGACCGGACTGGGCCTACGCAAAAAATGACCTGCAGTATCAGGCGATTCTGCAAAGTCCTGCCGTCAGTAACGTCGAAGTACTCTGGGCGAGCGAAAGATTCAACCAAGAACAGACGGGAAGAGCAAGCATCGAGACCGTCAACCGCCCCCTTTCTCCAAAAGAGAAACGGCGCATAGCAAGGAAGAGAAGCCAAGCGGAAACTGCTGCTTTTTTCCGTGAACTGCTGGATGGCTTATGAGATGTCCGCAAGTAACAG
>WNFH01004094.1_pt1 | contig 10453 bp, 11 predicted proteins | sample 5400411 | NCBI WGS metagenome assembly WNFH01 (sample SAMN13153347, study PRJNA577476) | soil metagenome | isolation source: 200 cm saprolite under Douglas fir tree site 2 hole 3 | place: USA:California | collected 2015-04-18
CAAGTTCGCTTTTCACGTGGTCGGGCAATTCATCGCGCCGGCCTTGTCGGACCATGTCCAGCGCGTCCAAGAATGTTGAAAGCCGCTCGACACCGGCGCGGCTCATGCCTACTGCAGCCATCCGCTCCGGCAGAGGTCGCGATCGGGCAAATTCGGGTATACCGTGCTCGTCCTCAAGGGCGCGAAGGTCTTTTTCTACAATCTCGGCATCCCTGACCACTTCCTGCAACTGAAGACGATCCTCTCGGATTCGCTGGCGTTCAGTCGGCTTCGATGGCTTCTCGCGTTTGCTTTGCGGGCATGATTTTCTCCGAGGGTCCCGGGCGCCGAACGTATCATACGCTGGCGCCCGGGGTGGTGGTCAGGGCTTTTCCACAATGCTCCGCACCATGGCGGCAAAGGCGGGCAACTCGCTCGGGGGAAGCTGGTCTAGCAGTGCTCTAAATTCCGCCATTTCCTCCGCGCTCGGACGTGTGTGAGGCTTGACGGTCCTGCGCTGCATCTGAACGACGGTAGCCGTGGTTGATGGCGCCGCGGCCTTCGCCGCCCGTTCTTCGGGCGTGCCGTTTTTCGAGATCCTCGGCTTCCTGGAATGAACGCGCCGGCAAGCGTTGTATGGAAATTTTACGATGTTCGTCATGCCGCATCCCCTCCCTGGGGCTGATCGTGCCGGCGGCCTCGCGTCCTGGGGAATGCACGTCCGGCACCGCGGTCACGTTCGGTCAGGCGCGCGCCGCGTTTGAGAGCGCATGGCGTGTGTTTCTGTCAAAGCGGACCGAGGCGGATTTCCAGGTCTGGCGCAATCATCAGGCTTGGACTGCGGAGAACTATCGCCGCTTCGATCGCGGTGAGCGCATGCCGCATGATTGGCGGGCCATTGGCACGCCGGTTTGACGCCTCGCTGGTGGGCCATTAGAGCAGCCGGGCGCTTGTGCCCTGGGGATAGACAGGCGTGGCGCCCGGCTACATGGTTACGCGGTACGGTTACTCGGTTACTCGGCCCGACGTGCGGTGAGTTCTGGACGACACGCGCCGAGCCCGACCATCCCCCCGGAGATACGCTACAATCCGAAGAATGGCTGAAGTCAGACGTAGCGACTGATTCGTGGCGAAAAACCGCCCCAACTAAGGAGAAGGCGTGCCGCATCATTCGGAAGACCCTCTCAAAATAGCGAACTAGAAGTGTCCTGGTCCCGCCGCTTCGAGGATCCGATCCCCCTGCCTGGCGACGCCGAGATCCGATCCGAAGATCCAAAAGCGCAAAGATAAAAAACATCTGCAAGGGATGCTGATCAGAAGATCACAGTCTCGAACCAAAGGGATCTGACGTCATGGCAGGTCCAACGGCTTCCGCTGCATCCTTGGAATTTCAGAAAGGCCGAAAGCTAACCAAGGAGCCCTATTCAAAGCTGGTGAGCGATCTGGTCGTATTCAGCGCGGATCTTCTCCTTGCCATAAAGCCGCTCGAGCCGGCGGACCGTAAAATGACCACGGGCCACGTCTTGGAAGTGCTCGATGAACGCATAGTTCACCGCGGCGCCCCCAAGGGCGCCGACGACCGGAAGTGCCTGCGCGGCGACCTTCTGGGTCACCACCAACCCAAAGCGCGCCGCGACCTGGGTGACGAACTTAAGTAGAATGGGCGCTCCCTCCTTTATGACGCCACGCTCGGCCACGAACCGCGCGGCTTCGGTTACCGTCTTGGCGAGCATGCCTCGAACCGCGAAATATCCGCTCTCGGATGCGTCGGCGGATCCGGCGCGTCCGCCCAGTGCGAAGACCTCAACACAGGAGAGAACGGACTCTGGGTCCGATAAATCTTCGCCTTCGTTTTGCGCTATGTCGGCAATCGACCTCAGCATTATGACGGTGGATACCGGCAACTCGACCGGAAGCGCCGCTAAACCAAACGTGCCGCCCGCAGCGCCGGACGCCGTCGCGAGAGCGCGGTGAAAAAACTCCGACCCGGTTCGAGGGGGCCGCGGCAGAGTGCGCAACGCCACCTTTAGCGCTGCCTCAAGTCCCTTCGAAGTCGCAGATGCGATTGCCTTGGAAGCGAACGAGGGCAGCGCGTATCCGATAAGCTCGACAGGCTTGCCGACCAGGTTGGTAAGCCGGGCGGCAAGGCTGGGATGTTCGAGCGACTTGACCGCTTTCGCCAGGGCTTCGCGGTCAGCCGGTGTCATGTCCGAAGTTTCTTGCAACGACAATATTTCCTCCGGCGCGGTTTGCTATTTTTGCTATCGTAAAAACTTACCCAAGCTAAGCCCTAGCCTGAACATCTGCAGGAGCGCCACGCGGAGACCCTGTGGCTCGCTGCTGGCGGCATTCCTGTCGGGTGTTGTTGTCGCTAGACGCCGATGATCGGCCGATCTAACCCGGCCTTGCGTTCGCGGGATGCGCGGGGACGCTTGGCGCCGTCGGCGCGTCCCGAACTTGGTCCAGTTGTTGCGCCGACCCGCTCATCGATCGCTTCTGGCCGGACAGCCTTCCAGATCGCGTCGTCACATCGGCGGCTTTACGCCTTCAGCACCGATCACGACCGCGGCGGCTTCCGAGCCATCCTTCTTCATAACGACGAAGACCTTGCGCCCAGCGGCTAGCTGATCGGCCGGCGCCTTGTCAAAGGCGACGACCGCCACGCTCGTCGGGATGGTGATCGTCTGTTCGCCGCCGGAGTAATTGAGCCTGAGCACACGGTCCGTTCCGACCTCTTCGACCTTGGCGATATTGGCGTTGGTCATCATGTTCGGCTCGGATTCAAGATCCCAGGGATAGTGCCCCTCGGCCAGACCGCGCAGCGAATCATCAAACACATGAACTTCGCGTGCGACGCGCTTGCCGCCCTGCTCGACAGACGTAATGCCGACGAACTTGCCGGACTGGATGGCGCTCATGTCGGCCTTGGTCACCAGGAATAGGCCAGCGTCGTTGGCAAGTTTGATCGATTCCGTTCCGCCCTTGACGGTCTGGACGCTGATCGTTCCGTCCTTCGCGGCGGTCAGCGTGCCGCGGATATGCGCCTGTGCGAAGGCCGGCGCGGAAAGCAGCACGCCAACAAGAACCGCTGCGGCTGCAACCGGTACCCATAGAGTTCGAGACATCAGCATCTGATTTCCCTCCCTTTAACGCTGGCCATAAGGTTTAGCGCAGATTAGGCGCAACGACGTGTCTGCGGTCAAGCAGAATGGTTCCATCCTGCGGAATTGACGCCACCCGGCCGGGCTGAACTCGCGCCGCTGCATGTCCATCCCAACGATTCGTAGCGGCAATCGCGTCGATTTGGCGATGTCAGAGTTACTTCCGCTTTTCCCCTGATATCCGACGTTCGTCAGAGGGATCGGCAAGTCCGAAAAGTGCCAATTCCGGAAGTCGCAGTTCTGGCTTAGACTGCTTCGTTCCGCGAATGTTTGGGGTTCGAGCGCTTATTTCATGGAGTGCAGGCCGACTGTGTTGCCTTCGGGGTCGGTCACGAGGGCGATGTAGCCGTATTGGCCGATTGAGAATTTATCTTTCATGATCTTGCCGCCGCTATTGGGGACACGTGCACACTCAACGGCGCAATCCTGGCATGAGAAATAGATGATGACGCCTCCCATCCCGGAGGGAGCACCTTCCATCTTCACGAGTGCGCCTGTGGCGCCGGGGTTGTCGGGTTTGCCAGAAAAGGCCCACATTTCGGATACTCCGGGTCCTGGGTCGACCAACTTCTCCAACACGTAAATCTCGAACCAAACGACGGCGTTCCTATCCATGGGATGCCTCCCGATGTAAGCGCGCTGATCAATGCCGCGGTAGATTTCCTTGTCGGGCGAACGCCGATCGTTGGCTAAAGTTCCGGGCGCTTCCGCTTCGGTTCATTCACGTCGGTTAGACGATGTCAGTGTAACTTCCGCTTATCCCCCGAAAGCGGCGGACGTCGAGGCACTTCGCATTCGTGCCAAAAGGCGACGTGCGCGGCATAGTTCGTTACCTCGTTTTGGTTGGGCGAGTAATTTTGGAGCCACTTGAGGCCCAGCGAGTTCGACACGATCGTTCCCGAAAGCACAAGGCGTTCAACCTTTTTACACTTGATGAGATCGATCTCGGAGCGAGGACGGAAGCTCTCTCGTGTACTACCAAGTGGCGGTTGCGGGATCTCGCAGGTCTCCTGGGAGTGGAGCAAGATGCGCGAAAACGCTCCACTTTTGTCCTTTGATTCCGCTCGAAAGGGATTACTCTGTCAACAGGGGCGTCATCCGCGTAATTCGACCAAAGCGAGCAAAACCAAACCGCCCCTAGCGGCGATATCGTCATCCTTCGAGTTTCTGAGCAGGGAGGACCTTAATGCACAAGCTACTTGCCGGACTTATCAGCCTCGCGATCGCAACGATCAACATCACGCTCGCCCATGCGCAGGAAACAATTAAGATCGGCGTAATTTTGCCTTACTCTGGCCAGTTCGCCGACTTTGCGACACAGCTTGATAACGGCATGAAGCTCTATATGAAGCAAAATGGCGACAGCATCGCCGGCAAGAAGATCGAGATCATTCGAAAGGACACTGGTGGTGTGGCGCCCGACGTCGCAACGCGGCTCGCGCAGGAGCTTGTCACGCGCGACAACGTGGACATCCTCGCCGGCTTGCAGCTCTCACCGAATGCCATCGCGATTTCCGCGATCTCTGCCAAGGCGAAGAAATTTACGGTGATCATGAACGCCGCAACCACGGCAATCATCACCATGTCGCCCTACTCCGTGCGCACCTCGATGACGTTCCTTTCGATTGGTGGAAGCGCTGGAACCTGGGCGTACAAGAGTGGCATCCGCAAAGTCTACACGATGGTTTCCGACTTTGCTCCGGGTAAGGATATCGAAGCGGCGTTCCACGATGCGTTCAAGAAGGCAGGCGGCGAGATCATCGGATCGGTGCGCATGCCGGTGGCTAATCCAGATTTCTCCGCCTTCGTGCAGCGCGCGAAGGACCTCAATCCGGAATCGATTTTCATCTTCGTCCCCGGCGGCGCCCAACCAGCGGCGCTGGGCAAAACTTTCGCCGAGCGCGGCGTCGATGCCAACAAGATCAAAATCATCGGGACGGGCGAGGTCACCGAAGAGACCTCATTAAAGAACATGGGGGATGCTGCTCTCGGCATCATTTCCGTCTACCACTACGACTACAATGACGAATCCAAACTGAACAAAGAGTTCGTCGCGGCCTACAATGCTGAGTTCAAGCGGAATCCGGACTTCTCTTCTGTCGGCGGTTATGACGGAATGCACGTAATTTACGAGGCGCTGAAAAAGACGGGTGGTTTAACCGATGGCGATAGTTTGGTCGCAGCTGCTAAGGGTCTCAGTTTTGAAAGCCCCCGCGGGCCATTTAAGATCGATCCCGAGACGCGCGACGTTGTACAAAACATCTATATTCGACAGGTGCGCAAAGTCGGAAACGACCTACGCAACGTCGTGATCGAAAAATTGGAAAACTAAGCCGCGAGCGATTGCGGCCGGTAGCAAGGGGGTCGTCACCCGTTTTTTTTCGAATGAAGCATTCACGGTCCGAGCAAGTCTTTTGGTCGCACGACCTACGCATAGAATGTCTGCTCACGACAGGTTTTTCGGAATGCAATTTCCGGCGAGTGGCGAACTCTGCGCTTTCCCTCCTCCAAAGTGGCGGGAAACGAGCCCGGGGTGGAGTTACAAATTGACCATCCTGCGGGAGCGTTCATTGGAACGCGCTCCATGATCGGCGTTCTGTTCGATGGCTTCGCATATGGGATGCTGCTGTTTCTGTTGTCGGTTGGGCTGTCCGTGACGCTGGGGATGATGAATTTCGTCAACCTCGCGCATTGCGCTTTCGCGATGCTCGGCGGCTACATCACCGTTACGCTCATGAACGATTGGCACTGGCCGTTTTTGGGAACGCTTCCGCCTGCGTTCCTAGTCACCGCGCTCGTCAGTGTCGTATTTGAGCGTGTGCTCTACCGCCGGCTCTATAGAGCGAGCGATCTAGACCAGGTGCTGCTTACTATCGGACTCGCCTTCGTGTCTGTGGCGGTCGCGGCTTATTTCTATGGCACGATTCAGCAGCCGGTGAGGATGCCCGACTATTTGCGCGGCTCGGTGACGGTCCTCGGGCTGACCTTCGGTGCCTATCGGCTGTTCCTGATCTCCGTCGCGCTGGGGATCACGGTGCTGCTCATCGGCGCGCTTGAGTACACCCGCTTCGGCGCGCAGGTGCGCGCCGCTGTCGACAATCAACGCATGGCCAACGGCCTCGGGATTAATGTGGATGGCGCATTCGCCTTCACGTTCGCGCTCGGTAGCGGCCTTGCGGGTATCGGCGGGGCGTTGGCAATCGAAATTGTCGGACTCGATCCATCCTTCGCCTTCACCTATTTGATCTATGTGCTGATCGTCGTGTCGGTCGGCGGCCTGGGCTCGATCGCCGGGTCGTTCGTCGCCGCGATCCTAATCGGGATTAGCGATGTGGCGGGCAAATACTACGTACCCGAGCTCGGTGCCTTTCTCATCTATCTGGTTATGGTCGCACTGCTGATGTGGCGGCCGTCCGGCCTGTTTGGGAGGCGTTAATGTCCGTCGCCTCTACAACCCCGATGCTGCCACGCAGCTATCTCCAGGCGCAGGCACGCTGGCGGCCCATCGAGATCGCATTCTGGCTAGCTACGCTGCTGCCATTTTATTTCCTCCCGAACTATCTTGTGCTCGCGAGCCAGATCGCCATTATAGGGCTCTTCGCACTCTCACTTGACTTGATCCTTGGCTATGCGGGCATCGTGTCGCTCGGCCACGCGGCCTTCTTTGGCCTGGGCGCATATACGGCTGGACTGATCGCCAAGCACGGTTGGGGCGAACCTCTTACGGGCCTTTTCCTCGCGGCTCTGATCGCCGGCATCAATGGTTACGCCGCAAGCTTCATTGTGTCTCGCTTTCGGCATCTCGCGCTCATCATGATTACGCTCGGAATGGGTTTGCTGTTGGCCGAGGCGGCGAATAGTGTGAGCTGGCTCACAGGAGGCGCCGACGGGCTACAGGGCGTGAAAATTTGGCCGCTGCTCAACACGTTCCGCTTCGATCTCTACGGTTACACCGCCTACAGCTACGCACTGGCCGTCCTGTTCCTTGTGTTCCTGGTGGCGCGGAACATCATCCACTCGTCGTTCGGCCTGTCGCTACGCGGCATACGGGAGAATCCCATCCGTATGCCGGCGCTTGGTGCGTCGAGCCGCTCCCATTTGCGCAAAATTTACACCATCGCGGCAGTAATAGCCGGTATAGCGGGCGCGCTGTTGGCGCAGACCACCGAGACCGTCTCTCTTGAGTCTCTCGGTTTCCAACGCTCTGCCGATGTGCTCGTGATTCTTATTCTCGGCGGCGCCGGCCGACTTTATGGCGGGCTCGTCGGCGCAATCATCTTCATGGTGGCGCGTGACCAATTCTCCGGCAATACGCCGCAGTTCTGGTACTTCTGGATCGGCATCCTGCTGATCGCCGTGGTGATGTTCCTACCGAATGGTATCTTAGGGGGGCTCGCCAAGCTTGGTGCGTCGTGGCAGCGGAAATTGCGGACCAAGGCGCCGTGAGCGCGGCGCTATCCACCCGCGGGCTGGACAAGCGCTTCGGCTCGCTTGTCGTTGCGGGGAATATCTCATTCGAGCTTCCGTTCGGTGCGCGCTACGCACTGATCGGCCCCAACGGCGCCGGCAAGACCACGCTGATCAACCTGATGACCGGCATGCTACGGCCTGACGCCGGCGTGATCTTGCTCGGCAACGAGGACATCAGCGCGATGGAGCCAGAAACTCGAGTTAATCGTGGTTTGGTGCGGACCTTCCAGATCAACTCGCTGTTTCCGAACCTCAACGCGCTCGAAGCAGTGACACTTGCGATCTGCGAACGCGAGCGCGTGTCACGGATCTGGTGGCAGCCCATCACGGCCCATAGTGGCGTCGTCGAAGAGGCGCACGCCATCCTTTCCACGCTAATGCTCGGCAATGATTGCTATCGACCGACGTCTCAACTGCCCTACGGCCGCCAGCGGCTCCTGGAAATCGCGTTGGCGCTCGCGACTAAACCGAAGGTGTTACTGCTCGACGAGCCCGCCGCTGGAGTGCCGCGCGACGAAAGCGCGGAACTGTTCGCAGTCATCTCGAGTCTTCCGCGCGACATCACAGTGATGTTTATCGAGCACGACATGAACTTCGTGTTTCGCTTCGCCAGCCGCATTATCGTAATGGTCGGCGGACGCATCTTGCTCGAGGGTACGCCCGATGAAATCGCCACAGATCCGCGTGTGCGCGAGGTCTATCTTGGCAGGTCGCGCCATGGCTGAGCCCTTGCTTGCACTAAACGAGGTATGCGCCGGATACGGCGGCTCGATCGTACTCGAAGGTATCTCGCTCGAGTTGCCCGAGCGCGGCAGCCTCGCGGTGCTTGGTCGCAACGGCGTCGGCAAATCGACTCTCCTCCTTACTATCATGGGCTACACTAACGTGACACACGGGACAGTGCGTTGGCGCGGTGAGGAAATTACGGCGCGCCTACCGCACCGGCGCGCGCGCGCTGGCCTCGGATGGGTTCCGCAGGAGCGAGAGATTTTTCCTTCGTTGACCGTGGCGGAAAATCTCACAGTCGCCTCGCGCCCTGGGCATTGGGATCTGAAGGCGGTCTATGAACTCTTTCCCCGCCTCGCAGAACGCCGCGCCAACATGGGCAATCAGCTCTCAGGCGGCGAACAGCAGATGCTGGCAATCGCGCGCGCGCTGATGACCAACCCGTTATTGTTGCTTCTCGACGAACCGCTTGAAGGGCTGGCGCCCATTATCGCCGAAGAACTCACCGCCTCGATCTCCCGTATGACGGCAGACCACGACATTGCGGTTGTCTTGATCGAGCAACACGCGGAAGTCGTTTTGTCCCTGACCCGTGATGCTATTGTGATGGAACGCGGCGTCATCGTACATCGCGCGCTCTCGCGCGATCTGCTCAATGATGCCACGACCCTCGATCGACTGATCGGCCTACGCGCATCGAAGGTCAACAATGACAGAGCATGATCAGCACGGCAGGCGCCGAATGACCGCACACTTGGTCGAAGCACATCACGCTCCTGCAACGGCCTAGTGCGCCGAGAGCGAGACCATCGCCTGCTCGTAATTTCCCGAGCCCATGCTGCCGGACTCGAAAATCTCATGCCTAGCAATCCAGTCGAACGACTGCTCGAATACATCCCGACTGTAGGGCTCGAACACGATGCGCTCGCCTGGCCCCCAGCACCGCGTGTCCATCGCAGCATGGAAACGTTCGGGAAATTCCATCTTGTAATAGTGGGTATAGAGTTCCGGCCGCAGGTCGATGTCACGTTGTGCCCGACGTAGTGCCTGGAAATATTTCCGCACATCCTCCATGTCGGGATCGCCGTTGATCATAGCGCCGATCATGAACGTGGTGTCGATGATCTTGCGATAGCCTAGTTGCTCGGCGAAATAATACGGCCCGCCGAACAGCGTTGCCGCGTGCGCCTTACCCTCGAAAAACGCTTCCATCCTACTGAACAGCATGCCCTCGCCGAACGATAGCTTGATCTGCTCGCTGGCCATGTAAGGCTCGAGCGCTTGGATCGTGGCGTAATGGCTGCCCGACTGAAAGCCGACCGAGATCGGTACGTTGGCGAGGTTGGCTGGCGATCTGATGGGTGAGTCGGCGCGCACGAAGACGCCTGACGGTGCCACCGAGTAAGCGTCCACGAACAATTTGGTATGGCCCCGCGACGCCGCCACATTCACCGTCCAGTGGCAGGCGCAGGTGATGTTAGATTCGCGCCCCTTCTCGATGCTTTGGAACGCGCCACTACTCCCGGTCACATGGTGCGCGCCATCGGTTGAGCGGATAAATTCTTTGAACTCGTAGTCGAGGCTTTCGGCATGAAAATAGCCCTTCTCTTCCGCCACCCATTCCTGCAGCCGGAAATGCGGTTCGATCTTGAATTTCGACATATGGTCCTCCTTCTGCTGCTTTGGATTGTGGCGCCTACCAGCCTGGATGCGTTAGCAACAACCGCGGCGCCAAGAAGCGTCATAAATTCGCGTCGTCGCATGGCGCCCTCCGAAGGAAACGCGTCAACCAATGTGCGCACTGTACCACTTTGCTCGCTGACGGGCAGAAATTGCAGCAACCTGCCCAAGGATATTATCCGCCCTAATGTCCGTTGTGGGTCAAACTGAGAAGAACTCAGTACGAGCATATGTTTTCCGCTTTGCCCTCCACAGCGGACATTGCGCAACGCGGTCGGCATGTCAGTTTCGTGCCAAAGCACTAAATCGCTGCGCGATAGCCCGCGGAGTTGGGCGCGGTGCGCACCGATACGGCTCAACCCGAGGAGAGATGGTCGGTAGCGTGTGGGTCATCCTGTCTTGAAGATCGAGGTGTCGTCAACCTCATCCAAGACAGG
>WNFH01004647.1_pt1 | contig 10453 bp, 8 predicted proteins | sample 5400411 | NCBI WGS metagenome assembly WNFH01 (sample SAMN13153347, study PRJNA577476) | soil metagenome | isolation source: 200 cm saprolite under Douglas fir tree site 2 hole 3 | place: USA:California | collected 2015-04-18
GCGGATCTAATTCGCGCTTGGCTGCCCTTAGTGCGGCGGCGAAAAGCTCCGGCCGCTGCCGGTCGTACCAGGGTCTGTGATCGCGACCGACGGCATGATGATGCGTGATGGTGCCGCCTGCCGCGATCAGCGCGTCGCTCGCTGCATTCTTGATGGTCTGCCACTGCTCGAGAAGCGCGCCGTGTCGACCAAGCGCGTGGAAAGAAAAATAGGGTGCAGGCCCGTTCGGGTAGACGTGGGTGAAGCGGCAGGTGACTTCACCCTTTACGCCAGTCGCTTCCAGAATGGCGCGCTCGGTTTCCGCTTTGACCTTATCGTGAAGGTTTTCGAACTGATCCCAGGTGATGGCGGTCTCGAACGTGTCGTTGATGAGGCCCGCGGGAGTCAGAAATTCGCGCGCATAGGGCATGCGAATGAACGCGTTGCGCCAGATGCCCGCCGCGCCTTGCAGATGCGCGTCGCTGGCCTTCGCGGGCTCCGGCGTTCCGCGATGGTCGGCGCAGCACTCAAGCGCGCGCGCCATCCAGGCGTCGAGCGGATGATCGCCCGACTCGAACGCGAGCACCATGATGGCAACGCTGCCGTCCGCCGCACCGGTGTTGAAGGCCTCCTGCGGGTCCAGGATGCGGCAATTTGACGGATAGAGGCCGGCTTGCGCGACGGCACGCACAGCGCGCGCGGCATCGAAGAACGAGGGGAAACGAACCGATGCGCCGGCGCGGAAGCTTGGACGCGGCTGCAATCGGATCCAGGCTCGCGAAATCACGCCCAGGATTCCTTCCGAGCCGATGAACATGCGGTCGGGACTAGGCCCGGCACCCGATCCGGGAAGTCGGCGCGTCTCCAGCACGCCAACTGGCGTCACGACGCGCAGGCTTTCGACGAAATCGTCGATGTGGGTATGAAGACTGGCGAAATGGCCGCCCGATCGCGTCGCAATCCAGCCGCCAAGCGTCGAATATTCAAAACTCTGCGGGAAATGCCGCAACGTGAAGCCATGCGGCTTGAGCTGGTTTTCCAGAGACGGACCATAGGTGCCGGCTTCAATCGATGCGGCGCGCGATACCGGATCCACTTCGGTGATTTTGGAGAGATTGCGCAGATCGAGGGTGACGGCAGCCTTATGCTTGATGCCGTCAACGCGCGGCTCGACGCCGCCGCACACGCTCGAGCCGCCTCCAAAAGGCGTCAGCGAAGCGCCGACAGCGCCCGCCCAGTCCATCACGGCCGAAATCTCCGCCTCGTTGCGAGGATAGGCCACAGCGTCGGGTGTACAATTGTAATCGCCAAGCATTGCTTTGACGTAATCCGGATAGGACTTGCCGTAGGTGTGCGCGGCGCGATCGTAGCGTTCGGTCGTGCAAAAGGGGACGAGTGACGCCGGCGGCACCACACGCGGTTCCCGCAAGGAGAGGTCTTCAAGGCCCGGAACAGCGATCGTGTCGAATTCGTCAGTTGCAAATTTTGCTCGGTAGAGGCCGAGAACAAACCTCCGCTCCTCTGCGCTCATGCCTTCGCCTTCGCGCCCCCAGCCGTAATGTTTCAGCCGTACGCCAGTCATGAGCGTTCCTCGTGTTTTGTTTCGAGAGTTTCTTAGATCGAAGAAAATATTCTGAACCACAGCGCCGCGCCATAGCGTTCTATTGTTTGCCGGTAACGACTCACTCACGGTAATATCGGTTTCATGAGCCCATCTGTACGATCGCCCGCCATGAACGGCCTGCGCATCCGGACGATGCGGCCGGACGAAATCTCGATAGCCGTGAACTGGGCGGCGGCCGAAGGCTGGAACCCGGGCCTCGCCGACGACGCCTGCTTCGCCGCGGCCGATCCGGAAGGCTTCTTCATCGGCGAGCTCGACGGCGCTCCGGCCGCGACGGTCTCCTGCGTCAATTACGGCGCGAGCTTCGCCGTCCTCGGCTTCTACATCGTGCGAGAGGATTTACGCGGGCGCGGGTACGGACTGCGCATATGGAATGCGGCCATCGCGCACGCCGGCCCACGCGTGATCGGGCTCGATGGCGTGGTGGCGCAGCAGCAAAACTACAGAAGGTCCGGGTTCGAGCTCGCTTATGCCAACGTCCGTTACGGCGGCACCGTCGCGGCCCCGAATGCGCCGCAGGCTGGGGTCATCGCGCTGACCGACGTCCCATTGGCGGTTGTGGAGGCGTACGACGCGACGGTGTTTCCGGCTCCGCGCACCGCGTTCCTGCGCGCCTGGATCGGCTCGCTCGGGCATGTCGGTTGCGCGCTCGTGCGCGATGGCGGGCTTGCCGGCTGGGGCGTGATCCGTCCATGCCGGAAGGGCCGCAAGATCGGCCCGCTGGTGGCCGACGACCGCGCTACCGCCGAGGTCGTTCTGTCGGCTTTGCTGGCCAGCGTGGGCGGCGGCGAAATCTTCCTCGACGTTCCGAGCATCAACCGCGACGCGGTCGCCTTGGCGCAAGACTTGGGGCTCGCGCCAGTGTTCGAGACTGCGCGCATGTATACCGGCGCGGTCCCGCGGTTGCGGCTGGAGCGGGTGTTCGGCGTCACCACCTTTGAGCTGGGGTAGCGCCCCCGCGAGCAACGGCGACGTTGCGCCTCAGGCGATCAGTTGATCGAGCGATGGCACGAGAGGACCCGTTACGGAGCGCTATTCTTGTAGATTTTTCCGTCAGGCTTTTCGTCGGGTCTTCGATTAGCTTGATGTTCGCCGTCGGCAAGCAACGATGAGCAATTCGGGGGAGTCGGCGAGCTGATCGGCAGATTCATCGCGGGGAAACTCGCCGGAACAGACCCACCAGCGCGATGACCGTGCCAGTGACCGTTTCGGGTCAAGAAGCTGACCTCTCGGGAATGTCCAGTTCGGGCAAAGCGGACGTCCGGCGAGACGCGAAGTGATTTGCGCCGTTTGGTCCGGCCTGCCCGGCCATTGGCTTGACAGTATGGACAGCGGTATCGGACACTCAATTCCATCGTTTTCCGAAATCATCCGTGGTATCGCTATACAACGATATTCTCGCATTAGAACCGGGCGCCGAGTTCCGGATAACTGCAGATTTCGCCGCCTACGATGCGGTCGCCGATCGGGAGGGAAAATGTCATGATCAAAAATTCTCTGACTCTAATTGCGGCTCTGGGTGCCATTGCCGGACTAGTTGTTACTTCACCCGCAGGCGCTCAGGAGCGCGCGGTCAAGATCGCAGGCTTCGGCGCCAAGTCGGGTGTCGTGCGCGTCTTCGGCATCAACAGCGAAGCGGCGCTGAAGGCGGCGCTCGAGCAAATCAACAATGCCGGAGGCGTCACGCTCGGCGACGGCACCAAGGGCAAGATCGCCCTCGAATACTATGATGATCGCTGCAATGCCGAAGAAGGCATTTCCGTCGTGCGCCGCATCGCCTCCACGGAAGCCGTCATTGCTGTCGGGCCGACTTGCTCCAATGTCGCTGAATCGCTGTTCGGCATTCTGCAGAAGAAAGTCGGCGACAGCTCAGACTCGGGGCTTCAATTCCCGATCATCGCCGACGTCGCTGCGAAAGGTGGACTTGCCAAGATTTCGGAGTGGGCATTCCGCAACGTGCCGAGCGAGTTCGAGATGTACAAGTCGCTGTTTGCTTGGGTGAAGACGCAGTACCCGGACGTCAAGACGATCTACGGCGGCGTGGAAAAGGATTTCGCTCATTCCAACGCAACCTTCGGCGTCATCAAGGCGCAGGCTGAAGCCAGCGGCCTCCAGTTGCTGGGCCAGGGCGAGTGGCTTCTGAATGACGCGACGTTCTCGACCCAGGTGCGCGAGATGAAGCGCGCCAACCCGGACGTGGTAGCGATTTCCGCCCATCCGTTCACGACATGCGGCGTGCTCAAGGAAATGCAGCGCCAGGGCGTCAAGCCGAAACTGCTCATCGGCCTCACGTCGTCATCGTCGATCGAAACGCTGCAGGGCTGCGGAGCGCAGGCCGAAGGCATCGTGATCCCGACCAGCTTTGCGCCGGTCACCCCGGAAGCCATCAAGGCGGCTGAACAAGTGGCGAAATTCGGCGGCAGCGCCGATTTGCACAGCGCCGCGGCTTATGAGATCGCGTTCATCCTGAAGAACGTAATCGAATCCCAGAAGGTCATGGGTAAGCCCGACACGGTCGCCGCGGATCGCGAGAAGATGCGCGCCGGGCTCGCGGCATTGAAGGAGACCGACGGTTTGCTCGGCAAGGTCGGCCGTACCGCCGATCGCGAGGCGATCAAGCCGTTCCTGTTCGTCCACGCCAAGGACAGCGCCTGGAAGGTCCTGTACAAGCCGGAATCCTGACCGCTGCAAAGCGAGGCGAACCGGTCCTGGCCGGGTTTGCCTCGCCTGCCGCATCGACGCTCTATTGATGTGTTCCGGGATCATTCAGGCCCGGTGTTCGACGCGGAATTCCGGATCCCCAAGGCATGTCCTATCTCGACGTCATTGACACGCTGCAATCGGTTGCCGATGGCGTTCTGTTCGGCGCGACCTATTCCCTGCTCGGAATCGGCTTCACGCTGGTGTTCGGCGTGATGCACAAGATCAACCTGTCCTACGCCGCAGCGTCGATCGGCGCGGCGTACGCCAGCCTGATTGTCCTGTCGGTCGTCAAGGCACCGGCGATTTTCATATTTCTGCTGGCGGGCCTCGCCGGCGGCATCATCGGCGGTGTGATTTATGTCGTCTGCTTCCGCTTCATTCCCCAGGCCAATCCGCTCGCCACCCTGATGTCAACGGTCGGCGCGCTGCTCCTGATCGACGAGATTATCGTGCATGCGACGGTGGGCATCCCCGTGCCCTATCCGGCGCTGTTTTCCGACGTGATCGTCAATGCCGGACCTTTCACGCTGCGCGGCGATCTGATGTTCATGTTCGCGCTGGGCTGCCTGTCGATGCTGCTGCTGCTGGGGTTGCTCTACCGCACCAAGCTCGGCCTCGCGACGCGCGCGGTCTCGCAGCAGCCCGCCGCGGCGCAGTTGTGCGGAATTTCGATCCCGCGCGTCAACGGTCTGACCTTCGTGATCACCGGCGTGGTCGGCGGCATCGCGGGCGCCATGATCGGGGCCGCAATCGGCGTGCTGTCGCCGCTGCTGTCGCTGCCGCTGACCACCAAGGGACTGATCGTCACCGTGATCGGCGGATTAGGCTCGATTCCGGGCGCGATCATCGCCGGCCTGCTTGTCGGGGGTTTCGAGAACCTCTTTCAGTATTTTCGCGGCGTCACTGAGCGCGACCTCTATGTTATGCTTCTGCTGTTTGCGTTTCTGGTATTCCGGCCGGGCGGCATTTTTTCCCCCGCCGCTGGGCGGGATTGAGGAGACCGCATGGATTTCTATCTTGGGCTCGCCCAGATCGTCGGTGTCCACACATTGCTGGGGCTTTCTGCCTATTGTGTTCTGCTGACCGGACAGGTCAGTCTTGCGCAGGCTGGCTTCTTTGCTATCGGCGCTTATGTCGCGGCGATGCTTACGGTGCTTGCTGGCTGGCATATCGCCCCCGCGATTGCCGCCGCTTCGTTCGTCGCCGGCGCAATCGCCTGCGCGATCGGCTTCCCTGCGCTGCGCGTCAAAGGCCTGATGCTGGTCGTCGCGACGCTTGCGTTCGGCGAGGCCGTGCGGTTGTTTTTCTTCAACTTCGACTATCAGGTTGCGAGGGGCGAAGCGAAGATTGGCCCGGCTGGCGGCGAAGGCTTCCGACAGATCAGATTTTTCCCGGAGCACGGCTGGTCGACGCTCGACGTTCTGATGTTCATCTGGTCGTTTGTCGCGCTCGTGATGGCGGCATTGTGGTGGATGGATCGCTCGCGCGCCGGCGCCGTGCTGCGCGCCGTGGGTGAGGATGAAGTCGCCGCACAGAGCGCCGGGATCAATGTGACAGCGGTCAAGGTGGCGGCGATGACCGTCGGCGGCTTCATTGCCGGTCTCGGCGGCGGAATCTTCGCCCACTACACCGCCCATATCGAGCACGCCCAGTTCGGCGTCGCGCTCGCCACGTTTGCGATCGCCTATCCTATCCTCGGCGGTCTCTCGAGCGTGTTCGGGACTTTGATCGCCGTCATCTTCGTCCAGGGCTTTCTGATCGAGGGGCTGCGCTTCCTTGGCGACTGGCGCAACCTGTTGTTCGGGGGCCTCATTCTGCTCACTATGAATGTCAGGCCGCGTGGACTCATCGATGCGGCGACGATCGCCGCTATCAAACGCATGCGGATTCGCAACAGGGAGCCGGGCAATGCTCGAACTCAAGGGGCTGAGTAAACATTTCGGCGGCGTGCGCGCCGTCGACGGTCTCGACCTCAATGTTCCGCAGGGTGAGGTGTTCGGCCTCATCGGGCCGAACGGCTCCGGCAAGTCGACTGTCGTCAATCTCGTCTGCGGCCTGTTTCCGGTCACGGCCGGCCAGGTTCTGTTGCGCAACGAGGACATCACTGAGCTTGCCTCGCATATGCGGGTAGTGCGCGGGGTTACCCGCACCTTTCAGAACATCAGATTGTTTGGCCAACTCAGCGTCTGGCAGAATTTGTGGGTGGCGCAGAACGCGATTGAACACCGGAGCGAAGGCTTTCTGCGCCGCTGGCTTGGCGGTCCGGGCCGCGCGCGCGAGGAAATTGACCGAATCCTGGAGTTTTCCGATCTGTCGGGCAAGCGCGACGAACTCGCGGGTAATCTCGCGTTCGGCGAACAGCGCCGCCTCGAACTCGCCCGGGCTATCGTTGCAAGGCCGGCCCTGCTGCTGCTCGACGAGCCAGCCGCGGGAATGAACGCCGAGGAGATTGACCAGCTCGACGCGCGCATCCGCAAGCTGAAGCAGGATGGACTCACGGTGCTGCTGATCGAGCATCACATGGAGCTGGTGATGGCGGTGACGGATCGCATTGCAGTTCTCAACTTCGGTCAGAAGATCGCCGAGGGCACGCCGGACGAAGTGCAGACCAACCGGCTGGTGCAGGAAGCCTATCTCGGCGTGGCGGAGGCGGCGTGATGGAGGCGATGCTCGAGATCGTCGACGTCATCACGGCCTACGGCAAGATCGAGGCGCTGAAAGGCGTCTCGCTCAGCGCAAACCGGGGCCGCATCACCTGCCTTCTCGGGCCGAACGGTGCAGGCAAGACGACGCTGATGATGACGGTCGCCGGAGTCCTGAAGCCGCGCCAGGGCTCGATCAAACTTGAGGGGAACGAACTTGTCGGCCTCTCGCCAGCCCGCATCGTCGGCAACGGTGTCGCACTGGTCCCGGAGAACCGGCTGGTGTTCCCCCAGATGAGTGTGCGTGAGAACCTGCTCGCGGGCGCCTACCAGCGCAACAGTTCTGGCGAGGTCGCCGCCGACATCGAGCAGATGTATGCGCGCTTTCCGCCTCTGAAGGAGCGCCGCGAGCAGCTTGCCGGAACGCTGTCCGGCGGCGAGCAGCAAATGCTGGCGGTGGCGCGCGCGCTGATGTCGCGTCCGCGGGTTCTGCTGATGGATGAGCCGTCGCTCGGCCTGGCTCCTATCGTCGTCAAGGAAATCTTCGGTATCATCGCCGAACTGAACCGCGAGGGCGTGACGATTTTCCTGGTCGAGCAAAACGCCCATCTGGCGCTGCAGGTCGCGCACCATTTCTATCTCATGGAACAGGGTCGCGTGACGTTCTCCGGAACTCCCGGTGAACTGGCGGAGGACGAAGTCATCAAGCGTGCCTATCTTGGCACGCGTCGCTCGGCCGGCTGACCGGATCGGCGCGCTCATGATCCCCTTCATCCAGACCACGCTCGACGGTCTGATGGTCGGTTCCTCATACGGGCTTCTTGCGCTCGGCTTCGCGTTGATCTTCGGCGTCATGCGCCGGCTCAATCTGAGTTATGGGCCCTCGATCATGGTCGGCGCCTATCTCGGCACGCTTCTCTACATTCAGTTCGGCGCACCGACATACGTCGTGGCGATCGTCGCGGTCGCCGGTTCGGTGATGGCCGGCGTCTATGTCGAGCGGCTTTGTTTTGCTCCGCTCGGAGTTGGCGCGGGCGTCGCCTCGATGGTATCGAGTTTCGCAATCTGGATGCAACTCGAACAAGCGAGCCTGCTGATGTTGCCGCGTCACAGCTATCCGTTCCCGTCGCTGACCAGCGGCAAGCTCTTGTCTCTGGGACCGCTCGTTGTGCGTCCTGACTATCTCATCATGCTCGCCGCGATGCTGGCGATCACCGCTGCTCTCCATGTGTTACTCTATCGCACACGGTTCGGCCTCGGACTGCGCGCGATCATTGAGAACAGCGTCGCTGCAAGTCTTTCCGGGATCGATGTCCGGAGTACGATGCTCAAGGCCTTTGCGCTGGCGTCGGCAATCGGCGGCGTCGCCGGCTTTCTCGTGCTGTCGGCCAATCAGCAGGTGACTGCGATGCTCGGGATGTGGGCGACGTTGAAAGGGCTGATCGCCATGATGATCGGCGGGCTAGGCTCGATCCCCGGGGCGATTGTCGGCGGTCTCGTTCTCGGCGTCATCGAAGTCCACAGCCAGACTTTGTTCGGGCCGCAGGTTCGCGATCTGGCCGCCTATGGCGTGCTGTTCGTCCTGCTCGTGTTGCGGCCGGGCGGAATCTTCGGCACAACGGCGGTCAGCAACAGCGTGGGTCATCGGGGAGGCGATCGATGGACGACCACCTGACCGGCATCCTCTCCAATATTGGCGTGATCTCCTTCGTCGCCCTGTCCGCTTATCTGCTGCTGTTGAGCGGGGAAATCTCCTTCGGCCAACAGGCTTTCTTCGCCATCGGCGCCTACACGGCCGGCATCGTCACCGCGATGTGGCAGTTGCCGTTCTGGCTCGGGCTCGGTGCGGGCGCGGCGGCAGGTGGAGCCGCCGCCTTGTTCGTCGGACTGCCGACGTTGAGGCTGCACGGGTTGCAATTTGCCATCGCCACGCTCGCGTTTGCGGAGGCCGTGCGGATCCTGTTCGAACTATTCCGCTATCAGGTCGTGCGGGACGGCGAACCGGTGGGGCCGAACGGCATCGAGGGTTTCCGCAATATCCGCTATATCTTCGAGAACGACGTGAGTGCGACGCAGTTCATGTTGATCATCTACGGATTGCTCGGCGCGACGCTGTTTGGATTTTTTCTTCTCGAACGATCGCGGCTTGGCGTCGCCTTTCGCATGATCGGGCAGGACGGCCTGCTGGCCGCCGCGCAGGGTGTCCCGGTTTTCCGTGTAAAGCTGATTGCGGCCTGCCTTGCCGGCGCTATCGCTGGCCTCGGCGGTGGGCTCTATGCGCATCTCACGACCTATGTCGAGCCCGCCATCTTCGACGTGATGCTCGGGGTGCATAGCCTGGCATATGGCTTGATCGGCGGCCTCGGCACCGCGTTTGGGCCGCTGCTCGGCGTCGTCATCGACATCGGCCTTCTGGAGTCTACGCGCTGGTTTGCCGGTTATCGCATGATCGTCTTTGGCGGTCTCGTTGCGGCGCTCCTCATCGTGCGTCCGCGTGGGCTGCTCGACGAGCGGCTGGTGCATCGGATCGGGCGTATTGTCAGCCGTCGGCCACCGCCGACGCCCGTGAACGCCACTATTCTCGGAGGGGAGTCGTCATGATCGCCGCACGAGACTTGCTGCTGTCGCTATTTGTCGTGATGGTTTCGTTCGGAAGCGGACTGGCAGCCGACGTCAAAGCCAGGGCGGAGGTGAGTTGCTCTGCCGCGGCGAAGCCGCTCGAATACGACTGCACCATCAAACTATCCGACTCACGGAGCGGAGAGGCGTTGACCGGCGTCGAGGTGGCGGTTGGAGCCGATATGCCATCGATGCCGATGGCTCATAACGTGAAACCTGCCAAGGCCATGCCGGGCAACGAGCCGGGAACCTACCGCGCTCACATCAAGCTAGAGATGCACGGAGACTGGGTCGTCAAGCTCGATCTCGCCGGTCCCGTCAGGGACCGCATCGTCAAGTCCATGCGGTTCGAGCCGAAACCGTGAACCGCTCCGTGAACCGCTGCCGGACTGAATAGGAACGAGTAGAGACCTTATCAGTCAGCTTGCACGCAAGTTCCATAACATCCGATCGACGAACGGCTGCTTCTGGCGCCAAGCGGCCATTCGTACGCAAACAGGATCCCGTGACTGATAAGGAAAAAGTAGAGAGTCTATCAGTTTGGAATCAGGCTCGGAGAGGGGCTGTGTGTACCGAAAACCTCATCCGAGTTGATGACGTGATGGAATCGCCTAAGCTGGCGGAATGATTGGGCTGCTCTGTTTCGTTCTGGCCGCGCTGGCCTCGCCATTCAAGTCGAAGTTGCGGCTTGAAGCTGAGAACGCGGTGCTTCGACATCAGTTGATTGTCTTGAGGCGTAGGGTGCATGATCGCGTCCGGCTCACGAACCATGATCGCTGGTTCTTTATCCAGCTGTATCGCTGGTTTCCATCAATCCTGAAGGTTCTCACAATCATCCAGCCCGAGACGCTCGTGCGTTGGCACAGGGCCGGCTTTCGCTGTTACT
>WNFH01004096.1_pt1 | contig 10451 bp, 10 predicted proteins | sample 5400411 | NCBI WGS metagenome assembly WNFH01 (sample SAMN13153347, study PRJNA577476) | soil metagenome | isolation source: 200 cm saprolite under Douglas fir tree site 2 hole 3 | place: USA:California | collected 2015-04-18
TCCGACAGCTCGAAGAAATCGAACATGGCGGACGTATCGTGCTCGCCTGGGATTGAGGAGGTCCAAGCCCCCCGCCCGGTCCCACCACTAAATCCCACCACTCTCGGTTCGTCGTCGAGTGGGTTCATTCCGCCTTGTTCCGGTCTTTCGGCCTGGAAGTGCCCATTTTCCGTGATCTTCCGTCAACGGGCCTTTCAGGCGATTCGCTCTTAATCAGTCAGGAGGTTCGAGTCCGAGTCGCCCCATCAAGCTTGGTAGTCATTCACGCTGACTGGCGTCACCTTTGGGGAGGCTCGCCAAGACGGCGCGTCTCAGCGGCGCGTCGGTAGCCCCCGTTTCACCTGTTCCTCCGTCATTCGGATCTGGGGCACGAGATCTTCGGGCAACGCGTCGCAGGGGGGCAGCGGTTCACTGACCCCTTCGGCCAACATGCGGACCTGTGCGACGGAGACAAGTGGGGCGGACAGCAACCGCTCCAGCGTCCACGCAAGCGCGTAGTGCACCGAGGTCGGCAAGGGAAAGACGACCACCCTGCGCCCCAGTGCGTGCGCCACGCGGCGCGCAACTTCTCCGAGCGTCAGCTCCTCAGGGCCGGTTACGGCGACGGTTTGGTTTGCGAGCCGTTGGCTTACTAACCCCGCTCGAAGCACACGTACCGTGTCCTCGACCGCGACCGGCCTCAGGGTGCGTCCGCGTATACCCACGGTTGCGAACAGCGGGAGCGTGCGGACGGCACGGCCCAGGTGAGCGAGCATGTGGTCACCCATGCCGTAGGTGACCCCTTGCTTCAGCACCGTGAATTGGAGCCCCGAAGCGCGGACAATCTCTTCCGCAGCCCATTTCGACTCGTGATAGGGCGAGCCGCATCTGGGACGCGCTCGGAGAAAGCTGACGAAGACGAGGCGAGACACGCCCGCTGCCCGCGCTGCGCCCACCACGGCTGCCGTGCCCTGCACGTGCACCCGCTCGTACGTCTGTTCCCCGCGTTCTCGGTTGATGCCGGCGCAGTGGGCCACCGCGTCGCATCCTTCGAACGCGCGGGCGAGGATGGCGCCGTCTGCGACGCTGCCGGGAACGAACCGCACATCAGAGAGGTTGTGCACGCCCGGGTTGCGGCGGTCCGCTCCCCGCGCCAAGAGGACGAGGCTATGTCCCTCCGCCGCAAGCGCGGCGGCGAGGTGCCTACCGATGAACCCGGTACCGCCGGTAACGGCGATCCGCATCACACCCGCCCTCGTGTGGCCTGCAGAACGGCGCCTGATCTCCGCATCGATGAGTTCCTTCGCTTGTCATTGTTTGAGGGTCTCCGCGTTGCGTACGGCTCGTTGCTGGTGGGTGCCTACCGCCTCCAGCACGGTGCCGAGGGTGAACAGGAGCCCCCCCGCCGCAGCGGGACCGAGATGCAGGAGATTGGTATATCCCTCGGTGAAGTGCACCCCTATCGCGCAGCCGAATCCGACTGCACCCGCTAGCGTCACGGCTTGCCGGAACGAGCGGCTCGGCGGGGTATGCCACGCGCAGAGGGCGACAAGCAACCCGGAGGAAACGAGTCCGCCGCCGAAGCCAGCCCGGTCATGAGCAATGAGGGGGATGAGGCGCGGACTGATAGCCTGCAGCCCGTCCCGCGACAGACCCATGAAGGCCAGGTCCTGCGGCACGAACACGCGAGTCATGCCGAGGATGAGGATCGTCGCGCCCGCGAGAATCATTCCGGCTCCGGTTGCGACCAAACACCAACGACCAAGGCGAACCAGGGCCGGGCTCGCGGCGGCCCCCTGGCTCTTGAGCCACGCTTCAGTGCGGCGGGAGGCCAGGCGAGACGCGCGGGCGAGACCCAGGAGAAAGCAGGGGAGCAGCGCGAGCGTGGCGGCGCCGTGCCAGGTGTCGAGGTAGCCGTAGCTGAGATAGGCCAGGAAGCTCAGGAACCCCGTGAAGCCGCTGACGGCAAATGCTTGCCATGCCCACCGGTCCCCGTCTCGGAGCGGAAACTCGGCCAGCCACAGGTAGAGTATGGCAACGGAAATCAGGGTCCCACCGAACGCTACGCGGTCGTGAAACATGAAGCGGACGATGCGACAATCGGCGAGGACACACAGTTGGCGCGCGCTGAGCCCGAGGTAGGCGACGTCATGGGGAAGGAACTCTCGACGTGCGGCCAGAAAGATGGCGAAGATACCCGACAGGAGGAGGGCGACGGCGGTCAACTTGAGAAGAGGGACTCCATCGTCAATGAGCGCCTGCAGCAGACCCTGATCCGAACGAGGGCGTTGCTCGACGCGCGCAGGGGCAGGCGACCGAGGTCCGCTCAAGAGCGAGATGAGTAGTCCAGCGCCTGCGACACGACGTACGCTGGACGGTTTTCACGGTTCACGATCGGACTTGAAGCGCAAAGCACCGAGATCTGCTCCATGAGAGTCGTCGCGAATCTTGGGTGTACGATAACGGGTCTCGATTGGCTTCGGCGACCAGAGCGCGACCCGCAGTGATGCGCACCGCCGCACTCTCTTGGTTGCCGAGAACCCGAGATTGGCTTCCGGACCACTTACATCAGTGATAGCCTGGTGGGCAAAAATGCGGGCTGTTTCAGCGGGACGCGCACCGACGTGGGCGGACACGACGCGGCCGGAAGTGGTCTTGGAAGCTGACGTTGCGAGATCGGGGCGGACTCGGACGGAACTCGGCGGACACGCACCGAGCTCGTTAGGAGTCAGCTGCACCAAGCGACGCTGCGGCACGCCTCGCAACAATGCTGGTCGGACCTCTCTTGGTGCTATCCTCCGCGCTGCGGCTCCGCCTGGCGGTGGACGTCGGGGATAATATTCGCTAATAGCACGACTCCACCTACGACCCTCGAGGAGCCCCCGATGCGCTGGCCGAGCATGAGGAGCATGAACCCTTTGCGCTGCCACCTGGCCTTGCTCGCTTGCGGGCTGTCCTTGACCACCAACGGGGCTAACAGAGACATCGCGCAGCGCGCTACCGCACTGCTCGCTCGGAGCTCCTCGGACACTGGTGCTCGCACGTTCCCGGTCGCCGTCGTCCAAGAGCTAGCCGCACTGCGCGCCAGCACGACACCCGCGGCGTGGCGGCGAGCACATCCCACCGACAGACTCGTGCGCTTTGAGCGTCGCCTCGTGCTCGAGAACGACGATCGCTGGTGCGCGATGGCGATCGAACGGACGATCCTCGCTGACAGCACGCCCGTCATCCGCTACGCTTACTTCTATCCTCCCGCGGCACCGCCGTCTCTCTCGCTTCCCCTCGCCGAGGATTCGCGGCTGATCGACGATCAATGTCGTCTGGGTGCGATCTGGGTGGAAACCCCCGCAAGGGATTCGCTGGCCGGTCGCGCACTGGCGGCGCAGACGCGGGAAGCCCTAACCCAGGTGCTCGGGCCCATACACCCGGCGCCGAATGCTTTGGACACCCGGCTTCTGGCGGACACGAGCCGGCGTGCAGCCATCTTCCGGTTTCTGGACCCCGATGTCATGCGCCTCGGCCTCCACTTCTTCGGGTCGGCCCATTGGCACGTGGCTGGACGGTGGCAGTCCGACTCCACCGTGGCAGTGAGCGCGTATGACAAGGGCCTCTCTCACCGCGCTGCCCGAGTGCTGGCCTGCGCGTTTCTGCCATTTGCCGGAGTGGGCTCATTCAGTCCAGTAGTCGCCGAGGAAAGGGCCGCGGACAAGAAGGTGTCGGCGCTCGCCGCCGAAGCGGCACAGCTCTCCGGCCTCGACCGAAGCCGCGTCGACCGACTGCTTGCGGTCCTTGCGGCCGCGGAGGGTGCGTACACCAGCGCCCCTCCTGACAGCGCCCGTGCGCGGGCGCGAGGGGTCGACACCCTGCTGAGCTCAGGGTTAGGTGATTGGATCACGGCAAGTCGTGGACTCGACGCGCCCCATCGCGCGGCGGCCTTGCTCGCAGCCGACCAGGTGCTGGGCAGTCGGCCACTCGTATTCGTCCTCGCACAAGAGAGCGGCGGCGCGGCTCGCCGAGCCCTAAGCCCGCTCGGTGCACGGTTCGTCCATGACGAGCTCGGCGGCGGCGAGAACTATGCGCACACGTGGCTCGACGAAGCGCGGCGGCTGGACTCCGCGGGCCGGACCGGACAGCTCGCGACGCTGGCACTGCTGCGCCTGGGCTTCAATATGACCGGCATGTGTGGCGGCGGTGAGGAGCCGTCCCGACGGGTTAGCTCGGTGGGAGAGCAGTTGCTTCGATCGGTCCTTGATTCAGGGATGACTGCCGAGGTGCACTTGTTGGTAGCGAACGGGTACGCGGATGTCGTCGCGCTCGCCGCCGGTGCGGGCAGGAATTACGCGGACTCGGCGGTGTACGCGACGGCCGCACCGGAGGCCCGGCGCCGGGCAATCCACCACTACCGGCAGGGGATTGCGCTCGACCCTCGCTCACCGGACGCCCAGGCCGAGTGGCTGGAAGCCTGGCGCTTGCTTGCAGGGCTCCCGCCGACCACGACGCATTTCTTCTGCGTGTACGATTGAGTGGCGTCATCGTTCCCTCGGAAGCCCGTTCCTTTCACCAGTGCCCGGTGGCTCGGCTATGGCCCTCTGGCCGCAGCGGCTGCAGGTATGGGCGTCGTGTGCGACGGAGCCGACTGAGAGACCGGGCTTCCTACACGGGCTCGAATTCGGCCTGACCGGAATCGCGATCCGGAGGTCTGTGGTGCCATCGGTGGTGCCAACGGGGGCGTTGCTGGCCAGCGATGGCCGGCGCTCGGGGCGTTGAAAATGCCACGACCAGCGTTGACCACCACCGGTCGTCTTCGAGCCACAGTCCAGCGCTCTAACCGACTGAGCTACAGCCACCATCTGTCACTACAACAACTCATTGACCACCCCCACGTGTGTGACATTCGGGTCGCCTATCGTCTCTCTTGAAGCCCGACGCCGGACCAAGGCTCGACCTCAATTCAGAGGCTCGCACTTCACTATGCTCCGAAACGTGATCGGCGGTCTGGTGTTCGTGGCGGTGACAGGGTTACCGACACCGAGCCCACCTACTGCTCAGGTCCCGGCAGACACCGCAGTGGCCCACGCCGTCTACTGGGGCGAACCGCTCGCGGACCTGCTCCGGAGCATTGGTGCGCTCGTGCAGGAAGGGTTCGGTGCTCCCGAGATCGAGCGCATCTCCCGGGAGGCGTTGCAACTTTCACCCTACCCATCCACCACCTCCCCGCCGCGGCACGTAGTCGTATTCGCGCACCGGGTTCGCTTTCAGAATCGTCTGACTCGTCTCGACATTCGCGTTACAGCAATAGAGTTCGGCCACGTCGACGTCCGTTTCCAAACCGCAGATACTGCCCTCATAGCTGCTGTTCATGACTTGATCTGGAAGGCACACCTCGCGTCACTCTTGCCTATCGAACGGGTACGATTGACGGCGCACGAACAGATCTTGGCCGGGAGACCCCCGACGCTCGTCCTTACTCTGGAGACTGTGCGTCAGTACTCGTGCCTCGGTTTCGGCATCGACCACGCGTTCACGCAGCGCGCGGACACCCTGCGTCTGACGTTTTTCGGCGTGTCCGCACCCATGGGGCTGTGCCCGACGGCGTTTGGTCCTGCGTCCACGTCGCGCGAACTCCACATTCCCCCTGGGCGCTACGCCCTGGTCATCGACTATCGCGCAGCGTCCGACTCGATGGCGTTGGAGGTCACGGATTCTTCCACGAAACCGACCAGCGAACGCGCGACCTTTGTCGAAGCTGACGAGCGGCTACGATGGCGCTATCCCCAACGTACCTTTGCCCTGTTCTGCGGGAGTATCGAGGTCGCCCGCTCAGTCTGCGAGGATGTCCGGCGCTGGCTCCTGGGCCGAGCAGGAATCGCCCAGCTCTACCTCTCGCCTGAGGGGCTTAACCCATATCGGCCGGAACCGGGCAAGAACTCCGACGAGCAGGCGGCGTTTTTCCGCTACGCGAACCAGAAAGCGTTGGGCCCGGTCCGGCGCTGCTTCGCTGAGATCGAGGGTCAAATCCGCCAGGCGGTCGGCGTCTTCCTAACCCTCCGAACGTGGACCGGCGAGCAGATCACCGCATGGTCAGGGAGGTCGTATGACCAAGCGCACATCGCGGTGCCTCGGCGGGTGACCGCCGGTCCGACTTGCACTGGCGCGCCGTGACGACCGCAGAGCCTAGCCCCGCCCTTGACCACAGTTGGAGGGTCTTGTAAGTCTGCGAGCGACTGGGGCGCCTATCACTTGCACGCGCATCAGGGGTCGCGCGACGACACCTCTTTCCCCAAGGACCGGCCACGCAGCTTCCATCCGCGTTTGCAAGCCTCGCCCTCTCGATCGCGTCGAGCGTGGCCTTCCTCTACTTCCGCCCGGAGCGGTGCGACGCGCAAGTCGCGCGCATCGAGCTTTACTCGATCGAGACGAAGACGCTGATTGATGAACAGATCCTGACCGGCGCTCACGACGGCAAGTCCGTGACGATCGCCGGCGAGTTGCGGATTCCGCGCCTCGGTACCGAGCGCTTGCCGGCAATCGTGATCGTGCACGGGTCCGGGGGTATCGGCGCCAACTACGACCGTTGGTCCCAAGAGCTGAACAGCCTCGGCATCGCAACGTTCCTCATCGACGGCTTCACCGCGCGCGGCATCGCGTCGACGGTTGAGGATCAAGAACAGCTCGGCCGCCTGACCATGATCTACGATGTGTACCGTGCGCTCGCCGTCCTGGCCGCACACCCACGAATCGACCCGACGCGGATTGCCATTCTCGGCGGCTCACGCGGGGGGCAAATCGCGCTTTATGCCAGCCTGAGGAGGTTCCAGCGCGCGTACGGGCCGCCCGGGGTCGAGTTTGCTGCCTACGTTCCGCTATACGCTCCTTGCAACACCAGCTATATCGACGATACCGACGTGAGCGACAAGCCGATTCGTCTGTTTCACGGGGACGCCGACGACTATGTCCCCGTGACACCCTGTCGGGTGTATGTCGAGCGCCTCCGGGCCGTCGGCAAGGATGTACAGCTCACTGAGTATCCAGATGCCCACCACGTGTTCGATAATCCCCTGTTCCCCACGACACCAACGGTGTGGCCGCGAGCGCAGACCACGCGCCGCTGTACCCTGAAGGAAGAGCCCAGGGGTCTCGTCATCAACGCCGGGACTGGGCAGCCGTTCACCTATGCGGATCCCTGTGTCGAGCGCGGGGTCCACGTTGCCTACAACCCGGCTGCCTCCGCGGCGGCTCTTCGAGCTGTCAAAGAGTTCCTGCGGGCGACGTTCAAACTCAACTGAGCCGCTAGAGGCGCGGCCGCGATGTTCGACCGTGAACCGCTCTTGTCACAACGGCTGCAACAGCGCGGGCGTCGCTGGCCGGCGGTGGCTGGCGAGGTTGTTGCGCAACAGAGGTCAAATCGCGTGCGTGACCGTGGGTGAGCACCGACCCCGCCAGCCTCCGAAGGTCGTGGAGAAGGGGTTGGTCGGTCCCACCACAAATCCCACTACTTTCGGTCCGTCATCGGGTGGGTTCATTCCGTCTTGTTCCGGTCTGCCGGCTTGGATGTGCTCGTTTTCCGTGATCTTCCGTCAACGTCCGCTTCCGGGGACTCCCTCTTAATCAGAAGAGCTCCCGGGGAGGTCGAGTCTACGGCGTGAATGAGCTCACAGCCGTCGGCCGGACCCTTCGCTACCTTTGCGCAAGATTTGAGGTCGGTTTACAGAATTAGGCCGACCGGCCTAAATATGGGTCGCGTGGCGTCTCCACAGTTCCAGTGACATATGCCCGGCTACAACTTCACCAATGAGGTCCGGCGCGCTCTGCAGCGAGCACGTGAAGAGGCGGCGGCGTTTCGGCACGGCCAAGTCGCCCCTGAACACTTGCTTCTCGGCCTGGTGCGCCACCCCGGAACCATCTGTAGCGCCGTATTCAAAGATCTCGATGTCGATCCGGACGCCCTCTTCCGACAAATGGCGTCCGCGACCATAAGCCCGGTAGTAGGTGAGGCCGCCGGTCCTGACCTTCCCTATACCGATAGCGCCAAAAAAGTGCTTGAGCTCGCTATGGTCGAGGCACGTGATCTCAACCACGACTACGTCGGTACAGAGCATGTGCTTCTAGGCCTGCTTCGGGAGGAACCGTCGTCGGCGGCCGCCGTGCTGGCTCGTGCCGGCCTCTACGTCCCGAACACGCGCGACGCCGTGAAGCGTCTGGCTCCCGGGCGCCCTCGACGAGCCTGAGATGCCCTAGCGCGCCGCGCACTCCTTGTCGCCTTCGCTGCTCTGGTAATGGCCGTCATAGCGCTGGTCCTAGCGGTTCGCCCGCACACGTGATTGCAGTTTGAACGGTTCAGGCGATAGGTAAGAGTTTGGTATCAGTAGGGCTCGGAGGACTTAGAATGGCCACTATGACTCGATTCGTCGCCACCCTCGTCAGTCTGTTGCTGAGCCTCGCGCTACTCGAGGCTCAATCGCCGGACGTCCCTCCGGCTCTGGTCGGCGTGGTGAGTGACACCGCAGGTCGGCCGATCGTTGCCCTACGCACAGATTGGGGGCTACACGCGGGGCGCTCGCGAGGCCGTCGTGTACTGGTGGCACCTGATTCGCGCGACCGGCACGGGTTTCCGCCCTGACAGCATTCGCGCATTGGTTGCCGCGCTCTGGTGATTCTTGGAGCGCCCTGTGTTGCAATTGCCCGGTCCGCCAGGCACGTGTCGTGGAAGGATGAATGCTCGTTGAATAGAGTCCTTGCCCAAAGGGCCTTCATTGCGCTGATTTGGCTTGCGATGCTCGGCTGTTCAAGACCGTCTGATGGTGCCCATCCGGACTTTGATCAGGCGCAGCCGCACACAACGGGTCAGCAGATGGCCGGGCAACAGCCGCGCGTCCCCGCCCTACCGCCGGACTCGGTCCCTCGAGCCCTTTGGGACAAGCTCCACGCGCCTGAGAACATGATCCGCTCGTCCCCTGAGTGGGGTGTGCCTTTCCCCCGGAATCTCATCGTGCTCGCATTCAAGGAAGACGCAACCCAGAGCGAGAGACAGCAGGCGGTCGACGCGGTCGGGGGTGAGGTGATCGGCGGAGAGCATGTCGATCGAGGTGGATACTACTACGTGCGCATACGGAGTGATGGCACAGGAGAGGCCCTGTTTCGTGCAATCACAAAACTGAAAACCTTTCCGAAGGTCGACCTCGCTTCACCGGAGCCTCTGCCAGTTGGCCCGAGTGCCGCTCGCCCATGAGGTGGCGCGCCACGGCGCGACTCAGACCCTCAGTGTCCTACTCGGCGAGCCGCTATCGCGAAGACCTAGTTATGGCCCTGTTTGCGGCGTTGGGCTTGACGTTCATCGCCGCGATTCCCTTGGGCCTCCTCGGTATTGTCAACCTCGTTGATCTCTTCAAGCGTCGGCCTCTTGAAGTTCCCTGGATGACGTACTTCGCAGTATTGCTCGTCGTGCCCGCCTCGTATTTCGTTGCAGCGATCTTTGCCGGTACCGCTGCGTTCTTGCTACGGCCACTCCGGAGTCACGTGCTCGGATGGATGGTCACCGGGGCCACGCTCGCCGCTATCATCTACGGGTCGGTAGGCCTCGCCTTGGGGGTATTTTGGAACCCGGTCGGCGCTCTCTTCCTAGAGCATTCCACCAAAGCAGAGGCGTGGGCGCTGATCCCTCCCATGATGGCGATTCTTTCGCCGGTTGGAGCCATAGTCGGGGCGTACATGTGGTGGCGTGATCGGCAGGGGAAGCCCCTTTGGTAGGCGCCCTGTAAGGGGCGCGATACAGCGCCACACCGTGGTGCCAATGGTGGTGCCAACGGGGGCGTTGCTGGCCGGTGCTGACTGGCGCTCGACTCCGCTAACTCGTTGGAATGACAACGGCCAGCGCTAACTGACGCTGGCCGTGTGCGCTTATCAGGCGTGCGCTCTAACCACCTGAGCTACAGGCCCTCATATGCTGCAAACGACTTGCCACGTTTGGCGTGCGGTCTAACCCGCAGTGTCATAGGCAGTGACAAACTACGCGCCCCGCAGCGCCGCCAGCCGGGCTTCTAACTTAGCCACATGCTGCTCGACGCGGTACTCCACGAACTCGGCCCGATGCCGAACCTGTCCGAGATGCCCGTACACCTTCCGCACCATCGCTTCCCCACCGTGCCCTAGTTCGCGGGCGACAGTGAACGCGCTGACCGGCGCCCCGCCATCAACTGGGCGGACGGTCGGTGCTGAAGACATAAGGCCGCAAGATTTCCTCCAACTGCGGCCACCACAGCACCGACCGGAACGACGTGGAGGTTTTCAATGGGCGCCAGCCGTTGGGGCGGAACGTCACAGTGCGGCGGTCAAACGACGCGTCTCCGACTTCCAGCCCCAGCACTTCGCTGGGCCGTCCACCCGTCAGCAGGAATGCCGCGAGCAGAGGGTAGGTGTAGGGTGCCGGAGCGCGTCCGCCACGCGCGGACGACTTAGCCGGGAACGTCCGCGCG
>WNFH01004098.1_pt1 | contig 10450 bp, 8 predicted proteins | sample 5400411 | NCBI WGS metagenome assembly WNFH01 (sample SAMN13153347, study PRJNA577476) | soil metagenome | isolation source: 200 cm saprolite under Douglas fir tree site 2 hole 3 | place: USA:California | collected 2015-04-18
CGCAACCGGCAAACCCGTCGTGCTCGTCCTTCTAAACGGACGTCCGCTCAACATCAAGTGGGCCGCTAAGCACATTCCCGCCATCCTGGAAGCTTGGTACCCCGGCACGCAGGGTGGCAATGCCGTCGCCAATCTCCTCTTTGGCGATGCCGTTCCCGGCGGCAAGTTGCCCATCACCTGGCCGCGCGATGTGGGACAGTTGCCGATCAACTACGCGCACAACACCACGCAGGCTCCGGAAGACCAGGGCAAGCGCTACTGGGATGAAGAGAGCACGCCGCTCTATCCGTTCGGTTACGGCCTCAGCTATTCCACCTTCATCTTCTCGGATATCAAACTCAGCCGCACGCAGATCAAGCCGGGCGAGACCATCGATATCACCTTCGACGTCGAAAACACCGGCGCCTCCGCGGCCGATGAAGTCGCCCAGCTCTACATCCATCAGCGCTCTGGCAGCGCCTCGCGTCCCGTCCGCGAGCTAAAAGGTTTTAAGCGCATCACCCTGCCAACGCACGCGAAGAAAACCCTGCATATGTCGCTCGGGACGCACGAGCTGAGCTACTGGAGCACCGCAAAGAAAGATTGGACGGAAGAGCCCGCCACGTTTGATCTCTGGGTCGGTGGCAATTCCGACGCTTTCCTCCACTCCGCCTTCGAGGTCGTCCCGTAATCGACGCGAGAGACGGAGATCTCGTCCGGGCTTAGTTTTTGCAATACCAAGCAGTAAGCAGTTAACAACCCCGGACAAGAATGCGCTAGGCCGCGCAATCTTCCTCCGGCTACGATCAATCAAGCATGATTGAATTTCAAAACCTTCGCCGGGAATACGGAGATCTCGTCGCGGTGCGCGATCTGCAAGTGTCTATTCCCGAAGGCGAGGTTTATGGTCTGATTGGTCCGAACGGGGCCGGAAAGACCACCATCATCCGCATGGCTTGCGGGCTCCTCACGCCCACCGCCGGACGCATAACCGTCTCCGGTGTTGACGTCCACCAGCATCCCGAACTCGCGCAAAGTCACATCGGCTACCTTTCCGATTTCTTCTCCGTTTATGACGACCTCAAAGTCTGGGAATACCTCGACTATTTCGGCCGCGCCTACAAAATGCCGGATTCGCAATTGCGCCCGCGAATCGACGAAGTCATCCAGCAAGTCGGCCTCGAGGTCAAGCATGACGCCTTCATTCGCGGACTCTCGCGCGGCATGAAGCAGCGCCTGGGCATCGCTCGCGCTATCATCCACAAACCCAAAGTGCTTTTGCTCGACGAGCCCGCCTCCGGCCTCGATCCCAAGGCGCGCGCTGACCTGCGCAACCTTCTCCTCGTCCTGCGCGCCGAAGGGGCCACGGTTCTCATCTCCTCGCACATCCTTCCGGACCTCGAAGGTTTCTGCACTTCCATCGGGGTCATGGAAAGGGGCGTCATGGTGCGCAGTGGCAGAGTCGCGGAGATTTCCTCACAGGAGTCTCAGCACTTCTGTGTTGTTCGCTTGAGTTGGGTCGGCGAAGCGCCCGTACAACAAATCCTTTCCTCCATCGATACAGTTTCCGACATTGCCATCCACGGCTATGAGGGACTTTTCCGCTTCGCAGGCTCCGATGACGAGCTCGCCGCTCTCCTCCAGCAATTCGTCGCTCACGGCGTCCGCATCCTATCCTTCGGCGAAGTGAAGCAGACCATCGAAGATCTCTATCTCAAGCTCTCGCGCAACGAGGTGATGTAGTGCAAGTCCTTTGGCGCAATCCCGAGCTGATTCGCCACGCTCGCGCAGATTTACGGCCCGCGCGCATGGCTACTGCCGCGGCGGTCTCCGTTCTCATTAGCGCTCTTCTTGTTTTGATGTTCTATCATCCGGGCGGCCCTGCAACTTCAGCGCCCGGCGATCGCGGCATTCCGATAGCTCTCTACACCTTCCTCGCATCCATTCAGGCCCTTGTGCTCTGTCTCTGGTGTCTCTCTTCCTGCGGCCAGGCCGTCTCTTCCGAGCGCTCCTTGAAGACATTCGATTTCCTTCGCACCACCCGGCTCAGCTCTTGGGAATTGCTTCTCGGCATGGTTTTCGGCGCGCCTCTGATGGCCTACTTCGTGCTCCTTTGCACCTTGCCGTTCACGCTGATCCTCGGTCTGTACGCCGGCATCTCCCTTTTGGCCATGGCCGCAACGTACCTGATGCTTCTCTTGGTCGCCGTGGTCTTGTCCCTGGCCGCGCTCGCTATTTCGATGATGACCGATCATCCGCGCGCCGGCGAACTGCTCTTGCTTCTGGCCTTGTTTGGTTCTCCGATTTGCGCTTCCATGATCGGCGCCAGTGGCGATTCCCATTTCCCTGGCTTGACCGCCATTCTGGTAATCGTCGGGCTTCTGCCGCTTTACCATGTGGCTCCCGATCCGTATGTGCCTGTTACCTATCTCACGCGTGTTCCCTTCTTCGGTTTCCAGGTCCCATCGCTCTTCGTCAGCGCTGTCCTCTACGTCAGCGCTGGCGCCTGGCTGCTTCTCATGCTCGTCCGCAACCTGAAAAAAGACCGCGAGGACATTCGTCTTCTTTCTCGATGGCAAGTCGTCGGCTTCACCGTCTATCTCAACGTGCTCGTTTTCGCGCTCCTCGATTTGCGGACCATCCATTCCAATTCTTCCGAGTCCGCATCCGCTTCGGATATTCCCGCCGGATATCTCGGCCTGAATTTCCTGATCCTCTATGCTGTCGGCCTGGCCTCGCTCACCACTCCCGCCCGCTTGCGGTCCGGGTGGGTCCGCGCCGCATCAAGCGCTGCGTTCTATTGGTCGGAGGACGGTCTGCCCTGGCCCTGGATGGCCGCTTCCGCGCTCGCCGCGTTTCTCCTCTTTGTGCTGGAGGCGGTCGCCGCCAGGCCTTTCATTCCTTTTTCGGAATGGTCCGTTGGCGGGCTCGCGGCAGGACTTCTCGTTCTGCTAGTTTTTGCCGTGCGCGACGTCTTATTTCTCCAGTGGTGTGCTTTGAAAGGTTTCCGCAGCCCTGCGGTCAAAGGCATGCTCTTCTTGCTGCTTTATTACATCACCGCGTTCACCGTGACCGGCTTCTTCTTTCATTCCGGTATCGCGTGGTTCACTCCACTGGGCGCGTTCGCGGACCCCGAACTCTCCGCGCCCCTTTCCGTTTTTGTCGGGGTCGTTCTCCAGATCGCCATCAGCGTCTACCTCTCGATTGCCATTCGTCAGCGCCTCGCACCTTCCCGCTCTTCCCCCGCTGCGTCGAAAGCCTTAGCTTCCTGATCCCAGCAGAGTTGTTTTAGGTACAATGGCACCACCCCCGATTGCCGAAGACGGGAAACATCCGTCGCTGGCAAGTGTCCCACTATGCCTCGTTCGAACGACAAGCATAGAATCATCGAGCACTACGACCTCGTCAGCCCCTACTATCGCTCCCTCTGGGGAGAACATCTGCATCACGGCTATTGGATTCGTGGGGATGAATCCAAGGAAAAGGCCCAGCTTCAGCTCATTGAGCATCTCGCTCAACTCACCAGCGTACAGCCCGGCTCGGATATTCTTGACATTGGCTGCGGCTTCGGCGCCAGCAGTCTTTACTTGGCCCGGCTCTTTAACGCCGCCGTCACCGGCATAACCATTTCCCCGGTACAGCTCGAAATGGCAATTCAGGCCGCGGCAGCGCAACACCTCGATGTGCAGTTCCTCTTGATGGACGCCGAAGCGATGCACTTCCAGCAAAAATTCGACCTTCTCTGGTCCGTCGAATCCATCTCACACTGTAAACACCGCGAAGAGTTCTTTGCTTCCGCCGCTACACTCCTGAATCCCAGGGGCCTCTTCGCCATCACAGACTGGTTCAAAAAAGAGAATCTCACTCGCGCAGAGACCAGGAAATTCATCGAGCCCATCGAAAAAGGCATGATGGTTGAACTGCAGGTCATGGACGACTATGAGCATTTCTTGACTTCGAACGGCCTGCAAATCATGCACCGCGAAATTCTCAACAAGCATTGCGCCAAAACCTGGGACCTGTGCCTTGATATCATCAGCAACAAATCATTTTGGGCCCTCGCCGCGAAATACGGCACCGCCTTTGTCTCCTACCTAAAGGCCTTCCAGGCCATGCGCGCAGGCTTCGCTTCCGGCAACTTCGCCTACGGCCTCTTCGTCGCCCGCGCCCCATCCATCCCATTCGCGCCTTCAAACGCCAGATGAGCGCGCTAACTCGACATGTCTGGTAACCCACTTAAAGGATAGACTTCATGTTGCTGTTTCGATTCTGGCCTTCATGAAAGGCATTCCGCGGGCGGTATTTCGGCTCGAGTGTCACCGACCACGCTCGAATCCGATGCGGAACTCCGGACCCGCTCTGCAGTTCGGCCGTGCGCACCTGCAGGGTCGCGCCGTCACCCGTTGCGTCAAACGTTACGTCCGAAAATTGGTTTTCCGGAAGCGCTCTTCACTGCGGCAAGTCCATGCGGCGCAGCAGGTCCTTAAAGCGAGGCTCCCCTCTCAGGGGGTCCAGCCGGAGATCCACCCCGGCCCAAGGCAGTCAATCCGACCGTTCGTTATACGCCTTTTCTAGCCACTGCAATGCTCGATCGGAGTCTCCCAAGCCAACGTAAATACTCGCCATGTCGAATGAGCAGACGTAACGCTGTTTCGATTGCTCCATGAGCCGCTCAATCACTGTTTTGGCGTTGTTTCGGTTTCCCGCTTTCGCGTACACATAGCCGAGCATAGCCAAATGAGACGGGCTCCCGCTGAGCCGCGCGCCGTCCTCGGCGGCAGCGATTGCCTCGCGGAAGCGGCCTTCAAAAGAGAGCGCTAACCCTTGGATAGCGTGGGGAGCGCCGACATTGGGCGCCAGTTCGATCGCTTCGCGGCACTGCTCGATTGTCTGGTCAAAGCGGCGCGAGAGGTAAGAATGCAACAGCGCGGACACCATCGCCCGTGGGGATGCGGGGTCAAGCGAACGGGCAAGCTTGTCCTCGGCGAGTGCGTCCTCAAAGCGTCCCCGAGTGGCCAGATACGTGGCATAACCCAAATGTGCTTCCACCAAGCTGGAATTCAGCACGAGGGCTCGCCTGAATTCCTGCTCTGCGCCTGGCCAATCCCAATCGTAGAAAAGCTTGAGCACACCCAAGGAAGCATGGGGCTCAGCAAGGGTTTCGTCCAACTCCAAGGCCCTCACAGCTGCTGCTTTTGCCTTTGGCATTGCGTCGAGCGGAGCCATATACAAGCTGCTCAGGCCGCGATAGGCGTTGGCAAGACCCGCATAGGAAAGTGCTTGGTTGGGATCTTTCGCGATTGCCGCCTGGAAGTATTCGACGGCCTTTTCGGTTCCCTCGCGCGTCCCGGAGCGGAGGTAATGCAGGCCGAGAAGATAATCCTCATGGGCCTGCGGATGAACCGTGCGGGCGGCGGCAATATAGGCCTGTTGCGAGGAGCTGAGTTTTACGCCCACTTCCTCAGCGACGTTCTGCGCCACCTCGCGTTCCAGCGCCAGCACGTCGCTCATTTCGCGCTCGTAGTTCTTGGCCCAAAGGTGACGATCCGTTGAGGCCTGAATTAATTGTGCGGTGATTGCGACCCTGCTGCCCGAGCGCTGCACTGAACCTTCGAGCACCGCATCAACGCCCAGCTCCCTGGCGATCTCGGGCAATGACTTGATGGGACGTTTGTATTGCATCACTGAGGTCCGCGAAGTCACCCGTAATCCGCTGATCTGCGCCACTTCGGTAATCACAGCTTCGGTCATCCCATCGGCAAAGTAATCTTGCTGTGGATCACCGGAGAGATTTTGCAGCGGCAACACCGCGAGTGATTCGATACGGGGTGGTCCCTTGCCGCCGAACAGCCGGTCTCGCATCCCGCCGACATTCGTTAGAATGATCGCCCCGGCCAGCAGTGCCAGGGCGAGGCCTGCGGCCAATAAGGCGATTGGTCCGCGGCGCTGTGGCGGGCGAGAGGTGACTACCGTCACCAACCGCGACTCGGTATCCCGCTGGAGCCTTTGGAGATCTGTACGAATGTCGGAAGCATTCTGGTAGCGTAGGTTCCGGTCTTTCTCCAACGCCTTGTTGATGACCTCCTCAAGCTTTTGAGGGAGGTCCGGATTCAAACGAACAGGAGGTGTCGGCGCGCGGTTCAAGATGCCGTCGAAGATCACGGCAGAGCTGTCTCCACGAAAGGGCAACGTGCCGGTCGCCATCTGGTACAGCACGATGCCGAATGAGAAGAGGTCAGTGCGGGCATCGAGCTCCTTCGCGCGAACCTGCTCGGGTGACATATAGGCGACTGTGCCGAGGGCTGTTCCCGGACTCGTGAGATGTTCGGGTTCACCTGCCAAGGTCGTCAGAGTGTTGGTATCACCAGCGGCAGGCGTGGTTTCAACCTTAGCGAGGCCGAAATCCAGAATCTTGGCATGGCCGCGCTTAGTTACGAAAACGTTCGCCGGTTTGATATCGCGATGAACGATAGCTTGGGCGTGCGCCGCATCCAGACCATCGGCGACCTCAATAGCAACGTTCAACAGCAGCTCTAACTCCATCGGCCGACCCATGATGGTGTGCTTCAGGGTCACGCCATCCAGGTACTCCATGGCGATGAAGGCTTTTCCGCCCTGTTCGCCAATGTCGTGGATCGTGCAAATGTTGGGATGGTTCAGAGCTGAGGCGGCGCGAGCCTCCCGTTTGAATCGTTCCAGCGCCTGCGGATCGTGTACAACGCCTTCCGGTAGGAACTTCAGAGCGACGAAGCGGCCGAGTCGAGTGTCCTCGGCCTTGTAGACAACACCCATACCGCCACCACCTAGCTTTTCCAGAATGCGGTAGTGGGAGAAGGTCTGCCCCAGGAGTGATTGGGTATCCGCCATTTGGTGCACATCTTAGGTGCGCTCTGAACCCGAAGTCAACGAGCGGAACTCCGAGGGGAGCCAGCGAGTCATATCCACTTGCCTGATAAACGCATTAACCGGACAAGTCAGATTCCCATAGCCTCGCAGAAGTCTCGACATGGCAAGTCGGAGTCTCCGTTCCGCTGTTACCCTCGTCTAATTGCAAACGAGTTGCAACTGCTCCGCTAAATCCCTTTTCTTCAACCACTAACGCGGACACAATCGTTCGAACGAGTATCGAATTAATAAAGTACTTGACAAACTATCCGTTTCATGCTATAGAAAGACGTGAAATCAGCCCTCCAGGCCGGGGCAGTCCCGATTTGGCACGTTCTCCCTCCTATCCTCCGTCTGCTATCCACCTTCTCAGCCCAAAGCCTTGCTCTTACCCGTCATCTGCTCCACGTGCGCGCTGCAACCTCTTTCTCTTCAGCTTGTTCCGCATACTTTCTGTCGCCACGGGGGTGTACCCCATCGGCTGCTTCATCAACACCGCTCCCAGTGGCGTCGGGCGGTGATTTCAACACCTAAAGGACGAAAAAAATGAATCCGCAAACACCCAACCCTAACGGCACCAACGAAGTAGACGCTTCCCCATCCGCTCCGGCCCCTGCCGCTCGCTGCTATCGCCGCACCCGGCACGGCCATCAATGCCGCTTGCGCCCTCTCAGTCCCGGTGGCTTGTGCTTCCGTCACGCCAGCTTGCAATCCCAGGTCCAGCAACCGGTGGACGTCGATCTTTCCGCGGATTTTGCCGCGCAGCTCGCCGAGCTCAAATCCGCCGAGCAGATCAGCGACTTTCTCGGCAAGCTGCTTGTCCTCGTGGTGCAGAATCGCATCTCCGTCCCGCGCGGCGGTCCTCGCCTACATCACCAACCAACTCCTCCGCACCGTCTCCATCATGAACAAGGAGAGCGAAGATAATCCGCAGATCATCTTCGACATGCCCGGCCCCGAGCGCGATCGCGTGCCGCCGCCAGAGCCCACCCACGCCGACTTGCGCACTTGACCGTGGGACAGCCCCTTAGGTTGTCCGCCGTGCGCAGTCCGGCCACCATCGTTTAACCTTATTTGCTCCGTTTTCATCGAACCTGGAGAGAGTAAATCACAAACGTTCTAGGAGGCGTCATGCAGACGCGCAAGCTGGGAAACTCAGACATGCACATCACGCCCGTAGGCTACGGAGCCTGGGCCGTCGGCGGCTCGGGTTGGGACTTCGCCTGGGGCGCGCAAGACGATGATGATTCGATCGCCGCGATTCACCGCTCACTCGAACTCGGCGTCAACTGGATCGACACCGCCGCCGTCTACGGCATCGGCCACTCCGAAGAAATAGTCGCGCGCTCTCTCCACGAATGGAAAGGCCAGCGCCCGTACGCGTTCACCAAGTGCGTTATGCGCTGGGATAAGAACGGCCGTGTCACCAAGGTGCACTCGGCCGCCTCCATCCGCCAGGAATGCGAAGACAGCCTGCGCCGCTTGCAGGTCGACGTCATCGACCTCTATCAAATCCACTGGCCCCCCGAAGACAACGGCCCCGGCCTCGAACAAGCCTGGAGCACGCTTGCCGCGCTGCAAAAAGAGGGAAAAGTCCGCTGGATCGGCGTCTCCAATTTCGATGTGCCGCAGCTTCAGCGCGCCGAAAAAATCGCTCCGGTCACTTCGCTCCAACCGCCCTATTCGCTGATTCGCCGCCGCATCGAAAGCGAAGTCCTGCCCTACTGCGAACGCCGCGGCGTTGGCGTGATCGTCTACTCCCCGATGGCCTCCGGTTTGCTCACCGGTGCAATGACCCGCGAGCGCGCCGCAAACTTTCCGGAAGACGATTGGCGCAGGAATAATCCAGAATTCCGCGAACCACGGCTCTCCCAAAATCTTCAGCTGGTCGAGCGTCTGAGAAATGTCGCCGCGCGCTACGGAACCACTCCCGGCGCCATCGCTATCGCGTGGACCTTGCGCCTTCCCGCCGTCACCGGCGCCATCGTCGGGGCACGCGACGCCAAGCAAGCCGAAGGCGTCATGCGCGCCGGCGAAATCAAGCTGACTCCGCAGGACATCGCCGAAATCGAAGGCGCCGCCGTCCTAGCAGCGCGCTAGAGAGACCGGTTAAAGAGAGAGAAGATGAACCTCGGACTGCAAGGAAAATTCGCCGTCGTGTCTGGCTCAACCGCCGGTATCGGCTTGGCAATTGCCGCCGCGCTCGCTGCAGAGGGCGCGAAGGTCGTCGTAAATGGCCGCACGCAAGCCCGCGTTGACGCTGCCCTCAAGACCATTAAGCAAGGTGTACCTGGCGCGAACCTGCGCGGTGTCGCCGCCGATCTCGGTACCGCCCCTGGCGTCGAGAGCTTCCTCCACCAGGTTCCTGCCGCGGACGTGCTCGTCAATAATCTCGGTATTTTCGAGGCCAAGCCGTTCTTCGAAATTTCCGATGCCGGCTGGATGCGCTTCTTTGAAGTGAACGTCCTAAGTGGCGTGCGTTTGGCCCGCGCCTATCTTCCCGGAATGCTCAAGAAAAATTGGGGCCGCGTTATTTTCATCTCCAGCGAATCCGCGCAGCATATTCCCTCCGAGATGATTCACTACGGCATGACCAAAACCGCGCAGGTAGCAGTTGCCCGCGGCCTCGCCGAATCCGTGGCGGGCACCGGCGTTACGGTCAACTCCGTTCTGCCCGGCCCCACCGCTTCGGAAGGCGCCGCCGATTTCATCGAGAGCGTAGCCCGGGAACAGAAGCTAACCAAGCCCGAAGTCGAGAAATGGTTCTTCTCCAATATCCGTCCCAGCTCGCTCCTCAAGCGTTTTGAAACGCCCGAGGAAATCGCCACCGTCGTCGCCTTCGTGGCCAGCACGCAATCCGTGGCCATTAACGGTGCCGCGGTCCGCGCCGAAGGCGGCGTCGTCCGCAGCATCTTCTGACGAAGCCCTGGGCGCGCATGGCAAAAGCTCCGAGCATGAACGACTCTGCTACAATCTGGCGCGAAAGGGAGGCGACTCATGGCTGAACAAAATTTTGCGAATCACGGGAAATTTTTCCCGCCGTTTCACTTTTTCGTCGTTCCGGTGATGGCCATTAATTTTATCTGGTCGACCTATCGCTGGACGGTGACCGGGTTTTCGCTGGATGGATTGGAGAGAGTGCTGCTGGCGGCCGCATTGCTGCTGGGATTTGGGACCGTGCGCAGGATGGCGCTGACGGTGCAAGACCGCGTGATCCGCCTCGAAGAGCGTTTGCGCTACGAGCACGTGCTGCCGGCGGACCTCAAGGCGCGCATCGGGGAATTCACGGTGAGCCAGCTTGTTTCGCTGCGCTTTGCCAGCGATTCGGAACTTCCGGCATTGGCGCGCAAAGTGCTTGATGACAAAATTAACGAGCGCCAGGCCATCAAGCAGATGGTGAAAACCTGGAAGCCGGATTATCTGCGCGCATAGTTTCACTGGAGCCGGAAATGCCAAAAGCAACCTGGGCGGGAAAAGTGATTGCGGACAGCAACCGCTGCGTCGTAGTCGAAGGAAACCAATATTTTCCGGCCGACGCCGTGAACAAGGAATTCTTCAAGCCGAGCACGCACACCAGCGAATGCCC
>WNFH01014838.1_pt1 | contig 10450 bp, 10 predicted proteins | sample 5400411 | NCBI WGS metagenome assembly WNFH01 (sample SAMN13153347, study PRJNA577476) | soil metagenome | isolation source: 200 cm saprolite under Douglas fir tree site 2 hole 3 | place: USA:California | collected 2015-04-18
TCCAGATCGAGCGCTTCTGCGAGAGGTGGGCTTTGCGAGTAATGCATTGGGTACCTCCGCCGGCGGTTCTTGCTAATAATTGACGGAAGAGGCCCTCATGGTTTGACAGAAGCGAGGCGGGAGCACAGCAGCCCTAGGGCGATTGTGAGATCGTCGCACGCAAGCGCAGCAATAAGCGCCATCCAACTGGGCCGACCGGTTCCCGTCCATCGCCCTGGATCTAGAGCCGGAACCAGAACGCGCGTCTCACATTTCCAACGCGTGTCGGGCACCTCCCGGCCACCACCAAATCCGCTCCGGGTCCAAAACGGAAGTGCCCGGGCTCGCGCGGCACGTCCGTTTTACCCTCAGGAGCAGACATCGTCAGCCTGCCCCCGCATGTCCGTTTGGTGCCAGAAGCGGACCTGAAGTCTGAGGAGGCGGGGATATATTCGAGAGATTGGCGGATCGGGCGGCACAAACTATGCCGATGCGAGCGTGTCGAGCAGCGCCTTGGCCTCCTTCAGGTCAAGCGTGTCGAAACCTTCGGTGAACCAGTTGTAGACCGGCGCGAGGAGGTCGCGGGCTTCGGTGCGTTTGCCTTGGTCGCGCCAGAGGCGGGCGAGGCTGATGGAGGCGCGGAGTTCCCACAGCTTTGCACTCTGGCGCCGCGCAACGTCGATTGCCTGACGAAACGATGCTTCGGCCTCAACCTGTGCTTGATGCCTGTGAGCAAGAAGACATTCACCCGCGAACCGATGCAGTTCAGCCTCGAAATGCCGTTCGCCCGTTCTTTCCGCCACCTGCAGCGCCGTAAGCAGCAATTCCGTCGCTTCACTCACTTCGCCCGTGCCCGCACAGGCCTTAGCCATGAAGCCGAGATAAAATGGCACCCACAGACTTGAACCCGTCGCCGCATTATCTGCAAGCCCCTGTCGTGCGAGGGCCAACCCTTGCGCCTTTTCACCAAGTTCAGCGACCACTAGCCCGTGCAGAACAGTTCCAGCCGTGCTCCACACATGAAACTTCTGCTCTGCTGCAAGATCGAGAAGCTCCCGCACGACCTCCTGAGCAGTCCCGATGGTCGAACACGCGAGATTGTAGTACGACGCCATCGCCAGCGCGTGAGCAAGCACATGAGGATTGTTAAATTCTCTGGCCCACTTCAGCGCCTGATGGCTGCGTGAGCGCGCCCGATCTGGATAACCGAGGATGAAGAGGATGTAAGACAAGTTCGAGAGCGCTGTTCCTCGCACGTCAAAACCGCCAACCGAAATCATAGACCGGTGCGCTTCTGGAACATAAAGTTCGAGCGCCTGCTCCAGGTGCTGTTGGGCTAACAGAAACTCACCCATCCAATACAAGCTGCCGCCCATCACTCGGTGGCCTTGCAATCGGCAGGAAGTGTCATTCTCCTTGTCGCCCACACGAAGCAACTCCTCTCCGATCTCGCGCATCGCCACTAGCTCGCAACGCTGGGCATGATGCGCGGCTAGCCCACCCAGCACTTGGACGAGGGTCGCGATGTCGCCGAGCCGCTGGCACAAGACACGGGCATGCCCATAGATTTGCCCGGTTTCCGGCTGAGAGGCCCCGATCGAGGCGTTCAGCGCTCCGGCGAGAGTGCTTTGTAAGTCCAGCTCATGACGCCAGCGCGAGGGTTTATCGGGGAGACGTGCCGCAACGCTCAGCCCCTTGCGCGCTTGCGCTGATGCTTCAGTCATAGCATAGCGCGCCATTGATTGCCGAGCGGCTCTGGTCCAATAGGTGATTGCCTTCTCGTTCAACTCGGCTTCGGTGCAGTGCTGCGCGAGAATTTCCGGTTGTTGGTCCACCACCTCTGGCGACCGGGCTTCGAGCGTCGCGACGATGCGAGCGTGAAGCTGGTGACGCTGGCTGCGCAGTAGGCTGCTGTAGGCCACGTCCCGCACGAGCGCGTGCTTGAACAGGAACGACGCCTGCGGTGGGGTGCCTCGGCAAAACACGAGCCCCGCGTCGGTTAGGCTGCTGAGCGCGTTCTGCACCTCTGCATCATTCTTCTCCGCGACGGGCGCCACCAGTTCGTAGGAGAACTCGCGACCTATAGCAGCGCCGATCTGCGCTACGTCTTTGGCGACGTGACCAAGACGGTCGAGGCGCGCCATCAACGAGGCATGGAGAGTAGCCGGAACAACGAGCGCCAAAGGTGGCGCCTTCGTAAGCGTGCTCACATCGTCGCCGTCGCGGACGCTGGCTTCCACAACCGCCTTCGTCAGCTCTTCGACAAACAGGGGGATGCCGTCCGTGCGCTCGATGATTTCCTCGACGATATCATCGGGCAGCGCGTTCTTTCCTGCCACCGACGAGGCAAGAGCCACACCCTCTCGCCGACCAAGACCACTGAGGCCGAGCGTGGTCACATGCGCTTGGCCGGTCCAAGGCGGGTGAAACTCGGGTCGGAAGGTGATGACGAGCAGCACCGGTAAGCGAGCCGAGCGCTCGACGAGCATATCCAACAATTCGCGTGAGCTGGGGTCGATCCAGTGTGTATCTTCGTAGATCATCAACACAGGCCGCTGTCGGCCCGGCATCTCAAGCTGGCGGACTAGCGCCTGAACGGTCTTCTCCTTCTTCTGCCGCGCGCTCCAGTTCAGCGGCGCATAACGATCATCTGTTGGGATCGACATCAGCTCTGCAAGAAGCTGGATGTCGCTCTCACGCGTTGATGACGGGCCGAGCAGCGATGCCAGCTTGCCGAGCTTGCTGCCCGGCGTATCTTGCCGCTCGAACCCTGCGGCGCGTTCGAGCTGCGCAATCGTGGGATAAAAGGCGCTGTCAGCGTGATGCGGAGAGCAAAAGTACCTGAGCCTCGTATGCGGCTCATCTTGAAGTCGCTCTTGCAGTGCCACCGTCAGTCGCGACTTACCGATCCCCGGCTCACCGGACAGCAGCACCACTTGACCTTCCCCATTCGCCGCCTGTCGCCAGCGGCGCGTCAGCAGGTCCAGTTCCTCCTCGCGGCCCACCAGCGGCGTAAGGGTTGTCTCGTGCTTCGCCTCAAATCGGCTCTCCACCCCGCTCGCGCCTTGCACCTGCCAAGCCTCCACCGGCTCGGCTAACCCCTTCAGTGCTACCTTCCCGAGATTGCGGTATTCGAACTGACCGCCAGTAAGACGCCGCGTACCCGGCGAGATGACGACTTGCCCCGGCTCTGCCAGAGCTTGCAGACGAGCGGCAAGGTTCGGTGTCTCTCCAACGACACCGTGCTCCTGCGCGACACCTTCTCCGATGAGATCGCCAACGACCACCAGACCCGTGGCAATACCAGCTCGGGCCTGAAGCACAGCGTCATGTCCTGCACGGAGCTTCGGGAGTGCATCAACCAACGCCAAGGCACAGCGCACTGCCTGCTCTGCGTCATCTTCATGCGCTTGCGGGTAGCCGAAATATGCGAGCACACCGTCGCCCATGTACTTTGCAACGAAGCCGCCGGCCCTGGTGATGAGATCGGCGCAGCAGCGGTGGTACGCGCCGACGATCTCCCGCATGTCCTCGGGGTCGAGGCGAGCCGAGAGCGCGGTCGAGCCGACGAGGTCGCAGAACATGACCGTGAGCTGGCGGCGCTCGGCGGTGTCTTGTGGGGACGCCGCGGCCGCGGCGGCGGGTTGAGGCGCGGTCGACGCTGTACCGCCAAGCTCAGCAATGGCGCGCAGCAGTCTGCGGCGATGACCAAGCGAAATCCCGATGTCCTTCAGATCCTGATCGGTCAGATCGCGCAGAACGCTCGCATCGATGTCGTTTTCGGCAAAGCGTTTCGCATACTCGGACATGCCGAGTGATGCCAGCCATTCCGCAATCGGCTGCATCGCGGGTTTCTCGCAGCTTCTACCCTGGCCCGTTTCTTTGTTTTGGCCCAACCGGACGGGAGCTTATCCGATCTTTGGTCGACTGCCCACCTCGGCTGCGACCGTAAAATTAATCGCCACTGGCAGGTGCCGCTGTCAGGGTCTGTAGTTGCGCGAGCCGAGTTTGCACGATGCCGGCCGCACAGTCTGGCCCGTCAACTGCGGCCGTTGGAAAACCGTTTACGACCTGACGAATCTTGAGCAGCCAGTCCGACTTCCGCTCAGGGTCATTCGCGTCGATTCTGGCATATCCGCCAGAGGTCCGGTTACACCCTAATCTCGGACGTGGATCGCGTGGCGGCGATCCCCGAGGCGGAGATCGCAGGGGCTCCTGTGCCGAAGCCAGCGCCGAAGCTCTCGCCCGATCATCGCAAGGGCGGTCGGCGGTAGTCGACTGCGGTTCCGACGCCTCGGTTTCGTGCTTAAATTCTCCCGGTAACGGTTGCGTTCGGAGTTTTTTATGGGCCGGAGCTTTGTTCCGTCGATTGTGCCGAGCGGTCACGATCAGACCCTTTATCTCGTCATCAACAATTTTGGAAACTTGGGCACCGCATTTCCGGAAACCGATATCGATAAGGCCGATCTCGAAACCGTCATCGGCGATCTGATGTCCGGCCAATACAGCGACCCGGTTCGCGTCGTCGCGTTCAACACCGCCGAACATTGGGCTGAGGATGCCTCGGAGGATGTCGCGCGGGAAATTATGCGCCGTCTCGATCTTGCGGGCGATGATCTGGCGCCATCGATTGCGGAGTTCGTCGAGACGCACGCCGGTCCTGCGCGTCAGCTGTCGTTGCGACTGATCTAGGTGGCGTGGGATCAGACGTTTTTCGATCCGATCGTGTTGCCTAGCGGCAAAAAGCTGATCACCTTACGCGATGCTGCGGAATACATCACTGAACTGCCAAAGGCAGAACACGACACCCCCGAATGGCAGGCCGCGATGGAGGCGCTGTTGCTGGTCGCGGAAAATAGCGGGTCGCCGATGTTCGCCCGCATCGGTGTCATGGTCATCAGCACCTCTCAAAAAAATCAGGCCCCGGAATTGCTCCCGAGGCCTGATCCGCACGGCGGGGGTTACATCCGCCCGCGCCGCCATTTCAATTTATATTATCGTAGCAATCGCTCCTGTCAAACTGCGCGAGCGATTTGCGGAGTTCTCATTCGCAGACGCCATCGGGCGACCGCGATCTAGTTTCGCTTTCTTCAAAGGCTGGTTTGATATGCGCGATCTCGGCGCGGTGCTCGATCACGAAGAGCCCCTGCCCCATCCCGCATGCGATCAAGTGCAGTAGTGTTGTAGGATCATCAGCGCAGCATCGTCAGGCGTCGGCGCGACGAACGAGGGACATTGCGCCTGCCAAGTTCGCACGCGCCACGGGCGCGCGCTGATCGACCCCGCAGCCTATTGCGCTTGATCTTGCGCGGATGCGGCAACGGGCCTTCGTGGTCTTGGGTCCCACGCCAGATCGAACACATGGACGTAGCCGCCGCAGAGCTGACATTCCTGAAATCGGTCGGCCTCGCGCATCGGCGGCTTGATTCAGTGGCCAGCCTTGACGTTCTTGACGCACGATCCGGGGTTACTTTAGGCGTGTTACCCACCCCAGTTCTTAAAACGATTGTGTCCGTATCCACCGTAATAGGGATGTCCGTATCCACCGTAGTAGGTAGGTCCGTATCCACCGTAGTACACGGGGGCGTCTCCGCCGTAGTAGCCATAGCCGGGTCCGTAATACCCATATCCCGGGCCGTATCCGTATGCGCTAGAAGCTAGACCGCCGATAAGGGCACCGGCAATTAATCCGCCTGCGATACCCGGACCCCAGCCCCAACCTCCACGCGCTTCAACCGGTGTCGGTATGGAGACTGTAGTCATGGCGATTACGGCTGCGGCGGACAAAACAACTGCTGCCTTTTTCATGGGCTTTCCTTTCACCAAAATAAAGCGCCAAGCGAAGGCATTCTGCCGATTGAACCCGGTAACGCTCTGTCCATTGCTAGTTCCTTCGCGTGGAACTCCCAACCCGAACAAAAAAACCGCCGTTGATTCAAAGCAGGCGACTGCGAAATTCAAATTAGGCCAAGGGGTTCAATTTCACTTCCTTGAAGGCAGGTTCGACATGCGCGATCTCCGCGCGGTGCTTGACCACGAGCGAGCCCCTGCCCCATCGCCAGCAATAGCTACTGGCTGCTACTGGCGCGAGGTCCCGCGATTTTCAGTTGCCCCAGCGAGCCACGAACACACGGCCGCTGGAATTGCGCCAACAATACCAAAACTTAGAATCTGAGGAAGTTGAAGGTGGAGGGCGCTTGTAAGCAGCAGCATTGCGATGGAGGCTACGTATCCCACGCACGCAGATGTGGCGACTTTCATTCCTAGCCCAATTTTGTCGGACAGAAACCAGTCCTCAACCCACATAACAAGTACAATCGGAAGGCCGAAGAGGTACCCAAATGGCAGCCCAAAAACGAAGCCCATCGCCACAGCGAAGCAATAGTGCCCATCTTCATCGGCCGTGGCGCGCCACTGTGGTTGCCGAGACCGTCTGCTTGGTGTGTCATATGCGAAAGGGACAATTCGATATTGTTCGCGAATACGTGGATGCCAGAGAAAGTTTCTTGATGAGACTCGGTTTGAAACTCCTACCGCTATTGTGCGGTTCAGCCATCATCGAGGGGGATGACCGCCCTTAGCATCGTCGTTGAGCGTCACCTTTCCACTGAGGGGGAAAGCGTACGAAACCGCTGCGAAACCCCAATCGTCAACAGGCCTTGAGGACGTGCATATCTCACGATTTTTGTCCCCGGTTGTTGTCGGGAGGTCACGCAGCGGGATCGGTGAAGCGCGGCGGGCGCTTTTCGAGATTGGCCTTCAACGCCTCGACTTGGTTCGGTCTGCCGATGAGCTGTCCTTGCTCGATGGTCTCCGCAATGAGGCCGGCGCGGGCCTCGCATGCGACGACCTGGTTGAGTAGCCGTTTGGCGGCGCGGATCGCGTCGGGGCTGCGCCCGGCGATGTCGCGGGCGGTTGCCATGGCGGCGGCCCGGGGGTCCTCGACTAACCTTGTGGCGAACCCATACGCGAGCGCCTCTTCGGCGGAAAATGTACGTGCGGTGTAAGTCAGCTCGCGGACCACATCCTCGCGCGCCAGATGACGCATGAGCCGCGTTCCCGCCATATCGGGCACCAAGCCCCATTTGGTCTCGGTGACCGAAAGCAGCGTACCCGGTGCGACGTAGCGCAGATCGGCGCCAAGGGCGAGCTGGAAGCCGCCGCCGAAGGCGACGCCGTGCACCGCGGCGATCACGGGGACCGGCAGTTCGCGCCACAGCCAGACGATATGTTGCGCATAATTGGCTATGCCGTGCGTGCGCTTGGCCAGATCGGCGAAGGGCAGGAGGCTGCTGCCCTGAGCCACGGCGGCGATTCTCTCGACGTCGAGACCGGTGCAAAAGGCGCGGCCTTCACCTGACAGCACCACGGCGCGCAAGCTCCGATCATCCGCGAGCCGCGCGCCGGCCTCGGCGATCGCCTGGAACATTGCCGGATCGAGGGCGTTCATCTTGTCCGCGCGATTGAGCCGGACATCGGCGATGCCGTCCGCGATCGTCAGCCGGACGCGATCCTCCATGGGACCGTCTCCCTGTTTCTGTTGCTCAGAACCCTGCGGCCAGCAGGCTATGATCACGCAGCGTTGCGAATACCGGGACTCAAGCGCCAAGTCCCTTCGGCATCCCGCTCCAGTACTGTCGTGCGCATTCCGAATGGCTCCGGCGTGACACCGCGAATCCAGAGCTCCATGCGCTGGACGTCAACCTGCACGAAACTTGCGTTCGCCCGGTCCGCCTCGGTGGGAAAATAGGCGTTGTAGGCATTCTTCCAGAGCCGGCGGACCTCGGTAGCGGTTTCGATCAGCGCGGCCCTGCCGCTCAACACAACGAAAGCATCGTCTTGGTCGTGCTGAAAGATGAGTCCGACCTTGCCGGCACGACGGATGTCGGATGCCTTGCGCGAGCGGCCGCCGGTGACGAAGCAGATAGTCCAGTCGCTCTCGTCGACGTCGGGCATCAGGCGCCCCATCGGCCGCGCGTTGGCACCGCCGGTCTCGGCTTCGGTCATCAGCCAGCAATATCGCACGCGGGCGATCGTCTTTGCAGCGCCTGCGAGGAGCCGGCTTACTTCCCCGTCATCGCGCCCGTTTTCCGTTTGTGACATGGGCAAATCCTGTCTGCACCAATGTGATCGATTGAGCTGATATCACTTATTGACTGATAGGTCTAGACTATATAGTCTAGAAAAATGGGACGAGCACTCTTCGACAATGCGGGCTTTCTCGCCGCGGCTCGCGCGTTGGCTTGCGAACGGGGCCCAGGCGCGGTCACGGTCGGTTCCATCACGCAGCGGCTGAAAGCCCCAAAGGGCTCGTTCTATCACCGCTTCCCTTCGCGCGACGCGCTGCTCGGCGAGTTGTGGTTGAAAACCGTGCTTGCCTATCAGGAGGGATTCGTAGCGGCCATCGAAGCCGGCAACGGGCTCGCGGCCGCGCTTCACACGCCTGCCTGGGCGCGACTGCATTTGGATGATGCGCGATTACTGTTGCTCTACAGTCGTCATGATTTCGTGCAGGGCGATTGGCCCGCGGCTCTCAAACGCGGCGTGCGCGACCAGGCGCAGCGGTTCGAGGCCTGTCTGGCGAGCTTTGCACGGCGTGCATTCGGTCGCGCAGGTCCGGCCCAACTCCAGCGCGCCGCCTTCGTGCTCGCAGGAGTTCCACTCGCCGCCATAAAGCCGTACCTTGAGCATCGCGAACCGCCGCCAGCACAGGTCGATGAACTGATAACGGCGACGTACCACGCGATCGTTCATAGCGGGGCGCGAAGCAATGCCGGTGACGGCGCGTCGACACGGCGGTGATACGGCTAGGACGAACGAGCGCGGACCCGATGATAGCGTATCCATCCGGTCCCGAATATTGCCGGGAAAGGAGTAGCCATGGAGGATCTCCGTTTCGAGGACGTAGCGGTGAATGGGGTCACGCTCCATCTTGCCGAGGCCGGTCCTGCAGACGGCCGCCTTGTCATACTGCTGCACGGTTTTCCCGAATATTGGGGAGCGTGGCTCGAGTACATCGAGGTGCTCGCGGCCGCGGGCTACCATGTCATTGCGCATGATCAGCGCGGCTACAATCTGAGCGGCAAGCCGGCGGAGGTGTCAGCCTACGATCTGGACATGCTCGCAGCCGATGTCATCGGTCTTGTCGATCATTTCGGGCACCATCGATTCTCGGTTATCGGCCATGACTGGGGTGGGTCGGTGGGCTGGTGGATTGCAACCCGCCACGCCGAGCGCCTCGAGCAACTCGCGATCCTAAATGCCCCGTATCCCCTCATCTGGCGCGAGGCGATGCAGAGCAACACTGAGCAGCGTCGCAGGAGCCGCTATGTGCAGTTCTTTCGGCTGCCTTGGCTCCCGGAGCTGCTGCTTCGCCAAGGACGCTTCCGGGCACTTGTCCAAAGCATCAGCGAGCGCGCCCGTCCCGGCACCGTCAAGCCGGAGGAGCTGGAACGGTATCGCGCCGCCTGGTCGGCACCTGGGGCATTGACGGCCATGCTGAATTGGTACCGGGCCTTCCTGCGCAAGGATTTGCCGGCTAGCACAAACTGCCGGATCGCCTCTCGCGTGTTGTTGATTTGGGGAGAGCGAGACTCCTATTGCGTGCGCGACCTTGCCGAGGCGAGCTTGCGGCTCTGCGACAACGGCAGAGCCGAATACGTCAAGAACGCCACTCACTGGGTACAGCACGATGAACCGGAGCGTTGCCGAGAACTCCTGCTTGAATTTCTCAAAGGCGCGAGCGTGACGAGAACTCACATTTTTGAGACCGGCGATGGAAAAAGCCCTGCGTCGAACTCGCAGTAGGAGTCTGTATGCTCAAATTCGGCTCGCCAAGAACCAATGGCGCCAGGTCGGCGGAAGCGGTCCCGATGAAAAGACACGGACCTAGCGTCGGTGCCCTGTCGTTTTATCTCGATCAGCCGAATGCCCTCAGTAACAAAACCCATCGGTCTATTCGAATGCATGGCAGAAAGTGCTTCTAATCGGGCCACCTCCCGACCGGGGCGATCGCAGGGCATAGTCCACCTGCTGAATGCATTCAGGGCGCGTGGATTGCGAGCAATAGCTGATCCACACGCCGCGTGCTTGATTCAGTAACACAAGAAACTAAGACGGCCTCATCAAAGAAGCGCCACCTGCGGGGCAATCGCACAATCTGGAGAGATCTCCTTATGCCAAAGCTTCTGTCTGCGCTGATTATGATCTTCGGTCTTGTTGGCGGGGCGGCGGCGGCAGGATTGTGAAGGTTTGCGGATGCCGCCCCCGTGATTCCATGGAAGTGCCTCACAGTCCCGGAGGTTAGACCGGGACTGCGAGTAAATTATAACAAAAGTGGTTGCGGTAGAGTCGAGATGTGGCGCGGTGGCTTTAGGTTCGAACATATCTGTTCCCGCCTCTTTCGTCTGGCGGTGCCTCACTGGCTCGACCATGGCTCCGTTTCCACATCCCGCTCATCGAACCGGACATG
>WNFH01012222.1_pt1 | contig 10449 bp, 8 predicted proteins | sample 5400411 | NCBI WGS metagenome assembly WNFH01 (sample SAMN13153347, study PRJNA577476) | soil metagenome | isolation source: 200 cm saprolite under Douglas fir tree site 2 hole 3 | place: USA:California | collected 2015-04-18
AGCGCGCCGCCCTCGTAGAAAGCGGCTGTGTCCTCGCTGGGCCGGCCGTTCCTGTCGATCACCGCTCCAGCCGGCGCCTTGGCGCCGGCAGCGTGGGCGACCCTGAGCTTGCCCTCGGCGATGGCGGCCGTGGCGAAGTCGACAACCAGGGGCGGCTGGCCGCTCTCTCGCGGGGCCGCCCATGCGATCGGATTGGTCCCGAGCATTCGTGTGTAACCGCCGTAGGGCGCCACCGCCGACCTCGCGTTGCAGGTCATCAGGCCGATGAGGCCGGCGCGGCTCAACTTCTCGACGTACTCGCCCAGCCGGCCGATGTGGTTGCAGCGGCCGATGGTGACAATTCCCACCCCGTTGGCGCGTGCCAGGTCGGCCGCGGAATCGGTTGCGAGGTACGCCGCGGGCTGTCCCCAACCCCAAGCGCCGTCGACCCGCTCGCACGCCCCTCCCAGCGACTCCATGCGGGCGCGGGCGGCCGGCTGCACCTGTCCGCTCCGCACGCTTGCGATGTACGACATGAGCCGAATCACGCCGTGCGAGTCGTGGCCGGCGAGGTTGGCGTCGACCAGGGAGGACGCGACGATCGAGGCCAGGTCCGCGGGCGTGCCGACCGCCTCGAGGATCGACTGGCTCGAGCGCCTCAGGTCGGCGGCCTGAACCCGAACGCCCGGCTCGCCGCCCGCGCTCACGGGGCCAGTTCCGGGACGTCCACCCAAGAGCGCCGATGCCACGAGCTCATCGCGAGCTCGGCCAGCTGCACGCCTCGCGCCGCCTGCATGAAGTCCCACGGAAATTCGCCGCCGGCCGCGACGTGGCGGAGGAACATCTCCCACTGCACCTTGAAAGCGTTGTCGAAATGCTCGTGATCGTCCACAGTGCGCCAGCCCTCGTAGAAATTGAGGGGCTGGGGAATGTCGGGATTCCAGATCGCGCGCGGTGTGTCCGCGCGAGCCTGGACCCAGCAATCTCGCAACCCGGCCACCGCGCTGCCCTTCATGCCGTCGACATGCAGAGTCAGCAGGTCGTCTCGCCTTACGCGCGTGCACCACGACGAGTTGATCTGAACAACCGTGCCGCCGTCGAGCGTCATCACCGCGTACGCAGCATCCTCGGCTGTCGCCAGATACGGACGCGAGCTCTCATCCATGCGGTCGGGAATGTGCGTCGCACCCATGGCGACGAGTGATCGCACCGGCCCGAAGATCTCGTCGATCACATAGCGCCAGTGGGCGAACATGTCGAGGATGATGCCGCCTCCATCCTCGCTGCGATAGTTCCACGACGGCCGCTGGGATGGGGCCTCGCTCCCGTCGAACACCCAGTACCCGAAATCGACGCGGACCGACAGGATTCGCCCGAAGAATCCTGTGCGCACGAGGTTGCTCAGCTTGCGGAGCCCGGGCAGCCACAGCTTGTCCTGGACGATGCCGTTTTTCACCCCCGCCTTCCGCGCCGCGCGGGCCAGGTCGAGAGCTGTTTCGAGATCCGACGCCAGCGGCTTTTCGCAGTACACATGCTTGCCCGCGGCGATCGCGCTTCGAACAGCGTCGGGCCGCAGCTGGGTCGTGAGCGCGTCGAAATAGACGGTGTCGCCTGGGTTGCGCAGGCATGCCGCGAGGTCGGTGCTCCACCGCTCGATGCCGTGTTCCTCCGCCAGCTCGCGGACCTTGCCCTCGCTGCGGCCGACGAGAATCGGGTCCGGCCATATCACGCCGCCGTCGTCGAGCCGCACGCCGCCCTGCTCGCGGATCCCCAGAATCGAGCGGACCAGGTGCTGATTGGTTCCCATCCGGCCGGTGACCCCGTTCATGATCACGCCCACTCGGATCCTCTTCGACGCTTCTGAGCTCTCGGTGGATCCGGATGCAATCACCTTCATGTGTTCTGTACGCGAATTATCCTTTGGATCGCGATGCTCGATGCAGATCGCTCTCTACGGCATCCACGTGCGCTCGAGCTGCCTCGGGCCGACGGCAGCCTGTACGTGTACAAGCCCGGCGTGGGCGGCGCGTTTGCATCGCGTGCCGTGCCGGCAATGAGCCGCATCGCAATCGCAGCCGTGCACGTGGTGGCCGACCCGCACGCTCCCAACGGACCAAGGGATCCGGTACGCCTGGACTGGGAGGCTACGATGGCCTACCGCCGCCACATGTGGTCGTACGGCGTGGGCGTGGCCGAAGGCATGGACACCGCCCAGCGCGGCATGGGGCTGGGCTGGCCCGTTGCCAGCGAGCTGATCGAGCGCAGCATAACGGAGGCGCGAAACGCGGGCGGCCTTGTCGTGTGTGGCGCGGGCACCGATCAACTCGAGCTCGGGTCGGCGCGAAATCTCGACGAAGTCGAGGAGGCCTACGCGGAGCAGTGCCAGTTCATCGAGTCAAGGGGCGGCCGCGTCGTGCTGATGCCGAGCCGCGAGTTGGCGCGAATAGCAACGCGGCCAGACGATTACGCCCGCGTCTATGGCCGGGTACTCGGCAGCCTCGACAGGCCGGCTGTGATCCATTGGCTCGGCGATATGTTCGACCCTGAGCTGCATGGCTATTGGGGGCATGAGGACGTGGACCTGGCCATGGACGTGTGCGTCGACGTGATGTCTGAGCATCGCGCCAAGGTCGACGGCGTGAAGATCTCGCTGCTCGATGCGAGCAGGGAGGTGACCATGCGGCGGCGCCTGCCGGACGGCGTGCGTATGTACACCGGCGACGACTTCAACTTCACCGAAATGATCGCCGGCGACGATCTTGGCCATAGCGATGCGCTCCTGGGCATCCTCGACGCCATCGCCCCCGCGGCCGCGGCAGCCCTGATGGCGCTGGACGCCGGCGATGTCGAGCGTTACCGGGCCATCCTCGCGCCGAGCGTCCCGCTGTCGAGGCACATCTTTGCGGCACCCACCCGCTTTTACAAGACGGGCATCGTCTTCATGGCCTACCTCAATGGACACCAGAGCCGCTTCAAGATGGTGTCCGGTCTGGAGAGGTCGCGGTCCGCAGTTCACCTGTCAGAGGTGTTCGTGCTTGCGGACAAAGCGGGCCTGCTGAGAGACCCAGAGTCCGCGGCCGACCGCATGCGAGCCTTTCTCGCCCTGAGCGGCGTCGCTTGACGGAGCGCGTTGAGCCGCTTCGCGATTTTTCCCGGCTGAGCCTCAACACCAAAACAGTTGAAGGTTGGTCCATTGAGCAGGCCGTGAATGGCTGCGCCGCCCACGGCATTCCGTACATCGCCCTGTGGCGCGACCGGGTCGCGGAGACCGGCCTCGCGCGCAGCGCAGCGCTGGTCAGCGACGCAAGCCTCAAAGTTTCGAGCCTTTGCCGGGGCGGCTTCTTCCCCGCCGCGACCAAAATCGAGCGAGCAGAGCGAATCGACGACAACCGCCGCGCTGTGGACGAGGCGGCCGAGCTGGGGGCCGAGGTACTCATCCTGGTTTGCGGGCCGGCGCCGGACCGCGACATCGATGGCGCTCGCGCGATGGTCGCTGACGGGGTTGCGGAAATCGCCCCTTACGCTCGCGAGCGCGGCGTCCGTCTCGGGATCGAGCCGCTGCATCCGATGTTCGCCGGCGATCGGTCGGTGATCGTGACGCTGGCCGAGGCGTTGAACGTCGCTCAGCGGTTCCCTTCCGAGCAGGTGGGCGTCGTCGTCGACGCGTATCACGTTTGGTGGGATCCCGACCTCTATCCTCAGATCGCGCGCGCAGGCGCACGGATAGCCGGATTCCATGTCAACGACTGGCTGGTGCCGTTGCCCGACCCGCTGCTGGGTCGAGGCATGATGGGCGACGGCGTCATCGAGCTGCGCAAGCTCAGGACCGCGGTCGAGCTGGCGGGCTACTCAGGTCCTATCGAAGTCGAGATCTTCAATCGAGCGCTGTGGGACATGCCCGGCGACGATTTGATCGCACTTGGAATGTCTCTGAGCGAAGGACGTCGTCGAAAGTGAAAGATGGGAGTTAAGCGGCGATCTCGACCTCGCCAACTGGTGAACCGGACGCCGATGCCCGGCGGTGCCGGACGAAGATCAGAGTGGCCACGAACCCACCGATCGCGAAGAGGCCCGCCGCCACGAAAGCAGCGCTGAACCCGGCGGTCAAGGCACTGTTCACCGCGGCGTGGGAGATGGGGCCGGTCGCGAGCTGGTCTCGCGTAACGGTCGCCGCGATGGTGCCCATGATCGCGATCCCGAGCGAGCCGCCGAGCTGGCGGCCGACGTTGAGGAGGGCCGAGGCCAGGCCCGACTCGCTGGGTTTGACCCCAGAGATGGCGACCACGGCCGTCGAGACGAACACCATGCCCAGCCCGACCGCGAGGATCACCAGCGGTCCGAGCACATCCGAGGCATAGCTTGCGTGCGGCGTGATGGCTGAAAGCCGGAACACGCCTATCGCCGCGAGGAGCGGCCCGGTCGTCATCAGCACCCGCGGACCGACCCGCCCGATGATGCGCGAGGCGAGCCCGGCACCAACGACTACTCCGAGGGCTGTCGGAAGAAATGCAAAGCCTGCCTGCAGCGGGCTGAAGCCCAACACGTTCTGCAGGTACAGCGTGAGCATGAACAGGATTCCTGACAGAGAGGCGCCAGTGGCAAGGGACAGCACATAGGAGCCCGAGCGGTTGCGGTTGGCAAAGATCCGAAGCGGCATCAGAGGGAAACGGCCCCGGGCTTCGATGGCGACGAAGGCGACCAGCAGCACGGCAGACACAACCAGGGCGGCGAGAGTCGTGCTATCGCTCCAACCGTGCACAGCGGCTCGCGAGAGGCCGTAGACGAGGAGCATTGCCCCCGCGCTAGCCGTCAGGGCCCCGGGGAGATCGAGCCGCCCGGGTCGCCCTTCGCCCCGGACCAGCACGCGCGGTGCGGCAAACGCCAGCAGCAGGCCGATGGGCACGTTGACGAACATGATCCAGCGCCAAGAGAAGTAGTTGGTGATGATCCCGCCGAGCAGCAGACCGACGGCGCCGCCGCCGGCCGACACCGCCGAGTAGACGCCAAACGCGCGATTTCGCTCTTTTCCTTCAGTGAATGTTTGCGCCAGCAGAGACAAGGCGGTTGGCGCGAGGATCGCTCCACCCACTCCCTGTGCGGCGCGGGCGATGATCAGGAAGGTCGGCGAGTTGGCCAGCCCGCCGGCGAGCGAGCCCGCGGTGAACAGCAGGGCGCCGATGATGAACATGCGACGCCGCCCGAACAGGTCTCCGGTGCGGCCGCCGAGGAGAAGCAGCCCGCCGAAGGCGATGGTGTACGCGTTGACGACCCATTCGAGGTCGGTCGGATTGAAATGCAGAGCGCGCTGAATGGACGGCAGCGCGACGTTGACGATCGCCGTGTCGAGCACGACCATCAGCTGCGCCAGCGCGATTACGGCGAGTGCGAGATTGAGGTTTCGAGGCACCGATTGCGGCGCGCTTGAGGTCCGGGTTTCCATCTGGGTTTTCTCCTTGGCGGATTGATCGCTCATGAACCAAGGACGGCGTAGGGCGGGACAATGTGACATCCAGGCCGGCATGTCACATTCCTGGCCCCTGCCCCGTCTATCTATATGTGGCGAACTCTGTGATGCAGAACAACGAGCGGTTTACAGACGCCTGGACGAACCACCATCGGTTCCTCCTGGACGTCGCCTACCGGCTGCTCGGGAGCTACAACGACGCGGAAGACCTGGTGCAGGAAGCCTTCTCGAGGCTCCTCCGCACAGATCTCGATCCCATCGAGGACGTTCGCGCATGGCTCGTTGTGGTGGTGAGCCGCCTGTGCCTCGACCAGCTCCGGTCGCCGCGCGTGAAAAGGGAGGCGTACATCGGGCCATGGTTCCCTGAGCCGCTGCTGTTTTCGGAGGACGCCGCGACCGATCCCGCCGACGTAGTGACGATGGACGAGAGCGTGCGCTTTGCACTGCTGGTCGTCCTCGAGCGCATGTCCCCTGCCGAGCGCGTGGTCTTCGTCCTGCATGACGTGTTCGACTTCCCTTTCGAGAAGGTGGCGCCGATGGTCGGCCGCACGGTCGCGGCTTGCCGCCAGCTCGCGAGCCGCGCACGCAAGCGCGTCGAGGAGGAGGCCGGCTCGGCGCGGTTCGCCATCGACCCGGCGGAGCAGCGCCGCGTCGTCGACGCGTTCATCGCCGCTTGCGCCAGCGGCGACATCGCCCAGCTGCTCCCTCTACTCGACCCATTGGTGATGGGCTGGGCCGACCTTGGCGGCACCCTGCCTGCCGTCAGCCGGCCCAACGTCGGGCGTGACCTCGTGGCGGGGCCGATCATGCGTTATTTCGGCGCCGCGTCCGGGAACAAGCTGGTGGCCCAGGTCATCAACGGCGAGCCGAGCATCGTCGCGTTCTTCGACGGCGCGGTGGTCTCAGTGCTGGTGTTGAGCGTGACCGACCACCTGATCTCCCGTGTGTACGTCGTCTCAGATCAGCGGAAGCTGACTCATGTCAAGCGGGCCCTGGAGCAGGCGGGCTGATCATCGTTACGAGCGGAACGAGTTGGGTCAGATCGTCGACAGTGAACAAAGCTCCGGCTTCCATCAGCTCAGCGGCAGTCGCCGACCCGCTGACGACGCCGATCACCGGCATGCCGGCGGTCACGGCGGCTCGCATGTCCCACACAGCGTCGCCGACGTAGCAGCCGTGCGACGGGCCGATATCCAACTCGCGAGCGGCCAGAAGTAGCAGGTCGGGAGCCGGCTTGGCGTGTTCGACGTTGCTCCCGTCGATGATCAGCGGGGGACGAGACAGCCTCAAAGCCTGAACCGACGCGCCGACCTGTTCGCGGCGGCTCGAGGTCGCGATCGCCCATCGCTGTCGGTGCTCGTCGAGAGCGTTCAGCAGCTCAGTCGCGCCGGGAAGCACGCGAGGATCCAGGTTGAGCGCGCTGAAGTTCTCACCCGCGCGGCGGTCGATGTCCTCTTCGCGTTGGGAATCTGATGCCTGACCCGCCGCTTCGGCCACGACTCTCGCCAGGCGCCTGCCATCGGATCCGATCAGTCTTGCGACCTGATCGCGATTGGCTGGTATCCCGAATTCCTCGAAAGTCCGCAGCCAGGCCGCGATCCTGGTCTCGACTGTATCGACGAGCGTTCCGTCGAGGTCGAAGATCCATGCGGAGGGCCGCAAGGGGTGGGACTTCACGGTTCACGGACGCTGCAGCAAGTGCACGAGCTGCGCAGGGCTGATGTTGCCCCCGCTGCAGATCAGGGCCACGTTGCGACCCCGGAGGCGCTCTCGGATCTTGAGCGCGGCGGCGAGCGGAGCCGCACCGGCGCCTTCGACCAGCGTGCGCGTCTTTTCGATCATCAGCGCGGTGGCCACATCGATCTCATCGTCGGTGACGAGCACAAAGTCATCGAGCAGCCGGCGCAGGATGCGTTGCGGCAATTCGAACGGGGCACCCGTGGCAAGGCCTTCGGCACGAGTCCGGTTGGGCGCCTGCTGAGGCTCGCGGTGCTTCCAGCTCTGGTAGGCGGCTGGTGCCTGCTCAGACTGCACTCCGATGACTTCGATGTGCGGGTTCACCGCCTTGGCGACGATGCATGCGCCGGCGGCACCGGACCCGCCGCCTACAGGGACGATGACCACGTTCGTGGCAGGCTGCTCCTGGAGCACCTCGAGCGTATGCGTGCCCACACCCGCGATCAGCAGCGGTTCGTCGCCCGAATCGATATAGCGGTAACCGTGCTCCTTGGCGAGCCGAGCGGCGTTCAGGCGAGCATCGTCAAACCGTTCGCCTTGCAAGATCACTTCGGCCCCAAGGTCCTGCATCGACTCGACTTTGACCGGGTTTGCGTTTTCCGGCGCGCAGATGATCGCGCTCACTCCGAAAAGGCGTGCGGCGTAGGCAACAGACTGACCATGGTTCCCAGTCGACGCGGCAATGACGCCTCTTTCGCGCTCATCGTCGGAGAGCCGGCTGACGAGGTTGATGCCTCCTCGCACTTTGAAGGCTCCGGTCGGGTTGTGGTTCTCGTGCTTGACGTTGACATCGGCGCCGAGGAGGCGGGCCAGCGACGGGTAGCTTCGCAGCGGGGTTGGCTGGAGGTACCCGCGGATTCGTTTCGCGGCGTCCAGAACGTCGATGAATGTCGGTTCGTGCAAATCGCGCATCACCGCGATGGCGTCCGGCCGGTCGATCAGGCGGCGCAGCCGAACAGGGGCATCGGGTCGGTGGGCACTCCACCAATCTCGAGCTGCAGGTGGAGATGCGACCCAATCGAAAGCCCGGTGCTGCCCACCAGGCCGATCTTGTCGCCCTGCTGCACGAGCTGACCGATCGCCACGGAGACCGCCGACATATGTGCGTAGATCTCAACCAGCCCGTAGCTGTCGGTCACCTCGACGCGAATACCGAAGTCAAATGCCGGACCTACCGCCGTCACCTTGCCGCCCGCGGCCGCGCCAATCGGAGTGCCGTAGCCCGCGAGGATGTCGACGCCGGTGTGGAAATGGAGGTAGCCGTCGTACGACGGCTCGAGGTCGAACGACGTAGGACCGAACTTCTGGATGATCGGGGCGGCCGTGATCGGGCATACCAGCTGGCCCGGCTTGATCGGGTCGGCCGGCGGACCTGACGGGAGATTCGGTCCGATCGCAGGGTCGACAGGGATCACAAGCATCGACCCGGGCGTCAGCGGATCGCGGATACGGTTGAAGTCGACGATGTTGATTGGGTCGGCGCCGTAGGCGGCCGCGACGGTTTGAATCGAATCGCCTGACTTGACGATGACCACGAGGCCCGGCAATGGTGGAAGGCGAAGAACCCTTCCCTCTTTGAGTGGAACGCGGAGGCCTGGGTTCGACCACGTAATCTCTCGGATGGGGACGTCAAGCGTTTTCGCGATTCCTGCCAGTGTGTCGCCGGCTCGGATCTTGTAATAGATCGGCCCGCGGCTCGGAAGCGCCGAGGTCGGAATTGAGATCGGCTTGATGATGGTTGTGTCCCTGCCGATTGACATGTCCCCGACGGCGACGCCCGCGTTGGCCGCCCGAGCGTCGATCGAGCCCCGCGCCGGGATGAGATGGCTCGAGAAGCTGAATCCGGACAGGACGGCAGCGACCAGCAGAACCACCGCATGGGTCAAGTAGCGATGAAGGCGCAACGCCTACCCCCAAACGTCCCCTTTCCGCGTCCCGGACGCGAAAGTGAGCAAGACCGTAACAGACCGTCTCAGGGGCGGTCAAACACGCTCCCCAGGCATTCTCAGCCGGTGAGCGGCAGCTCAGCCCAGGAAGATGCCCCCCAGGACAGCGTTGGGGCCGGCGACTCGAGTCACCGTGATGGTCACGGTGCCGGCGGCGGCAACGTTGATCGGGAGGTTGACCCAGGCGCCCTGCGAGAAGTCGGTCGTGATGTTGGCGGCCTGGGGGCCGGAGCCGTCGTTGATTGTGATGGTCTCCCGGCGACCGGCGCCCTCCCAGTCCAACGCATAGAGATGAAGGGTGCCGCTGTAGGCGCTCGGGAAGCTGAGGTGGAGGCGGAGCTGGTTGGGGTCGTACCAGGTGGCGGCGTTCCGGGTGGTGGTATCCGGGCTCTCCAAAACCTGGGCCCCACTGGTCCCGCTGACCCACTGGAATCGAGTCGCCTGGTCCATGACCAGGCTGCATCGTGGCATCGAGACCAGGTCGCTGCTGCCGGTCCAGCCCAGCAGGGCATAGCCGTCGGCGCCGTACGCGCCCACCCAGTTGCCCTGCGGCGCTTGAGCGTAGGTGAGCGCGCGCGGGGTGGTGGTGGTGGCAGAAGCTGCGCTGGAGGGCGCGGAGTCGCCGGCGCTGCTGCTGGCGAGGACGCGGTAGAAGTAGGTCGTCGATGGGCTGAGCCCAGAGTCGGCGAAGGAGGTGGTCGTGCTGGTGCCGACCTGGGTCCAGGCGGTGCTGCCGTCGGGCGAGCGCTGGATCTTGTAGGCGGTGGCCCCGCTGGACCCAATCCAGCTGAGGTTCATGTGAGTGGCGTCGAGCGCGCTCGCGCTCAGCCCGGTCGGTGGCGCCGGTGGCGGAGGCGCTCCGCCCAGCAGGACCCCGGCCAGGACAGCGTTGGGGCCGGCAACTCGAGTCACGGTAATGGTGACGGTGCCGGCGGCGGCGACGGTGATCGGGAGGTTGACCCAGGCGCCCTGCGAGAAGTCGGTGCTGATGTTGGCGGCCTGGGGGCCGGAGCCGTCGTTGACCGTGACGGTCTCGCGCCGGCCGGCGCCCTCCCAGTCCAGCGCATAGAGCTCCCAGTCCAGCGCATAGAGGTGGAGGGTGCCGGTGTAGGCGCTCGGGCAGCTGAGGTGGAGGCGGAGCTGGTTGGGGTCGTACCAGGTGGCGGCGTTCCGGGTGGTGGTATCCGGGCTCTCCAAAACCTGGACCCCACTGGTCCCGGCGACCCACTGGAAACGTGTCGCCTGGTCCATGACCAGGCTGCATCGCGGCATTGAGACCAGGTCGGTGGTGCCGGCCCAGCCCAGCAGGGCATAACCGTCGGC
>WNFH01004101.1_pt1 | contig 10448 bp, 8 predicted proteins | sample 5400411 | NCBI WGS metagenome assembly WNFH01 (sample SAMN13153347, study PRJNA577476) | soil metagenome | isolation source: 200 cm saprolite under Douglas fir tree site 2 hole 3 | place: USA:California | collected 2015-04-18
ACCCAAGATGCGGATCATCGGTTGAACCATAGACTGACCAGCGCCGTGACTGCGTACACCAGGCCGAACATCACCACCGCGATCGCGGCGGCGAAGCCGAGCCGAAAATATTGGAAGCCGTGCTGGTAGATGTAGAACACCAGCAGGTTGGTCGCATTGCTCGGCCCGCCCTGGGTCATGATGTTGACGAAGTCGAACGCCTGGAACGACAGGATCAGCGCGATCACCGCCGCGAACCAGGTGGTGGGCCGCAGCAGCGGCCAGGTGATCGACCAGAACCGGTCCCACGGCCGCGCGCCGTCGAGCCGTGCGGCCTCGAGCACCGACTGCGGCAGCGCCTGCAGGGCCGCGAGATACACCAGCATGAAATAGCCGAACGTCTTCCATACTCCGATGCCCACGATGGTCCACAGCGCGTGATCGGAGTCGGTGAGCCATTCGATCGGCGGCCGGCCGATGAGCCCGAGCAAATAGTTGGCAAGACCGTAGTTCGAGTTGAAGATCCACAGCCCGATGGTGGCGGCCGCGACGGTGGGCAGCACCACCGGCGTATAGAACAGCGTGCGGAACAGCCGCGCGCCGGGGAAGCGGCGGTTGAGCGCCAATGCCAGCGCCAATCCGAGCCCGATGCTGAGCGGCACCGTCAGCCCGGTGTAGATCGCGGTATTGAGCAGCACGCGCCCGAACAGCGCAGCCCCGAACAGCTCGCGATAGTTATCGAGCCCGACCCAGGTCGGGGTCGGCGAGCTCGCGTCGAGCCGATGGAAGGAAAGATCGACCAGAAAGACCAGCGGGTAATAGTTCCACAACGCCAGCGCGGCGAGCGCGGGCAAAACATAGAGGTAGGGCGCGAGCCGGCTCGCGCCTCGCCATCGGATCCAGCCGCCGAGCGCCCCGCCCCGGTCCTGCATCGGGCAACCCGGCGCTATTCCGCGGCGGCGGTCCTGCGGTTCTGCCGATTGTTCACGAGGTCGTCGACCACGCCGGGCTCCGCCAGGGTCGACGTGTCGCCGAGATTCTGGAACGAATCCTCGGCGATTTTTCGCAAGATGCGGCGCATGATCTTTCCCGAGCGCGTCTTCGGCAGGCTCGGCGCGAACTGGATGAGATCGGGCGACGCGATCGGGCCGATCTCCTTGCGCACCCAGGCGACGAGCTCCTTGCGCAACGCTTCGCTCGGCTGCTCGCCGGCCATCAGGGTCACATAGGCGTAGATCCCCTGACCCTTGAGGTCGTGCGGATAGCCGACCACCGCGGCTTCCGAGACCTTCGGGTGGGCCACCAGCGCGCTTTCCACCTCGGCGGTGCCGAGCCGGTGTCCGGAGACGTTGATCACGTCGTCGACCCGCCCGGTGATCCAGTAATAGCCGTCGGCGTCGCGCCGGCAGCCGTCGCCGGTGAAATACTTGCCGGGGTAGGCCGAGAAATAGGTCTGGGCGAAGCGCTCGTGGTCGCCGTAGACGGTGCGCATCAGGCCGGGCCAAGAATCGGCGATCACCAGATTGCCCTCGGCGGCGCCCTCGACCACGTTGCCGGAAGCGTCGACGATCTGCGGGATCACGCCGAAGAACGGCAGCGTGGCCGATCCCGGCTTGGTGGCGATCGCGCCCGGCAGCGGCGTGATCAGGATGCCGCCGGTCTCGGTCTGCCACCAGGTGTCGACGATCGGGCAGCGGCGCTCGCCGACCACGCGGTGATACCATTCCCAGGCCTCGGGATTGATCGGCTCGCCCACGGTGCCGAGCAGGCGCAGCGACTTGCGGCTGGTCTTCTTCACCGGCGCCTCGCCGGCCTGCATCAGCGCCCGGATCGCGGTCGGCGCCGTGTAGATGGTGTTGACCTTGTGCTTGTCGACCACCTCCCAGAACCGCGAGATCGTCGGGTAGTTGGGCACGCCCTCGAACATCAGCGTGGTGGCGCCGTTCGCGAGCGGGCCGTACACGATGTAGCTGTGGCCCGTGACCCAGCCGACGTCGGCGGTGCACCAATAGATGTCGCCGTCGTGGTAGTCGAAAATGGTCTCGTGGCTGAACGCGACGAACACCAGATAGCCGCCGGTGGTGTGCAGCACGCCCTTGGGCTGTCCGGTCGAGCCGGAGGTATAGAGAATGAACAGCGGGTCCTCGGCGTTCATCGGCTCGCACGGACAATCCGCCGGCACGCTCTTGGCCAGCTCGTCGTAATAATGGTCGCGGCCTCCCTTCATGCTCACGGCCGCGCCGGTGCGACGCACCACCACCGTCGACCGCACGCCTCCGGCCTTCTCGGCCGCCGCATCGGCGTTGGCCTTGAGCGGGACCTTGCGCCCGCCGCGCAAACCCTCGTCGGCGGTGACGATGATGGTCGACTTGGCGTCCTTGATGCGGCCGGCGAGCGAATCCGGGGAGAAGCCGCCGAACACGATGGAGTGAATGGCCCCGATCCGGGTGCAGGCCAGCATCGCGAACGCGAGCTCGGGGATCATCGGCAGATAGATGGTGACGCGGTCGCCCTTGTTGACCCCTTGCGCCTTGAGCACGTTGGCGAACTTGCAGACTTGCGTATGCAGTTCCTTGTAGGTGATCCGCCGGTCCTCCTTGGGATCGTCGCCTTCCCACAGGATCGCGACCTGGTCGCCGCGCTTGGCGAGATGCCGGTCGATGCAATTGTGCGCCACGTTGGTGACGCCGTCCTCGTACCATTTGATCGAGACGCGATGCAGGTCGAACGAGCTGTTCTTGACCTTGGTGTAGGGCTTGAACCAATCGATGCGCTTGCCGATGTCGCCCCAGAAGCCGTCCGGATCCTGGATCGAGCGCGCGTACATGTCGCGATATTTCGCTGCGTCGATGAAGGCGCGCCGCTTCCACTCGGCCGGGACTTCGTAAAGCTTTTGCGACATGATCTACCCCTGGATGCGGTGAACGGCCGAGGCCGGCCACAGGCGTTTCCTCGATGCCATTATGCCGCGCCGGGCCGAGCACCGACAAGGCGGCCCTGATGACACTTTCGTTGCGGAGTGGCGGCAGGGAGGGTCGGCATCACCGGATGCCGAGCCCGCCGATGATCGCCCCCATCACCACCAGGGCTGCCAGCCAATAGCCGCCGTCGATCAGGAGCAGGAGCGGCCGGCGCCGCCCGAAGGTGTAATTCGCGGTCATGGCGGGAATCGTGAAGCCGAGCCAGCAGAACGCTCCGGAAATCACCCCGTTCTTGATGGTGAGCTGGCCGAGGTGCCCCATGATGCCGGCGAGCACCCAGGCCATCACCAACGCGGCCACGAAGGCGATCACGAAGGGCAGGAAGGCGCGCGGGGAGCTCATGTTCTCTTGCATCCCGGCATTCGCCACGCCGGCGGCGGCCATCCACGGCTTTGCCAGCACCGAGTACCACAGCGCCCCGAGCATCCAGGCGGCGACCGCCGCCATCAGCACGGCCCAGTAATTCATGCCGGCAAACGTCATCGTTCCCTCCCTGGTGCCCGATCCAATATCGCTCCATTTGCCGCAAGAGTCGCGCGGAAATGGATGATGGATGCATCCTCGGCAGTGTCATCGCCCGGCCGGGCACCCCATCGCGCTCGCGCGATGGGGACCCCGTGTCCGGGCGACCCAGTAACCGCCGCGCATCGGGTCTGCCGCGAACTTCTCGGCATCCGGTGGATACTGGGTGGCCCGTATGCGCGGGCCATGACAAATCGGAGGCTGCTTTTATGCCTCGATCCCGCCCATGCTGCACACGATCCGCCACTCGTCCGCCGTCACCGGCTGGACCGAGAGCCGCGGCTGCTTGGCCAGCACCATGTCCTCGAACCGCCGGTCGGCTTTGACGGCCTTGAGCGTCACCGGCTTGGGCAGCGGCCGCACCGCCTTCACGTCGACCGCGCGAAACACCGCGGTATCGTCGGTCGGGTCCGGATAGGCTTCCCGGATCACCTCGACGATGCCGACGACCTGCTTCTCGTCGCCGGTATGATAGAAAAACGCGTGGTCGCCGAGCCGCATCGCCTTGAGGTGCTCCCGGGCGCGGTAGTTCCGTACGCCGGTCCACGGCTCGCCCTTGCCGCCGCGCTTGACCTGATCGTCCCAGGAAAACGTCTCCGGCTCGGTCTTCAGCAGCCAATATGCCATGGAACCCTCCCGGTAATTGTTTTGAGACGCGATCGTGGCCGCGCACTCCGGACACCTCTCCCGCTTGCGGGGGAGGTCGGCATCGCGAAGCGATGCCGGGAGGGGGCGGCTTGTATTTACCCCCTCCCCAACCCTCCCCCGCAAGCGGGGGAGGGAGCGCGCCGAGTCATCCCTCCGCCCGGAACGGCCGCGTCAGCAGCGATTCGATCGCGGCATCGATGTCGAGCCGGCCGTCCAGCACGGCCGCGACCGCGGCGGCGACCGGCATGTCGATTCCGCGCGCATTCGCCATCTCGCTGAGCACCGAGGCCGTGAAGATTCCTTCCACGAGCTTGCCGCGTTGCGCTTCTTCGAGCGAGCGGCCTTCTCCGAGCGCGATCCCCAGCGAGAAATTCCGCGACTGCCGGCTCGAGCAGGTAAGGATCAGATCGCCGAGGCCGGAAAGGCCGGTGAGGGTCTCCGGCCTGGCGCCGAAGGCCTTGCCGAAGCGCACGAGCTCGGCGAAGCCGCGCGTGGTGAGGGCGGCGGCGGCGCTCGCTCCGAGCCGGCGGCCCTCGACGATGCCCGCGGCGATCGCCAGCACGTTCTTGGCCGCCCCGCCGATCTCGACCCCGCGCAAATCGGTCGAGTGATAGGGCCGAAACATCGGCGAGCCGAGTGCGCCCGCGAGCGCGCCCGCCAGCGCCTCGCTCCGGGCCGCCAGCGTGACCGCGGTGGGCAGGCCACGCGCCACGTCGGCGGCGAAGCTCGGCCCGGACAGAATCGCCGGTTCGGCCTGTGCAATACATTCTGCGATCACCTCGGTCATGAACCGCCCGGTTCCGCGTTCGATGCCCTTGGCGCAGGCAATGACCGGTATGCCGTCGCGCAGCACCGGCGCCAGCACGCGCGCGACCGAGCGCAGCGCTTGGGCCGGCACGGCGACGAGCAGGGCGGCCGCATCCACCGCCTCGAGCGCCCCGGTGACGGCGACCGAATCTTCGAGGCGCACGCCGGGGAGTTTCGGGCTCTGCCGGCGTTGCGCGATCGTCTCCGCAAGGCGCGGGTCGCGGGCCCAGAGCGTGACGCGCCGGCCGGCGCGCGCCGCGACGTTGGCGAGCGCGCTGCCCCAGGCGCCCGCCCCCAGCACGCCGATGTGCCGGAACGCGCTCACGCCGGAGCTTTCTCCGCCGCGAGGGTCTCTTCCAGCGGCCAGCGCGCCCGCGGGCTCGCCGCCAGCGTGTCGGTCATGCCGCGAAAAATCCGCTCCGCGCCCGCCCAGGCGATCATGGCGCCGTTGTCGGTGCAGAGCTCGGCGGGCGGGGCGACCAGCGACGTATCGGCCATGCCGGCGACCGTCTCGAGCGCACGTCGGATCGCCTGATTGACCGCGACGCCGCCGGCGACCACGAGCGCGGTCGGGGCGCCGAACCGCCGGCGGAATGCGCGCAGGCCGGTCAGCACCCGGTCGGCCACGACGTCCACCACGGCGCGCTGGAACGCCGCGCACAGATCGGCGACATCCTGGTCGGAAAGCGGCGCGATCTTTTCCGCCTCGAGGCGCAGCGCGGTCTTGAGCCCCGACAGCGAAAAATCCGGTTCGTCGCGGCCGAGCATCGGGCGCGGCAGCGCGAAGCGAGTGGCTTCGCCTCGCGCCGCCTCGCGCTCGACTTCCGGCCCGCCCGGATACCCGAGCCCGAGCAGCTTCGCGGTCTTGTCGAAGGCCTCGCCGATGGCATCGTCGAGCGTGGTTCCGAGCCGCACATATTTGCCGACGTCGAGCACCGCCACGATCTGGGTGTGCCCGCCGGACACGAGAAACAGGCAATAGGGAAACGCGATGCCGTCGGTGAGCCGGGCGGTCAGCGCATGCGCCTCGAGATGGTTGACGGCGACCAGCGGCTTCTCGACGACGAGCGCAATCGCTTTCGCCATGGTCAGGCCGACGATGATTCCGCCGATCAACCCGGGGCCGGCCGCGGCGGCGACGCCGTCGAGCGCCTCGAAGGAAGTCCCGGCCTTCACCATGGCTTCCGCGATGGTGAGATCGAGCACTTCGACATGGGCGCGTGCCGCGATCTCCGGCACCACCCCGCCATAGGCCGCATGCTCGGCGCTCTGGGAGAGAATGACGTTGGCCACAATCTCGCCGCGGCCGTCCTCGTGGCGGCGCACGATCGCGGCGGCCGTCTCGTCGCAGGTGGTTTCGATCCCGAGAACCAGCATATTGTCCCGCGGCCGAGCGCCGCGCCGGCCGCGATCCGGCGGAGCTCTCCGCTTTCACGCCGGCACCGCCGTCCCTATGATCGCGGGCCGCACGGACGCGTAGCATTGCGAGGTCGCAAGGTGCAATCCTCGGCCGCATCTGGCGTTTTGCGGATCGGCACGCGGGGCAGCCCGCTGGCGCTCAAGCAGGCGCAGCTGGTCCGGGAGGCGCTCACCGCCCATGGCCTCGCCGCTTCCGCGATCGAGCTCATCCCGATCCGCACCTCCGGCGACAAGATCCAGGACCGGCCGCTCGCCGAGGCCGGCGGCAAGGGGCTGTTCGCCAAGGAGATCGAGCAGGCGCTGCTCGAGGGCGCGATCGACCTCGCGGTGCATTCCGCCAAGGACTTGCCGACGATCCTCCCGCCCGGGCTCGTGCTGGCGGCAACACTCGCCCGCGAGGACGCGCGCGATGCCTTCATCAGCCGCAGGGCCAAGAGCCTGCGCGAGCTTGCCGCGGGAAGCACGCTCGGCACCGCCTCGCTGCGGCGGCAGGCGATGGTGAAGCGGCTGCGGCCGGATCTGCGGGTCGTGACGTTCCGGGGCAACGTCGAGACGCGGCTGCGCAAGCTCGACGCCGGCGAGGCCGACGCGACCTTGCTGGCGCTCGCGGGCCTCAACCGCCTGGGCCTGGCTTCGGCGGCGACCGCGATCCTGACCGTGGAGGAATTTCTGCCCGCGGTCGGCCAGGGCGCCATCGGGATCGAGGCTCGTGCCGCCGACGCGCGGGTCCGCGACCTCCTGGCCGCGATCAACCATGCCGAGACAATGATTGCGCTTGTGTCCGAGCGCGCGTTTCTGGCCGAGCTCGACGGCTCCTGCCGCACGCCGATCGCGGGTCACGCGGAAGTCGCCAATGGCGCCCTGCGATTCCACGGCATGATCCTCAAGCCGGACGGCAGCGAGGCGCACGAGACTCGGCGGGAGGGCGACGCGCGCGACGCCGAGGCGCTCGGAGCCGATGCCGGCCGTGAGCTCAAACGCCGGGCTTCGCCTGATTTTTTCCAAGTGGGGTGATTCCGGATGTGCACGACGGAAAATCGAGTCGCGAGCCGGGCCGCGCTTTTCCCTCCCCCCGTGAAACGGTGGGGAGGGTCGGCGAGCCCGCAGGGCGAGCCGGGGTGGGGGGCCTCGGGCCCAATTGTTAAGAGCCCCCCACCCCCTCCCCGCCGCGCTCCGCGCGGGCGGAGGGGAGTCGCTCCGCCGAGCGCGAAGCTTCTCACCAGTTGAGATGCGTCTGCTCGTCACCCGGCCGGCAGGAGATGCGCAGCGCACCGCCGCGGCGCTTTGCGCCCGCGGGCATCAGGTGCGGATCGCGCCCTTGCTGAGGATCGAGGCTACTCCCGGTGCAGACCTCGGCTCTCCACCCTGGCAAGCTTTGCTGATGACGAGCGCCAATGCCGCGCGCGCGATCGCGGTTCACCCGAAGCTTGCGGAACTGCGCTCGCTTCCGGCGCTCGCAGTCGGCCGCCGCACCGCGGAAGCGGCCCGCGCCGCCGGCTTCGCCGATGTGATTTCGGCGGACGGCAGCGCGGGCGATTTCGCACGGCTCGCGGCGCGCCGGTTCGGCGCAGCTGCGCCGCTGCTCTACCTCGCCGGAAGCGATCGGGCCCGCGATCTCGGGGCGGATCTTGCGCCGCACGGCATTGCGGTGCGGACCGTCGAAATTTACCGCGCGCACGCCGCGGAGGAATTCCCGGCGGAGATCGTGGCCGCGCTCCGGGCGAGCGATATCGACGGCGTGCTGCATTTCTCGCGGCGCAGCGCCGAGATCTTCGTGCAATGTGCCGAGCGCGCGGGCGTCGTTGCCGCGGCGCTGCGGCCGGTCCAATTCTGCATTTCCGCGCAGGCCGCCGAGCCGCTGGCGCGAGCGGGAGCGGGAGCCGGCAAGATCCGGATCGCGGCGCAACCGGAAGAAGACGCGCTCGTTGCCCTGATCGGAGCCGCCTGAGCAGCCAAATTGCGCCGGCGCGAGTGCCGCAGTATGGCAATGTGTGGCGCGTGCGGTCCGCCGAACCGGGAGACGAAATGGCGAGCGATGAATCCAGCGGCTCGGGATCGGGAGTGCCCGGCGGCCGACGCCGCCGTCCGCCGTCCACGATCGAGCTCGAGGCAACGGAAGTGGCGAGCGAACCGGGGGCGACAGGGGATTCGGCGGCGCCATCGCAGCCGGAGCCCGATCCGGCGGCCGAGCCCGAGCCGCCGCAAACCGGACCCATCGGCGAGAAAACGGGCCGGCGCCAAAAAAACGGAGCTTGGCGACCGATCGGCGCCGGCATCGGCGGCGCCGCGATCGCGGTGCTGGTGCTCGGCGGACTGTGGACGTTCGGGCTTTTGTCGTATCGAGCGGACGAGGCCGGCAACCAGTGGACCGGGCTCTCGGCGAAAGTCGCCGGGCTGGAGCGGCAGGTCCGCGAGCTTGCCGCGCCGACGCCGGCGGCCCCGGACCGGAAGCGCGCGGAAGAAATCGATGCGCGGCTGACAAGGCTCGAAGCCGCCGCGGCCGCCCCGAGCCAGGCGCAAAAGGCCGACGCGCAAACGCCCGCGAACCCGGCCGAGCGCGGCGAGCTCGACGCGCTCGCCGCGCGCCTCACTAGTCTGGAGCAGCAGCTCAAGGCCGCCGAGCAGCGGCTCGGCAAAGTTGCGGCGGGCGCGGACCGCACGGTCCGGCTCGCGCTCATCGCGATGGAGCTGCGCACCGCGGTGGAACGCGGCATTCCGTTCACGGCCGAGCTCCAGGCGGCTAAGCAGCTCGCCGAAAATCCTTCCGCGCTTGCTTCGCTGGAAGCGAGTGCCGCAACCGGGGTGCCCAGTCCCGCCCCGCTCGCGCAAAACCTGTCGAAGCTCGCGCCCGCCATGCTCGAGGCGGCGAGCGCGCCCCGGCGCGAGGCCGGCGTCATGGAACGGCTGCAGGCGAGTGCGGAACGGCTGGTCCGCATCCGCCCGGTCGAGGAAGCGTCCGGGGACGAGCCCTCGACCATGGTCGCGCGCGCCGAGCTCAAGGCCACGCGCGGCGACATTGCCGGGGCGCTCGCCGATCTCGAGCGGCTGCCGGAGCCGGTGCGGGCGCCGGCCGCCGGCTGGATTGCGGCCGCCAAGGCGCGCCTCGCGGCAATCGATGCCGCGAAGGCGTTGGCGGCGAATGCGCTCGACGCGCTCGCCCGGCCGGCCGAATGAGGCGAGCCGCGCGATGATCCGCGTCGTCGTGTTCCTCGGCCTGGTTTGCCTCGTCGCGCTGGGGATCGTCTGGCTCGCCGACCGTCCCGGCGAAGTGGCGATCACATGGCTCGGATGGCGGATCGAGAGTTCGGTCCTGGTGCTGCTGGCGACGGTCGCGCTGCTCGCCGCGCTCTTCCTGCTGCTGTTCTCGCTTGCACGCGGCCTGTGGCGTTCGCCGCGCCGGGTCGCGCGCGCGCTGCGCGAGCAGCGCGAACGCAAGGGGCGCCTCGCCATCACGCGCGGCCTGGTCGCGGTGGGGGTCGGCGATCGGGCTTCCGCGCGGCGGTTCGCGCAGCAGGCACGGCGCTTGGGATCGGACGAGCCGCTGGTGCGGCTGCTCGAGGCGCAAGCCGCGCAGCTCGCAGGCGACCGCGCGGGCGCCGAAACCGCCTTTCGCGAAATGGCGCAACACGCCGACACTAGGCTGCTCGGCCTGCGCGGCCTCTATGTCGAGGCGCAGCGTCGCGACGACTTCGGCGCGGCGCGGCATTTTGCCGAGGCCGCTGCGAAAACCGCGCCGGGCCTGCCGTGGGCCGGGCAGGCGGTGCTCGAGTTTCGTTGCAGGGCGGCGGATTGGGAGGGCGCGCTCGAAATCCTCGACGCCCATCTGCGCAACGGGCTGATCGACAAGGCGACGCATCGCCGGCATACCGCCGTGCTCACCACGGCGCGTGCGCTCGCCGCCGAGGCGACCGACCCGGGGGTCGCCAAGACGCTGGCACTCGAGGCGGCGCGGCTCGCGCCGGATCTCGTCCCCGCAGCGGCGCTCGCCGGCAGGCTGTTGGCGGACGCCGGCGAAACGCGCAAAGCGCGCAAAATCCTGGAGGCGGCCTGGCGGGTCAATCCGCATCCGGACCTTGCCGAAACCTATGCGCA